>Ga0169931_10015343_pt1 | contig 10259 bp, 6 predicted proteins | sample Kivu_15m_20L_FD_129675 | JGI IMG/M metagenome (GOLD analysis project Ga0169931, IMG submission 129675) | Freshwater microbial communities from Lake Kivu, Western Province, Rwanda to study Microbial Dark Matter (Phase II) - Kivu_15m_20L... | ecosystem: Environmental > Aquatic > Freshwater > Lake ... | reverse complement strand
GTTGACGGACAAGTAAATAATCTTACAAGCACGGCCAGCACCGTGGATATCTACACAGGTTCTGTATCCGGTTTGGACACGCGTTATCCAGATGGTGATAATAACATGATATTAGGTGGAGTCTATTTGACCCACCTGTGGAAAGTGTCTGATAAAACAAACATCACCGACGGGGTTCGTGTGGGATATAGCAGTTTAAACTCGACCATTGCAGATACCTCCATTTTCAAACTTCCATTTACATCCATCAACCAAAATACACCAACCTACTCAGGTAGTTTGGGGTTGGTGCACAACCCGACAGACAGACTAAAAGTATCGGCTCTGATTTCGAGCGCTTTCCGTGTCCCGAACATCGACGACCTTGCCAAGGTTTTTGATTCAACACCGGGAAGTCTAATTGTTCCTAATGCCAACATAAAGCCCGAAAAATCGATTACCTATGAAGTGGGAGTATCGAAAGTATTTGGAAGGATTTTGCGTTGGGAAACCGCTGTTTACTACACGTCATTTATGGACGCTATTCAAACAGCTTCCTTTACATATAATGGTTCAGATAGCGTCATCTATGACGGCGAAATGAGTCGTGTTTTAGCAGCGCAAAACATCGGACAGGCCAGTATTTATGGTTTTAATACTAACTTGAAATCAACGCTAAACGAATACTGGACAATCTACGCCTCTGGCAATTACACCTATGGCAGAATAAAATCGGAAGATGGCGAGTTGCCACTCGATCACATATCACCTTTGATGGCGAAGCTTTCCGTGAATTACGAGCGAGAAAGATTCTTCGGTGAAGCTTATGCGCTTTACAACGGTGCTAAAAAACTGGAAGACTATTCCGACAGCGGAGAAGACAACCTGAATTATGCAACGGAAGAAGGAATGCCAGCTTGGTACACGCTTAATGCTCGAATAGGCTACACATTCAAAAACTATCTGACTTTGCAAGGTGGTGTAGAAAACATACTCGACATGGAATATCGGGTTTTTGCCAGCGGAATCAATGCACCCGGACGTAATTTTTATGTCTCTTTAAAATTCAATTATTAAAATCTGTTTGCATTCATTTACAAGGGGGAGCCGAAGCTCCCCCTTTTTTTCATCCGAACATTTGGTGACACACGCGCAACACAGGCTTAACTTTGCAGCGTTCCCTTTGCGAACATGACTACAGCTGTTATGAAGAAGAAAAGCGAATTCATCAATCGCGAGATTTCCTGGCTGGCATTCAATGAGCGCGTGCTCAATGAGGCAGGAAATCCTAGCGTTCCGCTTATTGAGCGGATGCGTTTTCTGGGCATTTTCTCAAATAATCTGGATGAATTTTTTCGAGTACGGGTCGCCACTCTTAAGCGCGCAATGGGTGTTTCCAAGAAACCGATTGACCCCATGGATTTCGATCCGGAAGAAACACTGCAGGAGACACAGGAAATAATCAACGCTCAACAGGAGAAATTCGATCATTACTTCCATCTTATTACCGAGCTACTCGATAAATCCGGGGTTTCACTCATCAATGAAAAGCAAATTCACAAAGAGCATCTTGCCTATTTGAATGAGTATTACCGCGAGCAAATAAAGCCGTATTTGATTCCTGTAATTCTTCATCACAGAATCCCGTTCCCTCAGTTAAACGACGCGAGTATCTATCTAATTTGTGAACTGAATAAAAAAGGAGCGACTCACGGTTCTACACATGCCATTATCGAGATCTCCTCTAAGTTACCCCGATTCATCGAGTTACCTCCAATCGGAAATAAGCGATTCATTCTGTTCATAGATGACCTGATACGCTATTTCCTCAAGGATTTATTTAGCTCCCTGCACTATGCAAAAGCGGAGGCCTGGGCAATCAAAACAACACGCGATGCGGAACTTGACATAGACGATGATTTATCCAAGGGTTTAATCGAAAAAATGTCGCGAAGCGTCACCCAACGAAAAAAAGGAGAATATGTTAGGCTCAACTACGATAATTCAATACCACATCACGTATTGGATTTAGTGCTGAAAAGAGCGAAAATCAAGAATATTGAAAACATCTCTCCCGGGGGTAGATATCATAATAAAAAAGACCTGATGTCCTTTCCAACAGTTGGCCGAGCCGATCTGTGCTGGCCTGCAAAACTGGTTTCAAATCACCAAGCATTTCAATATGGTTCAGACGTTTTTCAGGCAATCAAAAACAAAGACATTCTTCTTCACTTTCCCTATCATTCATTTCAATATACAATCGATTTCCTGAGGCAAGCGGCAATCGATCCCGAAGTAAGAACTATCCGAATCACCTTGTATCGTGTCTCAAAAAATTCACAAGTCGTAAATGCACTTATAAACGCGGCAAGAAATGGAAAACGTGTTACGGCCTTAGTTGAGCTGCAGGCTCGCTTTGACGAGGAACACAATATCAAAGTCACGCGACAATTAACTGAAGCGGGCGTGCGCGTTATTCCCGGTGTTCAGGGTTTAAAAGTCCACAGTAAGCTCATCTTGGTTTCACGACGAGAATCAGGCAAAACGATTCGCTATGTGTACGCCGGAACCGGCAATTTCAGTGAACGCACCGCGAAAGTTTATACAGATCACGCTCTGCTTACTGCACATAAAGAAATAGGCGAAGAGGTACGAAAGCTTTTTGAGTTTTTCGAAAGCAATTACATCCGAAGCGTTCACCGCCACCTCATCATTTCTCCATTCAACACCAGACGTCGCCTGCTCGATTTGATTAATTCGGAAATAGAGATTGCAGAGAAAGGGCACGCTGCTTTTATAACTCTCAAGCTCAATAACCTGGTTGATGCTATTATGATTCGTAAACTTTACGAAGCATCACAAGCAGGAGTGAAGATTAATCTGATCATTCGCGGTATTTGCTCATTGATTCCAAATATGGAGGGGAAAAGCGAAAATATTCGAGTGGTAAACATTATTGGGCGCTACCTTGAACATAGCAGGATTCTTGTCTTTGGAAATGGGGGTTCGCCGCTCTATTTCATTTCAAGCGCTGACTGGATGGTCCGAAACATTGAACATCGTATAGAAGCAACCATACCTATTTATGACAGCACGATTCAGCAGGAGCTTCAACGAACTTTAGATATTCAACTGAATAACTCATCCTCGAAAAAGGGCAAGCGAAGCGCGGAAGTAACAACTGACGTGCAACAATCAGTTACAACCTACATTCAATCCATTTCAGATCAATTCAAAAAGCCTGTGAAAAAATGAAACTTGCGGCAATTGATATTGGTTCGAATGCTATCAGGCTTTTGATTGAGGAAGTACGTCATTTCAATGGTCAAATGCGCATTGACAAGGTTTCCTTGACCCGTGTACCCGTTCGTTTGGGCGAAGATGTCTTTAGCACAGGTAGAGTTTCAGAAGAACGCATTCGGCAGCTCGTTAAAACGATGCGAGCCTTCTGGTATATCATGGATGTTCATCAGGTAGAAATGTTCCGTGCGTGCGCGACATCTGCTATGCGGGAAGCAAAAAACAGAAAAGCTGTTTTAGAAGCAGTTGAACGAGAGGCAAATTTCAAAATCGAAATTTTAAGTGGTGAAGAAGAAGCGAATCTCATTTTCAGCAATTACTTCGCTCAAAACCTGAACAACAAACAGAGCTATCTCTTCATTGACGTAGGCGGCGGTAGCACTGAACTTACGTTAATCAAAAACGGGAAACGAGTTACTAGTGAATCATTTAATCTGGGCACTGTTCGAGCCCTATCCGGCGGCAACGAAAAGGGTACTTGGAAAGCAGTGGAAAAATGGATTGCTGCCAATGGAGATAGGTCCGGAAAATTGACCGCTATAGGTACAGGTGGCAATGTCAATACCTTGTTTAAGCTCCAAGGTAAAAAACCAAATGAACCTCTAAGCTCATTGGAGGTCAAGAACCTGCACAAACAGCTCAGTTCGGTTAGTCTGGACGAACGTATTTTCCATTATAAACTTCGCCCGGACCGGGCCGATGTAATCATTCCTGCCTGCGAGATTTACCTTCGAATTATGGAATTATCGGGAATAAAGAACATGTTAGTACCAAAAATTGGGCTATCAGACGGAATGATTCTGCACATGGCCGAACAACTAAAAATGGACAAATAATAGCTGCTTCGACAGGTCTTGTATACATTCGCGTCACGCGTTTCGCTTTTTGAATTTATAGTTTATGACAAGATTATTATTTCTCTTTTTACTATTCTCGGCTTTAGCATCAGATACTTTGGCGCAGGTGTATGGAAACGCCTTGGTAACATGGGATTTTGCCAATGGGTTGCCATCAGATTGGGAAGCCGGTGTAACCAGCACTAACAGCATTGCCCAATGGGAATACCGAGGACCTAATACAAGCCCAAACATCAACGAAGGCGCTCGTGGCTCGTGCTCGGCAATTGCAGTTCCTATCAGTTCGCTAACTCAGAATAACGGATTCCTCATTTTCGACGGAAATTATTGGGATGATTCGGGTAACGCTTGCGGAGCAGGATTTGGGACAGGGACAGACCCAGCTCCTCATACGGCATGGCTTATAACGAATTCAATAGACTTAACAGGCATCAATTCGGCTGTGCTTACTTTCCAACAACAATATCGACACTTTCAAGCAACGACTAAGGTATATATCTCAACTGATGATGGTGAAAACTGGACTGAAATTATTTCCAATCCCGGAATACAGTCTCCGAGTTCAGAGTGGAAATCACAAAACATTTCACAATGGGCGGCTAACCAACCCAACATTCGATTCAAGTTTGAATACAATGGAACCTACTATTGGTGGTTACTGGACGATATAAACGTATATCAGCCAAATGATAATGACATTCAAATCACGAAAGTTCAATACACGAACAACCAAATTGTAGATGGTTTAACGACGCTTAACGATTTAGAGTACAATCAATATCCGCTAAGTATGCTTCCTGAATTGAAATTCAAAGCAGACGTATTGAATGTTGGTGGCTTTGCTCAAACCGGTGTTCGCTTGAATGCGCGTGTCATCAAAGACAACGCAACAGAGATTTATAATCAAAATAATGCCGCAACCTCATTGGCTGTATCTGCCAGCTCTAATCTGAGCATAAACGGCACATTCACTCCGTCTACAGGAGTTGGTGACTACAAAATTCGCTATTCGATTCTTCAAGACTCCATCGATGATTCGCCGAGTAACAATATTGACAGCCTAGACTTCAAAATCACCTCTTTCACATACGGAAAAGATGAAGGGCCTATGCAAGACTCATATGTCGCTTCTGAATTCTATGACATCTACCAAGGGTCATGCGGTAACTTTTTCGAAAACAAAAACACTTCGAGGTACTGCCATACCGTTCAAGTTGGAATAGCCGAAGGAACCGCTGTTGGAAAAGAAATCAGAGGAGTTGTATACAATCAATCACTCGATACTCTGATTGGTTACACGCAACCTTACACGGTAAACTATGGCGATTTAAATGAGCCCGGTGAAGAGCGACTGATTTATCTCGACTTCGAGACACCATTTGAGCTTGAAGCTGACAGTATCTACTTCGTTGCTGTGGAAGAGTTAGACTCGATCCTCCCCTTTTATGTAGGCAGGAGTGGTAAAAGTTTTGGTGAATCTTCGTTGATTCGTTACGATAATATCAACGCCTCCATCGTAAGTACTAAGTCATTTATGGTTCGGCTCAGCATCTTGCCCTTCAACCAAAACCCCGGTTGCACAGATATTCAGGCAATTAATTACGAATTAAGCGCGCTCATTGATGATGGTTCCTGTGATTATCTTGGTTGCACCAATGAAGACGCTGATAATTATGATGCAGATTCCAACTTTGATGACGGCTCTTGTGAAGTGGGCGGTTGCATAGACAGCACAGCCTATAACTTCAATCCATTTGCCACCTATCAGAACGTAGCATGTATTTACCGTGGTTGTACAACGGCTATCGCACTTAATTATAATCCGCAAGCCAATGAAGATGACGGTTCATGCGAATTCCTTTCAGCACAAATCGACATTCCTTTATTAAGCGGCTGCCCTCCTTTTCAATTGACAATATCGAATAACAATGAATTTACTCCTGAAGGAATCTGCCGTTATACCATCGACGGACAAGAAGTGTATAACGTTTGTTCTTCAGAATTTGATTACATGTTCGAAGAACCCGGAATTTATGAGCTGACCTACGAAATTTCAATTGGCAACGCGTTCGATGATACGACACTTTTCATTGAGGTATTTGCTCCTTCTGACGTGCCATCCTTAACATACAACCCAACTAGCCATGTCATAGACTGCGCGAACTGCAATGATGAGCAGCTTGCATGGTATTTCAATGGGATTATTGTCGCTCAGGGGGATGAAACGTCCTTCGACACCGAAATTGACGGCATCACGCAAAACGGCAATTATCAGCTTATCACAACTAACTCGCTCGGTTGCAGCACACCGTCCCCCATCTTATCTGTGGTGCAACCCCACCTATCAGCAAGCTTAAGTCAAGGCTGTGCCCCGCTAACAGTTTATTTTAATAATTTGACCGACACTATTTCCGGTTTGATTTGTTCGTTGAACACGGGGGTAAGCATTGTCGAAAATTTCACCGGGCAGGAGGAGGTTATTTATGAATCAGCCGCTCTTTATTCTCCTTCTTTAGAATGTGAGGTAGGTATAGCTTCCGGAGCCATAGAAACAAGCGTCAATGTATTTGAACAGGAACTGCCGCTTCTCGTTATCGACGAAGCAAACCAGATTGTTGTTTGCGAAAATGCAGACTCCTTCTCAGAAATCACTTGGAATATTGATGGTGTAATTTATCAAGGAGGGGCAAGCCAAGCCTTGGGTGGTGGTATTTATCAAATTCAGGCATACAATGCATTCGGGTGTGGAGGAAGCAACATTCTTATCATCAATAACATTTCAGAAGCCATTGTAATAGAGCTCATAGCTTATCCGAATCCAGCTAACGAAACCTTGAAGCTTGATACACATCAGCCGGGAACTTTATACTTCATAGATGCTTTAGGCAAGACCTTAATGGAACTCCCCATTTTTGGACAATCTACAGCGATTGACACAAGTTCATTCCCTTCAGGTCTGTACTATCTTCAATTCCGCACCAGTCATAAAATTGAAACTATACCCCTAAAGATTATTCATTGATTCGATTTTGGCACAGTTTTCGGACTTCCTATTCAGAGCTGTTAAAGTTTAGTTAAGTGCAAACGTGCTGAATGAAACTTCTCCCTACATTTGAAATAAGCTAATCAATCAAAAAAAGTAATTCGATGAAAAAAGTTTTTCTAACCTTAGCCATTGCTCTTGGAGCATTTTCTCTGGTTTCTGCTCAAACTCCGGTTGCGTCCGGACCGGCCATTGTAGTTGACAAAGAAGTACATGACTACGGCGACATTCCATTTTCAGGTGATGGAACCTGTGAATTTAAAGTGACAAACTCCGGAACAGAACCACTCATTCTCAGCAAATGCAAAGGATCATGCGGTTGCACAGTTCCTAAATGTGATCCTAATCCAATTCTTCCGGGCGAAAGTTCAGTTATTACCGTTAAGTATGACACTAAGCGACCTGGTCCTATCAACAAATCAGTTACCATTAACTCGAACGCTACAAATGACCCTGTGAAAGTGGTTCGTATCAAGGGTAATGTTGGTCCCGATCCAAACGCGGCTCCAAGCGGTGCTCCCGAAAAAGCTCCGGCAGGTGCCCCAGCAGGTGGTAATCAATAATCAGAATATTTCAAGACTTCCGTCCTAACCGGACGGAAGTTTTTTTTACTCATAAATCTACTCCTATGAAAAAATTAGTACTCAGCCTTTCCCTGGCCGTCGGCGCAGCACTTAGCGCATTCGCTCAACCTGAATTAGTGACGGGGCCTGTAATTACCCTAGACAAAGAAACACACGACTATGGTGACATTGCATTTGATAGCAATGGAGCTTGTCAATTCAAAGTGACTAACACAGGCAACGAACCGTTAATCATCTCTCATTGTCAGGGTTCTTGCGGATGCACCGTGCCTAAATGCGATCCCAACCCGATTGCTCCAGGTGCTTCTTCTTTAATTGATGTAAAATATGACACCAAGCGCACAGGGCCGTTTCAAAAATCGGTGACCATCAATTCGAACGCAGTAAACGGCGCATCGAAAGTGGTTACCATTAAGGGCAATGTTGGCGCAGACCCCGGTTTAGCACCAAGTGGTGCACCGGAAAAAATGCCTGCAGGAGCTCCTGTGAAAGAATAAAAAGAAATCCGATACAAAATAAAAAGGGGGCTTCGGCCCCCTTTTCTTATTCTCAATGGAGCTTGCACTACATTTTCTGCACACGAACAGACTGATTCGATTCGTCTGATTTGATTTTTACCGTGTAAATTCCATTCGTCAATGAGCTCATATCCAAAGCAACTTGTGCTGTGTTCGGATAGACTTCCAATACTCTCTTGCCCAATAAATCATAAACCTCAATTGAACGAATTGTTTCGGAAACCGACAGGTTGATATTAAACAAACCGGCTGAAGGGTTTGGATAAATACGAACCGAGGTCTGACGCTCAACAACATTATTTGGATCACATGGGCTACCGGCCAAGCCGAGCGCGCACATGATGCGAGGTGCTGAGTAGCCTTGGATAGTATCCAAGTATGTCATTCCCTTTGTTTCTGACATATCAGGATTCGTAAGCAAGCCGTTTGCGTTATTTGGATTATCCTCTGTCCACCATTCCCAAGGCGCACTATCTGTCTCAGAGCCTGCAGGTCGGTTCAACGGATAGAGACCAGTGTAGCCGTTATTGTACAAATTCGCTTGCGCAGTGTATACATCACCTGCATTATCCGCTGCTGCGAATGAAGTATTAAGGCCAAAGGCATCGGCCATTTGCTGAACATGATAGCTTCCACTAACCTCTACAACAGGTAAGTTAAAGCCTGGAACGATTACCGTTCCAATATTATAGGGAGCGAATGGATCTGTTGGCGCATGAAATGAAATCATGGGCACGTCATTAGGAGTAACCCAAGAGCTATCTCCGCAGGCACCTCCCATATTAACCATCACGTTAAAATCAGAGGAATAACCTACGTGATTTGCGTAGCAAAGAGTGTCACCATCATTTGGATTAATACCCACAGAGGTGCCGTAAATATCACCATTGATCTCTTGAATTACCATTGGCACCGTGATGAAATTACCTGATCCCGGTGGAACCTCTATCTGGCGGGTAAACTTAGGAATGGCTATGTCTGAATACTGATTAATAGTGGCTGCAGCAAATGCTATGTAGCCACCTGTACCTTGACCCCATACGCAAATGCGTGTTGGATCGATACCGAATGGATTAGCGTTTTCAGCTTCTGTTTTACGGAAGTAGCGAATAGCTGTGCGACAATCCTGCACTCCGCGGTAAGCGGCGTTTATCAGTGTATAAACACGCTCCTCTTGAGTAGTTGCAACCGGATTCCAACCAAGTCGGTAATCACAAGAAGCCACAACATAACCCATACGAGCAAGACGGGTGCACATTTCAACAACGTTTAAGTCTGTTTTTGTGCCGCTTGGGCTACCATTCTGCGGTGTAGGCAAGAAATTACCTGTATGGAAATAAAGAACCAAAGGACGGTTTGTTTCCGTATCACCGGACGGAGAGTAAACGTCCATCACAAGTGGTTGGGGAATAGCCTGACCCAATTGAGCGTAGGCGATTACAGTTGCGTTAACACCATAGGTGATATCCGACTGAACATCGACTTCGGAGAACACCTCTGTGAGGTAGCGCTGAGCCGATGAACCGGAATAGACGAGAAGGGCCAAGGCCATTAAGCATGTAGAAATTTTGTTCATGGTTAAAAGATTAATTGTTTGTCAAATTGCACGGCAATCTACAAAAATCTCAGAATCCTGAACCTCCAAACCTCACACTTATAAACACGACTAGCGGAATATCATTTCTTCGCCCATTCATACTGTATAGCCGCAAATGCCATTCGCCCGATGAGCGGCCCACCGTAGGCTTCTATATGCAAATTGTTCAGCAGATTCGAACAACCCAATTTGAAGTTGATGCCGGATTTTTTGAGAGTGTAATTGACTTGTGCGTCGACAACGACAAAGCCGGGTACCGGACCGGTGAATTGAGGCGAGCCCTCCCAGAAATACTTATCCACCCATTTATAATTCACCGCGTAACCCCAAGTATTGCCTGCTTTGTTTGGCCAAAGCTCCCGTCCGTTTATACCAATATTG
>Ga0169931_10015339_pt1 | contig 10260 bp, 7 predicted proteins | sample Kivu_15m_20L_FD_129675 | JGI IMG/M metagenome (GOLD analysis project Ga0169931, IMG submission 129675) | Freshwater microbial communities from Lake Kivu, Western Province, Rwanda to study Microbial Dark Matter (Phase II) - Kivu_15m_20L... | ecosystem: Environmental > Aquatic > Freshwater > Lake ... | reverse complement strand
GTGAGAACACCCTTGCCCGCATAGCGCCCCTTGTCGCCATCGCGGAGTTCGACCGCCTCGTGTTCGCCCGTCGATGCACCGCTCGGCACCATTGCGCTACCACTCGCGCCGGAAGCGAGGTGTACCTCGACTTCGACTGTGGGATTGCCGCGCGAGTCGAGAACCTCGCGGCCGGTGACACTGACGATCGTGCTCATGGGGCGAAACGCTAGTCGCGTTTCACTTCGTTCCAGAGGGCGTCGAGTTCCTCCAGGCCGGCCTTTTCCACGTCGATTCCTCGTGCCGCTGCGAGCGATTCCACTTGCTCGAAGCGGGTTCGGAACTTGCCCGCGGCCGCGCGCAGTGCCGTCTCGGCATCGAGTGACAAATGACGCGCCACGTTGACGACGGAAAACAGGAGGTCGCCAAGTTCGAGGGCGATGGTGTCGGGGTCGCCCGAAGCCATCGCTTCGCGCAGTTCGGCGGTCTCTTCATCGATCTTGTCGAGTGGGCCGGAGACGTCCGGCCAGTCGAAGCCCAACTTCGCCGCCTTCTTCTGCAGTTGCTGTGCATAGAGAAGCGATGGTCCCGAGCGCACGACGCCATCGAACACGCGAACGCGCTCGGGTTTTTCGGCGCGCTTGATCGCCTCCCAATTCCTGGTGACGGCTTCCGGAGTGTCGGCCTGAACGTCGCCGAACACGTGCGGGTGTCGCGAGACCAACTTGTCGTGCACCGTTCGCGCGACGTCGGCGATGGTGAAGCGGCCTTCTTGTTCGGCGATGGTCGAGTGGAATTCCACCTGGTACAGGAGATCGCCGAGCTCTTCGATCAATGCGTCGTCGGTCGACGGGTCGTCGGGGTCGAGCGCTTCGAGCGCGTCGACGACTTCGTAGGTTTCCTCGATGAGATAGCGCACGAGCGACTGGTGCGTTTGTTCGCGGTCCCACGGGCACTGTTCGCGAAGCGTGCGGGCGAGTTGATGGCAGCGCACCAATTCACCGGCAACCGGTGCCGCGAGCTGCGGGATGTAGAGCGAGGTGAGATGGTCGGCCTCGAGCGTGCGGTCGATGTCGGCCCATGTCGTACGGACTATTCGTTCGTCGGGAAGACCGAGGTGGTGCAGCAACACGACCGGGGTATTGGCGGGTTCCGACTCGGCCGCAAGCTTCACGTCGGACAAGACCCAATTCGCGTGGGTGTGCGCCACGAGCAGTGGACCGCGTTCACCGGCGGCCTCGGTGGCAAACCGATGACCGTCGACGAGACGCACGCCGGTTTCGACGGGATCGATGGCAAGTGCCGCCCATGTCGTATCGAGGAACGAGACGGCGGGAAGCGTGTGGATGTCGACACCGAAGGCGATTGCACGCTCGCGCAGAATGTAGACGCTGCGTTCCAGTACAAGTGGCGAGCCGGGCACCGCGTAGAGGACTTCGTCATGTTCGGTTGCCGCTCGAATGAGTTCGTCGGCGATGGCGTCGTAGACCTCGTCGAAGGTCGTGGCCGATTCGTATTTCGCATCGAAGGTGACCGCACTGCCAGGAGCGTCGAGTACCAGTGATGCGGAAGGGTGGCGCGCCGTGCGCAGGAAGCGCCTCGGAATGCGTGCGATTGCGTCGAGGGTTGCCCTCGTGACGAGGCCGGGGTCGCCCGGTCCGATACCGACAACGACGATGCGTGGCATGGTCGCCGAAGCGTCAGCTCGCCGCGATGGTGCCGGTCGCCGAGTCCCAACGGCCGTACGCGGGGTCGACCGAGACGTCGGCGTTGGCAAGCCAACCGGTCGCGAGGTTCGGTCCCGGTTCGGCCTTCACGAGTGAGAGAACGTCGTCCTTCACGGCGTCCCAAGGCGCGAGGAGAATTACGTGCCAGCCGAACGACGACCGAACCGGACCGTAGGGAACGCCGGCTTGCGCAGCAATCGCACCACGCGTGAACGCGGGGTCAAAGTTCTGCTGGTATTCGAGAATCGACATGCACGGACTCGTCTTGCCGTCTTCCGACTGACCCTGCAGCGCGCCACCACTGGTCTTCGCAGCGGGCTCGATCGAGTACTTCTTCGCCAGGTCGCCGAACTTCGCTCCCTTGGCGAGACGCGACAGCACCATTTCGGCCGTCTCCTTCTTCTTCACGACGACGTGGCTTGCGCACATTGCTCCAGTGAGTGACGGCCGCTCTGCGTAGAGCTTCTCGATCTTGCCGTCAGCGGGTGCCTCGAGGTCGTTGATGGCCTCGGTGGCTGCGTTGACCTCGATGATCACTCCCTCGAGTTCCTTCGAAAGGTCGCCGGCGTTCTGTGCGGCCAGCTTCTCGCGAACGGCGGCTCGCTGGGTGTCGGTGAGCGGCTTTCCCTGTTCGCGCAGGAATGAGGTGTAGGCATCGGCCTTGATCATGCCGGCGAGGAGGTTGCGCGCATCGTCGAGTTGCACGATTCCGTCGGCCAGCGGGAGTTGTTGGTTTGCGGCGAACTCATCGATGAAGGCTTCGAGGCGGTCGCGCGGAATTTCCTTGCCGTTGACCACCGCGGCATCGGAATTGCGCGTGAACGTCGCGCACGACGACAGGGCGAGAACGCCGGCGAGGGCGAACGCGGACGTCGCGACGCGACGCCGATTGATGAAGGGGGCGGTTGTGCGCACGTCGGAACCTTACTCGCCCAGCATTTCGGTCAGCAGGTCGCGCATTTGTGTGACGAGTTGCGTGCCGTCGGGCGACTTTCCCCGCTGGGCCATGGGCAGCGGAATGACGAGTTGCTTGTCGTTCTCGCGCCACGTGAGGCCGGTGAACGCGCCGCGGGCAAGACGCGTGAGGCGCAGTTGTTGGCTGGTGCGCAGGTCGACGGGCGAGACCTTCGCCGAGTTCATTGCGACGGTGAACTCGGTGATGCCAAAGCCATGGCACGCGGCACGCAGCGCACCGACCGCGAGAAGAGTTTCGGCTTCCTTCGGAATCGGTCCGTAGCGGTCGAGCCATTCCTTGCGCACGTCGTCGACTTCTTCTTGGGTCTTCACCTCGGCGAGTCGACGATAGGCCTCGAGACGCAGGTCCTCGGTTGGTACGTACGAGTCGGGGAGGAAAGCCGATACGGGGATGTCGAGTTTCAACTCGACGGGTTCTTCGACCGGTTCGCCCTTCATCTCGGCGACGACTTCGATCACCATCTGGCAGTAGAGGTCGTAGCCGACGGCGGCGATGTGTCCGCTTTGTGCCTCGCCGAGAATGTTGCCCGCACCGCGAATTTCGAGGTCGCGCATTGCGATCTTGAAGCCGCTGCCGAGTTCGGTCGCCTCGCCGATCGCACGCAGGCGTTCGTACGCCTCTTCGGTGAGCACCCGATCGCGCGGATGGAAGAGATACGCGTACGCGCGTTGGCCACTGCGACCGACGCGTCCGCGCAATTGGTGCAGCTGACCGAGACCCAGCAGATCGGCGCGTTCGACGACGAGTGTGTTCACGGTCGGCATGTCGATACCGCTTTCGATGATCGTCGTGCACACCAGTACGTCGAAGTTGCCCTGCCAGAAATCGAACACGACGCGTTCGAGGGTTGCCTCGTCCATTTGTCCATGTGCGACTGCCACGCGTGCTTCGGGAACGATTTCGCGCAGTTCCGCGGCACGCTCTTCGATGCTCTGCACGCGGTTGTGGACCCAGAACACTTGTCCTTCGCGCAACAGTTCGCGGCGAATCGCCTCGACCGCGAGACGTTTGTCGAGCTCGCCGACGTAGGTGAGAATCGGCTGACGGTCGGCCGGCGGGGTCTGCAGCAGCGAAAGGTCGCGGATGCCGACGAGGCTCATTTCGAGCGTGCGCGGAATCGGAGTTGCACTGAGGGTGAGCACGTCGACGTTCGTGCGCAGCTTCTTCATTGCTTCTTTGTGCTGCACACCGAAGCGATGCTCCTCGTCGACGACGAGAAGACCGAGGTTCTTGAACTTGATGCCCTCCTGCAACAGTCGGTGCGTACCGATTACGCAGTCGACCTCGCCCGATGCGAGACCGGCGAGGATCTTCTTCGCCGCGGCGGCCGTTTGGAATCGCGACAACACCTCGACACGAACGGGGAATCCGGCAAAGCGGTCGCGGAACGTCGTGCCGTGCTGGGATGCCAGCAACGTCGTCGGGCACAGCACGGCAACTTGCTTGCCGTCTTGTACCGCCTTGAATGCCGCGCGAATTGCGACCTCGGTCTTTCCGAAACCGACGTCTCCGCAGACCAGGCGATCCATTGGGGTGGCGCGCTCCATGTCACCCTTCACCTCGGTGATCGCGCGGCGCTGGTCTGGCGTTTCGACGTAGGCGAATGCGGCCTCCATGTCGTGCTGCCATGGCGTGTCGTTTGCGAATGCGTGCCCAACGGCCGTGATGCGACGCTGGTACAGCACCACCAGTTCTTGCGCGATCTCCTGTACGGCGGAGCGCACCTTCGACTTGGCGCGCGCAAAGTCGGAGCCGCCGAGACGGTGCATGGTCGGCGTTTCACCACCGACGTACTGGCGAATCGCGTCGATTTGATCGGTCGGCACGTACAACTTGTCGCCGCCCTTGTAGGCGAGCAGCAGATAATCGCGTTGGGTGCCACCGATTGCGCGGCTGACGAGACCCTCGAATTTGCCGACGCCGTGGTGGTAGTGAACGACGTAGTCGCCGGGCTTCAGGTCCTGGAAAGCAGTGCCCGACGTGCGCGGTTTCTGGCGACGCGGGCCGGGTCGGCGACCGGTGAGGTCGGACTCGGCAATGAGCGCAAGTTTCGCGCCCGGCATGAACGCACCGTGGTGCAGTCGCTGCACCGTGACGAACATGCCCGGTCCGATGGCATCGCGTCTCGCTTCGGGCACCGCGTCGAGATTGACGACGTCGGCACCCTCGCCGCGCAGGCTGTCGGCAATGCGTTCGGCCGAGTTCGGCGTGTCGGCGGCGATGATGACGCGCGTTCCCTCGCGCACCAGTTCGGCGAAGCGACGCACGGCCCCTGCCGGGTCGTTCGTGATCGGTCCCCAGGCGGTTGCGTTGACGGACTTCCCCGAACCGGTATCCGCCGCGGCCAGCAGGTGGTACGTCGGAACGCTCGCGGAGTCGCCGAGAACGGTCTCGGGATCGGCGTGCAGTCGCGGGAAGTCGTCGGCGGCGGGGTCGCGGCCCCATGTCGTGGCGAGAGCCTTCGCGATGTCGGCTTCCTCGGCGAGGATGTCGAGGCCTCGATCGCGGATGCGTCGGGGCTCGACGAAGACGAAGCGCACGTCGACGCTCGCCCTCTTGTCGTTGGTGAGTGCCGTTGCGGCCGATGCAAGCGTCGAGCCATCGCTGAACCACGGGAGCCAACTTTCCATGCCGTCGAAAATGAGACCTTCGGCGATGCGGTCCCAGTGTTCGCGACCCCACGGTTCGTCGGCGACAAGTTGGGCCGCATGTTCGCGCATCGCGTCGTCGACGAGGAACTCGCGCGCGGGTTGCACCCACGCCTCGTCGATCGTCGAGGTGCTGCGTTGGTCGTTCACGTTGAAGGTTTGCAGGCGCTCGATTTCGTCGCCCCAGAACTCGACACGCAACGGTTCGTCGTGGGTAGATGCGAATACGTCGACGATCGCTCCTCGTTGTGCGACGTGGCCGCGCAGTTCGACGAGGTCTTCGCGGCGGTAACCAAGCGTGACAAGATCGCGCACGAGCTGTAACGGATCGATCTGCATTCCGACCTTCAGGTGCAACGGCCACGGTTGTGACGTCGCGGCGTCGGCGTGCGGTGCTGTCTTCTGCAACAACGCGCGTGCACCGGCGACGACTACTCGCGGGCGACGTCCGGGTGTGCGCAGGCGCCACAGAATCTCGAGGCGCCGTCCCATCGTTTCGACGCTCGGGCTGATGCGTTCGAAGGGCAACGTCTCCCACGCGGGGAACAGTGCGACCGCATCGTCACCGATGAGGGCCTGCAGATCGTCGGAGATCTGTCCCGCAGCCTGGCCCGTTGCGGTTGCGACCACGAACACCGCCTCGGGGTGCAGCGCCGTCAGCGCGGCAATGACCGCGGGACGAGCCGCATCGGGACAGGCGAGCGAACCGTCGAGTCCCGACAGTGAACCTGCGACGATCGAGTCGTTCGCAACGAGGTGCGCGACGGCGGTGATGCTCATCGGTTGAACGTATTCATCGTCGCGGCCGGACCGTGAACGATGAGCGACTCGATTGCATCGGCGGCGCGTGACTCGGCCTCGTCGAGCACTTGACGCTCGGCCGGTGGCACCTTGCGCAAGACATGGTCCGCGCCGAGTTCCGCCGTCGGGGGTTTTCCGACACCGATGCGAACCCGCAGGTAGTCCTGCGTGGCGAGATGCGACGTGATCGAGCGCAAGCCGTTGTGGCCGGCGAGACCGCCGCCTTCTTTCACGCGAACCGCACCGGGCGGCAGGTCGAGTTCGTCGTGCACGACGACGAGTCGCGTCGCAAACGTCTCGGCCTTCAGGTTGTGGCGCTTCACGACGGCGCGCACGGCTTGACCGGATTCGTTCATGAACGTGAGCGGGACGGCAAGCACGACCTTTTCGTCGTTCAGCGTGAATACGCCGACGAGGGCCTTGTCACGGCCCTCTTTCAAGATGACGCCGCGGCGACGTGCGAGTGCATCGACGGCATCTTGGCCGACATTGTGGCGCGTGCGTTCGTACTTCTTCCCGGGATTACCCAGACCGACGATGATCCACATGTCGGTACGACCCCGATCGAGCGGGCCGCGCGACTAGGACGCGGAGGGTGCAGCACCCGCGGCGGGTGCGGCGCCTTCGGCCGGTGCGGCTGCCGCAGCCGGGGACTCGGCGCGGGTGGTGAGAACCGTGACGACGACGAGGTCGGGATCGCCAACCGCGGTGACGCCGGCGGGCAACGTGATGTCGCGCAGGTGAATGACGTCGTTGACTGCCATGTTCGTGATGTCGACGAGGATCTCGTTCGGCATCGACGACGGCGTGGTGCGCACTTCGATGGTGTCGACGGCTGCGTCGACGAGACCACCCTCGGCAACAACGGCCTTCGCATTTCCCGAGAGGCGAATCGGCACGCTGACGACGATTTCCTCGGTCATGCTGATCTGCTGGAAGTCGATGTGGCTGACCGTGCGGCGCACGGGGTGGCGCTGCATCTCCTTCACGATGGACGGGTAGGTGGCGCCACCGACGCTGAGGTCGATGATGGTGTTGACGCCCGCCGGGCCCGACAGGGCGCTGCGCAGTTCGCGCCGAGCGACGGACAGCGAGATCGGGGCCATGCCGTGGCCGTAGAGGACGCCGGGGATCTTGTCTTCGCCACGCAAGCGGCGCGAGGCGGCGCTGCCGGTGGCGCGGCCGAGTTCTGCGGAGAGGGATGCATTCGCCATAGGGGATCGGAGTCTACGGGTCGACTTCCGCGAAAACCCACGCCCCCGGCGCGGTGGGGCGTTTACGCCTGGTTCTCGCCGCCGAAGAGTTCGCTCACGCTGGTCTCGTCGAACACGGCGGCCAAGGCATCGGCCAGAATCTGGGCGACGGACAGGACCTCGATCTTGTCGATGGCCTTGCCCTTGGCAAGGGGCAGGGTGTTGGTGACGACCACCCGCGAGATCGCGCTCTGTTCGAGGCGTTCGATGGCGGGGCCCGACAGCACGCCATGGGTGGCCATGGCCCACACCTCGGTGGCGCCGCGCTCGCGAAGCAGTTCGGCTGCCGAGACGATGGTTCCGCCGGTGTCGATCATGTCGTCGGTGAGGATGCACAGGCGTCCTTCGACTTCACCGATGACTTCCTTCGCAACGGCCACGTTGGTGGTGCCCTTCGGGCGACGCTTGTTGATGAACGCGACGTCGGCGTTGAGATCGGAGAGGTGCTGTGCGAAACGTTCCGCCACCTTCACGCGACCCGCGTCGGGCGACACGATGACCATGCCCTCGCTGGCGTTTGCGCGCACGTACTTTTCGAGAACGGGCATCGCGGTGAGGTGGTCGACCGGGCCGTCGAAGAACCCCTGAATCTGGCCGCTGTGCAGGTCGACCGACACCATGCGGCCCGCACCCGCGGCGCGGAACATGTCGGCCATGAGACGCGCGGTGATGGGTTCACGACCCTCTGCCTTGCGGTCTTGGCGTGCGTATCCGTAGAACGGACACACCGCAGTGATGCGCTTGGCCGACGCACGGTAGGCAGCGTCGATCATGATCAGCTGTTCCATGATCGAGTCGTTGATCGAACGACCATCGAAGCCGCAGTGCGTCTGCATCACGAACACGTCGCCACCGCGCACCGAGTCGGCAAAGCGTGGGCGCAGTTCGCCGTTGGCAAACTCGACGATGTTGGCGTCGCCCAGGCGGATGCCGAGGTGTGCGGCGACTTCCTCGGCGAGTTGGGGGTGGGTTCGACCCGTGTACAGCGACAGTCTCTTGGTTGTGACCCTGTCGATGTTCAGGCCGTTCATCCAGGCACCTCTCCTGCTGTCAGCCGCGCCGCGCCGCCGTCATGAATAGTAGATGAGGCGATGAATGCGCCCGAAACCCCTCGCCTCGGGAATTGGTTCCGGGGATGTGTGGTTCCGGGGAGAGGACTCGAACCCCTATATGCGGGACCAAAACCCGCTGTCCTGCCATTGAACGACCCCGGACCGATGAATCGTCGTTGTGAACGGTAGCGGGTTTTTCTTTTTACATTCCTGACCGATAGCGTCTCAGGTCTTATGGGTTCACTGATCAAGAAGCGCCGCAAGCGGATGCGCAAGAAGAAGCACAAAAAAATGCTGCGCCGCACCCGTCACCAGCGTCGTAAATAGCACCAGCCTGATCAGTCCGGGCTCTTCAGTTCGGGTCAACCGTGCGGGTCACTACGACGGTCGATTCGGGAAGGGCCTCTGCCAGCCAGTCGTAGTGGCCGCGCAAGAACCATGTCGAACCACTGCCGGCGAGCAGTGGGGACACTCCCGCCGCATCCGTGATGCGGTCGCGCACGCGCAACAGCCGCGGTTCGGCAACGAGCGCCGCAGGTTCGAGGTCGTTTGCACCCTGGGGTGAACCCGCGTGACGCGGTCCTCCGATGGAATCCCAGGTCTTGTAGACGAGGGGAGTCGACACGCCGAACGGCGGAATCACCAAAGTGATGTCGAGGTCGACATGGGGCATCGGCTCGACGACTTCGCCGATCCCGCCTACGCGGGCCCGACCGCCGACCATGCAGAAGGGAATGTCGGCACCGAGACGCGAAGCCGCAGCCATGTCGTGAAAGTCGGCCCATCGCAGCACCGCTGCCGCATCGGCCGACCCGCCGCCCAAACCGCCACCGTGGGGAATGTTCTTCGTCAGATGTACGTGGGCGTTTTTGCCGGCGAGTGCGAGTGCGCGCAGCACGAGATTGTCAACGTCGGTTCCGATGCCCGCGGCGTAGGGGCCGTCGACCGTGAGTGACGACTCGCCGTCGCACGGGGAAACAACGACCGTGTCGGCGAGGTCGAGGGTCACCATTTCGGCGTCGATGAGATGGAAGCCATCGTCGCGCACACCGGTGACGCGCAGGTCGAGCGTCAACTTCGCGTGTGCGGCCGTCGTCATGCGTGCACCGTTCGGTGAAGTCGCGCCCACTCGCCGAGCGTCAACTGTTCCGCACGCGCGGTCGGGTCGACACCCGCACGTTCGAATTGTTCGGCGGTGACCGTTCCTGCGAGTGCCGAGCGCAGCATCTTGCGACGCTTTGCGAAGCCCGCACGCACGAGACCGAACAACGCCTCGGCATCTTTGACGTCGACGGCGGGTGTGTCGTGTCGTACGATGCGCACGAGTGCCGAGTCGACCTTCGGTCGCGGCAGGAACACGGTGGGCGGAACGTTGCCGACGATCTCGGCGCGGGCCCAGTAGGCCACCTTCACGCTGACCGCGCCGTATGCAGCCGTTCCGGGCTTTGCGCAGAAGCGTTCACCGACTTCGGCCTGCACCATGACGAGCATGCCGCGCACCTGTGGCACCTGGTCGAGAAGGTCGGCGACGAGAGGCGTGGCGATGTTGTAGGGCAGGTTCGCAACGACGGTGACGCCGGCATCGTGCGCACGGCCGAGGCGCGCATTGACCTCGGTGATGAACCTGCCCCAGTCGAGTTGCATCGCGTCGGCCTCGTGCACCTCGACATTGGGGTGGTCGGCCATTTGCTCTCGCAAGACCGGAACGATGCCGCGGTCGACCTCGACCGCCACGACGTGCGCGCCGGTTTCGGCGAGTGCGGCAGTGAGTGAACCGAGGCCCGCGCCGATCTCGACAACGACGTCGCCCGTCGACACGTCGGC
>Ga0169931_10015338_pt1 | contig 10261 bp, 9 predicted proteins | sample Kivu_15m_20L_FD_129675 | JGI IMG/M metagenome (GOLD analysis project Ga0169931, IMG submission 129675) | Freshwater microbial communities from Lake Kivu, Western Province, Rwanda to study Microbial Dark Matter (Phase II) - Kivu_15m_20L... | ecosystem: Environmental > Aquatic > Freshwater > Lake ... | reverse complement strand
TTTGTTTTAATTTCTCAAAATGTAAATTTTATTCCATGAATTTAAAATCGGTAACCAAATATCCTAACCCATATACTGGGGTTAACTTTGATCCTAGTTATTATTATAAATACATTTACCCTAATATAAACAGATCGTCAACGCTTACTTGTTATGGACGAGCTGTTCGAACAATAATTTAAATAGATATAATAACTGAATGAAATGCCACTAACAGCATGTAGGCAATATTGCCTTGCCGCAGGCGCAACACAAGGCAACATCGCCTACACGCAAACCGTTAGCGGTCATTGTAAATGACAGTTCATGACATGTAAGTGTCCCTAAAAATCGGACAGTTTAAAATTAGAGTTAAAGGCTTATTGACCCTCTCCCATATTTCAGACACTGTTATTTGTAGAATTTGGGCTTGATGACCCTCTTCCAAAAAGCTAAACGATAAATATTAGAAAATCAGGCTTATTTGACTAAAAATCATAAGTAATTGTATATCAGTAAGATAAGTCAATTAAATCGCTTAGGACTGAGTTAGATAATTGTCCTATCCCCGGTGCAAGGCCACTGATGCCTTTATTTATGACAGAAATTCTGTATGCCATTTCAAAAGCCGTTACCAAGGGGAACTTAATGGAGTGAAAAACAGTGTTTGCCGTCGGAGACTCGTTGTACCCACATTTCATACAGCGGCGATCTTCCCACCGATCACCCTTTCCGGCAACTGAATGTTGGCACTTTCGGCAGCTAAAACCCTTGCCCCACTTGAGTGTAGCTAAATACTTAAGACAATCAATCTCTGAGTTGAATCGCTCTCGAAATTCTGGTAGAGAGCACTTATGGAGTTGCATATTTCTTACTTTTACACAAAACTCCATACTGACCACGTAACGAGTTTACCTACCTAGGCGGTTAATATGGGTAATCCTATAAATAAATAAACAGATTTTACAGAAAACTGTTTATTTATTTTTTAAAAAAATCACCGGTATGTTTATTATTAAATTTCTTTATTTCCTTGGCCATCTTTTTATTTATATCCTTTTGGCCGGCATATTCTCGCAAAACAAGTCCGTCTTTAACGCGGTTATAAGTGGTTGCATTATTTTTTTACTCTGTTTTTTTTACTTCTACAAATTCTTTTTCAAAACCGATGCCATGACCTTTTTTTCCACCGATTGGGCGTTTTTTAAAAAACGGTTAAAATGGTCTCATTCCGTTGCGATTCCTGTTGCAATTGTTTTGGGGTTGATCATGATGGGGTCTAAATAACATATAGAACCTGTATTTAAAATTTAATTAGGATAATGCAATCTAAAATCATTTATTCGGTATATTGTTTTGCATTGTTTTTTTTGTTTGGTTGCGGCGGCTGTAGAACAAACTGTAATAATGCCCCGACAGTATCCGGAGAAATTTATTTTAATGAAGAAAGCAATAAGGTAGTTATAAATTACAGTGTATTCGATAAAAATCCTAATAATTTAGAGATAACAAAGAAAATAACAATCGGTGACTCTATAGTAAGAGAAAGTGTTTACAATAATAATATAAATAACAGTGAGACATTCGATATTTCCTGGATAAATAAAACAACTCAAATAAAGCTTGATTTACATGCTAAAGAAACATTTCAAAAATTCGAAACAGGCGAAGATTGTTTTTATACCCCCCTTGATCCTGTTACCTTAACTAAGACACTTAATATAAAAAAAGATTATCTCATTCTAAAATATAATACTCGAGAGCTTTCTATTTTAATATTATTGTTTTTCTTACTCGCTTGTTTAATAGAGCCATCATTCAGTCTGAAAGAGAATAAGCGTTCTTTAATCCGCTCTTTAAAGCTTTTTTTGGCTTTACTCCCAATATGTTTTGGAGTGATTTTGAGTGTTTTAGCGCTCAATTCTTTGGTTGAAGGTGCATCTAATTTTTGGAATTATATTACTATTATATTTATATTGTTAATTTCTGGATCTGTGTCTTATTTAATAGAAAGATATCTTATTCCTAAAATCAATATTTAATATTTAATCATGATTGACAACACTTCAGCTTATGGAAGCAGCCCTTCTGATAAAAACATTACATCACCATATATTAATTCCTATGATACCAACAAAGGGGAGATTAATTTACTTCAAGGTGGCCAAGATATAATACTTAAACAAAAAAAATATCACATACATGGTATTATATCAACAGGCACAGGCGAAGCAAGTGTATATAAGATTCGCGATGAGCGTCACGAGGAATTTGTTTTAAAATTATATTTTGAATTCTCCAATATCAAAGAAGAGCCCAATCAGGAGGCGCTTACCCGGATAAGAGCCATTATAGATCCGGATATTCTGTTATTACACGATTTTGGTGTGGGGGCAGATAAGTACCAGGGAAAGTATTGTTATGAAATTACGGCTTTTGCCGAAGGCGGGGATCTTTTGCGTGTTGCCGATTTCAAAGCAAAATACACGCCGGATTTCATTGAAAGAAAGATCGTTCCGGAAATATTCAACGGAATAAAAAAACTCCACAAACACAAAATTTATCATTGTGATCTTAAACCAGGAAATATATTTTATAAAGATGCGGAACAGACAGACCTGATCATTGGGGATTATGGATCGGCCAAAACAGCGAGTCTTGATGCTGAACAGGAAAGTAGAAAAACCTCAACAGTAAAAGGAACAGAGGCTTATCTGGCTCCCGAACAGGCACGCGGATTTATTAAATACAGTAATGACTATTACTCTTTCGGCATGATTCTTCTGCATCTTTTGTATCCGGAACAACTTGCAAAAGATAACGATCTTACATCTGTTGATAAGATTAAGTTTGAAAAAATTGTCGAGCGCCAGGTGAATAAACGTCCTGTTATTCAATATAATAATTCTTTTGCCCGACTGAATAATCTTATCGAAGGACTAATAAATATTGTACCCCAAAATCGATTTGGCGAGAAAGAGGTGGAGCGCTGGCTGAGGGGGGAGCATATTGACATCATACAGGAAGAGCCCCAGGTTAAACCTATAAAACTTGGTTCCGTTACAATCTGGAATGAAAAAAATCTGATCGATTATATAGACAGACACTCTGATTGGTATGAAGATCTCATAGAAGATAGTGCCACTTTCGATCGCTTTAAAGAATGGATCGATACGTTTAGAAATATAGAGATTAGGAAAAAAATTGTTGAGATCATTAAATACTATCAGCCATATGGTAAGCAATTTGTAGGCGAAGCAATATGCCGCTTTTTTCACCCGGAAAGAGATCTTCGTATAGATATGAATAAATTCAATCTCTTTCTTGCCAATGACAGGAATAAAGAAACCGCATCCTATATTTCCAAACTTGATGAAATCTGGAAAATCACGAAGAGAGAGCAGATGGGATTTTATTTGTTTTGTCTTGAGTTTTCCCTGATGCAACTGAACAGTGCAAGCGGGAAGGGTGATCCGGTTGTTTTTGCTATTTATAATAAATATTTATCTGTATTCGGATCAATGCCAAACCCAACGAAAGAGTATTATACAAGTATTCTAAATATCTTTAATCCGGTTGATCAGCGAACTTCAGGATCCTATCTACTTAGCTTGTTTTATGAATTCAACAAAGACAGGGTCTTCCGGTCTGCTACCAATGAATCAATGAACACGCCTGACAAGATCGGTCATTATTTTCTGGAGTCAGAACATCTTTTTGAAGACATCAATTTGTCATTGGAAAGAGAGCGGTTTTTAAGTACAAGAAATCATATCTTCAGCCCTACCCAGAATTTTACTGAATTTATTTTTTCTTGTTTTGCCGAAAAAGTTGAACTACGCCTGGAAATAGAAGATATTCAAATTGACAAGAGACGGAATTATAGAGTGATATATAAGGCCTTTAAAACACTGAACAGCTATCTAAAAACAGTCGGCATGCGCCGGGAATTCTCAGACAATCCGGATAGCTCTTTGCAACTTGATTTCAAAGGATCTTTATTCGGCTCTGTAGAAAAAGAATCAGACATTGGCGTGCAGTTACTTAAAGAAAAACATGCGCCATTTGAATTAAAGCCGGAAAATATTGCTGCCATAAAAAACAGATTCATGGAGCTTGTCCGCCCACAACTTTACAGGTTGTTTGTGCCGCAGGCCGCGTCTATACTCATCAGCGTATTTTTAGTTATTTTAATCATTCTTTTTTTATCCCGGTATATAAGGGTGGGAGAAGGCTGGAACTTTTTTTGGGGATAGGATAAGCGCAAGACTTACTCGTATATTATTTTAATGTTTTTGAACGAGTTGCATTCGGGACAGGAATCAAAAATCACTTCGGAAGTATATCCCGAGCAATTCTGATCATTACACTGATAGTATTTTATCTTTCTGGCAATTTCTTCTGCAGGCTTCTTTTCTTCCTTTTCTTTTGCTTTGTTTTTAATATTCATTTTAGCAAGGAAAAGCTCTTCACCTAAATAGAAAATACTATTGTGTTCTATGACCCTGGGGCTCTTTTTGCAATCGTCTTTGTTTACTCCGGCAAATGTTCCGTTTAGAGAACCCTCATCCGAAAGCATAAATCTGCCGTCTATAAATTCTATAGAACAGTGTTTGCGACTGATAGTAGGCCTTCCATTATGCAGTATTTTCGAAAAGATCTCTCTTCCGACATTTTCCCGTCCTAAAACTACTTTTTGACCGGTTGTTATCTCAATTCTCTCCTGTGTGATCTGATAGATGATGGTTAGGCTTTCCGGTTCCGGCGACGGTTCGTCACATTGAACGATCGCAAAAGGATGTTCAAAGAAACTATAGCAATATTCACATTCAGAGCGAACATCACTTTCGGAAAGATATTTATTTTCCTTATTGCATACTGTACAAATAACCTTGACCATATTACCTGAATTTAATATCAAACCCTTTGGGTTTTAATTCGCTGCTGATGTGTTTCAGTTCATTAGACCGGGGGATGCCGGCCATATAAATACTATTGTCTTCGCTTACTTTAAGAGACCATTTGGCTGAAGGTATAAATGAGTTATTTTTTACAGGAACGCCGTCTTCAATTGAATAAATGGTCTGATTCAACGATCCTCTTATATGGTTATCGTCGTGTTGTTCATTAATATATCTGCCATCTACCAGCGTATCAATATACCGTAAAAAAAGTTTATCGGGAAAAAGGTTATATAGCTCGTCAAGATAGTAGCCGGTAAAGCAATGAACAGATAATCGTGTTTTTGTTTTTATAAGATGCAGAAAAGCGATTAGCTGAGGATATTGCTGAAAGGGCTCACCGCCGGAAATTGTGATTCCGTCATAACTATCCTGAATCTGAATAAGCCAATTAAATATATCCGGGATGTTTATACTAGATCCGCCGTCATTTTTCCACAACGTTTGATTAACGCAGCCCCTACACCCGAGCGAACAGCCTTGCACCCAAATGCCGATCCGTTTTCCTTCCCCAAGATTATATATTGGATATTGTATTTTATTAAGCTGCCAATTCATTCAAATTCAACTTGATTATCTGTCATGAACATTCTTATTGTGCAGTTTTCAAGCTTTTCAGCTTTAAACATAAAATTCGTTAAACCATTTTTAATATGGGTTTCTATTCGGTTTACGATGCCACGACCCCCCATATCTAAATTGTCTTTTGCACAAAACTCAACGAAATACGCAACGAACTGATCATTATAATTCAGATCAATATTTTTACTTTTCAGAAGATTTCTTTTAATAATGTTCAGGTTCTTTTTCACAATCATTTCAGCCACATCCGATCGTATAAAATCAAAGACCACAAAATTATCTCCGAAACGATTGAAGATCTCCGGACGACCTAATTCACCGCCAAAAAAGTTTTTGATCTCTGTTTTGATTTTTGCCTCCAATATTTCATAAGAATCAGTATAGGTTACATTGGCTTTTCTTTTTCCATCATTTTCTTTTTTGAATATGCCCAGGTTACTGGTAAAAATAATCAATGACTGAGAGAAATAAGTTGTTTCTCCTTTACCATCCGTTAGTCTACCATCGTCCAGGATCTGCAAAAACTTATCAAATATCTTTGAATCCGCTTTTTCAATTTCATCGAACAAAATGATACTGAATGGTTTTTTTCGAATGGCATCCGTCAATTGACCACCTTCCTCATAACCGACATAACCCGGGGGGCTGCCAATCAGCTTTACGTCTGAATTGCTATCGTTATACTCGCTCATATCAAAACGGACCATCGCTTCCTCATCGCTAAAGATGAGTTCAGCAAGCGCTTTCGCCAATTCGGTTTTTCCTGTACCAGTAGGTCCGGCAAAAAATAACACACCCTTGGGTTTGTTAGTGGCCTTTTCTTTATCGATGGAATCCAAGCCGAGATTTGATCGTCGAATGATCTCTACTGATTTTTGGATAGCTTTACTCTGTCCTAATACCCTTTTCTGCAATTCATTTTCTGCATTTTTTATCTTAAACCCGTCAATTTTTTCCCAGGGATTTTCACGCACCCCATATTTATATAAATCAATGACCTCTTTAATTTTATTGATATGCAATTTTTCCTGTCTCGAAATCGTTATCAGATTTTCAAGTTCTCTGTTTGTGAAATTTTCTGTCAGATCCGGGAATATTTTTTCAATTTCGTCGATATCTGGTTCGGCGCCTTCCGTATAAAACTGCTTGCTTCTCTTTGTAAAAAAACGGCGTCTTTCTTCACGGTCGGGTTTTTGAATTTCTATTCCTTTGGTTAGCGGATTTTCCAGTAAAACCCACACTGGAATATCGTTCAGTTTATCACAAATGAAAATCAGGATATTCCGCTTACCTTCTTTTTCCGTGAAAACACAGGATTCCTGGGCGGCCTTGATCAATTTCAGAAACAGCGGCTTAGCCTCATCCTCCAGCGCATTGGGATTAGAAGTGAAACGTGAGGCAAAATTGATTATCCCGGCAGACAATTTTTGAGAGTTGCCCATCATTTCACGAAAAAAACTAATGGCACCGATGGACTTTTTTCCCTTTGCATCATTCAAATGAGACTCTGAATCCTTGTTTTTTAGCTGGAGGCTGTCCAGCAGATTATCAATAGTAACAGAATCATCTTTTGATTTTACGCTTATGCCATCGATCACATCAAAATAGCTTATTACGTCAAACCCCTGTGTTAAAAGATAATCCTGTAAAAGATCTTTCACATCATTGTATTTGCCGTATTTCAGATCTTTTTCCGTTTCGGCATCACAATAATTTTTTGGGAAATAATAGCAGTCATATACATTGCCATAAAGAAAAAAAACAGACTTTAGTGCCTGAAAACGTTTCAGTTCCTGCAGCCATTTTGGGAAAATTTTAATAGTCTCCATTGATTATCTGTTAAAATATTTTTTTCTGATCTGTCCTGTTTGTTTGACCGAGCTTTTTCGGATTTTGATCTTGTCTTTATGTTGGGTTGTTACCGATATGATGGAGTCGAGCTCAATGGGTTTTTCACCGATGATATCAAGCTTTAATCCCATTTTATTCAGATCCTTTAAAATGGAATGGAATTCAGTGCAGGTTACATGCATTTCATGCAACTTTGTTTTCACCTGATCTGTGCTGAGATCCTCTTTGTTTTCCGGTATCTGGAAGACATATCTCATAGATCCATCTTCTTTGAATTTCACATTGATATAATTTTCCTGACCCTTTATCTTCAACAGGAAATCGTCTGTTTTTTCAAAATCAATAACCTCGAGGTCATCCATCACTTCATATCCCTGGTTTTCCAGTAATAAGATCAGCTGAGACTTAAGAAACAATCGCTCTTTTGATTTGATCTCATCTTCTTCAAAGAGAAATTTATTTCGGCTTTTAATTTGGTCGATCTGGTGGCTAAGATCATCAACCTGTACGTTGTTGACAGATGAATTATTGAGCAGCATCATACACCGCCTGATTAGCAATCCGAATTCGTTTTTTAAAGACGGATGAATACTTGCATTGTTTAATTCAGCTAATGCATTGTTCAGAAATATTTTTCCATTTCTTGTCTTTTCATTCTCTAAAACAGAGTCATGAAGCTCTTTGAAGAAATATATGTCTTTTAATGAGCTACTTTCTAACAGATTCTTTAAATCAGCCTCATATTTATTTCTTTGCTCAGGATCATCACAATTTTTAATGATTGCTTTAATTTTTTTAATGAGATTAACGGTTTCATGCGATATGGATACGGAAGGGTCATATACATGTGGTGTTTTTCCTGTTTCTTCAAGGATACGATCACTGGTTTTACTTCTTATTTTATGAATCTGTTCTTCTTTATCAGCGATATGTCCGGAAATTTTATTTTTTTCCAGTTCCTGTAAAGAGTGGAAACCAAATCGAAATTCACTTTTGGATATCTCGGGCTCAACAGACAAAACCCCATCTGTAGCTTCTTTACATATTTCAGGTGAAAAGTTGGCAATATTTTTTTTAAAGTAATCGATGACCTGTTTTTTGAATTCACCAAAAAATCGAACAGAGCTATCAAAGAATTTACTATAGGAAAAGTATGATGTATAGTCTTGCTGTTTTAGCAGAAAATCAATTTTAATAGTCTCACATTCGTTTATAAGCGCAGCCAAACCGATTATCCTGCTATCAAGCTCTTGGTTGATCTTATTATACGTTTCCTGCCCAAAGGTCCCTGTATAGTCAAAGACAATCCCTTTCAGAGAGGCATCTATATCGTTTCTGATTTTCTCAATCGCCTCTTTACAATCAAAACGAATATTTAAATTGTTGTCTTCCACCCGATACCCGTCAATTTCGTTTAGGAGGTTTTTCAGCCGTGTTTGAAGCTGAAACGCCTCGTTGAGTTTTCCGTTAAAAACGCTCATCGAATATCTTGGTGGCGGGGCATATGACTTAGGTCCGCTCATAAACTTAAATTGAAATGAATCAGTGATTGAATAGCCGATATAAAATAAAGCATATTCTCAATATTTCGCCACCCTATTTTTTTCCCGGAGCTATTCGTTGATCTGAATTAGAATTACGCTTATATTGTCATCTGCTCCGGCCTTCAAAGTGGCATCAAGTATTTCTTTTGTTTTTATACTATTATCATTATCTGAGCGTAAAATGGATTTTACGGTTTTCTGATCAAGCGACTTGAAAAGCCCGTCCGTGCAGACTAGAAAAATATTTCCTTCTGTTACGTCATATCCAAGTGTGATGAATTCAGCATCGAGGTTATTGGTATTACCACCGAAATAGTTTGTGATCGGGCTGTTAGGCACAAGGTCATTTAGAACATGATCTGTTGTAATCTGAAAAAACATATCATTACGAAACAGCCAGATCTGAGAGTCTCCTGCATGTAAAACGAAACAAGAGCTTTCCTGCAGAACGATGCCGCTTAACGTGGTGGCCGCACCCTTTAATTTCTCCTCTTTAGACGTGAAGGAGAGCAATTCCTCATTGATCATTTGCAGCGACTCTTTGGTTTTCGGAGAGGTGAGGTCATCTGCCAGATTTAATTTTTCGAGAACAAAGCGAGAGGCGTATTCACCACCTTGATTTCCGCCAACCCCATCCGCAACAAAACAGATACATTTCTTTTCTTCCGTCAAATTAATTTCTCCATCTGTCAATACATGTCCATTTACAAGAATGCTGTCTTCATTATTGTTCCGCCTTGATCCCGGGTGTGTAAATCCAGAAATGCAATAGGTCATCTCTTTTTTTACTAAAATAATAAAAATTATCAATAGCGTTTTGCTGAAATTGAGCTTCTTCGTCATTTTAAAAACGATAATCCTCAAAAAGTAAAATATGCCATGCAGGTTTTAAGAAAGCATGGTCATTTTTTTGATGTTTACCCACCACCAAAGAAATCAATGCGAATGAAAGAGCAGTCTTGCTATCGCAATGCAGGAAGTAAGCTTTCAAAGGGATACGGATGTGTAGAAGGGGTGATAACGAGTAAAAAAACAGGATTTGAGATAAGTCATGCCTGGAATGTCGATGCTGACGGTCGACACGTTGACTTTACTATCATGGATACTGATCAGTACACCTACTTGGGGGTGGTTATCCCATGGCCGTTAATCTCAGAAATCGCTTTTTCCACAAAGGCCGAGTGGTATACATTTCTCCCATATTTGACTTACGGTCGCTAAAGGCAGTTTCAAAAATTCATATTACTGGACTGGCGAGCCAATCATTGATGGAAAAGCTGTTTGTTTTAATTTCTCAAAATGTAAATTTTATTCCATGAATTTAAAATCGGTAACCAAATATCC
>Ga0169931_10015337_pt1 | contig 10261 bp, 8 predicted proteins | sample Kivu_15m_20L_FD_129675 | JGI IMG/M metagenome (GOLD analysis project Ga0169931, IMG submission 129675) | Freshwater microbial communities from Lake Kivu, Western Province, Rwanda to study Microbial Dark Matter (Phase II) - Kivu_15m_20L... | ecosystem: Environmental > Aquatic > Freshwater > Lake ... | reverse complement strand
TTGCGTGCGCGTGGCTCGAACCGGTCGGGACGGTTGATCGCGTGTCCCAGCGGATGAAAGCGTTCCGCTCAAGTCCAGCGTGGGTGACCGTGCGATCAAAGAAAGGGTGCCGTCCTCGGAAGAAGACGGCTCACATTCCTTGATGCCGCATTCATGTCGGAAATGCAATCCTTGAAAGGGATTGGGACGAAAAGCGAGTGCATGACCTGCTTTGCGGGTAAGCGCCCAGTGAAGTTGTAGGAACAGGCACGGAATAACTTTCCGACTTCATGGTGGCTCGGGAAGAGCGATGGAGTTCCACTTGGGCAGGACGGGATCGAAGACGATCTTCATCGCCTTATTGAACCTAGCCACGCACTTCCGGCCGGTCGCGTACGGCTTGTTCAACAACCCGACGACGACCCGCAACCCGGTCGTCGTCTCGGCCTTCGCCACCGCGGCGCGGTTCGAGAACGCCAGCGGCGCGCCCGTCGCGTACCCGAGCAGCTGCTCGGCGAAGTTCCGCGCGATCTGCGGTTCGTCTTTTAGTTTTAGTAGCAGTGGCTTGAACTCCCGAATGTCGGCGAAGCGGCGGCCAGTTCGCCGCTCGCATCCACGCAATTGGTTGGTGAAGTCCGTCACGAAGCGCTCGGCCTTCGGCTCGCGCAGCATGCGATCGGTCTGCGCGCGGAGCACCTTCGGGTCGCTCAGTTTCTTCTCCCTCGCGAGCGGGAACAGTTCGTCGTCGGGCATCGTGGCCCACAGGAAGTACGACAATCGGTTCGCGAGGGCGTGATCGTCGAGCTTGCCGACCGGCTCCGACCGGGTGTTCGCCCACCTCGACCCGGCGGCGTTCGCCCAGCGGGTCGGGAGGTAGATGGCGGCGGCGTGCGAAGCCACCGGGCTGGCCTCGATTGCCATCGACGGCAAGTCGGTTCGGCGGGCCAAAGCCGCGACCGCGACCGGGTGCCTCCACACGGTCAGTGCGTGGGCAACGGCGAGCGGGCTGACGCGTAGCCAAGTGGCCGTACCCAACGGGTCGAACGAGATCGCCGTCGTTCCTGACCGGGTTCGCGTACTGGATCTGGCCGGAGCCTTCGTCACCATCGACGCGGACGGGTGCCTGGTGGCGAACGCCCGTTCATAACAAACCGTTCCCCCGCAGCCCGAATGGGACACTCGTCGTAGGCGAGACTTTCGGCTGCTCCACGGCCGAAGGCGTAAGTGGACACCCCTCGTGGCGGGCAAACAGTCGTTGGTATGTTCGTGTCCCATTCTCGCTCCTTGCCGACCGGCCAATCCGAAATGTTGACTATTCAGTCGCAGGACGCTACAGTGGCTTAGCCACGCTACATCCCCGTTCGTCTTGCCCGCTCGATCCCGTGTTTTGGCCATTCCTTCCACCAGATAAGGTCTTCGATGGACCCTGTGATTGTCCGAGATCCCGTTTACCAGCAACTGAACAGGCGGTTGCGCATGCTTGTCGGCAGGGAGTATCGGGCCGAGCAACAGTTCCTCACCGAACGCGAAATTGTCCAGCGATTTGCCGTCAGTCGTGCCACCGCTAACAAGGCACTTGCCAGCCTCGTTTCCGAGGGACTTTTGGAGTTCCGCAAGGGTATCGGCACCTTCGTTCGAGAACCCGCGATCACCTACGATCTCCGCTCGCTGGTGAGTTTCACCGAACAAGCCCGTGCCGCCGGCAAAATGCCGAGCACTCTGCTGCTGACATTCGGCAAACTCAAGGCCAGCGAAGTCGAACCCGAGATCGCGGAACAGCTAAAAGTCGCTGGCTCGGATCTGCTCTGGGAGTTGGATCGGGTGCGAGCCGTTGACGGCATCCCGGTGATCTTGGAACATCGCTTCGTCGTGAACTCTCAGTGCCCGAAACTGACTCGTTCACAGGCCGAGGGTTCGCTGTATCAGGCGTGGACCGAAGCTCATCAACTCACCATCGCGGGGGCGGACGAAACCGTGCGAGCCGTGCTGCTGACGCCTGAGGAAGCGGAGCATCTGAACGCTCCAGTCGGTTCGCCCGCTTTGGAGGTAGTCGCGGTGGGTCTGTTGGAAACTGAAATTCCCCTGTGGTGGGAACGCACGCTCTATCGCGCAGACCTGTACGAGTTCCACAGCCGGTTGGGACCAGTCCAATCGGCAAAGCCCCTCCGAGGCCAATTCGTCACGCCATCCCAACCTCCGAGCGGAAAGTGAGTCTCACAATGCACTTCCTCCGCGCGGTGTTCCTACTGTTTGGCTGTGTTCCGGTGGTGAGCGGGGCTGATCCGCGCCCGAACACCTGCGGGACGACTTCACGCTCATCAGCGGCCTCAAGCTCACCCACTCGGGCGGGCACGGCGGGGACCGCACGTTCCTGACCGGGACGAACACCCACAAGGCCGACTCCAAGCTCCGGGCGTCCTGCGACCAGGAGCTGGCGGCCGCGGTCGGGAAGCAGACCCGGTTCCCGTCCCTCGTCCTCGGCATCAACCGCGGGACCGGGTTCGGGTCCGGGACGATCGACAAGACGCTCTCGTGGACGCCCGGTGGCACCCCGATCCCGGCCGAGAACCGGCCGCACGTTCTGTTCGACAAACTGTTCCGAGCGGATACGGCGGATGACATTGCCGCCCGCCGGTCCGGGGCCGACCGTGCGACGAGCGTGCTGGATGCCGTCCGGGACGAGGCGAAACGGCTCAACGACCAACTCGGCAAGGACGACCGCCGGAAGCTCGACGAATACTTTTCGTCCGTCCGCGACGTGGAGGCTCGAATCGCCTCGGACCTGGAGTGGTTGAACAAGCCGAAGCCGAAGGTGGCCCCGATCAACTTCGGGAAGGATGTCCAGGCGCTCGACCCGGAAACCCGGGGCGGGAAGGCGTTCGACTACCGCCGCTACCAGCGGCTCATATACGACATCATCGCCCTGGCACTTCAGACCGACAGCACCCGGGTGATCAGCTACTACGCTCGCCGGGACCTGTCCGACGGGACGTACTGCTACGGGTTCATGGGGTGCCCGTACGGGTACCACGAGATGACCCACCACGGCGAGGAAGCCGACAAGCTGAAGTGGCTCACGAAAGTGGACACTTGGTATATGGAGGACTGGGCGTACTTCATCGAGAAACTGAAGGGCATGAAGGAAGGGGGCGGCACCCTGCTCGACAACACCCTGCTCGTCTGGGGCAGCAGCGGCGGAACCGTGAACGCCCACAACAACACCGACCTCCCGACCATGCTGGTCGGCGGGCACAAGCTCGGGGTCAAGCACCAGGGACACCTCCGGCAGAAGGACGTCCGGCTCGGGAACCTCTGGCAAACCATGTTCGCACTGCTCGGCGTCCCGGTCCCGAAGAACTTCCAGGGCGGCGAGGCCGACGGAATCATCAAGGCGATCGTGTGACAACAACAAGCTTCTCCCTCGATTTTCTCAGGTGCACTCATGCGTAAAATCCTCTCTCTGGCGGTGCTGGTCTGGACCACGGCGACCGGTGCCGCCGCCGACATCACCCCCCCGGTTCACCCGGACGAAGCCAAGGTGATTCACCAGATCATCGCGGTGGAGAAATATGAACCCGTAGTCTCGCCCATTCATGGCTATCTTCAGGCCGGGATCAAGCGAACGCTGACCGACCTGGGAATTGACACCAAGGCCGTGAAGTTCTGGCAGATCGAAGTCAAGAAGGATTCGCGTCCCTATCGTGGCGGCTTCCTCGCCTGTGCCTACGACGAGAACGGCCACATTCTCGCCATGAGCGGCAACGGCCCGTGGTTGCGGAACGAAAGCCTCCGCGCCCTGAAGACCATGCCCGAACTCCGCAGCATCCACTGGGATCACAACGGCTTCGTGGGCAATCACCCGGAAGTCGATCTCTACGACGGGACCGGGTTCGATGCCCTCGCCGAGTCCAAACTTCAGGACATCAAGATCGGCCTCGGCTTCAACGACAAGGGGATGGAGCAAGTCGCCAAGATCAAAGGGCTGAAGCAGTTCTCCGTGGCCCATTCCCGCACGACCGCAGCGGGCATCAAGTTCTTCGAAGGGCATCAGAAACTCGAGTCGTTCTCTGTGGGCGAAATGGGCACCTTGAACGAGGCGGCACTCGCATCGATCGCGAAGATGCCGAAGGTGACGCACGTCGGCTTTCATGAGGCGTTCATCACGTATGATGGCGGATTCAAGCATCTTCTGGCGATGAAAGGCCGGCTGAAAACCCTGGATCTTTCAATGAGTGTGGTCAACGATGCCGACTTGAAGCGGGTGCAGGCCGATCACCCCGATGTCAAAATCAAGATGATCCCTCCGAGCGAGATCGTGAAACGGCACAGCGGTGTAGCGGGTAGGCTTGCTCGCATCGCCACGGGCGAAGCTGCGGAGGAACTCAAGAAGGCCATCGCGGAACACAAGCCCGACAAGAAGTAGGCCCGGCACGATGGGACCGCTCGCCCGCCAAGTATGCCGGACTTGCTCCACGAGCGAGATCGCCAAAAAACTGCCACCCGACCCGACGAAATACTCCATTCCGTGGACAACATTCTCGGTGACCACCTTGCTCGACGGAATTGCTGCGATGAGCATCACGACCGATCGACGATCATTCCTGAATACCACCTCGGCCACTGTCTTGACGGCGGTGTCCTACTCGCGGGTACTCGGAGCCAATGACCGTGTGGGCCTCGGCCTGATCGGCTACGGCCTGATCGGGAAGACGCACGCGGCAACGTTTTCCAAGATCCCGGACTGCCGGATCGCGGCGGTCGCGGATTGTCACCGCAAACGAGCCGACCAAGGCGTCACGGCGGTTGGCGGCGGTGCCAAGGCCTTTCAGGACTTCCGCAAGATTCTCGACAACAAGGAGGTCCAGGCGGTGATCGTCGCAACGCCTGACCATTGGCACGCCTTGATGGGGATGATGGCCTGCGCCGCGGGAAAGGATGTCTACATCGAAAAGCCGTTGACGCTGTTCGTCCGCGAGGGGGAGTGGCTGGAGAAAGTCGCCGAGCGCACCAAACGCGTCGTTCAGGTGGGCACGCAACAGCGCTCCGGGTTGCATTATCAAAAAGCCCGCGAGTTGATCCGTGGCGGCCACGTCGGCACGATCACTTCGGTTCGCATGGACGCGATTCGCAATGTTACCCCGGGGTTTGGCAATCCGGCCGATGGCGAACCGCCTGCGGATTTGGACTACGACGCCTAGCTCGGCCCCGCTCCACTCCGCAAATACAACCCCAATCGCGGGCTGTACCACTTCCGCTGGTTCTGGGACTACTCCGGCGGGCAGATGACCAACCTCGGCGCGCATCATCTGGACATCGTCGATTGGTACATTGGTTTGGATCAGCTCCGAAACGTGACCTCGATGGGCGGTCGATTCGCTCTGCGGGACAACGGGGAAACCCCCGATACCCAAGACGCGATCTTCGACTGCGAGAAGTTCACCGCCGCCTTCGCCATGCGTGAGGCGGCACGAGGGGAGCCATCTGGTTTCGGACTTCGCTTCCACGGCACCAAAGGGACGCTCGCCATCGACCGACGCGGGTTCAAGGTCTGGGCCGATCCGGACATCCCCCCCGTCAACATGATCCCCGGAAGCAAGGAAGGCCACCCCGCAGATGGACCGCGTGCCGTGGCCCTGACCGCGGAACCCAAAAACCGCACCGAGTCCGTCGAAGACAAAACCGGTGACTCGGCGACTCAGTACTTGGAACATGCCAGGAACTTCCTGGACTGTGTTCGCACGCGAAAGACCCCGATCAGCGATCTTGCGAGTGCCCGGCGTACGGCCGTCGCCTGTCATCTCGCGAATCTTTCGCTGCGTCTGGGGCGTTCCCTCCGATGGGACACCAAACGGCACACAATTTCAGATGATCCCACTGCCGTCAAAATGCTCACGCGGCCGTACCGGGCTTCCTGGGATCGCGAACTTCGTGCCCTGGGAATCGAAGCGGCAACTGAATGAGGGTGCCACATGAACCGACGGACATTCTTGGCGAGCAGCGTTGCAGGCATCGCCGGAAGCAGCTATGTCGCCCACGCCGATGAGCCAGTCCCGAAGAGCAACTTGGGACTACTGCTGTACTCCTACGGCATTCGGGCAAGGAACGACGCCAAAAGGGAGTTCGCCCAGCCGACGAAATTCTTGCCATTCGCCCACGACCGAGGGGCGAACGCGGTCCAACTCTCGCTCGGTATTCGTGACGAGAAAGACTGCCTCGCCATCCGCCGACTGGCCGAGAAGCGGGAGATGTCGATCGAAGGGATCATCGCACCGCCCAAAGACGCCGCGAGCGACCGCGAGCGATTCGACTCGGAAATTCGAACGGCACAGACCTGCGGCGCGTCCGTGGTACGTGTGGTGATGCTCGGTGGCCGCCGCTATGAAGTCTTCCAGCGTGCTGAGGAATACACGAAATTCGCGAAGCAGGCTACCGGCGCTCTCGAAAAGGCGGAAGGAATCGCTGCCAGACACAAGGTTCAACTCGCCGTTGAGAACCACAAAGATTACCGGATCGATGAACTGCTCGAGTTGATCAAGTCCATTTCAAGCGAATGGGTCGGCATCTGTCTGGACACCGGCAACAACCTGGCTCTGCTGGAAGATCCCCTCGCAACGGTCACCGCGTTGGCAGCTCACACTCGCACCGTCCACCTGAAAGATATCGCATTTGAAGAAGCTGCCGATGGTTTCCGCATGGCCGAAGTTCCCCTCGGCCAGGGGCGCCTCGATCTCCCCGCCGTCGTGAAGACGATCCGCAAAGCCAGCCCCAAAGCTCGTTTTCAACTGGAGATGATCACCCGCGATCCGCTCCTCATTCCCTGTTTGCAGGAACAGTATTGGGCCACATTTGATCGCGTCCCGGGTCGGGATCTGGCCCGAACGCTGGCTCTGGTTCGCAAGCTGCCCGCCCGACAGCCGCTGCCGAGGCTGAGCAAGATGACGGACCCCGAGCAGATCGAGCTCGAGGACCGCAACGCGCGCGAGTCCTTCTTCTACGCTGCGAAATCGAAACTGATCGGGTAACTCTTCTCCCTTCTTCCCGCAGCAACAAGCGGTGGCCGATATCGGAACAGGAGGAGTCACAGCCGCTACTTGAACGTCAGTTCGCCGACGTGGGTCGGGCTGTCGAAGTCGGCGTAGGTCATCACCCACTGCGAGAACAGTTCCCACTTCGGGCCGCGGGTCCCTCGGCCCCGGAGGACGTTCAGCGCCCACACGTTGCCCGGTCGCGGTGCGGCCACGCCGAGTGCCTCGAACGGGATGCGGAACTCGACTCCATATTCGTCCTCGCGGCAGCCGACGACCACCGACCAGTCGGCGTCCCACTTCACGTCCCCGCGGCGGGCGTCGTACCGGACGCCGACCAGGTTCACGGCGAACTGGTGCCGGTCCTTGCCCCGACCGGACGGGTCGATCACCAACTCGATATGGTCGTCTTTCCGGATCAGGGGGTCGTCTCGCGTCTTGCCCGCTTGTGGGAGCTTTCCGGGTGCCTTCTCGGCGGCAGTCACCGCGACGTACACCGCCTTGTCGTCGTACCCCACGCGGAACCGCGCCCCGTATTCCGGCTCCTTCCGCCCGTGCGTCTCCCGCAGCGAAGGCGTGTCCGGCGTGTCGCCGTACTCCTTCGCCCCGACGGCCCCGTCGATCACCGGTGCCCGGTCCAGTCGGCGTGCCACGACGCCCCGACGCAGGATCGGGCGGAGCCAGTATTCCACCGGTAATAAGGGCGCCGGCCCCACGGCGGGAGAGATCGCCGCGTGCAACTTCGGCAGCGGGGCCGGCCGCTCCGGGTCGAACCGGACCTCGACGCGGACGGTCGCCTTTCCCTTCGCGGGCAGCGCGACGCGCGCCGACGCGGGCTCGAACCGCCAGCCGGTCCCCGCGGTGTCGTACCGATACTCCAGCACCGCGTCCGCGGGACCGGGGTTCTCGACGACCGCCTCGATGGTGAACCGGTCCTTGCCCGGCGGCACGTCCCGGTCCGACAGCGTGAGGGCGGTCGGGAAACCCGGGAGCCGGTCGGTCATCCCGTCCGCGATCGCCTTCAGGAACTGCGGGTGGTACTTGTCGTCATTCGTCCCCGCGCCCTGCCGGAGCATCACCACGACGAGGTCGTGGGCCGGGTCGATGAACGCCGTCGATTTGAAGTACCCGGCGTGGCCGAAGGCGAGCGGGCTGAAGTCGTCCGTTTTCCACGGGTGGGTGCCGATCCCCCACGGGCGGTCGTTGGCGAACGGCCCGAGGGTCTTGGTGTGCCGCCGGGGCAGCATCTCCGCTACGGTCGCGTCCGTGAGGAGGCGCTTGTCGCCGTACGCGCCCCGGTTGAGGAGCATCTGGAACACGCGGGCCATTTCCAGTGACGTGCTCTGGGTTGCGCCGCCGGTGTTGCGGACCTCCGTGCGCGGGCACCCGAGCGGGGCGAACAGGTGGTCCCGCGAGAACACCGAGAGCGACTCGCCGGTCGCCATCGACGCGAGCGCCCACGCCAGTTCCAGGCTGGTGCCGGTGTACTGGTAGCCCGCGCCGATCGGGAGGTGCGGCAGCACCGCGGCGAGGCGCTCCTCCATGTCGGGCGTCGGGTCGATGTTCACCGAGAACGCCGTGTGCGTGTAGAGGGCCCGCAGGGTGACCGGCTTCTGCGTCTTCAGCCCGAAGAGCGGGCCGGGCAACTCGGTGATCGGCCGGTCGAGGTCGAACCACCCGCGATCGACGAGTTGCATGAGCGCGGTCGCGGTGACCAACTTGCTCGTCGAGGTGAGCGAAGTCAGGGTCGTGGTCGTGAGCGGCTTCCCGTTCCGGCTGCCGTATGCCTTGTGCAGGACGACGACCCCGTGGCGGACCACGCAGACGTCGAACCCGGTGTCGCTGTCGGCGGCCCAGCGGGTCAACAACTCGTCCAGCTTCCGGGCCGCGTCGGGCTTCATACCGGCCTCCGCGGCGGTGCCCTCGCGGACGACGGTCGCGGGCTTCCCCGCGACCGCCCGCGGGGCCGGGAACGGGTCGGGGAACCGCTTGTCGAACCCGTACAGTCGGCGCTTCAGCCCGATCCACCACTGGCGGTCCTTCTCCCACGACTGCTGGTAGAAACTGTCCGGGTCGGCACCTCGCGGCACCTCGTGCAGCCCGGCGAGTTCGCGGGCGCTGTCGGCCATGTCCTTCAGCGGCAGGTCGAGGAAGTTCCAGCGGAGCGCCTTGAGCCGTGCGACGAGCGCAGGCGACTGCGCGTCGAGGTCCGCGCGGTCCGGGAGTCGGTACAGGGTGAAGAACCGCCGCGTCGGGGGCAGCTTGCTCTCGGCCGCGGGGGCGATCTCCACCACCGCCCCGTAGCGCCCGGGTTTGGTGGCCTTCGTGACGATGCGGTAGTCGTGGTCGTAGTAGACGACGGTGCTCTTGTACGCCCCGAGGAGTTCCCGCGCCCGCTCAGCCTGCGTGAACGTGAACGCGGGAAACGTCTCGTCGGTCAGGAGGAAGTGGTCCGGAGTCGGTGCGAGTTGCGCGTAGTCCAGTGCCCGCTGGGCATCAGTCAGGGCGGTGGGCGCGGGTTCCGCTGGGACCGCGGAACGCACCACCCGATTGACCGGCAGCCAGACGGGCGGGAAGTCCGCGGCCGGCGCCGGCGAGGCGGAAGCGCAAAGACCCGCGAAACCGCAGAGGAGCACGAACGCGCATCGGCGTGCCTTCGGGGGTCGAATGGTGAACATGTTCGCTCCGTCGCTCACTTCGCGGGCAGGATCGGAATCAGCACGAGGTTGCGGTACTCGGCGGCCACGTTCCCGGGCAGCGCGACCTTCCCCCCGGCGACCGGGGCCGGGATGTCGGCACGCGGCTCGCCGTTGAACTCCACGCCGGCCTTCCCCTCGCGGACGGTCACTTCCATGAGGTTCCACCCGTCCACGCCCTTGAAGGGTGCCTTCTCGTTGACCTTCCAGGCGTTCGTCTTCACCTGGCAGCGGAACAGGAACGCCGGGGTGTGTTCAGCGGCGAGGGCGAGCGGTTGCTTGCCGGTGCCGTCGCAGACGAGCCTGCCGAACGCCCGGACCCGGCCGCCCTTGTCCTTCTCCGCGGCCTTCGCGGCCCACGCCTTCTCGCCGGGCACCGGCTTCCACCCGTCGAGGTCGGTGTCGTTGAACACCCGCAGCGCGTCGCCGAAGCGATCGGCGAACGTCTTCAGGTGTAACTCGCGGAAGCTCACCCGCAGGTCGGTCCCCTTCCCGCCGTGCAGTTGCAGGGCGATCACCCCGTCGTCGTTGCGCCGCTTGCGGTCGGCGGTGGACTCGTCG
>Ga0169931_10015336_pt1 | contig 10261 bp, 6 predicted proteins | sample Kivu_15m_20L_FD_129675 | JGI IMG/M metagenome (GOLD analysis project Ga0169931, IMG submission 129675) | Freshwater microbial communities from Lake Kivu, Western Province, Rwanda to study Microbial Dark Matter (Phase II) - Kivu_15m_20L... | ecosystem: Environmental > Aquatic > Freshwater > Lake ... | reverse complement strand
CATTCATTTTGGTACTTCGATGCCGTATTAGGCGAGTGAGTCCATATCATCATCCCGGCCAGGGATGGCCGGGATGACGATATTTTTTTGATTTATTCAACAACGCCCCTTGCGGGAGAGGTCGCGCTCTGCGCGGGTGAGGGGTAGTATCCGTGCGCAGCACACAACCGAAGCTTTTTACTGGATGTGCGCTACGCGCGTTTTTTCTACCCCTCAACCGCCCAGGCTGACGCCTGGTCGACCTCTCCCGCAAGGGGAGAGGTGATCGCAAAACCAGCTTCTTCAGGTTGTTTGGGTATACATTAAGCAAAACTATAAGTCATTTGCAAACCTAAAATGTTTGCCGAGTTGATTGATTTACCTGAAATAGTATTCGATTCTATGCCAGCAGTTGCCGTGTAATTAAGACCGACTTTTTTAATGAATTCATGGGTAAACCCTGCATCCAAGGCAAGATTTTTAGTGGCCTGATAACGCCCACCGATAGACAGTGCGTAACGATCACCATCCGGTAACAGTAAATTACGGTCTTTGGTATTGGCAGGTGTTTGATCATAGCCTAAACCTGCGCGCACCAACCATTGGTCATTGACTTTATAATTACTACCTATGCTAAAGCGCCAAGCATTGTTGAAATTTTCAGGGATCGTTACAATGAGCGGCCCTGCATTACCAGCCACGTTGTGCAAAGTAATTTTATTCAAAATAGCCCATTGCGTATAAGTGATCGAGCCCATAACTGCCCAGCGATTATTCATATCATGATAGACACTGAGCTCTGTTTTGGCAGGCATATTTAAGCTAGTAAAAGCATTATTTAAATAATACGATCTGCCATCTGGTGTTAATGGGCCAGTTGAATGGCTGTAACCAGATGCATGGTGGATCACTTTAGAATGATAAGCCAAGCCGAATCGTGTCGCATTATCCAATTGGTATAAAACACCTGTATGCCAACCTGTTGCCCAATCGGAAGCAGAATTATGGTTGAACGTATCATATGCTCTGTCAGACATTATGCCTGCATAATCATCAAATGTTGCGAGCAAACGCTGTTCATCGATACCAAAACCTGCAGAAAAGTTAGGGTTAATTTTAAAACCAATGCTAGGGCTTAGGTCAATAGTTTTAATTTTTGTTTCGGTTGTTGCATAACGCAAATTTGTAGCGCTGCCGTAATCTGTTGCCAAACCAAAAGGGGTGGTTACAGAAAATCCAGCGACTAGATTTTCTGTCAGAGGATATGCTGCATGAAAAGTGGGAATAAAATTAGAAGTACCACCTGATACATTCTGAACGGCTAATGGCCCTGTGGAGCCGATTCCTTGAATAGATTGAGTAATCGTACCATTAAAATTAGTATTAAACCAAATTTCATTGCCGGATAAAACAACTTGGGGTTTCTGAATACGGATTAACCCCCCTGGGTTATACCAAGCTGTGGAAGCATCTTCTGCAATCGCAGCGCCCCCTGAACCAAAATCCCCCGTCTGTACCGCATTTTGTTCTTCTAACGCAAAGCCTGCGGCAAAGCCTGCTGTATTTGCAGCGATCAGCAATACAGCAAGCGCGCTGTAGCGAAAGGATGGTTGAGCAATCTTCATGCAATTTCCTCAAAATAGATATTAGTGGACATACGAGACTGACATTCTAAACATCCTTGAATAAATGTTCAAGTGCTAGTCTTGTCTACTGACCGCTTAGCATTTCATCATTTCTTCTGTAACACGCAATGCTGTTAAAAAACTTTGTGTGTTTGCTTTGCCTGTTCCTGCAATATCTAATGCCACGCCATGATCTACCGAGGTGCGAATAAAAGGTAGGCCACAAGTGATGTTGACGATTTCGCCAAAGTGCATAGCCTTCAAAGGCGCAAGGCCTTGGTCATGATACATTGCAACGATCACATCCGCTTGATGTAAATATTTTTCTTGAAACAAAGTATCTGCAGGTAATGGGCCAATCAGTTGAGCAGAAAATTCTGCTCTTAATAATTCAAGTGTGGGAATAATAATTTCTTGTTCTTCTTTGCCTAAATGCCCATCTTCGCCAGCATGCGGGTTAAGGCCAGTGATGAAAATAGTTGGCGTCTCACAAGCATGAAAACGTTTGAAATGCTGGATTAATACGGTAAGCGTGTCACGAATATTGTTTGCCGTGATCGCCTGAGGCACTTGCTGAAGTGGTAGATGAGTGGTAATGAGTGCGACACGACAATTTTGCGCCGCAAGCATCATCACCACTTTTTTTGTGTTGCTGTGTGCGGCAAAAAATTCTGTATGGCCACTAAAAGCTAGGCCAGATTGACTGATGATGCCTTTATGCACTGGCAAAGTCAGCAGCGCCGGAGCTTGCTGGTTTAAACAATAAGTTGCTGCAGCGGATAATCCTTCAATTACTGTTTTTGCATGCTGGACATTTAATTGACCCGCTACGACTGGCTCCGTACAAAATGTTGGCCAAACAGTTAATGCCGCTGCGGCAGAAGTTATTTGTTCTGTAGAAGAAAATAATTGTATCTCCAGTGGCAAATGAAGCAGTTGGGCACGCTGTTTCAACACCAGCGGGTCAGCAAAAACCAGCCATGGCGAAGCATGGCGGGTTTTTTGTGCGGCAGTAATTAAAATATCATAACCAACACCAGCAGGCTCACCTGCAGTAATAGCAATAGGTCTATGCATAACAATCTCGTTTTATGATGCCGCGGCTTAGCGCCGCGGTATCATGTGGATGAATCAAAGATTCGACAAAAAGAATGTAACCCACATTGCTGACAAGTGTTATCGCCATCAAGAGGCGTTAAGCTTGCTTGGCTGTGGACAAAATCATCGGTTAATTCAGTCAGTTTTGTGCGCCACTCTGTTTTTAATCTGCGCCAATTTTCACTGGCAGCGAGCATACCTAATTTACCTAAGTCTACAACATGTTCCGCTAGCCCGAGCATTTTCAAAGTGCCGCCAGATAGTTCAGCAAACGCAATAGCGTCAATATTTAATGCGTGTGTTACCGCATAAAGAGGCAATTGCGGCTCGGTAAATAATTGTTGTTGCCAACTGGCTATGGAAGTTTTGCCAGTTTTATAGTCGATGAGTAATAAACGGCCGTCAGCCAATTTATCTATGCGATCGACGCGTAAACGCCAATTTTTTTCTGCAAAACGAATATCTGTGCTTTGTTCCAAAGAAAAAATTTCAAAAGGCGGTCTGGTTGCTTCAAGCGCTAACCAATCCGTGAGCAAGGTGGTTAAATGAATTTGTTCTAAAGCCAGCACAGAAGTGGCTAACAGTTTTCTTCTTGACCAATCAATAGTGTTAAACGCAATCGGTATGATGCGGTGCAATAATTGCTGCAGTGCTTCGGAAGTTAAATTCAGTAATTGTGTTTGCGTGTTAAGTTGCTGCCATATTAATTGTAATGCCCGATGTATTATAATGCCGCGCTCAACCGCAGTTAACCCTAAAACAGATTCTGTGGCGGGTGATAACCGCAGGCGATGTTTGGCAAATGCTTGCATCGAACAAAGTCTCTGAGTTTTGAGCGCAGCACTAGCGCCTGGCAGGGTTTCATCAGACCATGCGCTGAGCATTGTCGGGTGTTTTTGTCGTAGCATAGAGGGCTGTATTTTTTCTCGGGCGGCACATTCTGTTGCGATCAGTGTATGGCAAAATGTTGCCGGCAAAGCATTTTGCTCGGTTGTTTCTTTGACATAACTAATGATTAATTGTTTGTTTACTTGTTGCAGTGTTTCGTAGCAGGCCATACTCAGCGCATCATATTGCTCTCTATTGAACGCCCAAATACCATATTGATATTGTATTTTTTTATCTAATAAAGGATTAACTGATAATTTAAAAGGGATGGTATATTGATAAGCGTGCATCAGCCATGCTTGATCGGTTGATAGATGTAAAGCTTCTAACACCGGCGCAATGAAAATAGTGACGCGCTTATCTTCTTCACTCAAACGCCATAGCGTTTTATGGCAATATTGTTGTAAAGCATCAGCTGCTTGTAATGCGCTCAGTGATTTTCGCCAGGGCAGTAGCGTAGTAAAGTCGGTCAATTTTTCTAAAAAATAGTGGTATAAGGCTTGTTCTTTTTTATTTAACGTAGCATAGTTAGGGAAGCCAACTTGTTGCCAAAGTTCCTGCCAATGGGCAACCCAGCTCGCCAAGCTTTGTTTTTTTTGCTTTCGACTTTTATGGCAAATGCGTAACAATTGTTGTAAGGTAGGCCAATGGCCTGCTGCATGGATGATGACATCCCAAGTCAGGATGTCGTGCTGCAGTGCACGCAATTTTTTGCTTAAGCTGGATCGATCTATAGTTTCTTCTGGCATATTGCCAAAATAAGGGCTACGCAGTAGCGTAATCAATGCATTGAGATCAGGGGTTTGAGTCAAAGCAATTTTTAACAATGCTAATCCTGTTTGAATCAAACCATATTCAGATAAAGGCTTTGGGCTTAGTAATGCAATACAATTTGAGTCAAATGATTTTTGTATCCATTTACTTTCGATCCTATCACGCATCAGCCTAAGCTCAGGCACTACCAATGCTAATCGCTGCTGTGGATTTTTCTGAGCAGTTTGATAGAGCCAATCCATTGCCGCATCTAATTCTTCTTCGAGGCTGGTGAAGATGTGTAATGTCGGTGTTGCGCACTGTTTAATCGCTTGCTTGTGAAACCATTCAACCACGCAAGGCGCGTTTTTTAATGCGCGCATAAATTTTTCTTGCAAAGGTGTTACGCTTAAAAAACCGTAAAAAATAATGTGCTGTGATTCTTCCAGCGTTGTCAACGCTGCAGTAGGATTGCTTCGCACACGTGTTATAGCATGCGTCAGTAATTGTATTTCATCAACACATCGATGTGCGGTGCAATAACGCATAAAAATTTGCGCTACGCTACAAAACCATTGGGTGTTGGCGTCGGTGCTTTTGCTGAGCGCTTGCCAATCAATGCTCCAATGCTTGGCTAACCAAAAAGCCTCTTCTGCAGCGGCGGCGAGCGATTCTTTTGCAGATTGCGTTTCGGTAGCATGCTGCGCCACGCAGTGTTGCCAAATGAAGATTTGTTCAATTTTTGTCAGCAAGTATTGGCGTTGGTCACAGCAAAATTTTTCTAAGGCGGTTTGCCAATCTATTATTTTTGCTTGTGGCCATAATTTTTTTGCAGATTGCCATAAGGTGCTATTTTTGGCTGCGGTGATGATTAACATAAGTTAAATACAGCATAGGAAAATTCTTATGTTAACTTAGTTTCATAATTGAATCTATCTTTGTATTCAATGCAGCATAAAAAAGCGGTGTCGCTTTAACTGGATTAAATTGGATGTATTCATATTGTGCAATACCATTTAACATAAAAGGATCTTTAGTAAAAAAATTTTTTAACGAAGAAAAATCATCCGAAGCACTCAGTAATACACCACCTGTACGTGGCAGACGCGGCCCAGAAGCTAACAATAAACCTTGTTCATAACCTTGGGTCAGATAATCGCGATGTGCTGCTACGTAGGCATCAACTTCTGTTAAAGGTTTAAGATAAGTGAGCAAAATAATAAACATAATATTTTTTCCTTAATCACACATCCGCAACATATCATTTGCTTTGATGCTGGTTATTTTATTTGTTTCTGGATTATGCCAGTCTCCTTGAATGGCGTAATAAGTCTCGCCCAATTTTCCAACCAGTGGTTCGATAAATTGATTGGCAACAAAACCTACTGCGCCTAGCAACGGACCGCCAGCGATCGTTACAATAACTGGCAAACTGCCTGTTACGCTGGGATTGATTTTGGCAATCAAATTAAGTTTTTTGCTTTCTAAATTTGCACAGCCTTGCAACAATACTTCTGCCAACGCACCATGAATTTGAATATTTATTCGGTTAACTTGGTTTGGCGTAAGATGCAATGCGCCTGTGATGCGCTTAAAAGAAAAACCTTTTTCTGTCATATCATTAAAATGTGAAGCCAAATGTTCAGGCAAAGCTTGAATGCTTAATATAGATAGCATCCGTCCTATATCCATTTTATTGTTAGTTTGTGCGCTGATTTTTTTAAATATACCTTGGGCAGTGGTAAAGTTTAATGTGCCTGTTAATTGATCTCGATCAAATTGCCACAATGCGCCAGGCCAAAATAAATCAAAATGAATGATGCTGTGATCGGCTGTCAATAAATCGCCTAAGCCTAGGGTAACAAGGGTTTCTGCTAAATGATCGGTGGTCAAATTACCTTGTAAATGGGTATGCGTGGATTCAGTATTTTTTTGTTCCGAGTTGCCTTCGGCGTTCAGTGTAAAGGAATCGGTGCGTAACAATAAATGCTCAATCAAAAATCCTTGGCGTTTAGGCCTTAATTTTAATAGCACAGCAGGAACACGCATTGTGCTGAACTGCACATTGTTTGCTTGGATATTCATTGCGGGAAATGGTTTGTGTAAGTCGATTGCTTGTGTAGATTCTTCATCAAGATGGCTTAAATCTAGATTAGCTAAATGAATATCCCAAAAGTTTTGTTTGCTGTTTGGTTCGGCAAAGCTGCCTTCAATAGTCGGCGTATGAATAGACCAGGTACCTTCATTACCCGTTAGAGTGATCGCGCCAATCGGTGACAACCATTTGATATTCATGTGTATGCTTTGATCTGCAAGGGTTTGCAAAGTTATATGAAAAGGTGTTTCACTGGCAGCTGGCTTATTGATATGAAACGGTAAGCGTACCATCAGATTTTGCAAAGTAGTGGTGAGGTGCATCAAAAACGTAGCCGGTGTCCCTGAGGTGAATTCAATATGACCTGACATATTGGTTGTGCCAGCAAACCAATTTGCTGCGACAAGAAAATTATTTTTGACCCACTCTGCAATCGGCGCAATCCCAGAAAAGTCTAAGTTTATTACTGCAGCAGAAGATTTTTTATCGAGATTAATTTGCCACGGCAAACCCAGCCAATTGCCAAGCAATTTGCCGGTTAAAGTTTGATCGGTAAAAGTAGTGGCGCCTGAAAGATCAGTAATATGAATGGGCGCATCTTGTAACGTTAACGCATCATGATTAAATAAAACTTGGCCTTGATAAGTGATCGGCGCTTCTGCAAATAAAGGAATTTGTAAATGTAAATCAATATGCGCAGGGCCTGTTGCATCGGTGTGCTGCAATAAAGGCGCCAAAGGTTTTGCTAATTTTGATGCAGCTAAGAAGCCCCAGGCTTTAGTTAAATCAGTGTCTAATATCCCATGAATGGATACAGTAGTATTTTTTTTAAACGGAATATCTGCGGTCACTTGACTGAGCGGAATATTTGCCAAAAGACCTTTTATCACAGCGATATGCATGTCATGTGCGGTAAAATATAAATCTGCATCCAGATTAGTTATTTTTGGAAAGCCGGGGGTGTAATCTAATGTCAGACCTTGCGCTTGTCCTGCAATTTGCATGGTGCCACTTTGATCATGAAAAGGAAAAGATGCTAATGGCCCACGCCACAAAAATTGTGCTTGCAGACTTTTGCCCTGTAGGATCGCATGATCCAACCAATCTACCAATGCAGGCGCCATAATACCTGCGGGTAAATAATGGGAGATGTGATTAAAAGCATTGGCCTGCGCACTGGCAAGCATATTCATCTCTGTGGGCGTTTGAGGCGATCCAGCTAATTTTAATTTGGCATGAATTTTTATCACAGGCGTTTGTATCTGTGCGTCAGTGAGCTGTAATTGATAAGCATTTTGCGCATCTGTTTGCCAATCGCCAATAAGCATCATGTGATCAAAAGCGATTTCATTTCTAAAAAGCTTGGCCAAATTTAATGCGCCTGCATCATTTTGTAATTGAAAAATTAATTTATTATTTTGCCAGTAGCCATTCCAGTTTGCAGAGGCAGTTTGCATGCGCCAAATTTTTTCTTGTAACGGTTTTGCCACATCCAAATCTTCGATGTGCAATTTAGCAGCAGCTTGTTGCCAATGATCTTTTTGCCAATTTGCCCATAATGCTCCTTGAACGATGCCACGGCGCCAGGTGATTTTTTGCCAATGCATTGCGCTTAACCACGGCGCAAGAGATAAAGATTTTATTTTGCAATAAACTTGAGCGGTAAAAGGTTTTTGTGAGAGATGCGCTAAATCGCCTTGTAACGTCACGGTGTATTGTATGGGGGTAGTGCTAGGGCCCTGGGCCTCGGTGTTACCAGAGATAGCTAGGGTGTGACTGTTCAATGTCCAATCTAAATTGGTATGTGCAAAGACTACACTCGGCTGTGTTTTAGCTTGAATGCTGATATGACCATTGACTAATTCAAGATGATGAATTTGTGAAAGAGCAGAAAATAAATCATCCAACTGAATTTTATTGACTGCGTTTTGTCTGGGCAAATGTTCAATGCCTGCCATTTGCCATTGTGCTTGGTCATTTTGGTAGAAGCGTACTTGCCATTGTTTGATTTGTAATAAGCTGATTTCAGGTTTTCTGTGCAGCAAAGAAGTAAACAATCCAAAGCGTATATAGACTTGCGGAATACGCATGACAACTTGATGAGCGGCATTTTTAATTTCTACATTTTGCAGATCAATTTCTGGTTGCAAGCGATGCCAGCCAGTTTGCATGCTGTCAAAATTAATTTCTGCTCCCAGAAATTCACTCAGCGTGTGCGTAATCAGCGCGCTGTATCCAGGTAAAAGAGGTAAAATCCAATGCAGTAAACTTAAGAGTATTGCGCTGCACAAAAGTAATAGCGAACATAGTGTTAAAAAGTGATGGGTGATATCGTGTAAAAAAATCCGCAGTCGTTGAGAGATCATTGTCCGCGCACTAATTTTTTATAATGATCTTCAATGTAGGTTACGACCATTTGTTGAAATTCTGCTGCGATATGTTCTCCACGCAAGGTTGCTATTTTTTTGCCATCGGCAAAAACAGGTGCAATCGGTGCTTCACCACTACCGGGTAAACTGATGCCAATATTGGCCAGTTTGCTTTCACCAGGACCATTGACAATACAGCCCATCACCGCCACATGAAGGTTTTCAATTCCTTGATATTGTGTTTTCCATACAGGCATTTGGCTGTCTAAAAATTGTTGGATCTGCGCGGCTAATTTTTGAAAATAACTGCTGGTGGTGCGACCACAGCCTGGGCAAGCGGTTACGCTGGGCATGAAATGACGAATGCCCAGTGCTTGTAAAATTTCTTGACAAAGCCGTACTTCTTGCGTGCGCGCGCCACCAGGTTCTGGCGTGAGAGAAGCGCGAATGGTATCGCCAATGCCTTGTTCGAGCAAAACACTTAATGCGGCAGTAGTTGCGGCAATGCCTTTCATGCCCATGCCAGCTTCGGTTAAACCCAAATGTAGCGCATAGTCTGAGCGTTTTGCCAAAGCTTGATAGACTGCAATTAAATCAGGGGCTTTGCTCACTTTGCATGAAATAATAATTTTATTTCTGGGTAAACCAATCGCTTCAGCGGCGGCAGCACTACTTAATGCAGATTGAATTAATGCTTCACGCATAATAGCGTCAGCAGAAAGTGGCTCTGCCTGTTTGGCATTTTCATTCATCAAATTAGTGACAAGCGTTTGATCAAGGCTGCCCCAATTCACACCAATCCGTACCGGCTTGTTATAGCGCAAAGCGACTTCAATCATCGCCAAGAATTGTTGGTCTTTTTTTTCACCAAACCCTACATTACCTGGATTAATTCGATACTTCGCCAATGCCTCAGCACAATCAGGATAGTCTGCCAATAGGCGATGGCCGTTGTAGTGAAAATCACCGACAATGGGCACGGTGCAATTTTTTGCCGCAAGCAAATCGCGGATGATAGGCACTTGTTTCGCTGCTGCTTCAGTATTCACGGTAATGCGCACGATTTCAGAACCGGCTTGCCATAATGCTTCAATTTGTTTTGCTGTGCTTGCTGCATTTTCTGTATCGGTATTAGTCATCGATTGCACAACAACAGGCGCATCTCCGCCGATGGTAACATTACCAACTGTAACGGGAATAGTTTGGTGGCGTTTGGTTTTTGCAGCAGTCATAAATTTTTAAAATCTATTGTTAATGAAGAGAGTATTATATACTTATTGGCTGAAGAAAATTAACTATCATAGTGCAATTTTTAACTTTTTTATTCACGAATACCCCGCGGCTTGCCGCAGGTTCTTCGCCATGGGGGATTTTCAAGGGAGAGCGTGCAGCGCTCCCCCCTTGAATCGATCGCCGCGGTTTCATACCGCGGCGATCGAAACCTTAAATTGATT
>Ga0169931_10015335_pt1 | contig 10262 bp, 6 predicted proteins | sample Kivu_15m_20L_FD_129675 | JGI IMG/M metagenome (GOLD analysis project Ga0169931, IMG submission 129675) | Freshwater microbial communities from Lake Kivu, Western Province, Rwanda to study Microbial Dark Matter (Phase II) - Kivu_15m_20L... | ecosystem: Environmental > Aquatic > Freshwater > Lake ... | reverse complement strand
GCGGGCTCCCGGCCCGCCCCCAAAGCGCTCACCACCACAGCTTCAGCCGGATGGTATCGATCAGGCGATGCGTCCAGATCCACAGGATCCTGCGCTCGCCCGCATCGATCCTCGCAAGACCCGCCATCCCCGGACGCCACCAGCTCTGCTGCGCCTCCTCGAGCTCTGCGCGCAGTTGGATCTGTCCGCCCTGTGAGCCTCTTGCCTGCGCGATCGGCACCACCTGCACGACACGAAAGCCGATCTCCCGGTCGGGTTGGCTGAGCAAGCGGAGCCGCCCGGTGGCCATCTCAGGCAGATGATGGGCGTCTCGCTCCGAGACCAGAATAACCGCATAGAGACTCTCGATCCGGGCGAGCCGGAACAGTTTGTCGCCCTGGCGCATCGGCAGTCCGGTCAGCTCTTTGCGTTCGCCCTCGACGACCACACCCGCGAACGGTGCCCGTACCTGCGCCTGCGCGAGCAGGTAGCGCACCCGCTCGAGCCTCGCGCGCGCCTGAACGACGCGTGCCATCGCGATCTGGGTCTCCGCTTTCTGCCCGGTCGCGCGCGCGCGGTCCGCTTCGGCCTCGTAGCGCCGGACCTCTGCGACCAGATCACTGGCCTGCAGCTCAAGCTCGCGCACATCCATCTGGGCCATGAGCGCGTCAGCGGCAACCGTGTCCGCGAGAGTGACTGACACCTTGGCCAGATGACCATCGAAGGGCGCGCTGATCACCTGGACGCTGTCGGTGGCCAACTCGGCACTGCCATCGACCCGATACGGCCAGGTCCCCAGGCTGGCGCCCAGCACGATCAGGATTGCAGCGAGCGCAAGCAGTTTACGGCCTGGTTTCTCCGGACTCAGCCAGCGCCGGCTGCCCCGACGCAGACCGCTCCAGGCGCGCGCGCCCCACCAGCGGGAATCCTGCCGGAGCGCAGCCAGCCAGGGTTGCAGCAGGTGCAGGGCAATGGACAATTGCTGAATCTGGGTCGGCTCAAATGAGCCGCCCTCCCGTGCGAGCAGCAAGGCCATCGGCGGACAATCACGACCGCTTTCATCACGGACCACTACCGTCGCCAGCGATTCATAGCCCAGCATGCGTGACAGGCGATCATGGGCCAGCGTGACAGGGGAATCGTCCTCAAGAGCGGGGTAAACGAGATCGACCTCCTGATCGACCGCCTCTTCCATGGCGGATTCGAGCAGGTGAACATTTTCAGCCTTGCGCTCGAATCGATCGATGTGGCTGATGGCGGCCACCTTGATCAGTCCATCATCGCCGATCCCGAGCGCAGCCTGATCAGCCCCAAGGGCAGCACTGAACAAGTTCACCAGGGCGAGCGAGGCCGCGCCAAAAGTCTGCTGATGCATGACCTGCGCCACGATGTCGACCAGCGCGACCAGCTCACGGACGGGCACGGCCGGCACGCCAGCCGACACGGCAGTGAGCGCATCGGCAGGGGCCGGTGCGGGCTCGACCGGACTCGGCAAGTCTGCGACCAACTGGGCTCGGAACAAGAGCTCGTTGGCGGCTGCATGATCGCGTGCGCCGAGCTCGAAGAGCGCGAGCGTGGGCCCAGCTGGATTGATCAGGCTCACTGCTGCAATCAAGCCACCCCCTGGCAATGGCGAATGGGCCTGTCCCTGCGTCAATGCTCGCGGTGCAAGGAGTGCCAACCCGTCGTTCAGATGCGCTTCCGAGCCGGCCTCATCGGCCTGCACGCGTGCCAGAGTCAGCCAGGCCCCGTCATCCGACCGCAAGCTGATCATCGCCACCCGTGCGCGGCAAAGCTGCAACAGACAATCGGCGAGCAAGGCCCAGTACTGTGTATCGCGGGGTGCGCCACGAAGCGCGCGAAGCGCGGCCAGCAATTGGGCAGCATCCCTGCGAACGCCCACACGGTCACTGGCCTGCGGGCGCCCAGTGTCCCCAGCCGGGCGCGTTGATCGATCGCTCACAAGCCGGCCTCCACCCGGATCCTGCCTTTGACACCTGGGCGAATCCGTCGATCGGCATTCGGTATGCGGATACGGACTTCGACCAGTGCGCTCCCCGCATCGACCACCGGCGCGACGTATGTCACTTGCCCGAATACAGGCGCCGTCAAGCCCGGATCATCAAGCTGAACAGCCAGACGGGCACCGGTAGCCAGGCGGCGCGCTGCGGTCGGCGCGATGTTGATCCGAAGCTCGCAGACGCTTTCGTCGACCAGTCTGAGCACCGCCTCGCCCGGCGATGCCCACTCACCCGCCTGACGCTCGACCGCGATCACCACGCCGTCCATCGGCGCACGCAACTCACGCAGCCTGACATCCCGCTCGGCCAGCTCGAGCTCGATACGCTCACGCTTTTCGGCCTCGCGCAGCTGCTCGCCACGACCCCGTAGCGACTCGAGCTCGAGTTGCAGCTTGACCAGCTCGTCATGGCTGACAGTACCGGCGCGCTGGTAAAGCGCTTCAGCGTTTCGAACGAGGCCCGCGATCATCTCCCGGCGCTGCTCAACGCTACGTAGTTCGGCTGTGTCATCGAGCACGCTCCGACGTCGCTCCCGCTCGCCTTGCTGCATCCGCGCGTCCTGTCGAAGCAGCACCTGACCCGCGACGACCCGCTGGCCGACCACTACCAGGACTTCCTCGATGACGCCACCGACGTGCACACTCAGCTGGCGCTCATGCAGAGGATGGACGATCCCAATGTATTCGGCCGATCGCACAGCCCCTGGGACCCCTTGCACGAGCAGCAGGGCGAGCAGCAACACCAAACGCCAAACCGGGCTGCAGGTCGCCTGAGGGGCGCGCGCAGTGGGATCATTCATTGGACACCCGTGGAGGTAAAGGACAGCTGTCGACGCAGGTCGCGCTCGCGTTCCTGCAGACGACGGCGGCCTCGGAAGGCGCGACTCTGAGCCGAGCGCTGTGCCCAGGCGACCAGGAGACCAATCAACACGCTTCGGGCTATCGAACTGCGACGCAGCACCGCCCTGATCGGTGCGGCCCAGAAAGGCAGATGGCGGTTGAGCAGATCATCATCCAGCGACACGAAGGCCTGCGCGCTTCCCGGCTGACCCTGCCGACCGGCGCGCCCGAACAACTGCCAGTCGACGCGCACCGATTCGTGTGGCTCCAGCATCAGCACCTGCAGGCCACCCGCGCGTGCCGCTTCGGGTCCGATCGGGATGTCGGCGCCGCGACCTGCCATGTTGGTCGCGACCGTGATGCGGCCAGGCTGTCCGGCCTCAGCGATGATCCGGGCTTCGTGCTCGTGCTGCTTTGCATTCAGGACGGTGCACTCGAGTCCAATCTCGCGTAAACGCGCCTCAAGCTTCTCGGTATCGGCGAGACGCCGCGTGCCCACCAGCACGGGCAGCCTCTGATGGTGCAGCGTCCGAATGCGCGCGATCAGGGCCTGCCACTTGGCCGATCGATCGTCGTGATGTGAGGGCGCATACACGTTCAGACGGCTCGGCAATCGCTCTGGCACCGGCAGGGTCAATAGACCGTAGGTGCGCCAGAATTCGCGGCGCACACCCTGCAAGGTGCCACTTGCGCCGCACAGACGATGATAGAGCCGGAAGAACTCCTGAAAACTCATCCGCGCGAGGGTGCGCGAGGGGTGCGTGATTTCGACACCCTCCTTGGCCTCGATCGCCTGATGCAAACCAAAGCTCCAGGAACGGCCCGGGAGCACCCGCCCGGTGTTCTCGTCAAGGATCTCGACCTTGCCACCCTCGACGATGTAGTCCCGGTCGCACCGATACAGTTCACGCGCAGAAAGCGCCTGGCGAACCAGATCGTCACGCCGCTCCGGCGCGTGCCAGACGGCTGGTAGGCGTTGAACCAGTGAATCGAGCCGCGACCGGCCCGCCGCCGTCAGATCAATCTCCCGGTTGCGCAAATCGACCGTGTAGTCGCGTTCAAGCGTCAGACCCTCCGCAATCTCACGCGCGGCGAGCACCGCAGACACCAGCAGCGGATTGGGTTGGGCGGCAGAGATGATCAAGGGTGTATTGGCCTCGTCGATGAGTACACTATCCGCTTCGTCGACGATGGCAGTGTGGAGCCCACGCGAGCGTATGGCTGCAGCCTCCCCATTCAGGCCACGAACGCGGCGGCGCACCGCATCGGTCGCGCCCTCGAGCGTGATCCGATCAAATAGATGGTCGGCGAGCAACTGCTTGCTGGTCGCATAGACAACGTCGCTCGCGTAGGCCTGCCGCAGCGTATCGATGTCCATGCCGTGAATGACCGACGTGACGCTCACGCCACAGCGCTGGTAAAGGGATCCCATCACCTCAGCATCGCGCTGGGCTAGATACTCGTTGGCCGTGACCACATGGCAGGGCAAACCGCGCCAGCCACAGAGGATCCCGGCGAGCGCGACGGCAAGGGTCTTTCCTTCGCCCGCCGCCATCTGCACCAGCAAGCCTTCATGCATCGCGAGCGCCGCCAGCAACTGGACCCGGTAGGGCGCTTGACCCAGCACCCGATGCGCGACGAGCGCAATGGCCGCGAGCCCCTGAACACGGGCGCTGCGCAGCCGGGCCGGGTTGCGCCCGCCCAGGCGCAGCATGGTTCGAGACTCGACCAGTGTATTGTCAAGACGCACCTCGTCCCAGTCATGCATCGTGGCGCGCAGGTGATCGACCTCGCGGGCGTCGGCGCGCAGTTCGCGCCCGACCTGCCCGAAAGCATGCCAGCCCCAGCGCTGCCAGTCTGCCCAGCGGGCACCGATCGCCTTGGCAGGGATCCTTGGCGAATGCCACTGCGGGGACGAGCGGGGTGCCGCGCCGAACGCGGGAGCGGGCGAGATCGTCACAGCGAGTACCGCTTCTGCACGAACTGGCGCAGGGCGCGCTCGGCCTGCTCGGCAAGTGTGGAAGGAGGCAGGGGAACGCGCAGCCAACCCGTCATCCCGTGCAGCGCCAGCAGGCCCGTCTCACGAGCGTCAAAGCTAGCCTGCAGTTCGAAATAGGTGTCGACCGTGGAAATCCCTTGCGGATCATCCGGTCGAACCGGCACTGCGCCGCCCGAAAGCCAACCCAAGGCGGGCGAAACAAGACGATCCCGCTCGTAGGGAACGAGTCGCAGGCCGTCTGGAACCAGTGGTCGACGGGGCTGCCCCTGGAGCCGCAATTGGGTGTCGGCCAGATTACGATCGAATAAGCGATCGGCCTGCTCCTGCGAAACGACCGCAGTGAAGCGGAGCATGTCGGGGTTGACCAATTCGCCCAGGGTCTGTCCGCGGGCGACCCAGTTGCCCAGGCGTTCATGCAATCGCTCGGCTGACCAAATCCCATCCTGCGAAGCCCGGACGATCAGATCCGCACGGCGCGCGATGAGATCGTTTAGCCGCTCCCGCGCCGCATTGATGCGTTGTTCCCAGGCCGCGACATCAGCGGGGACATGACGCAAGGCCAGATTGCGGAATAACTCGGCCTCGGTCACTGCCGCAGCGGCTGATTCGATATCCCAATCGAGTTCGGGGTTGTGCAAGCGCGCAAGCACCTGCCCCGAAGTGACCCGGCTACCATGCACCGCCTCGATCTTCTCGAGCCGACCAGCCGTGCCAGTCACCACTTGGGTGAATGCAGAGGATTCGACCATGCCGGGTGCGCGAATCGAATCGGGGAACGGCAAGGCCGCAAGCAGGGCGAGCGGCAGCACCGCCAGCAGAAGAGAAACCGTCACGGCGCGCCGCCGGTTGCGCAGTGTCGCCGGTCCGCGCAAGTGCTTCAACCAGCGCGCGCCGGGCATCGCGATGGCCATGATCGCGAGCGTGGCGCAAAACAGGATGGCGAAGGGTAGCCATGTGTCGGCTAGCAGAAGAAGGATCGCCGCAAAGATCACCGCGCGATAGGCGAGACTGGCGAGGCCATAGCCGATCAGCCACGCCCGCTCGGCATGATCAGTCGCTGGCGACTCCAGACGCTGCGTGCCAAGGAGGTAGCGGTCGGCCATATACCGCCATTGCTGGCCCGATCGCTGATACAGGTTGGGAATGTCGATCAAGTCAGACAGCACGTAATAGGCATCGAAACGCAGCAGCGGATTACCATTGAAAAGCAGACTTGAGACCGATCCGATCAGCATCACATTGAACGCAAGGCTGTTCACTAGCCCTGGCCCGGTGTAGGCCCAGATCAAGGCGCCGATGGCTGCAAGCACCAATTCGACGATGATCCCGGCCGCCCCGACCAGTGCCCGAGCGCGTCGATCGCGAAAGGACCAGCTACCCGTGGCATCCACGTAGGGCAGAGGCATCAGCAAAAGCAGCATGATGCCAAAACTGTGTACCTCGCCCCCGAAGCGCTTGATCACGTGGGCATGGCCAAGCTCGTGCAAGCCCTTCATCACTGCCATACACAGATAGAGGAGCAGCATGTTGTCGAGCACAAACAAGCCCTCAGTCTGGCTCATCAGTCGCTCACTGTTGGAGAGTGCCGCTGCGCCGCCGAGCAGCAGCAGAGCGACGATCGCGATGGCCATCGGCACACTGACCAGCGAGTAGGAAAGACCACGCTGCCGGTCTAGCCAGCGGTTCGGATCCCAGATCGGTATGCGGATCGACAGGAAGCCGAGAATCTTGCCCTGAAGCTCCTTGCGCTTCTGCTCTCGGAACCGGCTGAAGATCGTCTCGCTGTCCGACGGCGTGTCGTGATAGAGCAGATTGGATTGATGCATCTGGCCGAGCAACTGCAGCACTTCCTCCTGACCGGGCGCAACCCTAGGCATATCGCGCAGGCAGGATTCCCAGACTTGCTCCACCGTCCGGGCAGTCGACAGGCGCGACAGGAAAGCATAGCCCTGTGGGGTCACTCGAAAGAATCGCTGCGTGTAGGTATCGCGCAGCACATACCAGATCTGGCCGCGATAGCGCTGCTTGCTCACGGCGACCGTGGGCAGCAGCGCGACACGCGCCTCTGCCACGCGATGCCAGGACTCGCTGAACGTGCCACTCATTGCGAATCAGCGCGACGACGAGCTTACCGCCGCATCGGCGGGCACGGTATTGACGTCGAAACGATCGAGGAGTTCACCGGAAACCGCCTGTAGTGCAAGCAGGGCCAATTGCTCACGCATACCCGCATCAATCAGGCGAATCCGGCTCTCCGCCAATCGGTCCTGCGCCTCGAGCAAAGCTCGCAAACGCACCCGCCCCACCTCGTAATTCTCGCGCTCGGCCTGCAGCAAGCGCTCGCGACCCTCGACCTCACGCTCGAACTGCCGGCGCTCGTCCATCGCGGCGACCAACTGACCGCGCCGATTGGCCCACTCGTTGCTGAGCGTGACACCCTCGGCCTGCAGTTGGAGTCGTGCCGACTGCAGCCGTAGCGACTGGGCCTGCCGGCGACTGCGGGCGGCACCGTTATCCAGGGGGAACTCGACCGCAACCCCGGCATACCAGCCAGGATGACGGAGCCGCGCCATATCTTCAACAGAATTGCCCATCTGGTTCAAGCGCAAACTATTGCTCCCAGCGCCCAACTCGATCGCCGCATCGGGTCGCTCCTGGTTCGCAGCGTAGCCGAGGCGAATGACCTCCTGTTCAAGCCGCAATTGAGCGATCTGATAGGCGGGCCAGCGCTCTACCAAATAAGCGGGTGGTTTGGAGGATGGGGCGTCAGCGAGCCCCGACTGCGCGAGGGCGGGATCGACGACCACCGGTCGCAGCGCGCCTTCGAGTTCCGCAGGAATGCTGAGCAATACGCGGGCACGCGCCTGAGCCTCACGAGCCTGCTGGGAGGCCCGCAATAGATCAGTTTCGCGCAGCCCCACCGCAAGCTCGGCCTCCAGCAGATCCACTCTAGGCGCAAAACCGCCCTCGACTCTTCCGCGCACCTCCCGCAACAAGGCTCTGGTCAGCGCGAGCCCCTGCTCTCGCATCTGCGAGGTCCGATCGGCCCGATGGATCTGCCAGTACGTACCGGCCGCATCACCGGTCAAATCGATCAACTGCTTAAGGAATCGCTGACGCTCGATCCGCTGCTCCCGTTCGGCCACCTGTACATCGGCCTCGATGATCTCGCGGCCCGCTCCGCGTAGCAGGGGCTGCCTCACGGCGAGCGAAAGCGTGCCGCGATACTCGCGGTCCTCAGCACTCGCCAGCAGATTGCTCGCCCGTCGGCGCAGCTCCTGGGAGACCTCGACAGTTGCTCCACTGGGTAGCTTCAGACGCTGCCCCAGGGTCGCGGTCTGAGACCGCTCGATCGAGAGGTCTTTAATGAAATTCTGGGTCACCCCCTCGATCCGCTCATCGAAGGTGCGTGGGCGTTCCTGAATCCCATTGCGCAGCCGCGCCAGAATCACCGGATCGTACAGGGCACGCTCGGCCTCAAGCAGCCAGCGTGCCGCATCGACTTGCAGCGAGGCTGCTGCCGAGCTGACGTTGAGGGCAACGACCCGCTGGACGAACTCGGTCTGGCCGACCCGCCATTGACCCTCGGGGGCCTGCGGCGCCTGAATGGGGCCCACCTGGGCAAGGCATACGGGAACCGCCAATAAACACGGAAACAGCATCGCAAAGCGGCGCGTTGCCCGGGCCCACTTCTGTCGATGCGCAAGGTGTGCCAATACGTTCATGATCGGCCGATCCAACCGCTCATTGCGAGGACGGGCCCGAACCCTTGTTACGAACGTAGATGACCCCGGCAAGACTCGCACCGGGCCCGGTCTTGAATGCACGGCTGATATCGCCGTGCCTGAAGTCAATGACCCAGGCCTGAGACGGATCGCTCAGCAAGGACGATGCCGTCCAGAACACGGATGCGAAACCCGCTGCGTCATCACCGAAGATTTTTGAATCAAGCGCGGGCACCGACGCGCTCGGGCCACGTTGAACCAGCAGCTCGAGTTCGGCCCGATTCGGCAGGCGCCAGTCGGCGTACCCGCCGACCTCAGCTTGATTGACCGCCGCAACACTGGCAAGCGCACTCTCCCAGGTCAATGCGCCAGGAGTCGATCCTGGCACCAGCCACGCCAACTCGTGGGGCATTTCCACGATGGCGCGGTTTGAAACAGCATCGACTCTACGGTAAGAGGAGGACGGCGTATCCGCGAGCGGCGACGGGTCTGGAGCAGCGACCCAACGCTGCATCTTTGGGCCCTCTACCGTTTCGACAGACGAGGCACCGCGCTGCCCAAAATGAACCGCCCAGTTAGACCCAGTGCCAACGGGGTAAGCCTCGGCGGCGCGAAATTCAGCAGCTGGCGTATCGGGAAAGAAATCAAGGTCAATCGCCGCATCCTCAAAACTCGGTTTACCCGCGTGAACAAGTGAAAGCAACTCCCTCACCCGGGGCGAACGCCAGGCACTCACCCCGCAATAGCCACTCGGGGGCGCGACCGCCGACGGGTTGAATTCACCCAAGGAGCGAATTTTCCAGACGAGGCCTGTGACATTGTCCCGAGTGCACGCCCACTGGTTGGATTCGCCAAAATGCACTCCCGCCCGACAGCCGCTATCCGCCGTGACAACATCGCCGGAAGTGCAGATCTTCGAGTAGTCAAACCCGTGAACGCCCCCACCGATCTTGGTCAACCGGGCCGACTCCGAATCGCGACCCATCATCGCGTCCAACGCCACATCAGGCTCCAGGTTGACCTGCAGATCAGGCGATCGAATCCCCGTATCGTTGATGATCGTACGGTGGCAGTCGATCCGGACATCGGTCTGACTGACGCTGAGCAAACCCGTGGCGTTGCGCGTGATTCGACACAGTTGGTTGAGCGGCTGCCGCACGATCGCGAGCGCGTAGGAGGCGCCGGGCTCATAGCCGCGCTCGATCGTGAAATTGCGGGGCGTGTCCGCCTGGTAACGATCGCTCGTCACGATGAGGCGGGAGGACCCGCCGTCCTCGATCCAAAGTTGAACCCCGGGCAGCAGTCCGTAGACTTTGCCACTGACAGAGAGCGAGGAACCCCCGCCCCCACAAGCGGTCAGTAAGGCGAAGGCCAAGAGCGCAGACCACCGGCAGCGACTGCCGGACAAATGATCAGGGAACATCGGCATCTCACAGAGAAAGGTTATCGAGCCAGTACTCAGCAAAGCTGGTCTCAGTCCAGTTCATGCCGGCATGGATCGGCTGATAGGCATGACTACCGATCACGAATGCGCGCGACAGCACATCGGCCGTCGCCGCTCCAGCGCCGTCTCTAGGTTGCTGCCACGAAATGTCTGCCGACCCGAGATCAGCCACTCGTGCCAGCCCAGCGGAGTCCGTTTCAAGGTTCAAAGCTGCACTCGCGCCAGCACCCGGAATCGCCGAGGGCATCGCCATCG
>Ga0169931_10015333_pt1 | contig 10262 bp, 4 predicted proteins | sample Kivu_15m_20L_FD_129675 | JGI IMG/M metagenome (GOLD analysis project Ga0169931, IMG submission 129675) | Freshwater microbial communities from Lake Kivu, Western Province, Rwanda to study Microbial Dark Matter (Phase II) - Kivu_15m_20L... | ecosystem: Environmental > Aquatic > Freshwater > Lake ... | reverse complement strand
AGGAACTTACAGAGACAATCTTAGATACGGTAACCAACATTTTGATTGCTCAGACTAACGTTTGACAGAATGTATAAAAATCACAAATGCTTTCGATTTCGTCATGGTTAAAGGCGGTCTAGACGGCATTATATAAGATCGAGGAAACAATCTTTCAGGTGGGTAAAAACAAAGACTTATTCTTGCTCGAGCTTTGGTCAAACATCCAAGACTTCTTCTTTTGGACTAAGGAACCTCCGGAATCGATAGCTAGAGCTAAAAAATCATCATAAAAAATTTGGGGTAGTTGAGAGGAGATATGACTACCATACTTATAAGTCATAAGTTATAGCCTTTCCAATAGATTCTAACAGGGGTCATAAAACTCAGAGAATGAATGATAGAGATACTTATTTAGATAGATTAATTATTTTTTTATACATACTTTATAAATTAAAAAGATCTGATGCATGCTATCACAAATCTAGGCAGCATTTGCAAGCTTGTTTCAATATTTTTTGACCGAAAGGAATAAAGCTTATTGTGTACCAGTAGTATGCAAGAATTTGTATGATTAAGAACAAAAACACAAGTCCTCTTATTCCAGTTGCTACTGCTATTACTATCGTCGCTATTATTGATAGTACGTATACAATCGAAGGGATTATCCTGTGTTTTTTCATCATATCTTTTAAATGACCTTTAGGTGTCGACAAAAAACAACTGCCCGAAATGTTCAATATCTGTCCGATAGAATAGAGTATCGCAAAAGCTGCCACCTTAAAGCCTGTAAAGACGAAAACGAAGCTTACGATCAAAGATAGCACCCAACCTATAATTGAGCATGCAAGCCAGCCTATGATTCTTGTCTTGTATGAAAGCTATCCACAAAGAGTTTACTACTTGCCGCCAACTTTATTGAGAACTCCAGCTATTCCGTCATTTTTTTAACTTGTTACTTACTCGATTGTGTTTCCCATGTTTAAATATATAGAATCACTTATATTTCTTGTATGAATCAAGATTTCACAGTCGTAGGTTTTCAACTCCTTTAAAATTCTTAAGTGCAGCTACATACGCAACAGGAACTGTAACAAATGTCAAAAAAACATCTTTTTCATCCCAATTATCTTACATATAATCAAAAAGTAAGTCATTCTTAACGTAGCTTTCGACATATCTCGATCAATTTGCAAGGCCTAATCAAGGTAATTAGTAGTACAAAGCGAAACACAAAAAACTTATGAAAGAAATAAGCAAAATGGATCAGCTAAATGAAACAGATAAGATAGCTATAGCGAATCATAGTTTTAGTAGCTAAGCTTAGCTTATACTAAAAGTGCAAAATACACAAAATATTACCCCGAAATAACGAAAAATCATTCTTTAGCATCAGTTATGATAACAAAAATATTTATGATTTTGATTTTTCTTTGATTACAGCCATAAATACTTTATAAAATGAGTCTTTTTGGCAGATTCTATCGAGTCTTCACCTTCGGATAATCCCACGCAGCTGGTAAAATTTCTCTTAATCAGCCGTCGGTTGTGTCGTATAAGGATTTCCGAGCAACTTTCCTATCTGTTTATAGCAAGTGCAGCAAGAGCTCAATCGTAGAAAACCTGGCCAGTCTCATCTCTCAACCCCTCGAAAAGAGCAAGATATTGTTACATGCATTTCTGGCCTTTAGAATGGACTGACTTTAGGAAGTCCTCTTTGCTTTTTAGTCCATAATCAAGACGTTAAAAAACAAGACTATTAAGCTTTTAATAATGTACCTAGACCAGGTCATGCTGACTTTACTTATATGAAAAAGTACGGCATAAAGGCAGCTTCTGGAGGAGGTCGGTCTTCAGCAAGATAGACCATCGGTAGAGTGATAGCCGGAGCAATATCTAAGCAATATCTGAGAAAATTTAATATTGATTTTGCTTCATGGGTCTACAGCGTGGGTAATAATCATATTCCTGATTAAATCAATAGAAAATTTGGTAAAATTAGCTTAATAGAGTGAAATAAAAGCTGACAAACACAAAAGTAGAAGAACTTGGTTAAATTTGTTAAAAAAACGGAGAATATAGATACATGAGAGAAAAAAACATTTTTAACTTTAATATTCAAGTATTTTTTTGATAAAATAGAATGGAACTTAAATTTTAAGTCGAGAAAATATACATCTAGATAGTTTTTCTAACAAAATGCCCAATATTAGATGCCCTCATCAGCCAACTGCGATAAAAATAATGAAAGATATTTAGTCAATCAAAAAATAACAAGATTCGCTTGGCGGAATAATCCAAGGGTGCATATATAACATGCCGAAAGGACTAGGAGAACCTGTTTTCGATAAAGTTTTTATATATTTACATAGATTCAAGCTCTTATGGCTCATGCTATGCTATCGATCCCTGCAACTAAAGGCTTTTAATTCGGTTCAGGCTTCAAAGGAACATCAATGAAGGGATCATAGCATAACGATATGTTCAATTCTGATCTTACACTAAAAACTAACTACTCTGGAGGAAGTCTAGGAGGAATAAGCACTGGAGAGACATTTGAATTCAAAGTTGCTTTCAAGCCGGTATCAACTATAGGAAGAACACAGTAGACAAGTAACTGGGATGGAAAAATGGTCCAGCTGTAAGGAAAAGGTCGGCATGACCCTTGTGTGCTGCCTCGAGCTCCTCCGATAGTAGACAACATGGCAGCGATTGTCGTAATGTAGCTGCTTTTGAGTCAGAATGCGACTACAAATAAATATTGATTTAGGCGGTAATATAATTGATATATGTTTGACTATTTTGTCTTTCCTGTCAACTTCAACGACCTCGAGCAAGAAAACCACGCTATGAATCGCCACAGAGTAACCCAATCAACACTCAGGTTTTCCTTGCTGACATTGCCATATCTGATCGCGATGTTATTCGCAGACTTAAAAATATCGATTAAGCCTTCAACTAACGCTTTGACACAATCACTGATCAAGAAAACTTTGACTTCCTTTACTCAGTTATCAAGTAAAAAGGTTATAACTCAGATGTTTTGCAGAAAATTTGTAAGCAAAAAGCATGAAAATATTATAAGAGCTTTCGATGACGATTAGATACATTACCTAGCATATGCTTGGACAACTAAATAATCTTAGCTAAAGCTAAATACCTATGTAAAAACTCAGAATTTCGTTCAAGATGGTCATGTTTCTCTGCTTGTATTTTATATCTAGTAGCACTCCAAAAAAACAAAAAGTTCAAGGCGACCTGATAACCGAAACTCTAAATAAAGAAAAAGGCCGCAAAAAGCTCAAAGAAGGAATATAAGTGTCGAGAATGGTGACTGAAAACCAGAAAAAATGTATTGAGTTGATCAGAGAATCCCTAAAAATTAATTTCGGAGTTCTTTGGTAGCGTAAAGAAATTGACACTGAATATTTTAAGAAATTTTTCGACGTCTGCATTAAAATTTTAGAAAGTAATTTAGTCAAAGATGAGGAGATCAACACATGCATATTTTAGATCATGGAATCTATCCTAAATTCAAGTTACTGTGAGTCAATCGGATCTACATTTCAAACAGTCTTAGCTAACTTAGTCTATTAAGGTTAAGTTCTTGACAATCTTATTCAGTTTTTTGCAAAAGCAAGAGGAGCTGAGCTTCAGAAGGTAAGCACTCAGGCACTTACTTTAGTCGTTATATATCTGATGAACAAACAAAATTTGAATGCAGAGTCTCAATCTGTACGTAACACTAAAGAATTCCTCAGTCGGTTAAGCGAGCTCATACCCAAGACATTCCACACTAACTTGAGTTGCTTCATAGGTCTTTTTCGCCATGAATCTTACTACATGCGTAACGCCATAGTCGATATTTTACTAAATATTTTGCGACATGTGATGAGCGGACCCGAAGCTGATCAACTTTACAAGGAACCTAAATAAAAATTCATAAATATTTTATTGCAAAGAATATACGATAAAAACTCTTTTTGCAGAAGTCATGTCCTGGGTGTCCTTGGGTGTCTCACTTCATAAAAATTGGCACCTAAAAAATATTTAGTTTTACTTATGAAGGCAGGAATCGACAGAGTCAAGGATCAATCAGTCAACTCCAGGAAAAAAGCTTTGCAACTAGTGAACTTAGTTATTGATGAGCTCTGTCATGAAAATATGATGCCTTTGGATTAAATTTAAAGAGAAATATAAATAGCAGAACTCTAACTGAAAACTCTGAACGAAGATGAATAAAAACTTAAACTAGAAATGGATCAGGTTGACTAATAAGAAAAACTTGAAGAACTAGTGGCTGCAGTCAAGCTCAATCGAAAAAGAATCAAAGCTTTGTAAGATAAAGAAATCAGTCTTTACGAACAAAAAGAGGTACATAATCTTATAGGAACTACTATCAATAGCGTAAGAATTCTTCTGGGATCAAAAACTGACACAGATGTGCTTGAGACTATAAAATTATTCATTAAACTTCATCGATTAGGCTTTTAAGGCGCACAGGCAGCCTTGCCTGACATTCGCATTCTTATTTTTTCAAAATAAAAGAAAATTAAAGACTAAGTACTAACAAACTTCATTTATCTTCATCTGAATAAAAAATCTTAAGAAATTGCTAGAGAATTAATCGGGCTTTTCAGTCGAGCCTCAGCTCAAGATCAATCAGCTCTTTAAGAAATCATCTAAACAGTTATATCATAATCACTTTCGAAAGGCATCATAGTCATAAAGCCTCAAGTTTTTTCACATATGTGGAACCAATTCGTTCAATATGAGAGAGCTCAATCGAATCCAGTTGAAAAAAGATCTATCTTAACTATCCTCAGAGTAGCTTTTTCTAAGGATCAATCGCTTATTAAGTAGTAAAATTTGGAATCTTTTTTCAATATAATAAAAAGTTATGTTGAGTCAAATGACCCGGATTTCCATATTGTCAAGGAAATAGCAAGAATAATTTCGATATAAGGGCCAGCTATTGCCGCGGCTGCCAAAAAACATTTAGTAATTCTTACAATTTTGCTCGTAAAAACACAGGGTTCAACCAACAATTAATGGATTTCTGCATGCTAGGGAGTACTCACATGTATTTATAAAATATGCGATTCTCCATAAAAATTGGCATAAATGTTCATAAAAAAACTTCATTAAAATTTAGAAAGAGACAGGTCAGTAAAGTCTCTGTGTCAATTTATTTATACACTTTCTCACAGTTGTCTAAAATGTCTCATTTACTTAGATGGTGTTGAAAACAAAGTCAAAGGAATGAGACAGAAACAAGCTGGATAGCAATAAGAATAGCTCGATAAGGTCATGGGAGGCTAGGAAGCTGAATTGTAACAAAAAATATAACAAATTCAGTTACTTTCAGAAAAAATCATAGAAGATCCTTTTATCAATAGATGGATAGCCATAATTGAAAAAATTGTAGGCAATTTCAAAGACGGAAACGAACTAGAAACAACTTGTGTTCTTGCTTATTGTAAATTCATGTGCCTAAGCCCTTCTTTCTGCCATGAAAAATTTCCCCTCATCGTTAAATTGCTCAATAGTGGTAATCTAAACTCAGTAAATAAAAATAATCTGATTATTTCCATGGGAGATCTTCTGCATCGTTTCCCTAACGTGATAGAGCCTTATAATCGCTATCTTTATCAGCATCTTCATGACCGTGATCCTAAGGTTCGCAAGACAACACTGACTGTCATCACTCATTTGTCCTTAAACGACATGATTAAAGTAAAAAGCGACCTTTGTGATGTCGCTTTGCTTTTTCAAGATAGCGATCCGTAAATCGAAAGTTTAGTCAAACAATTTTTCCATTAAATGAACCGCAAAGATCCTAAAATTCTATTCAATTTACTACCAGATGCCTTAAGTCGATTTTCTAACGTATAGAAACAAGGCAACGAAAGCACTTTCCGAACTTTTCTTGAAAACATTCAACCTATGCTTTAAAAAGACAAGTATTCTTAAAGTTTAGTGACTAAACTATGTGAACGTCTTGCAAACTCGTTGAATCTTCTATAGATTGCTAATACTGCACATTGTCTGGCTGAGATCAATATCAATTAAAAGGCTCTACGCAAAATTATATAAAACTTTTAAACTTTCAGAAAAACACTTGAAAACTAGTAAGTTTTGCAGTCATTTAAAAATCTGATTACCAAAGTAAGTATGTTTTTATTTAGCTCAAAAAAAGTCAAAAATCAGATTTGAAATCTTTGATAGAAGAACTCTAGCAAAAGGTAGCTCAGTCCGGCGAAGAAGTTTTTAACGCTGACTAAATCAAAAGACGCAACCAAGAAAAAGCCAACAAAAAACAGCCAAAAAGAAAAGGTGTGCCCCCAGCTACAAGTGCTAGAAATAAAAGGAAGAGAATGGAATAGTAAGAAGCCTAGAATTCTGACGAATAGATGTAAGCGGAGCCAAAAAACAATAACTTACGCACGAGGTAACAACCAAAAAGAAACAAGAAGATGAGAGTCATTCATGAAAGCTAAGAAAACGATGACGAAGATTAGGATTACAGAGAATCGAATTGATTGATCAGCTTATTTATCGATTTGAAAAATTGTTTTTTTATTGAATTCAAAAAAATATATTTTATATCAAGAATCAAATCATTCAGAAAATTCCTTAATAATCTGTAACTAAAGATTTTCGATAGCCTGATTAAGCTCGTTTAACTCAAGTTGCGAGACATCTCCATCGCCTATAAAACTTTTTTTACTCTATCTAGACTTTTTGATTTCAACTGAAGTCTTCCTTACTCGACTTTCTCTTAACCTATTTTTGAGGTTTTAAATCACTTAATTTTTTTACATTAAGATATTTTTCATTTTGCGTGTATTGTCTTATTACTGAAGCTCTACTTTTTATTTAAGTTGATCATAAAGTTGCTTTAATCTACCTATTTTATCGTTGTATCCCATAACTATTCTCTTTTTATCACTTTTTTATTTCTAAAGCAACTGTCTTGTATCTCTTAATTCTTCTTCTAGACCTTTGATTTTATCTTTCAAAGTGTCTAATCTGCTTATTTCAAACTTGAAGTCTAGATCACAATGTAGTTTATTGTTCTGTTCTGACACTGTTATGTTTTTTTGTATGAGTTGCACTATTCTGTCTCGCTAAAGCATGAAATCTTAGGGCTGATCGCATCTTCGTAACATATCAACGAGTTGTCTCAGCATCTGTAGAAATTTTTACTTGTCTACTAAAGCCTTTTTTACTACATTTTTTATATCGCTAACTTGACCTTCAGAATGCTTTTTTTGTTAGCTCGATGCTTGTAAGTCTCTGAGTTAGATACAAGTACTTTTGTAATTGCTGAATAGTACTACTGAGCTGTTTGTTACTGACCTGGAAGTAAGACAACTTTTTTATCAGATCTCTTTGTTTTTATTCGTGTTTTTGATTTCGCTTATCTGTCAGTTCATTCACTTAGTAAAGCTATTGATTTTTCAGATGCAGTTCCTCAATTTTTCTTTGCAACTATTACTTACTTTTTATTAATCTTGTTTAAAGTTTTTTTACTTTTGAATATTTTGCTGATAGTCTTCATTTTAATCTTACGATTGAGAAAAAGAATGTTATGATTAGGATTGAGCCGGAGACATTTTCTATTTATTGGGAATCTTACTGATTAATTTAGAGTGTATAGATGCTTGCTTGCGCTATATGTTTTAGTCATTTGAATCAACGAACAGTTGTTATTATTAATATTAACTTTTAATTCAATTTACGAATGGTATCTAAAAAACTTAAAAACTTATTTAGATACATTTTTTCATATATTTTGGCATTTTAAGGCAAATTCTTTATATCATCATTCTAAATTTTATATAGCTCTTAGATTTTATTGTATGGATTAAGGAATAAACTAGTTCGAAGACTAACCCTCGACTACTTTTGCACAACAACACGAAGCCACTAACTAATTCTTATCTTCAAAGTAATAAAGCCCCTTCAAGCAGTTATTTTAGCAAAATCATCTCAACAAAAGAACCAAGTATCTAAAAGCTTTGCAAAGTCATAACATAGAGCTTGTGGCAAAAGTTCGAGCTCTAGATATACAGCTTAACAAATAAGTCTAAAATTTAGGTAAAAAAATAGTTTCGCCACACAAACATAGAACTTTAGTACCTAAATTTTAGGAAATGGAGAGCAATCAGCTTAAATAAAAATTTAGATAATACTAAAGGCTAAGACGATAAGCGTAAAAGAAACGTGCAGACGGAGATTCGCTTTAATTTTTACTCAATTTTAAACAGCAATACAATATTAAACTGACAGCCTTGACCAAACAGCTACAATCGTTGAAAAAGTAATCTTAATCTTTGCGACAAATAAAAAATAAATCTGCCGCATTAGAGCGTAACGCCTAGCAAGCAGCTCTACAGATAGGTGACATATCTATGTTCGGAAACGAAATAGAAGAGCTTAAGTTTCAAATAAAACGCAAAAATGATAAAATAAGAAGCAAAAAAGAAGAATTTCTCAATATGCATAGAAAACACAAGTCAACTACTATAATGCCAGTTGAGCCTGAACCGGCTTCACAAGAAATAGATCCTTAGCTGCGAAAATTGAAAGTTTAGTACTAATAAATCGGTAAAAGAGTCGATACAAAACGCATGCGTAAAACTGCCTTACTTCGCTAGTCCTAAGGAGACTCAGAGCTTAGTGGTATATTACGAAAACTAAAAAATCGTTTCTAAATCCTGTCAAAGCTCAATCGATGATATTCTAATGACTATTTTATTGCCACTTAGATTCTTTTGTGGTACGTTATCGGTATTTTAAGTATTAGTTATTAATCATCTAGTTTATAGTGGTTAAGTTCTGTTGCGATGGAAGTATAGGAGAACATATAGCAGCTTCTGCATGTCGACGCTTAAGGCTTCATAAGCTTTCATGGACGCAACTACAGACAAATTTTACGTCCCTAAAACCCCAATAAGTCCTTGTAACTGCTTTGCAAGATAATCAATACATTAGGTCAAAGGTCAGCGGTTTCACAAAAACTTGGACAAATCATTACAACGACTACACGTTTCTTCGGAACAGATCAACGAATATACATAAAAGTGAAAGCCAATAAGGCTTTGGGATTTGTAAAAGTCGGTGAAAAACATCTTTTCTATCGCGACTATGTATACCTGTCACCACTTAGCTTGGTGCGGTCAAAGAACTGTCACCCACATCAGTGCTCGATATATACGTGCACTAAGACTGCCAACGGACAGGCATCGGCAAATAAATATTCTAGAGATTTCTCAAAACTTAAGAAATTTTTCCATAGAGGCTTGCTTATGATAGACCGTCTCCGAAACTGATAGGATTTCTCAAAAAACATTATGAATTGACAAAATTTATACCCCAGAACAATAATTTTGTCATTTTTGATAGATTTTTCTATCAATCTAAGACTTTTAAATAAGAAAAAAACAGCAAAATTCTCACTCTTCAAAAAGCTTAACAGGAAGACTCGCTGTCTAAATTTTCACAACAAATGACAGCAAAAAAATATGTTCCTTAGTAAATGATGACAAGAACATCACTCTAGCCTGTAGTTTCATTCAAAGCTGCAAAAGACCAGACTAAATCAAGTTTTGGATGTCCTTGGGCTATACAGAAAGATTTTGCCTTTAGGACTACAGCTAATACTTATGGAAGCTATTTTAAAAGATGATATATTTCTCGTCCGATCTGATTTCTTATTGTTATAAAAGTATTTATAAAGCATAGATTAATATCATTTTTGATCAGATATAAACTGATTTCTTAGATTTCGGATTAATCTGTCGTATTTTTGTCTATTTGATTTAATAGCCGCTTGAAGATAGTGAAAAAGAAATGCTCTTCGGTATATCTCTTGAAATGCTTTGATTGCTTAAAAGCATTGAATTTTCATTTGTTCTTCTTCTATTATTAGAAATGCGGCTGGCATATGGCTTTACAATTTATTTTTGATCAACTTCATGAGAAAAAAGTTTTATTTTTTTATCTAAAAGTTCCTTCATAAGCTGAGTATTGTTTTATTTTAGTTCTTCGATAACTATATTTTTTACGGCAAGCTGTTGTTAAAGTTTAAGATTACTTTAGGTAAGCTAATCTATCTTTTTTTATAAAATTTCATTTTTATGTTGTAACTAAGTTTTTTCCTATATTTAGTTTTTAAGTCGCTGATATTCTTAGCCGAGCTAAACCCTAATAGCTTGATGCTGACTGAATTTTTAAGTAAGATCCATTAATCTGATTCTATATTCTTCTTTTTCATT
>Ga0169931_10015332_pt1 | contig 10262 bp, 9 predicted proteins | sample Kivu_15m_20L_FD_129675 | JGI IMG/M metagenome (GOLD analysis project Ga0169931, IMG submission 129675) | Freshwater microbial communities from Lake Kivu, Western Province, Rwanda to study Microbial Dark Matter (Phase II) - Kivu_15m_20L... | ecosystem: Environmental > Aquatic > Freshwater > Lake ... | reverse complement strand
GGTCAGGTTCTGCGCACGCGGTATCGGCGGCACGCTGGTGTAATGCCAGGTGCCCTGTGCAATCGCCTGGTTGTAGCGGCTGATCGAGCGGATCAGGTCGAGCAGCATGGCAAGCGCATGCAGTGATACTTCGCCCACGCCATAGTCTGGCGAATTGGACACCCACACGCCGTGACGCGCTGCGGCAACCGCATCGATCGTGTCATAGCCCGCACCGATTCGTGAGGCCAGCCCGATACCCGGGCAGGCTGCGAACACCTTATCGCCCACCGGCGCGTATTGGATCAGGAGCGCGCTGCAGCCTTGGGCTGCCCGAATCACCTCGTCCTCGGATCGACACTGCGCCTCGATCAGATCGATGCCGGCCTCACGAAAAATCTCGCGCTCGAGCTCGACGCTTTTCATGTCGTAATCGGTAAAGAGAACTTTCATCCGGGGCTCCTGAGTATGCGCACGCCGCCACTTCGCGAGCGACGCACAGCGCGATTATCGCGTAGCCACGCAGGCCGTGAGTATTGTGGCCGCGGGCCTCGTCCAATCGCGGGCCACCTGCCCGACTGGCGCCCCTGCGGCAGCGCTGCTAAGGTTGCGGGCTTTTCGACCGTCCACGTCATGCCTTCCTGGGGCTGGAGACACTATGAATACCATCGACCTGAACGGCCGCTGTGCGGTGATCACCGGCGGGGCCTCCGGAATCGGGGCGGAAATCGCCCGCCGCTTGTCGGCGAGCGGTGCACGGATCGCCCTGTGGGATCTGGACCAGCGTGCTGCCGCGCAGCTCGCCGCCGCGCTGCCTGCTATCGGCGGCTCGCACCTGGCGCTTGCCACCGACGTCACCGATGAAGCCAGCGTGCAGCGCGCGTGCGACGCCACGATCGCAGGCTTTGGTCGCATCGATATCCTGGTTTGCAGCGCCGGCATCACCGGACCCAACGCCACAACCTGGCAGTACGAGCCCGCCGCGTGGCGGCAGGTGATGGACGTGAATGTGAATGGCGTTTTTCTGTGCAACCGGGCGGTGGTGCGCGAAATGCTGAAGAACGACTATGGACGCATCATCAATATCGCCTCAATTGCGGGCAAGGACGGCAACCCCAACGCGCCCGCCTACAGCGCCTCCAAGGCGGCAGTCATCGGCCTGACCAAGTCGCTCGGAAAGGAAACCGCCAAAACCGGCCTACGCGCCAACTGCATCACGCCGGCGGCAGTCAAGACGCCCATGTTCGACCAGATGACCCAGCAGCACATTGATTTCATGCTGTCCAAGATCCCGATGGGACGCTTTGGGCAGATCAGCGAAATCGCAGCGATGGTGGCCTGGATGGCGAGCGAGGAATGCTCGTTTACGACGGGCGCGGTGTTTGATCTGTCGGGTGGGCGGGCGGTGTACTGAGGTCGGCTGCGCCCAGGCCATCGGCCCGGTTGTCCGGCCCGCTGGAGGGGAATTCGGACGCCACCGGGCGGTTCGTCACAAAGCTGTCACAAATGCGCCTTAGCGTGCTGTTCGGCCCCGGTGTCGGCGAAAGCCGCCGGGCTTTCCGCAACCTTCCACTCCATACTCCGCCATGATCAAAAAGCTTTTCTCCGCGATGATCGCGGGCGCTGCGATCGCAGTTGCCACGCCTGCCCTCGCCGCCGACATCACCGGCGCGGGCGCAACCTTTCCGTATCCGATCTACGCCAAGTGGGCAGAGGCTTACAAGGCAGCCACCGGTGTCGGTCTCAACTATCAGTCGATTGGCTCGTCGGGCGGCATCAAACAGATTCGCTCCAAGACGGTTACCTTCGGCGCCACCGACGCTCCGGTCAAGGGTGAAGATCTTGACCGCGACGGCATGGTTCAGTTTCCCGCGATCATCGGCGGCACCGTGCCGGTGTTCAACCTGGAAGGCATCGAAGACGGTGCATTCCGGATCACAGGCGCACTGCTGGCCGAAATTTTCATGGGCACGATTTCCAAGTGGAACGATCCCAAGCTCGTGGCCATGAACAGTGGCCTCAAGCTGCCTGACATGGCGATCACGGTGGTTCACCGTGCCGACGGCTCGGGCACCACGTTTAATTTCACTGACTACCTGAGCGAAGTCAGTCCCGCGTGGGCATCGAAGGTAGGCAAAGGCGCGGCGGTGAAATGGCCAGCCGCCTCCTCGGTGGGGGGCAAAGGTAATGAAGGCGTTGCAGCCAACGTCCGGCGGGTCAAGGGTGGCATTGGATACGTTGAATATGCTTACGCCAAGCGGAACAAAATGCCCGTGATGGCCATGCAGAACAAAGATGGGCAGTTCGTCAAGGCTGACGATTTGACCTTTGCAGCCTCGGCAGCCGGGGCCGATTGGTTCTCCGTGCCGGGAATGGGCGTCTCGATTGTCAACCAGCCCGGCGCCAATTCGTGGCCGATCTCCACCGCCTCGTTCATTCTCATGTACAAGGCACCTGGCGACAAGAAAGCGTCGGGCGAAGTGCTGAAGTTTTTTGACTGGTCCTTCAAGAACGGCAAGCAGATGGCCGCTGACCTTGACTACGTGCCCCTACCGGACACGCTGGTCGAGCAGATCCGCGCCCGGGTGTGGTCGCAGATCAAGTAAATGTGACGATTGGGGAGCGGTACGGTATCTTTCGCGCCGCTCCCCCCTAACCGGATTCAGCCGTGGCCGTACAAGCCCCCGCTAGCGCTCAGCAGGAAAAACTTTACGCAATCGCCCGACGGCAGCGGGTTGAAGACTTTGTCTTTCACAAACTGACACTGATGTTCGCACTGGCAGTGCTCGCCGCGCTCATTGGCATCATCGCCGCGCTTGCCTGGAGTTCTGCCCCCACCTTCAAGAAATTCGGGCTCGAATTTCTGTGGCGTGTGGAGTGGGACATCATCAACGAGGAATTCGGCGCGGCAATCGCCATTGTCGGAACTTTGCTAAGTGCCTGCATCGCGCTGCTGATTGCCGTTCCGCTCGCCTTCGGCGTTGCACTGTTTCTCACCGAATCGTGCCCGGTCGGGCTTCGTCGTCCGCTTGGAACCGCAGTGGAGTTGCTTGCGGCGGTGCCGTCGATCATTTACGGCATGTTCGGACTTTTCATTTTCGCGCCGCTATTTGCCGAGTATGGGCAGCCAGCGCTTCAGTCGACGCTTGGCCAGATGCCCTTGATTGGGCCGTTGTTTGGCGGCGCCATGAACGGCATCGGCATTCTCGCTGCCGGAATCATTTTGTCATTCATGATTTTGCCGTTCATCGCAGCGGTGATGCGCGACGTGTTTGAAATCGTGCCACCCATTCTTCGCGAGTCGGCCTACGGTCTGGGCTGCACGACCTGGGAGGTGGTTCGCAGCATCGTGCTGCCCTACACGCAGAAGGGCGTGGTCGGCGGCGTCATGCTGGGCCTGGGCCGGGCGCTGGGCGAAACCATGGCTGTCACTTTTGTGATCGGCAATTCAAACCGTCTGGCCGCTTCACTGTTTGCGCCCGGGACCTCGATCGCGTCGACGCTTGCCAATGAATTTGGCGAGGCGGATGACTTCCACATGAGCACGCTTTTTGCGCTGGGTTTACTGCTGTTTGTCATCACCTTCGTCGTGCTCAGTCTGGCGAAAATTCTGATCATTCGATCAGAACGCGCCAAGGGCATCTGACCCCATTTATCGCTGCGACTCTCCATGGACGCTTCCCTCTACCGTCGCCGAAAACTCATCAACCAGATCGGCATCGGCGCCTCGATGCTCGCCATGGCGATCGGCCTTGCCGCACTGCTCTGGATTCTGGCGGTCCTGGTCGGCAAGGGGATCGGCGGACTCGACCTGAATGTGTTTACACAGTCAACGCCTGCCCCTGGGTCGGACGGCGGCGGGCTTGCCAATGCGATTGTCGGCAGCCTGATGATGCTCGGCTTCACGACGCTGGTGGCTACACCCCTCGGAATCCTGGCAGGGGTCTATCTTGCCGAGTACGGGCAATCCGGATGGTTTGGCGAGACGACGCGATTTGTTACCGACATCATGTTGTCAGCGCCCTCGATCGTCATCGGCTTGTTTGTATACGCGATTGCGGTCGACCCAGTGAATCATTTCTCTGGCTGGGCGGGTTCACTCGCGCTATCGCTGATCGCAGTACCTGTCATTCTTCGCACTACCGAGAACATGCTGAGGCTGGTGCCTGGCAGCCTGCGTGAAGCAGCGTTCGCACTGGGAGCGCCCCGCTGGCGCGTTGCCACGATGGTGACGCTGCGGGCTGCCCGCTCGGGCGTGGTCACCGGGGTTCTGCTCGCGCTTGCCCGCATCAGCGGCGAAACCGCGCCACTTCTCTTTACGGCGCTGAACAATCAGTTCTTTTCCACGGATATGGCCAAACCGATGGCCAATCTTCCCGTTGTCATTTTTCAGTTCGCCATGAGCCCGTACGACAACTGGATTCGGCTGGCTTGGACCGGCGCGCTCTTGATTACCGCCGCCGTGCTGGTACTCAACATCGTGGCCCGGATTTTCTTCCGCGATAAGGTTCAGTCGTGACGCCATCGATTTCTCCAAAGGCCGCCGGACAAACGTCTGCCGGGCCACAGAGCGTGCCCGCGGTAAACGCCATCGAAACCCGTAACCTCAATTTCTTTTACGGAAGATTTCAGGGACTGCGCAACATCAATCTCGACGTGGTCGAGCACAAGGTGACCGCATTCATCGGTCCCTCGGGATGCGGCAAGTCCACCCTGCTTCGAACGCTTAATCGAATGTACAGCCTGTACCCGGGCCAGCGCGCGGAAGGCTCCATCATGTTCGAGGGCCGCAACATCCTTGACCCGGGGCAGGATCTGAATCTGCTGCGCGCGCGAATCGGCATGGTGTTCCAGAAGCCCACGCCTTTTCCGATGTCGATCTACGACAACATTGCATTTGGCGTGAATCTGTACGAACGCCTGAATCGTACCGAGATGGACGAGCGGGTTGAATGGGCGCTTACCAAGGCTGCGCTCTGGGGCGAGGTGAAAGATAAGCTGCGTCAGAGCGGGCTGTCACTCTCGGGCGGCCAGCAGCAGCGGCTTTGCATTGCGCGAAGCGTTGCGGTCAAGCCGTCGGTGATCCTGCTTGACGAGCCCACCTCGGCGCTCGATCCGATTTCGACCGCCAAGGTTGAGCAGCTGGTGCATGAGCTCAAGTCCGAATACACGGTTGCCATCGTCACGCACAACATGCAGCAGGCGGCGCGCGTTTCTGACTTCACGGTCTACATGTATCTGGGCGAAATGATCGAGTATGGCCGAACCGACGAGATCTTTTTGAAGCCCAAGAGCAAGCAGACCGAGGACTACATCACCGGCCGCTTCGGCTAAGACCCTCCCTTCAGCAATCGGGCAGCACACGATGGCTCCAGCACATACCGACCGCCACTTCGACGAACAACTCGACCGGCTGACATCGAGCATCGGCGCCATGGGCGACTTTGCGATCTCGCAGTTCAGCGATGCGATTCGCGCGCTCATGGACCGGGATTCCGAGCTCGCAACCCGCGTGGTCGACCAGGACCGGATGATCGATGCGCTGAGGCGCGATCTTTCTGCTTCGGCGGCCCTGGTCATCGTCAAGCGACAGCCCCTGGCCAGCGACCTCGATGAAGTGTTGGCCGATCTGCGAATCGTTGAAGATCTGGAGCGGGTCGGTGATCTGTCGAAAAATATTGCCCGCCGCGTGCGGTCGCTGTCGGCAGGCGCATTCCCGCAGGAAATTCTGACCGGCTTTGACGAGATGTCTCAGCGCTGCATCGCGCAGGTGCGCAACGCGGTCGAGGCCTTCATGCACCGCAATGCAGGCCAGGCACGTGACGTGAAGATGCTTGACGATGGCATTGACCGAGAGCACCACAGTCTGGTGGACCAGATCGTGGGGCTGATGGGTGAATCGCGTGGCGAGGTGGCCGATTTCGTACACCTGCTCTTTTGCGTGAAGAACGCCGAGCGAATCGCCGATCACGCCGTCAATATCGCAGAGGCGGCGCACCTGAAGTCCACTGGGAAGCCGATCGGTCCGGTCACTGCCTTAGGTTAGATCGGCACGCTTACGCGGGGCAGTTCAGTGTGCCCCCCATACGCCCTGCACCTGCGGCGCATACCGACGGCCGCCGGCCGGGTGCGCTACCATCTGCAGCCTTGAAGTTTGCCCTGCGAGGCCTGCCTTGAATGATTCACCTGCTTATGCGCGCGGTGCAGGTCCGGTTCACTTGCCTTCAACGCCCAACGATCGGCTGCGCTTTGATGCGGGCGAGCTCCTGGTGTTCGCCCGCACCCTCCTAGAAGCGGCAGCGCTGGCACCCGACATTGCAGCCACGGTAGCCCAGACGCTTCTCGAAGGCGACCTGCTTGGCCATGACACGCATGGCCTGCAACTTCTGGGTGGTTACCTGCGCGAGCTTGACGCCGGGTCAATGAAACGCGCTGGCACGCCCCGCGTCATCGCCGAGCGCAGCGTCGTCGCCACCTGGGATGGCGAGCGGCTTCCCGGCCCCTGGCTGGTTCACGAAGCCATTCAGTGGGCAACACCGCGCGCAAAGCTGCATGGCCAGGCCAGCGTGGTCATTCGGCGCAGCCATCACATCGCATGCCTTGCCGCCTATCTCGAGCACCCTGCCCGCGATGGGCTGGTCGTCCTGGTGTCGAGCTCCGACCCTGCTGTGGCCAGCGTGGCGCCTTTTGGCGGAACCACTGCGGTGTTCACGCCAAATCCCATTGCGGCCGGGTTTCCGACCGGCGGCGATCCCGTGATGATCGATATTTCAGCCTCGGTGACCACCAATGGCATGACAGCCCGACTTCGCGACGGCGGCGAGCGCGGCCGCCATGCCTGGTGGCTGGACGACAAAGGGTGCCCCACCAACGATCCGTCGGTGTTGTTTGGTACTCCGCCGGGAACCATACTGCCGCTGGGTGGTGTCGATAGCGGCCACAAGGGGTATGGTCTGGCGCTCCTTGTCGAAGCGCTCACCGGCGGTCTTGCCGGCCACGGTCGCGCCGACCCGGCAGAGGGCTGGGGGGCAACAGTTCATGTGCAACTGTTCGACCCGGACGCGTTTGCGGGGCTCGATGCGTTTCGGCGTCAAACCGAACACATTGCACGCGCCTGCCGGCAGTCTCCTGCGCCAGCGGGCGGTCAGCCCGTCAGATTACCCGGCGAGCGCGGCCTGGCACGCAAGCGCGAGCAGCTCGAGCATGGCGTGGCGCTGCATCCCGCCATCCTGCCAGCGCTTGCCGCACGCGCGGCGCAGGCCCGCATCGTCGCGCCCGCGCCACGCTGAGCGCGCCACACCTCTCATTTTTCTGAGTCCCGCATCATGACAACCAAACCCGTGATCGTTCAGGTGGGCCCGCTCCACGGTCCAACCCAGGAAGCACTCGCCAGACTCTACGACATTCGCCGCCTGTTCGAGGCATCCGATCGTGAGCGCTTTCTTGCCTCGGTCGCCGCCGACTGCAACGTGGCCGTTACCTCCAGCACGCACGGAATGACCGCCGCACTGATGCAGGCGCTGCCTAACCTGAAACTGGTGGCCTGCTTCGGCGTGGGCGTCGATGCGCTCGATGTCGCCCACGCGCGTGCCCATGGCATCGCAGTCAGCAATACGCCCGATGTGCTCACCGAGGACGTCGCGGACCTGGCGCTGGCACTTTTGCTTGGCACCGTCAGGCGGATTCCTCAGGGCGACCGGTTTGTCCGCGACGGTTTGTGGCTCAAGGGCAATATGGCGCTCACACAGAGCCTGCAGGGACGCAAGGTTGGAATCGTGGGGCTGGGCCGAATCGGTTTGGCCATCGCTCGGCGCTGCGCCGCCTTCAACACCGAACTTGCCTACTTCGGGCCCCGCGAAAAGCCGTCGAGCGGCTACCGCTATTTTTCAAACCTGGTCGAACTTGCGCGCTGGTCGGATGTGCTGATTGCGGCCTGCCCGGGCGGCGCCGACACGCGGGGACTGATCTCCCGGTCGGCGCTGGAAGCACTTGGTCCTGCGGGACTGTTGATCAATATCGCCCGGGGTTCGGTCATCGATGAGCAGGCGATGACCGAACTGCTCGCAAGCGGTGCGCTCGGCGCGGCCGGCCTGGATGTCTTCGAACGCGAGCCTCAGGTGCCAAGCGGCCTGATCGCGCTGGACAACGTGGTGCTGCAACCGCACCAGGGAAGCGCCACGCACGATACCCGCACGGCAATGGGTCGAAAGGTTCTCGAGAACGTCGCTGCGTGGCTGGACGGCCGGCCGCTGCCCACTCCGGTTTAAGCCTTGGCGGTCGGTTAACCCGGCCGCGAAGGCCCGCGAGTCAGTCAGTCGGGCAACGCCAGGTCTTGCACCGGCCTTGTCAACTCCGCAGGGGTCTTTAGGGGTGCGGGCAGGTCCTCAAGAAACCGCGACAGCTCTTCCAGGGCAAGCCGGTACACGTCGCGCTTGAATTCAATGACCGACTCCAGCGGAATCCAGTACGGATTCCAGCGCCAGGCATCGAACTCGGGCTGACCCGAGGCGCGCAGATCCACATCCGAGTCACGCCCCACCATCCTGATCAGAAACCAGATCTGCTTCTGACCCCGATAGTGGCTGCGCATTTCACGGCGCACCCACTGCGTGGGGACGTCATAGCGCAGCCAGTCGCGCGTACGCCCGATCACCTTGACGTGATCGGGCATCAGCCCGGTTTCCTCGCGCAGCTCGCGAAACATCGCCTGCTGCGGTGATTCTCCGCGTTTGATTCCGCCCTGAGGAAATTGCCAGGCGTGTTCGCGGATCCGCTTGCCCCAGAAGACTTCGTTCTGGCCGTTGACCAGGATGATGCCGACATTGGGGCGGTAGCCTTCGCGATCGAGCATGGCCGCACCCGTTGATCTCTTACAATGCGTCCGATTATATCGGGCGCATCGCCGCGCCCGCACTCCTGAAACGGACTCCCATGAAAGCCTCAAGGTTCCATATCGCCACGCTCAAGGAGGCGCCCTCCGACGCCGAGATCGTCAGTCACCGGCTGATGACCCGCGCAGGCATGATCCGGCGGCTCGCCGGCGGCATTTACAACTACATGCCCATGGGGCTCCGAACCATCCGCAAGATCGAAGCGATCATCCGGGAAGAAATGGACGCGGCGGGCGCCATTGAACTGCTGATGCCGGTCATCCAGCCTGCGGAGCTGTGGATGGAGTCGGGAAGGTGGGAACGCTACGGCCCGGAGTTGCTGCGGATTAAAGACCGGCATGGGCGGGATTTCATCGTGCAGCCCACTTCCGAAGAGGTGATCACCGACATTGCGCGCCAGGAAATTCGCAGCTATCGGCAGATGCCTAAAAATTTCTATCACATCCAGACCAAGTTTCGGGATGAGCGCCGCCCTCGATTCGGTCTGATGCGCGGTCGTGAATTCACAATGAAGGACGCCTATTCGTTTGACCGCAGCAAAGCGGCGGCGCTTGCCTCCTACCAGGCGATGTTTGAAGCCTATACGCGCATCTTCACGCGGATCGGGCTTGCCTTTCGTGCCGTGGCAGCCGATACCGGCGCAATCGGCGGCTCAGCGAGCCATGAGTTCCAGGTGATCGCTGACACGGGCGAAGACGCAATCGCTTACTGCCCCACCAGCGAATTCGCAGCCAACATAGAACTTGCCGAAGCGCTGCCCCTCTTCGACTCACGCGCGCCGGCAGGCGAGCCGCTTGTCAAAACGCCAACCCCTGGCCGCAGCACCTGCGCCGAAGTGGCCGACCTGCTCGGACTGCCGCTTTCACGCACGGCGAAGTCGCTGGTGCTTGCGGTGGATGACCGCGAAAAGCCCAAAGACGGCGCCGACGATCCCGACTTCCGCGGCCGGATTGTTGCCACGCGAGTTTTCCTGCTGCTGGTGCGCGGCGATCATGACTTAAATGAGGTGAAGGCAGGCAAGGTGGCGGGCCTGGAAGGCTTCCGGTTTGCCACCGAAACCGAAATCATCGAGCACTTCGGCACACCACCCGGCTACCTGGGCCCCATCGGATTGGTGAAACCGGTGACCGTGGTGGCCGACCGAACCGTCGCCGGGATGAGCGATTTTGTCTGCGGCGCCAACGATGCGGGGTATCACTACACCGGCGTCAACTGGGGCCGCGACCTGCCCGAGCCCATCGTGGCGGACATCCGCAATGTTCGCGAGGGCGATCCGTCACCCGACGGCCAGGGCACCATCGCCATCCAGCGTGGCATCGAGGTTGGGCATGTGTTCTATCTGGGAACCAAATACTCGGAAGCCATGCGTGCGGTCTTTGTCGACGAAGACGG
>Ga0169931_10015331_pt1 | contig 10262 bp, 8 predicted proteins | sample Kivu_15m_20L_FD_129675 | JGI IMG/M metagenome (GOLD analysis project Ga0169931, IMG submission 129675) | Freshwater microbial communities from Lake Kivu, Western Province, Rwanda to study Microbial Dark Matter (Phase II) - Kivu_15m_20L... | ecosystem: Environmental > Aquatic > Freshwater > Lake ... | reverse complement strand
TGGACTCTGTGAAATGTATATACATGTTGAGACATAATATTCTCTGTCTTTTTACTCTTCCGAACAGTTGAGTGACTGTTGCCATGACCTGAGAGTAAACTTCAGAGAAAATCAAATCAGAGAAATGTAGGAAACTTTTGGCATATCTCCGTGTTGAACTGTAAATGTACAAAATTCTCAAAAAGAACAAAAAAAGAGAAAACAACTGCCAAGCTAAACATTATGGATCACAATACAAAAGGTACACTGCTTTTTGTCCTTACATACCGTTTGGTTGCGCAGCATCCGCTGCCATCCACCACGGATGAGTTTGTGCAGCGCCAGTTTTAGGGCTTAAGTACCTTCGTAGGGACATCGCGGCATCTGGAATGAGGATTGGCTGTCGCTTTTTTAGCTGGTATTGAAACCATGCTACAACGTCTTTAACATTCACCAAAGCAGGAAACACGAAGGTTAAGCCAACTTTCAAGTACTCATCGTTGAAGTCCCTGTCCTCATCAACGATGAAGATGTGTTCAAGCATGTGCTGGAATGAATTACGCCATATCATGTTGCCACCAACTACATGCTGAATGATCCCTATATTGCCCAATGCCTCACAAAGTTGGGTTCCACCGACCTTAAAAATACGTTGCTGTAAGGACCTAAGGAGATACGCTAATTCTTCAAGACGATCTTCCCGCACAACGATGCTGCAAAAACGTACCATGAGAACTGTATGGGGCACGCCTGTATAGGTGCCATGCTTTTCTCCTTGGGTCGCGGTGCACTCGGCACAGAAACAGCAATGTCCGATGCCATCTTTGCGGAAGATGTGGTGTTCCATATGTACCCTTCACAATATCACGTATCGAGAAACATTCCCAAGTTCAAATATAGTCCAATGCATTTTTTGGTAATTCCGGTAGTGATTAATCATTTTAAACTGTCCCTCCTTCCCCAAGAGAGAGCATTGCAACCAAGTCACCGTGCTTGTTGTAGCGGTACACCACATACTTTTTTTCAGCAATGTACCCACAGTGGACGCAGAAGAGCGTTTCAACATGTCCACTCGTTAAGCTCGTGTTCGCGGTATGGGTTATACTTGGCGCAATGAATAAGCGTGGAAGGTGAATCACATGGAAGTGCATGACATGGGCACCATTTTGACATAGTTCCACATCCATATTGTCTCTTATAAAGAATTTTTAGTCCAATGCCACGCGGAAATACCACAAAAGCTATGTCTAAGCCTTCAAAATTACTACGTTTTGAACGAAAAGCCTTTTTGACATAGTTTTCGGTAAATCATTCTTTACTGTACGTTTTTGACATAATCATATGGGTGGTAAAACACCATTGACGTACCTGTGGTCAAGGTTGCTCGATCGGCACCCACATGAGGGTATAAAAAGAATAGAAATGGAAATAGAAGAAAAGAAATGGAAACCATTAGGTCTACTCTGCGTCTGTAACTTTGATTTAGGCTCACGTTTTCTCTGCATTCGCCATGCTACTAATGGCTCCCCACAAGCAACTTTGGTCGGTTTTTTCGAGGAAGTAGACCCGTTTTCCCTCTAAATTGGTGATAACCAAGTGGAGACCTTGAAGCCAATCGGGCATCACGAAAGGATTGTTCTTTTGAAGAGCAATAAGCTTCTTTGCATTCGATTCGCTGATCTCCCCGTCTTGCAACTTTGTTCGTCGCTTGCCCAAAAGACAGTTCAAGGGCTCAGTGTTAAAATTAACTTTAAGGACCATGGCTTTGTAGCACATGCGTATGGCAGTGCTGCGTCGAGCATAAGCACTTTTTGGGGGATGCTCGACTGTGATGACTTTCGTTTTCACGAATTTGTAAAACGAAGGACAGATGTACAACAATTTCGAGAAATCGACCGTGCTGACTTGAAAGCCAACTCGTACACAGGATAGGTCAAAAGTTCTGACTACATCCTTTGCATCAAACGGATGCCAAATTAGTCGGGGACGCGGTTCTCCGGGGACTCGTACGAAGGGACGGAAACCATCGCCGAAGAAAGGACCTGGTACCCAATTGACTTCGAACCGTTGGTCGTCAATAATAATGTCTTCGCGTTGTGTGTGTGCGTAAGTATGACCAAACTGATCGTTCGAATCGTCAACTTGGTCGTATTTAGGCAGATAGAACACGTCGATGTCATTGAACACAAAGTGAACGTGTGACTTCGGAATTCCCAAATGCATCGCTCCAAGAAAGGCAGCGAATGAACCTGCGATGACAAAGGTTGAGCCAGGTTGCAAAGCTGGACAATTTTCATGGATAATCGAACAAACTGTGTCGATGATTTTATGGCCCAGTTTTACCTGTTCGACATCGATACCTATTTTTAACCGGACACACATTGAGACAGTTGATAAAGCCACGAAATCATAAGGTGGCAAGAACAGCGCAATTTCACGCCATACGTCGCTTGGAAGATTTGTTAGAGAGGTAGGCATTCGTCCTTCTTGTAAGAAATAATAACAATCCGAATAGGATTTTAAATAGATACCCATTTGTCCCTCATAATTTTTTTTATTGCAAATTACTGTAATCATTATCATCAAAATTCACCCAATCTATCATGCCCGTTGCCAATGGGGAAGATTCTTCTTGTACGTCAGATGATTCTGATAGAGCCTCCTCTTCTTGCTCACGATAAAGAAATAATGGATCTTCCTTTACAAGTGCTTGAAGGGTAACTGCCCGAATCGATTTCGATTCACTAACTACAATTGTTTGTTTCGAGGATTGAGCCCTTGTGAACGCGACATACAATTGTGCATGGCAAAATGAGGGAAAACTGCAAATTAACAACAACAGTCCTTCTTTGTCAATAGTATCTCCTTGCAACTTGTGAACAGTGGAAGCAAAGGCAACCTTGAAAGGGAATTGCCGTCTTGAAAAGCATACACCAGGTTGCTTCACTGGGAATGCAAATCGAAAAAAAATATTGCGCTGACCAAAGAACGCAGAACCAGGCGTGACATTGATAGCTTTTATAAAATTTGAGTGAATCTCAACTATAATGAACTTTGCCCCATTAACCAAGCCCTGAGACGGCATAAAGTTGCGCACAAGAAACACTGGACAACCAACAAACAAGGTCAAATTATGTGGCGGGATACTGTCGTCTTCATCATACATTGCCATGTATTCTGGGGTAGCAAAATTATAGCCTGACTCCGTTGCCGTAACAATTTCATGGGCTTCTAAAACTCGAATTTCAGCGTTTATGTATGCACTGACGTTTTCAATAAGGATCTCATTAAATGAGCTCACGTCGGAGTTTGTATACGCAACTATGGCCGATAAATACAAGCGTGATTTCGCAAGGGTCAAAAAATCTGCGGTATTTTGCAATTGTTTTGGGAATCCGTCAAAGATGATATATTCAGCCAGTGCCTCTGATCTACACGAAGTACGTTTTATGATCGGCGGGAGTCTAATATCGTAGTGACCATCATTTTCATGCCCATGGAAGCAACCAACAGAGAGATCATTGCAAAATTTTGCAAACTTTGGGTCTCCAGACTGTCTGAAATTGCCAGTAAGCGTAAACCGATGAAATGTTCTGAAGATAGGATGGAATAATGGCGAAAAACCTGAAATATCTGACCCACTTGTATCCACCGGGGCAAGCTGTGTAAAGTCACCGCAGGCAAGTAGTCGCTTTCCTCCGAATGGAGCATCCGTTTGCATCAGAAACTTCAAAAAAGAGTCTATAAATGTGATGTAGGTCGAATGTGTCATTGCAAATTCATCGATACATATCAAGGCAGCATGGGTCAGCAAAACTGACATTGGGTGCGTAGGTCCATACATGAAGCATAACGCACGTGCCTTTTCCATTTCAAATGGTATACCAAATAACTTATGCAGTGTAGAAGCCCCCAAGAAGTGAGTAGCAGCCTTGGCCGAGGGGCACCCTATCATCACAATTTCTCCTTTGAGCCTGAACCATGATATGATGGCATTTGCGAGCCTTGTCTTACCTCTCCCCGCCTGTGCTCCGATGTAAAACGTCTTTCTTGAAGTATCTTTTGTGACACTACGCAAGATTGCCTTTTGTTCTTTTGACAGTGAAACCTTTAGCATACTCTCCAAAAGGTGTTTTGGGTAACGTGATCTCTCTTCTCGTAAAATGGTAGGTTCCGGTAGTGACAACGGCTCAGACAGTCCAATATCTGCCAAAGTCAGGCGTTCTTTCAGCAACAATAAGGAAATCTCATGCAATACAAAATCTCTTTGATCTGGAGCATCTCCTGCATCAAGCGCCATGAATGCCCCAAACCTATCAAGTAAGGTAATGGCTGAAGCACCTGAAACACATAAGCACACGAAAAGGATGCGTAACATGTGTGGTGTTTCGACACAAGTAACAAACTGTATTTTACCCTCGTGATACGATGTCCAGATACCAGGATTTGGGTTTATTACCGATTGAAAGACTTCACAAAATTCATCTCCACCAAGATAAATTCCGAGAGCCTCTGCAGCCTGTGCATATGATGAATACTGATTGTTACCGACAATCAAGCATGATTGCCATGAACGGCGAGGATATCGCCGCAAAATGGCAACCAAGGCATTGAATTCTGAATTCCTTGTTGTGGGACAGTCGAATCTTGCGACGTGGTCAGTTGTTCTTTCACATGCATAAAGGATTGAGAAGTCTCCAAACTCAGACGGATCATCTGGAAGAGCTATACGATTACTTCTGCGAGGCAACTCCTTACAAAGCGTGAACTTTTCATAGTATTGTTCAAAGGTAAGATTTTCTAAGTCGGCATGACGCGAAAAATACCTCATCAAAGGTGTGATTGCAAATTTTGCTGCTTCTGATGCCTGAGCTTCGTGAGAATAGTACACTGGATGCTGTCCTTCATCATGAACTTTTAAAGCTGTAACTGCCGGAATACAAAGATTGATGTCAATTTCCTTCACGCGAATCAGCGCTTCTGAAACTCCTATGTGACGAAGCTTCTGCCACAGTAACAACTCAGAGGCTGGATTCTTATAAACGTCATCAAGAGATATCCGAGTACTACAGGGCAACTTAGATATATATTTTCTAATGTACCGTACAACATGAATTCCCGCGCAGACTTCGACATTAACGTGGCAATCATAAGCAAGAATCATAATAGGATTATATGCAACGACAGTATCATCGCTTGCAAACATTCTTTTTGGCCTCCAATACCCTGTGGAATCGCAATAACTTACAGCTGTTGCCGACGTACCAGCGGCAGTAACCGGATAGCCGTACTTGCAACCAGGTTTCTCGTCCTTACGTTTACACCTATCGGTACATTTCGTATGACGCATCTTTTTGTACACAATTCGATGAAGCTTATGAGCTTCACAAGTGCACGTATCGTTTTTCCGTAGTTCAGCGATGTCGACATCCGCACAGTACAATGGACAATGTTCATGGAAAAAAAGTCGGGTCGTTAAGAATGAATCGACGATCGTACAATCAATTGGATCCGGGCAAGCCAATTTTACAATTATATGAGCATGAGGAACGAACCGTTTCTGTGTCTCGATGGTCCTTTGCATGTAAATGACTGGGTACCCAAAAAAACGCCGCTTCCTGAGGTCGTCTTCGAATGACAGCAGTTTTTGCCGAAAAATTCTCACGAGTAAGTCTGGAAACAGTGCTTCCGCGTTTGGTGGGCATGGTTGTCCGGTTAATGTCTCAACAGCTTCGATGAATTCTGGCCACTGAGCGTTTCCCGTGAAAGTAATGAACAATGTCGGTTTTCCTTTCTTAGCAATAACGGACATTCCATCAGCAATAAGTTTCTTTTGGGCAGCAGGCGTACCAGGTATTGAGGCCGGTAGCATAAAAGGCCGGCCCTTCGTTTCCCCGCGGCTAATTTCCGCATATGAAGCAACTCTATCTCGAATACCACCCAGTACGGCTTCATTACGGGATAGAGTTGCAAATACCAAGGACTGCCACCTGGAGAAAGAATCAAGTAGCCACTGTTGGTACGCAGTCGAGAATAACCACAAGGTTTCGGTCCGTTGGAATGTTATGTACTTTACAAATTGACAAACAGATTTGCAATCTTTAGCAGTTATCCGCTTACCTCTATAATAAGGTAAAAATGATGGAACATCCCTTGTATGCTGTGTATGTGAACGCCACCATCCACCCCAACCTGTAGGAAACAGAAGGGGATACTGTGCGCTGTCATAGAGACTGGAGGTCGATGGTACATAAACAACATCTTCGCCTTGATGGGGAAAAAGCATACATTCAACAGATGCAGCTGAAAGGTAGTTGGTAGCCGATCCCATGAGTGCGAAAGGTTCGAGTGTATTTGACGGCTGATCATCAGGATGAATCAGTATGGACTTATTGGAGACCGTAAATGCAAGATCTTGTACCATTTTGTAAAGTCTCCCCAATTCGTTATGCGTCAGCATCCACGTCCGATACTCCTCTACAACTTCAGCAGGTACGTAGGCACTTGGATTTGGATGAAAAGTGAAATACTGGCCCCCCACATTGAGTGGTCTCCATGCGTGATGAGTACGACCATTCAACCCGTACATAGAAGGAGCGCCTCCTACTCGATAAATCCAACCAGTTGTGGAATTTGTTTCGTGCGTTGTTCCTAACGATGTGAAAGAGAGGAGGTTATTGAGCTCCCTTGCTATGAAAGTCATGTTGGGTATTTGCTTTGCATACTCTACGTATGAGGGGGACATGGAGGGGAACATTTCCTCTGTAACGATGCAGGTGCCATTGGAACAACAAAGGGCCTTTTCGCTTTTGTCCCGCAGGCAGCCACAATGTGAGCACCTTTCTAACTGAAATGGCTTAGACTGGTAGAAATTTCCGAACATTATTTTAGATTAAGTACTTCATAAATGAAAGATTAAAACCGCGCAAATACAAGACTCATTATTTTGTATCAATGCTCATCTTTATCACCTTTGCCATGCCTTAATATCAAAAGAGATTACCAATCTTAGTTAATTTCGTACAAGCAGTCGTCAGCATCATACAAACCTTCGCGACAGCGATGACGAAGCCCTGCAGGAGGTCGCATTTGACCAAGACAATGTGGCTCGATGGTAGGTGGATCTTTTTTTTGTTCGATAGACCATAAAGGAAAAATCAACCGTGAGAGATCATAATCAAATTTTGTTGGCCGTTGTATGTAAGGCTTGAGAAGACGTACATACCCATTTCCCACATGCTCGAATCGCCCTTTCTCTGTTTGCTCAGAGGGAATGCTTTCATACGATGGAATAACCGGTGTTGTAATGATATGAGGCACGCCTGCTTTGTCCTGTGTGCTCAGTTTCTCCTTACGACGTGGTTTCTTGACCGGAGGGACTACCGGGGGTAAGTCAAATGCTTCCATGGTGAATGGTTCTCGCGGGATGGTCTTCAACTTTCCCTGGGATAATTCTTTAGGACCAAATGGCATAGTTTCAAAATAAGTCTTTAAAAACATGATTGAATGATTTGAATTCTACGTTCTTATGACAACTAAAGGTAGGAAAGCAAAAATATGTTAATTGGTCTTGGGTTTCTTAGTCGCGCTGCACCGATTCCACCGCATAGTGTTCATGTGGTTGTCCACGACTTTGCATTTCGACGATCTGGAGCAAGTCGCTAACAAGATCTTGAAGGTGCTTTACCTGTTGCTCCAGGAAGTACAGTCGACATTCGGTCGTTGTGCGAAACCGGAAATCGGGAGAGGAGTCCATCCTTATTACCTTAGAAAACAATATTAAAATTGTTCGAACATGTATTTTTTTAATTCAGGTACCCACCCATTAAAAATCACCCCAATAAACTATTTAAAAAAAATCCTCCTTGGGAGACGCACTTCTTCTGCTTTTAAAGTGAGTGGGGAGTTGCCGGAAGCTTAAACTAATCCCATCCGATGATAAGTTTCCTTATCATGCGGTTCCCGTGAGCGTAAAAACCAAAATTTAAAAATTGTGTTGTAAAATCGTTTAGAAATTTCAAAAATAGAATTTTCCCAAATAGCTTTTACTTCAGTGTCCTTCAAAGGAGAAAGACCTTGTCAAGGCCGATGAGAGAATCGGCCTTCATCGACGCATCAACGTCAAACATGATGCGGATCTTAACGGCACCTCCTCCCATGATGACACCTTCCCCCTTTCCCTTGACAGTAACCCGCTTCCCTATGAAGTCAGTGCCCTTTTTGCCTTGAGGGAACGGCGTGCCCTTTGGAGCAACGGGTTTCTTTGCTGGACCTTTCGACATTATGGTGTCGTCTCCGGCCGGGTCGATATCCTTCTCGGGTCGAGCATCAGACTTCTTCTCTTTTTTGGCTTTAGCCTGTGTTACGACCGGGGAAGTTGTTGTGCAAACTGCCCCCTCGAGGGATTCTTTGACTGACTTCACAATGCTTATTTTTGTGGTTTTAGGCACCACAGTGTTCTCGGTCTTGTTCTCGGATTCCACTTGCTCGTCAAAAAGGTCAATGACTGAGGGTGATTTCTTTTCATGAGCAGTGGTGACTTCGCTCTTTTTTGGTGTATGCTTTTTTTTCTTCGACTGGGTTGCTGGTAAGGGTTCACCTTCATCCACCCACGTGGCTCGAGGCAGGTCTGTCTCCTCCATGCCACGTACTCCTCCTGTGCAGATGTCCAAGGCACTTGCTTCAACACACAGGACCTCAGGGGGAAGGAGAGGTTCTTCAAGTTTAATGACGGAGCTCCAGCACGTGCTGTTCATTGCGAGAGTCTGCCCGATAAGCTTGACGTTCATGTTTGAGAGGGCTACACGAACGTTTGCCGGATACTGCTGAGGGGACGCCAGTTGTGGTACATCATCTCCTGCAAGACGATGCCAGACTTGAAGCACGACCTTCCCGGTGCGGACTTGGAAGGTGACTTGCGAGTAGTCATTACCATTGCTCGCTGTTTTTAAGATCCAACTGTTTGGGTCTGGGGTAAGGAACACGAAGAAGTCACACCGTTCGTCTTGGGCGTCTTTCGGTTCCCAGTCAGCGAGCGAATGAACTGAAAGAACTTCGAACTTCCATTTTCGTTGAGGAACGCTCGTGACGATGCCTAATTTGGACGTTACTTTGACCGAGGCACACAGCTGGCGTTGGGCTTCGTAGTACCAGATGTCAGCACTGCTGATAACGAACGGTAAAAGGTACTTGTGCTTCGCCAACTGTTCGATGAAGGAAAGTCCCCGACCGATGCCATCAATCTCGATGAGGAGATCACGATTACTGTCATCACGGCCGTAAATGACAAGAGAGTTAGAGGTCAGGACGGAGCTGGAGTACCATGCGATCAAATTTTGGTGTGGTTTGTTGCGAGCGAGGGACTGGAAATTGGACGTCATGTTCTATTATCAAGGGAAAAGGCATACACACAATCTGACGCGAGCGACCTTAGCCCTTACCTTACCGACCTTACCTTCAATTAAAACTGAAAATATTAAGCCTGCCGATAAACGCCTGTGCTACAGAACGGGAATCATCCTCAAGCGAAAGTGGGGACATGTTCCCTTGGCAAGGATGGAACTTCGAGTGGTCATGATTTTCACACAGTCGGTATTCGGAACGCCTGTGATAGAGCATGAGGTCAACAGGCACTTCTCCCCCTTGAGTTTTTCTGCTGCATCATTGAGATAGTCACCAAAGATTTGGATCACTGCGTTCTGTAGCTTGAATGTCCTTGTTTTAACCCTTTGTGCACCCACTTTTTTTAAGAAGTAGGGAACGATTTCGAATGGGAGCTCAAAGGCTATGACCGGTGCAAGCCCACGTCCTGGAACTGGAAGGTTGTATGGAACCACAGGACATAGAATACGTGTTTGAGTGGACGGTATCAAATGGATTTCTGTGATAGATGACGTTTCCGAACGGTATATGTTCTTAGATGGTTGCACTGTACGTGAACAGCTTGTGAAAACTATAAAGTTGCTTCGGACACCGTCGTTGATAAAACGCCGACATATGCAGCAAGCAGTTTTCAAGTCCACGATGAAACACTGCCCTGATTGATCCATAAGGCATACCGAAAAGGGCTTTTGCCGGATAGCCAGAGCAACGCCAGCCATAGAACTACGGACCTGTGGGACCGGTCCATGACCACTTTGTGTGAAGAAAGCCTCATCCAACTCGCTTAAAACTCTGTGGGAAGGCAGTTCAAGCCATACGACTTTGACCTTGACGTCTTCACTCGGCATCGTTTGCTGAATACTTGTAAAGTTAGCACCAATGATTGACATACTTTTTGTTTG
>Ga0169931_10015328_pt1 | contig 10263 bp, 7 predicted proteins | sample Kivu_15m_20L_FD_129675 | JGI IMG/M metagenome (GOLD analysis project Ga0169931, IMG submission 129675) | Freshwater microbial communities from Lake Kivu, Western Province, Rwanda to study Microbial Dark Matter (Phase II) - Kivu_15m_20L... | ecosystem: Environmental > Aquatic > Freshwater > Lake ... | reverse complement strand
GCGATCGCTTTGAGAAATACTAGCTACTTCTGAAATGTCTGTTTGTCTTTGTATTTCATCAGTATGAAGGATTTGCGTACTATCAATAGGAGATAAATCTTGTTCTCTCTGAACAGAGCGATCGCTTTGAAAAGCATTATTTGCCAATAAAATATCAGACTGCCTCTGTGCTGTATCAGCTTGAAATTGTGTAGGCACATCAGCAGATAAGTCAGTTCTTCTTTGAATATTTTCAGAATTAATGTCTACATCAGAAACATTGGTATCAACAAGTCTTTGAATTTGTTGTGAATCTCTGTTTGCGGAAATATCAGAAGTCTGTACATCGGGGTTCGTTTGAACTTGTTGAGGGCGATCGCTTTCAGTAATACTATCAAAAATAGGAAATTCAGAAGCTCTGGTAGTTTGCGGAATGTTGCTATTAGCAATGTCTGAGTTAGGGAAATCAGATGTTTTTTGAATTTGTTGAGTGAGGCTATCTTCGGAAATATTATTGTCTACTGTGGAAATATCAGGCTGTCTCTGAATAACATTAGATTGAGGAGTTGGCGTACTATCAGTAGGTGATAAATCTGTTTCTCTCTGAATAGTGCGATCGCTTTGATCAACGCTACCAACTACCGAAACATTAGTTTCTTTCTGGATTGCATCAGTTTGCCGAGATTGTGAAAGCTCAGGAGATAAACTAGATTCACGTTGAATGCCTTCAGAGATATGATCTACTCTAGAAATATCACTATCACTAAATCTTTGAATTTGCTGTGGGTCTTTGTTTGTGGAAATACCGAAAGTCGATAAATCGGGTTCTGATTGAATTGGTTGAGTACGACTATCTCCTACAATATTATTATCTACTGCAAACAAATCAGGTTGTCTTTGAACATTATCAGTTAAGGAGTTTTGTGTAATATCATCAGAAGATAGATGAATATCTTTTTCAGGAACACTATTTCCATTTGAACTATCAGCTTGCCTCTGTATTTCATTAGTCTGAAGATCTTGACTAATATCCACAGGAGATGGTAAGTCTACTTCTCTTTGAATAGTGCGACGATTATCTTGAATAAGATTATCTAAAACAGGAGCCTCAGAAGTTTCTGGAATTGGCTGAATGTTTTTATGGAGAGGATTATCATTGGGGATAGATTTATCAAGTTGTCTTTGAATTGGTTGAATATATTCACTTTCAGAGATGTTATTAGCTACAGAGGCATCAGGTTGTCTCTGTATTTCATCAGTTGAGAATATTGCCCTATCAGTAAGCTCCGAGTCAGATTGCCGCTGAATAGTTTGATCGCTTTCAGGAACATCTTTTAAGACAGCAGGTTCAATTGGGCTTTGAATTTGCTGAGAGTTATTGTTTGCAGGAGAACTACTCGATTCAGCTAAATCAGCAATATTAGGCTGATCAGCTTGTCTCTGGATACTAGTAGTCTGAGGCGATTGCCTAATATCAATATTAGGCAAAGTAGATGATTGCTGAATGGGGCGATCGCTTTCAGACGCAATCGGAGCCTCAGAAGACATTTGACTTGATGGATTGCTGTTGATTGCAGGCGTACTATCTCTCGTAGAAAGGTCAGGTTGTCTTTGGATTTCATCAGTCTGAGCTAGCTGTGTATAGTCTGCTTGAGAAATACGATTAACATCTGTTTGCCTCTGTACTTCATTAGATTGGGTAATATCGGCAACTGATCCTAAAGATTCTCTTTGAATAGTGGGATTAACTTCAGGAATAGTATTCTCATTAGAGATGCCAGAATAAATACCAGATTGTTGTAAAGGAGCTGATTGAAAAGGTTGTGTATTATCGACACTAGATAAACTAGGTTCTCTTTGAATAGTGCGATCGCTTTCAGCAACGCGATCTAAAACAGGAGATTCAGCAAATCTTTGAATCTGTTGTGTGTTATTACTTACAGCAGTATTCTCAGAGTTAGACAAATCAGTTTGTCCTTGAATTTGTTGAGTGAGATCAACTTGAGGAATATTATTTATAGGATTATCTACAGGACTATTTACAGGATTACTACTTACAGGATTACTTACAGGGGCAGTATTAGCTTTTCTCTGTATAGCATCAGCTTGAGGAACTTGTGAGACTTGAGGGATATTAGCGGTATCAACAAGATTAGATGCTCTTTGAATAGTGCGATCGCCTGCTAAAGAATCACTAACTGTATCACTATCTGTAAGTGGCAGTTCAGAATTCAACTGATGAATTTGTGCGTTTTGAATATCGGCTGTAGAACTGTCAGAAGTTATTTGGTATTTCTCAAGGCGATCGCTCTCTGAAATATTGTCTGCGATAGGAGATCTTTGTATTTGTTGGAGATTACTACTGGTTAAATTGGCAGCAGGGTTAGGTAAATTAATTTCTGAATAGTTTTGCTGAAGGTATTCACTCTGAGTAATATTGTCTACATTAGAACCATCGGCTTGTCTTTGTAATGTATTAGTTTGATTATTCTCAACCGTAAATAAACTAGATTCTGTTTGAATAGGGCGATCGCTGTTTGAATTAGTCCTGTCAATAATCGTTAAATCATCAGATCTTTGAACAGCTATATTCTCTGATGTATCTGCATCTAAACTTGGATGAAAATCATGATTGAGTGAGGGATTTGCACTCAATTCTTGACTGGGTAAATTCAGTGGAGAATTAGGAGGTTGTGCTTGAGAAGAACCAACTGTTTTCCTTTGAATTGAATTACTTTGAGGAGAATTAATTGGCGATCGCTTAGCTTGTACTGACTGCTGAAGTCTATTCCCAGCAGCAAGAGCCTTTGTTTGGATATTAGGTTGGTTTGTTGCTTGAGTCTCAACCGCAGTTGAGAAATTTGACTGCAAGGGTTGATCAAAAAAAGGAGAACCGTCAAAACTGTTTATTGGCTCAAAATCATTTTCAGCCGCTAAATTATCGGGATTGACTAAAGAGACTGCTCCCAAAGGATAGATAAATTTGGGTTGTAAAAACGACTGCCCAAGAGGTGGCGGTACAAGCAACGGCGAATGATTGCCTAATGGGATATCATCAGGCAAGTCGTCGTTATTAGCATCACAAAGAAGTGCGGTATTTTCAGTCACAGCTTAAGAACTAGGGAAAGAACCGTTTGTTGCGTCTCTTGTGACTACAGTAGCGGCACCACCACCAGTCGCCGCCACAGTGAGTCCTTCAATCGCCAACGACAACTCCTCGATCGCTACAGCATTACCATCAGCTTGTAGTGATGGAGCTTGCCAGCTTACAGGAACTGCACCAATTAGAGTCCAGCATTGCCTCGTTTCACCTGCTTGGTTGAATAGCAAAATGCGAATATTGCGTCGCCGTGATGTTGTTGCTGTAAACCAATTCCAAAAGCTTAGATCATTAGTCACCCCACGTTTGAGAGTAACTTCCGAGAGCTCTGCGTGACCTAAGAGGATTTTTTGCTGATTGTTATTGCCGCCCTCAAAATAGGTGTCATATTTTACTTTGGCACTTAAGCCTCCACATTCTGTAAAACATGCCACAATTGTCGAATCAGGTGACATTTCTACATAGAAATGATTAGTAGTCACGTAGGACTCGGCTCTTGTAAATCCACTTGCGGTCATAACCTACCCTCATAATTTCGACCCACTCGTTCTTTCTTTTGTCGTAAATCATCGCTGAGAAGTGCGTGGACCTTCTCACTTAGTAATCTAAGGTGTAAAGGTTCCCTTAGCACTTGAGCCATAAACTTGGCTAGTTCGGCACGTTCTTTTGCTTCGTCAGAGTGATTTACCATAAACGTTTTGCCATTTGTATAGGTATATAGCGTTTTTCAAACGATCGAGGGACAAGGGTTGGTTTTCCTGCCGAAGTCGGGGAACCCAACCCGTACTTTACTAGACTGATAAACGTTATATGTACATGTATAAAATTTATATTTAAGAGTATACCTAACCTACAGTATAGTTCCAGCCAAGTTTATTAAAATCCACAAAGCTGTGGCAAGTTATATCAATTCATGCCAAAGCACAAAATGGTGTAGCCATTTTGTGCTTTGGTATTATTTAACTGATGTTACGTGGAAGGAATTCCTGCAATGTTGAAAGATCGGGGCTGGCACGGGGGCACAGCCCCTACCCAAATTTCAATTATTTTAGGTAGGGGCAATCCCCCCGTGGTTGCCCTGTTGTGCTAGCAGCTAAAAATTCATAACCTGAGTTCCACGTAACATCAGTTATTTAATCGGGAATTTTAGAGGGATTAGTCCAGTTTGCTTTAGTAAATTTTGAGCTTCCTCGGTTCGCATAATCGATACAAAACGCTCAGCGATCGGGATGCGACGGTTATCGCGGGTATAAACCACTGAGATTGGATATGCAAGTGGATAAACTTTATTTATAAAATCACTGTAGTTTTGACTATAACTACCCTTCTCATTACAAAGATCAACATCGGGAGTAATTTCTCTTCCACTCCGCCAAACTAATGGTGCAACAAAGGATTTATAATCATCAGCGATTGTGAGAGGATAAACGGAACATTGCCCAAAAACCTGACTAATTGAGCCAAAGGAAATACTGCCAATGTTCCGATCCTCAAAGTCTTGAATTACTCTTCGCAGTGAATCAAAAATAGATAGTGAGGTAATGCCATTATTTCCTTCTTGTGCAAGCTGTCGGAAAGCGGCGATCGCGGCTTCATCTTTGAGTACCCGTTTCTCAAAAAATCTGACTGATTCATCATCTAGGGGCATGTAAAGTTTTACAGGCAAGTTTGGCCCTCCCAACTGCCGCCAGTTAATAACTTCCCCTGTATAAAGCTGACGTAACTGGGCGAAGGTGATTCGACCTTGCAGAGCAGTTGGTAAGCTGTTATTGCGCTGGGCATAACTAAAGGCGACAAACACCGTTAAGCCGTCGTAGGCAATATCTTGAGTTATAAAGCTGCCACCAAGGCTATCAGGTACACTGGAAATAGCAAAATCAGCTTGGTTAGATAGTAATTGGGTGCTCGGAAACCGATTAGAGTTTTTATTGATATCTTTGTCAGTAGCTTGATCAATATCTACAGGTTGATAGTTAAGCTGTAATTTTGGCTGACGTTTTTGTAGTTCTTCTTCGAGAGTCGCCCCCTTAGCAATCAAATTATTTTGTAAGAGTGTGTAATTCCAAGTGCCGTTCTTATTAGCCATGTAGGTAAACTTACCTTCAGGAATGTCAGATATTTGATTAATACAGCAAGGTAAATTGAGGTTGGCGGCTTTGGGTGGTTGAGTCAGCCAGAAATATAGCAAGAAAAGCAGTAGCAATAATAGAAGTATGCCGATCGCGATCGCAATTACTTTTTTGGTTAGCCATCCCCACCAATTTTTCTTAACTGGAGCAACTTCCTCTTGGTCAATAAACTCCAATAGAGCATCGCGCTCAATAGGGATCCGCAATAATGCTCGCCTTGCTACTTCAGCACTGTTATAACTAGTTTCCCCAAAACCAATTAAGTTTTGAATAAATTTTTTCAGTCCCAGATTAACCTTATCACCCCAATGATTTAGGTCATGGGGATTTAAACAAGTACGATTTTCTAAATCGATGACACCTCCTTTTAAGAGATAGAAAGCGATATATCCCAAGTCTTCCAAATCACGATTGATAGAACAGGCAGGTGTTTGCACATCGGGTGGATAAAAGCGATCTTCCCAAAGCGCCATATCATTGAGATAGACCGTAAATCCTTGAAAATCTGGTCGAATGGCAATACTATAAAAAGTTAGATTTCCATGAGGTAAATCTGAGGTCACCACTCCAGAACTTAATCGATATTTTTGTGAATGTAATGAATCAAGGGTTTGTAAAGCTTGATTGAGAAACGATTTCACCTGCCAGTTACTCATCGCACCATGTATAGCCAAATATTCCGCTAGGGCGATCGCTTCATCATTTTTTTGCAGAATTACATAACAACGCTCTTCACGAGCATCAGCGATCGCCTCTATTGGGGTCATCAACCGCGAGTCTTGCCGCCTGCCATCTGAGAGTTTCAGTTCTGACGAAGTTTCAAAGTTACGTTTGCAAGCTCTGGTTTCCTGCTCATTAAAATATTTTTTGGGAATTACATATTCTTTTAATAGAAATGTTTCCCCATCTGTTAGTTTGGTTGCGCTATAGATGCGACCAGTTCCACGAATGCCTATATACTTATCTACTTGATAAACACCGTTTCTACCACGAATTTTTACTTCAGGTGGTAAGCTTGCTGGAAATTGACATTTTTTACAATATTTATTATTAGGATTATCGGTGACGGTTTCGTGAGGATATTCGCATCGAAATGGATTGGATTCTTGACATTGATAGCGCAAAAATTGGGGCTTAACCTGCCAAACAGTCCCTATCCTTTGATCGATGGAAATTTCTTTTAAAACTTCTTTTGATTCAATTTTTTCAGGTAATCCAATACCTTTAAAGGAAGTAATTGAGGGTGGCTCGATTCCTAAATCATCCTTAAGAAAAGGAATTAGAAATCGTAAGGGTGTAGGAACAGTTTTGTTTAAAAATTCAACAAACTTGTTACCAATCAGCCCGTCAATAGTGCTAAGAAACTGTCTCCAAACGTCAGTGACGCGAGTCCAGAATTTTTGCCAAATATTTGGAGCTTTCCTTGCCATAGATTGCTTGCCTTATTATTGCTAGACTATTATCAATTACACAGGTGTGATTTGTGGCAAAGTTTGCATTGTTTATACATTCTTGTCCAAAGCATATAGCGCTTTTCAAGCAAGCAAGGTATAAGGGTTGGTTTCCCCGCCTTTGGCGGGGAAACCAACCTATACTTCACTAGATTGTTAAACGCTATATCTCACCACTTTACTCCTAATCAAGGTTATGGCAAGAGAGCAAGTGGCTCGTCTTTATCGAGCCGCCAAAACAGATTCACTTCTCAAAGCAAAGCTAAATCAAGCGCCTGATCTTGAAAGTTTTGTGGAAATGGCGAAAGCTGAGGGGTATGACTTCACGATCGAAGAATGGCAACAGATGACTAACTTTGAGGTTGAAGAACTAAAGTGTCACCTTTCAGAAATTCCTGGTATTTAGAGGCATAAAGAGGGCGCAAAGCTCCTCCTCTATACGCTATGGTTTTGCTGGCTTAGGTTTTAAACGCTCGATCGCGATTGCCTTATTGATCGTGGCTTGAGTTTGACTAGGATTAAGTTTAAGGGCTTGCTCAAAGGCAACCAGCGCATCAGCATTACTGTTTAAAGCCAGTAAAGCCAATCCGCGACCAGTCCAATAGTCTGCATTTTTGACATCGATCGCAATTGCTCGACTATAGGCTCCAGCCGCTTCTGCATTGCGTCCTAGCGACATCAGCGCCAAACCACGATTAAACCAAGCTGTGTCTGATTTTGGGTTCACCCCTAATGCTTGTTGGCTCGCCATGATTGACTCTTGGAACCGATTTAGCCGCCATAGTAATGCTGATTTATTTGTCCAGATATCAGCAAGGAAAATTTTATTCCCAATATTGGCATCTCCTTCGATCGCTTTGTCATAGGCTTTTAGGGCTTCTTCGGTGCGTCCTAGGGAAGCCAGAATGCGTCCATGATTGAACCAAGCTGTGGATGAATTTTGATTAAGGGCGATCGCTTGATTTGTCGAGGAAAGTGCCAATTCAAAACGTCCCAACGCCCAGAGAGTAGCTGCCCGATTGCCCCAAAAACTAGCTTGACTTTGCTGAAGTGCGATCGCTCGATTTGCGGATGCAAGCGCCTCTTCGTATTTGCCTAAACCATTAAGAGCATTAGCCCGTTGATCCCAAGCCCAAGCAGGGCCCAGATAGTCCCACTGTTGATCACCTTCTTGGAGCGCTGAGTTACAGGCTGCTAGAGCCTCTTTGTATTGACGAAGTTGGTTGAGTGCGGCACAGGAATTTGCCAAGGCGAGCGAATATTTTTCTTTAGCTTTAAGCGCCCATTCTTGTGAAGCTAATGCTTCGGCATAACGTCCCAATCTCCATAAAATCATTCCCTGCTCAGCCCATGCCTGCGCGTTGGTTGGCTCGATCGCCACAGCTTTATCGTAGGAAAAAAGGGCTTCATCAAATCGTTTTAGCTGATTCTGGACTTTCCCCTTAGTTTTCCAAGCGATTGCAGGTGTCGCCTTGCCCCAGTTAGCGTTTACCTTAATTGCGCGATCGCAGTCTTGCAGAGCATCGGCTGCCCGATCAAGGGAGACAAAAATATCACAGCGTTCGGTTAGGGCTAGGGAATAATTTGGATTGGAACGAATTGCTAGCTCAAGGGATTCCAGAGCCTCAGCAAGTTTTCCTGCTCGTTTTAGTAATGCTCCTTGGATATACCACACCATCGCAGGTGAGGCATCAGCCCAGTTTTGATCGAGACGGAGAGCTAGTTCACAGGAGGCGATCGCATCTTCAAAGCGCTCTAATTCATTTAAATCGCCACAGCGTTTGGCTAAGGCTCCTGAATTATCTGGTTGCAACTTAATAAAGCGATCGTAGGACACGACTGCTTCGGTATACATCGCTAAACCAACCATCGCATCGCCACGTTCTAGCCATGCGATCGGTTCATTGGTATTCAGCGTAATCGCCTGATTGCAAGCCTCAACTGCCTCCTTATATTTACGCGACTTGACCAATGAGCTACAAAGTGAAGCCCAATAGTCAAAGTCCTGTAATTTTTCTTGGGCGATCGCCTTTGGGGCAATAAGTACAGAGGCGATCGGCAAGTTTAGCAGCACAACCATGAGCAACCAAAAGCGTTTACCTTGCTTGACTGACTGAAATAAAGAACGCAAAATCATTAGTAATCCCAAGTTTTTCATCACAGATTTAGAACAAGCCGCCACCGAATATAGCGCTTTTCATATCTACATTATTAATTTAACGTCAATTCGACGAACGCGCAAAACGGTAAAAGTCGCAGAACGATTTTTACCATTTTGCGCCGTTTGCGCCGCATTCATTAGCTACTGAGGCTGAGTGGCATTTCCAAAGAATGAGCTAGCAAAAATTCGCGATCGCTAAGAACTTGTTTCGTATTTCCATCATAAACAATTTTCCCTTCACTCAATATGATTGTGTGATCGCATAATTCCAACACCAGATCGAGATCATGGGTAGCAATTAACTGGGTTTCAGGCAAGGTTTGTAAAAGCTGGATTAATTGCCGACGTGATCGGGGATCGAGTTGAGCGGAGGGTTCATCGAATACTAAGACCTGTGGTTGCATTGCCAAGACTCCTGCGATCGCTACCCGTTTTTTTTCTCCACCAGAGAGATTATGGGATAGACGTTCAGCATATTTAGTGACATCAAGCCCGACAGATACTAAGGCTTCTGATACACGAATTTTTAACTCAGATCCTTTAAGTCCTTGATTCATTGGCCCAAAGGCGACATCTTCCCAAACTGTAGGCATAAATAGCTGATCATCTGGATTCTGAAACACCAACCCGACAAAATTCCTAATTGCCAGTAAATTATGAGGTGTTACTAGCATCTCCCCAATCACGATTTCTCCTTGCTGAGGCATGATAATGCCATTGAGGTGCAATAATAATGTTGATTTCCCCGATCCATTAGCGCCCACGATCGCCACCTTTTCGGTCGCCGCAATCTGAAGATCGATCCCTTTTAAAGCTTGAATACCATCAGGATATGTATAACTGAGGTTTTCAATAGAGATAGGATTATGGTGCATATTATGTTTTATCTAGAGCACACATTACTCCAAATAATAGAGTTGAGCATAACCTATCCAATAGTAATACCAATTCACAGAAGTGTCGCCATACTTCTGTGAATTAAAAACCAAACCCTGTAAGGGTTTTGAAATCGCAAGGTGTTGTAGCAATTTTGTGATTTGCTATAAGGCGATCGCGTAGAATTTTTGGGGGCTTAATGATAGTCGCGATAGAATTTCACTACTTAAGATTGGGAGTCTAAAAATGAGTATTGCTTCTAAAACATTATTTTCAGGAGTGTTGATACTTGTTGGGATCGCATTTTCCTCATCAGCCTTGGCTGATCCTAGTAGCGATCGCATTCAAACTTTGAATCGTCAACGCTTGATTGAAACTAATCGCTGTCAAGGTTGCAATTTACAAAATACAGATTTGAATGGGCTGAAATTGATTGGGGCAGATTTAAATAAAGCTAATCACCAAGGGGCTAACCTGCGTAGTGTCGATCTTAGAGGGGCTAATTTACAAGAAGCAAATCTTACCTATGCTGATCTTAGTTATGCCGATTTGCGGCTTGCTAACTTC
>Ga0169931_10015325_pt1 | contig 10264 bp, 10 predicted proteins | sample Kivu_15m_20L_FD_129675 | JGI IMG/M metagenome (GOLD analysis project Ga0169931, IMG submission 129675) | Freshwater microbial communities from Lake Kivu, Western Province, Rwanda to study Microbial Dark Matter (Phase II) - Kivu_15m_20L... | ecosystem: Environmental > Aquatic > Freshwater > Lake... | reverse complement strand
TTCAGGATTCTACATACGTCACTGGTACAGCCTTAGTTTCGAGTATTTATCGAAACTTCGATAAAAAAAATGGCCGCGTAGCCATCGGGTTAAAATAACTAAATTTAAGCGAAACGTACGAGTACAAGAGCTGTATGTGAAGAAAACGTCGTCAAGACGGACGCATTTTCCGATTGATTATAAAATCGTTCTTATGAGGTTTTAATCCAAACTATTAATTCAAAAAAGTCATCGTAACTAACAAATGAATCCTATTGGATGTTGCAAGGATCACGAAAATATCTCCTACAACCATTACCCTCAATTCCACCAATGCGTCTACGGCAAGTAAATGCATTATCAATAGCCATGACACACGAATTAGGACAGCGACTATACCACAGAGAGTTATAAATTGTTTATTAGTTGACTTCAAAGCTGAAATACATTTGATTTTTTTAAAGAGAGAAGTAGATACATACAAAGAATTGGTTATAGGCGGACGTGGAACGATGTTAACTGTGGCTTCATTCGCATCTAAGGCTCCTTGGACGTTTTCTGACACCACCATTGTTGTTGTATTTGACAAATCTGGCAAAAATGGTGGAGGTATTACGCTAGAGTCTATCTGTGCCATAACACTGTCATACTTATGTAATATAGGAATAAGAAACGAAAGGATGGAAAGACACTGCTTCATCTTTGTTCTTTTTTTTTTACAATATTCTCCTTGTTCTTGAAATGAGTAAGATTTGATTCATCGGAAGTCCTTTTTAGGGAAAAAAGTTCTCATAAATAATGAATCATTGGTCAACATTGTATTTAAAGTAATAAGAATTATGCCTAATCGTGATTCCCAGTATGCCAGATTCGACAGCTCTGGAGCTTATATGAACAAATCTACATGAAATAGATCCCAACCTTGCGCTATATTACAATCTTCCAGGGCCTTCCCATGATTTAGTTCGATCAGCGGGTGGTAAATAAATCGTTTCATCTTGTGATACAACGTCCGAGTCATCCCATATTTTTTCATGGAAGCCAAATATCCCATTTTCCAGTACAGGTCTTGTGGTATCAATAAGACGATTTTCGGGTTCTCTTCCCCATATATGTAAGACACCAAATAAATCTCCCAGCATGCTGAAAACAAGCGAGGGATCTGTACCAGGTGGAACATCCAGTTCCCCGGATGTGGGTATGTAAACCGAATGCCATCCCGCTTTGGCTGCCCCCACAACACCCGAGGGGAATTCAGCAGAGACATGCATACAATACTTGGTATCGGATATTCCATGTCTTGCCATGGCTACCTGGAATGCTGATCGGTCCGGCATCTGGGCACCAATCTCTCTAGATGTCAAGACAACATCAAAAGCCTCAAGTAGGTCAAGTTCATCTAGAATTGCATGCATCCGCTCATCAAAGTTGGTGAGTACACATAGTGCGAGTGGTCCATCTCCCCCCACCTCATGTTCATCTCTCCATTTCTTTAATGCCGCGATCGCTTCGAGTGCCCCAGGTTTAATTTCCCAAGCCTCTTCTGTCATAAAAACATCATGGAAGAGTACCTCAAATACATCCTCAAGAAGTCCCTCCTCAAAAAGTTCATCCCGTAGTGCTAATTCTGTAATTTCGGCATATTGGTATGTCAAGCTTGTAAGACGATACCACCACTCCTTACTGGTAATTCCATCTCTCACTCCAAAGCATGGATATCTCTGTGTAAGTTCAGTGTATGCCCTGTTAAATGCTCGCGTATAATGCTCCGGCGATTGGAGTCTAGCATTATAGTCGGTAGCCTCTTGTAGAATGTCTCGATAGAACCATCCAGGCTCGGATCGTAGCTGTATGAGTATGTCGAGGGGATCAATGGTCAAAAGTTTCGGAGCGTCCTTAGGAAAGAGTCCCTCCTTCCAAGCCTCTCCTTGTGGAGGAATGTTATACGGCGACTTGACAATCCGACCCCTATTTTTGGGTAGCATCTCTATTTTAGGATTCTCGCTATACAGACGAGACTCGCAGTACCGTATATTCTTGTGATTCTGTAAAACTAAAATCCGAGGATTCGAATACGAAGATGACAACGCAAGCGATGATGATAACGTCGATGAGGGCGCGAATATGAATGCCGACGTTGATTGTAATAGAGCGAGCACCTCCCAGCAGAGGCCAACCGTTATCATGAGCATACGAGAAATGTAAAGCATCCGTAAATGAGAATAAAGACGAGCTAACGGTGAATCCTTCCTTTTAAATGCTCTCTCGCTCCTTTCTTTGTGCTCAATGATTCCCTCGCCTAGCTCCTTGCAGTTTTGTAGATGACCGATGCGTTCACGGGTTAACTACATACTACATCTATCAATCGCGGTACATACATCATAATACTACACAGAATCGATGATGCTGAGAGCATCATGCCGCAGCAGATCAAAGGGCAGCCGCCAGCAGCCAGACAGGACGGACGGTACCTACATGCTGATGTACAGGTATTAACTTATGTATTTAAATAACGCTATACTTTGAATCATCGCATTCTATAATGTAAATTGACCATCAGTAGTCGCCATGGACATATGTCATTGTATATTCGGGTCCGTCCCGAAGATCCAGTAACATATGTCCATGGTGACTACTACTGATGGGAATCCTTGTTCAGGCAGATGTTCTCCGTTGGGACATGGTTATAACCATTATACGAGAAGTAGAACCAAATTTCTTGACTGAAGTTTACACCTACATTAACATAATATAAATGATTCTTCTAGGTAGTCAAATTTCATTAGATAAATATTCCGCTAAATTACCCACAACTCTCATCAAACGCTTTATGAAATGGCGTTTCAAATAAATATTCTTTACTATTGTACTCACGTAACTTTCCTGGTGGTCCAAACGCACACTCTTCCATATTCTCAATATCAAAATCACGTTGTATAACTTCCAAACCTTCCTTTCCAGAACAAACGACTAGTTTTTCTCGTGTGACGGGGTCTAAAAACGGTTTGACGACGGCCCAAAATCCCCTGAAGTACAAGGGTGCATTACAAATATATACACGAAACATGCGTTCAGGATAATGATTTTGTAAGATTTGTATAGAATGCTTTGTCGTGGACATGGGGGGCGCATGAAGGAATGGTGAGAAACCAGCATAATCGACCATGACAATATACTTTTCTTGTTGACTCTTGTGTTTGGTACATGCGATGGCCCTATGGAAATAGTACATTCATGTTCACAGATAACATAGGGAACGTAACTCATTGCAGAAGGAAAAAATTCAACTTAATTACCTTTCAACAAAGTACACCAAATGACGCATTTGATTCAATTCATCAAATCCTAATTTTGAATTCTCTTTTCCTGGTCTCAGTATCATAACGGCTCTTCCGTTTTTGTCGTACCCACGAACATATATCTTCCCAGTTTCATTTTCTTTCATGATAATGGAACGAAAATCTAGCTGGCATTCACATCCATTCTGTTGATAGTCTGGATGCTGTACTTCATCTGATACCTGGTCCTTCTTCTCATTGCTATCGAATGCATGAATAATCGCATTGACTTGAAAATCCCTCCGCCAAGCAAGAGTTTGCTTTATCTTAGCAATCGCTTTTTCAACATTTCCCTTTTTTGTTGAAAATGATAATCAAACAGCGGGTATTTTGTGTCAGAATTAGATAGATTGCGATATTCACATTCATATCCTAACGGTGAAAACGCAACGTTCCAATGGCTGTAGACGCGGTTGAGAAACGCACCTTTTCAGCTCGAAAATGACGCAGGGGCATATTTTCATCTGATAAATATGAAGCCTCTTCTTGAGTAAGTGCCGACAAGATTTCCTTTGTTCCCTCATCTTCAATGTCAGCGTTAAAGAGGCGCTTCTCCCCTCCAGGACCTATCGAGCCCTTAAGCTGTTGATCTTCAGGTAGATCCGTCGAAGTAATGTGCTCATCGGAGTTACTGAGATCCGTAGACTCCATTGAGCTTGGAAAGGATGAGGATGATGCTAAGGAAGTTAATTTTTAGGTAGCTATAATACTCCTGTAGTTGAAATCAATTCACATTTTATTTCCTTCTATTGTTCGGTTAGTGAAGTTCTGTTCCAACGTGGAGTTGTGTACACGTCACGTTCCACCAGGTTACATATTTTATCGCACGTTTCAGCGTGTCTGTCATGACAATTTTTAACGAAACCGTTATCTTATTTTTCAAATAATTTCTTCAGTTGTGCTCTGTTGGATTAAAACAAAATATACTTTTTTTAAACCTTGGAGGATACTGAATTTATGAATCATATGATGACGCATTTTGGCGGAGTTGATCGGGTGCATCAACTATGATGTCGAAAAAGTTCTTTGAATTCAATATAGATCAGAACCAAGCTCTCGATATTGAGCGTCACTCCATCTTCCTTGTAGAGTTTGGGAATATCACTGCGAAATATAGACATATCCTTAGGTTGATTTATAACTTTGTCTGCAGTAGATTCCTTTCCCCCATCTTGGAACTCATGAAGCCGGCTTTCTGATATGCTGTAAACGTCACACAAAAAGGATTTTAATTTCAGTAAAACAATCACGGATGTAGCAGATCGGCATAGTTCAAAGAAATCATTGATATTCACAGTGTTCTTCGTAAGTAACGCGTACAACTTTTTCCCCATTTTACTTTTTTCCTTGGCATCCTTGAAATCGGAATCTGCACCAGCAGGACGAAGGATCTCCTCATATGCATGAGCCAGTTCAAAGCCATCTAAAGTGATTTGGGAGAGCGCAAGTTTGATAACTAAAAGAATATCGCTCAAATAATTGTAGGGAAAGTGAGCCTGAGAATAGAAACACTTCGTTATTTACGATTGTTCGCAAAGATGAGTAATTTGAAGAAAGCAGTTAAAGATATTCTTACAACAATCTCAGAAATAAAACACAGCATAAGGAATCTTTCCGAGTTCTCCTTTAAAAATTCATCTGGCACCAATGATCTAAGAGGAACAGACATTTGGGATGAGCGCTTGAAAGGCTCTAAAAGTGACGATAAAAGTTTATGGCTTTGAGATCGGCTTGTCAAAATGTAACGTTGGAAGATCTCAGTGCAGATACAGATTTTCTGTTGCCTATTCGGTACTCCTAGTAAAGAGCTTGGTTTCGACTGATTATAAAGCTTTCGTTGAAGATAGAATGCACTTGTAAGCCCAGTGAATAAGCGCTGCTTTAGTGTTTCAGGTCTTCGGTCTCCCTCGCGCAGTAACAATTTCAACGAGTATTGTTGAATTTTCGCATCGAAGTCCCCTTGTAGACTAAATAGATATGGTACCTAAAGTAGTTAGACAATGAAGTAGATGTAATAAGAAACGAGGAATTATGAGCGATTATCACAAAGTCGTTGAAAAAATCTTACCGCCTCCATAGGATTCATAAGACCTTGTCTCAGAAGAACGTCAATCAGGGAAAGTGATTGATATCGAACAACACTACTCACGTGCACAGACAATTCAAACAATGCATGAGCATGTTGAGTGCAGCAAGATCCGATAAGGCTGGCATCACCATCTTGATCACCAGATATCTTATCTGACAAGCTAAGCTCTCGTTGATCCATCTCACGTTTGGCATCGCCGTTTTCTAGTCGATGTTCTTCGGAAATCAGCATGTCTTCCCAACATCGCAATGCCTCTGTAAGAAGCTTTGTCTCGCTTTCAGCAGACAAAATAGAAGTGAAAAGTCCACGTTGCTCGGCGTGTATCAATAGCCTTGGCTCCGCAATACATACACCGGTTATCGCACGTAGAGCATGACAACGAGTTTTGATATCAGCATTTTGAGCAAAATATTCAAATATAGCATACGACGTCGTCAATAAATTTGCCCATTGAAGCTCTGATGTCACACTAATATCTATAGAGAGTTCATTCGTAGTTGGCAAGGCGCTCACTGACTTATGATATCGACAGATATATCCCAAACCAGCAAGACTCCTATGTATATTGCTGAGAATGTTGGGAGATAATAGACTCTCAAAACACTGAGTATGCTTTATATCATTATTTCTGGATGTTGCTGTATCGGCCTCTGTCGATGTAATGAATCGGTCAATTCTTTCCTTCATTCGGAACAAGTACGAGTAGAACTTTTCAGATATTCTAATTAGTTCTTGCTCATGCTTATTAGCGTCGCCATGATTATCGCATATTTCAGATAATCGGGTCATTAATTCAATGGACGCACCCACAGTCCCGCTTCCAAAGCGATCGACTATGATGCTTAGATCTTCAATCAAAGATCCATTGACTAAGGTAGCTGTCTCAATACAACTAACCGCCTGAAGAATGCTGCTGAGAATTTTGCAGATATGCATAACAACAAGGGACTCATATTCTCCGTGAAAGCGACAGACGCCCCTGAGAAACGGTAACAAAGTATCAATATGCTTGATTAATGTAGAAGGAGCCCCTTCAGCGAAAACATTCACAGTTCTGATGATGGCCACTAAATCTTCCCCAGATAAAGTTCCCGCATCTCTATTCATAGGCTGTTCAACTGCGATGAGCAGCATTTCGATGAGTGCCGATGAAATGGATGATAGATGCGAACTGATAGTAATTACATTTTCGGCGGTAACTGTGGATGTAGGAACGCTAATATCCTTCTTACCGGCACCGGATTTAATCAATTTTGGACTCTGAAATTCCTTCACTAACAAAACCAGATGATTCGATGGCTCGGAAATTTTCATCACATTCACCATTTGACGTGCGATAGCTGATGTTTGACTGGAACAGGATATCCGAGGATCGAACCAAAGAGTTTGAAAGGTTTGATAAATGAGATCTCTAACGCTGTCATCCTCCTTGGGGTCTATCATCCGTTCAATCAAAGCGACACATGCAACTGAACGACCTTTGTAATTGTAATCACATAAAATGACATCTTTTAAAATCTTCACAACGCGTTTCCGTACACTAATACCGACGTCATTCTTGAGTCGGTCAAGCAACACGATATGGAACACATTACAGAGATTGGGAACTTGTGTTATGTATGATCCTGCTAAAGTTATTGCTGCTTCGCGTACCGATATCGCCTCATCGGAGAACAATTTGATTACTGCTTCTCGCATCTCGCGCTGGTTCATCAATGACAAATCAACATCCACAACTTGGGCTAAGGACTTAACGCCTCCCTTACGGAGGGTGGGCGAAGGATCGTCCAATACAGCGATCAAGAAACCTAGAATCTGAGAAGAAAACGATGCAAGAGATGATGACCGACAGAAAAGACTCAGCAAAAGACTATCTCTCTTCATAGGAGGTAAAAAACCTAGGCGGTGATTAAGGCCTTGATCGGATGATTGAATGTACCAATTACAAAGGATACGACGAGTAACAACAGATGGTTCAAATGCATCATCGCGATTATCAGAACTAATCCTATTTTTCAATTCATTTTCCTCAATCCAAGTGGCAAGGAGATACCAACGAGCCTGGTGAAAATTCCGTTGCGTTGATATGTCATGGAACTTTGATGCATTTTCTGCAGTATGTGAGTCGAAGACTTCAGATGAAGTAAAAGATTCGGAAATTTCCTTCAGGAGTGACAAACGCATAATTTGAATATGATCTCTGGGGGAAAGTTGAATATCAGTCATTTTCTTGGAGACCGTGACTAGGGACTTTGCCTCTTGAAAAAGTCTATCATATAATAGGCAATCATCACAGAACCAAACTTTTAAGGGCTTGTCACGAGGAACCCTCGCACATGAACCATGAAACCACTTATGACATCGGTCGCAGTCGATCATGAATGTATCGACAAATTTTCTTTCACAATAGCATTGACAGTTTTCACTTGTGAGTGTAAAATCTTTCAGTGAAGAGTCTCTCTTGAGTAGATCAGATTCTGTAGGATGTAACCCAAAAGTCATTTCTGAAACAGATCTTGGGAGCTGAATGGGATGCTTGCGGAGATATAATCTTTTACAAGCAAGCTCAGCGCATACAGATCCTAAAATATCCAAAGAAGACATAAGGAATCCTCCATCAATAGAAGAAGAACCTTTCGCATTCGAACCATGCGTTAAACTAGATTGTACTGTTATCTCTAGCAACCGACGGCACAATGTGTACAGAATCGTTTCAGCAGAAGGAAATTCCAGGCTAGGTGTAAGAAGAAGTAGATCTTGAATCACATTCGATAAAAATACACGAAATTCCACACCCTCATCCGTTTTTCGAATACACCGTAAAATAAGTTCTGAAACAATAAGTTCTGTCATTTTTCTACATTCATCAAGGCCCTGATTTTTATTATTCATCACCATCGAAGACGATTGAAGTTGATCCTCCTTCGTTTTATCTGATTTATCAATCATCTCTTTCACGTACAATTCACCATTAGGCATTAGAATACAACTTTGTATCAATCGTAGAATGAGTGCGGTGATAACTTGTATTTGTCCATTCCGATTAAAGTTGCAAGTTACTTGGAATAGCCGAAGTGACTTTTTCGACGATGGTAGTTTCAAAATAAGTGGAAGTATATCCTGTAGGATCATCTCCCGATGACGATTGTGTAATTGAAAAAGAGTAGTAAGAATTGTTGTGGAAGACTGTTGTAGTCCCCGAATGACTATCGAGGCCTGATTAGCTGCGATACAGCTAGCGCAGAACGGATCTAGGGTATATGAACTAAAACAGCATTGAATGATGATAAATAAAAACTGATCCTCCACATTTATCTTTTGGCAGAGACAGTCGATTTTGTCCATGAGAGTGATGAAAACATCAAGGGACGACACAATGCCTTTACATATTTCGGAAACCCGAAGAGTTGATGAAGAAGCGACCTTTTTCGAAACACTACCAGTCCCAGATATTTTGCTAATAGGCCTTTTACGAGCCTTGGGTGTCTTTTCTTTGGCTGCAGCCTCTGCGGTTGTTTTGTCGTCCACGTCTTGTGGTACAATATTTGTGGCAGTGGTGGAGTTCAGAATCAGTTCAATTGGAGATAATGCTGGAATAATATGTTTTGTCATGTGCCGCTTCAAAAGTGTAACGAAAGAGACAATGATTTCATCACTAAGAAGCTTTGGATCTAGATTCGGTGCTGCCAATATAGAAACGAGAATCGCAGCTGCTTCCAAACCTGAATTGAGAACACTTGTATAGAAGTCGGCACCGTGCTTCTTTTCTAAAGCAGCCTTTGTAAAAGTCCATGAAGCATCGGTTATTTGTAATAAAATCAGCACCAAAATTTTAAAAACAAACAAAGTCTTTACAGCATTGGATATGTACCTTCTTCGAGTTTTCTCCGTTAGATAACGATGACTCCATGGCTTCACAGAATAAATCAACAGAGGCGGCGCTCTCCACGTGGTCTCGTAAATATTCCATCAGAGTCATCAGCGAGTCCACATCGACATCCATCCACCCATTCAAGCCACTGCCTGAATTGCAAAGGAAGGAGAGTTTATCAAGGGCAAGTAATGATAGAGGCCCACCATAGCAGCAGCTTCTGTCGTTGGAAGAAGAATTCGTCCTTGATAGTAAACTGTCGTTCCGCAGTTGCTTGGAAGGATGAAAGGATATGCCGTTGTTGCTACAGCCAGACTCCAGAATCCAATCGACAACATCAGGAATGGATGTTTCTCCTTTTGTGGACATGTTCGAGATTTCAAAGACACCTTTCGATTCTATACTAATATTCTACAGTGATACATGTAAACTTCATACTAATAAAAACTAAAAAATGCGAGAAAGAGAGACAGCATCAGCGTGCGCGTGCGCCATCGCAAGAAATTTTGAAAAATCGTCGAACTAAAGATGAACACAAAGATTGGAAACCTTTGAATCTAGAAATTATGAGGAGGTTTACATTATTTGTTTCATCTTCGGACTATGACAAGCGTCGCCATTATGGAATTTGACGGACGTCACTGCGAATCTTGCACGACCCGCATGATCTAAGCACGACCGACTTGTGTCTGTGAAAAGACAATGTTCCCGCCAACAACACACCCTCGCACAGAAACAAGGAAGGTCTAAGCTAAAAACAATCGAATTTACTCCTCTAACTATCTAATAAATAACGAGATCGCATACGCCGATGATGAGAGTGAGAATGATGCTTGGTGAAATAATCGGCAGCATTCTCAGACCCCTTACGCCAATATATGAAAAATTGGCCTGCTTTAACGCAATCTCGAACCCAATAAAATCGCATATCAATGGCTTTAGAACGCTTTTGTTTAACCGTTCCATTAGTAAGGCCTACAGCACACG
>Ga0169931_10015324_pt1 | contig 10265 bp, 13 predicted proteins | sample Kivu_15m_20L_FD_129675 | JGI IMG/M metagenome (GOLD analysis project Ga0169931, IMG submission 129675) | Freshwater microbial communities from Lake Kivu, Western Province, Rwanda to study Microbial Dark Matter (Phase II) - Kivu_15m_20L... | ecosystem: Environmental > Aquatic > Freshwater > Lake... | reverse complement strand
GAGGAAAACCACCATGGATCTCCCGCCTCCGATCGTGCTCGAGTATGCGCAGGACCACGAGTACCAGCGCCTTCATCTTTGGCTGCCCGAGAAGATCGGGAGCGGACCTATTCCACTGGTGGTTTTCCTCAGCGGAGGCGGCTGGAGCGGACCGCAGACGCTACCGACCGTCCCGACCGCCGGCGCCGAGTTCCTCGCGCGCGGGTTCGCGTGGGCGCAAGCGGGCTACGCCTGGTCGAATATGCCGGGCCCGCTCAACCCTGCGACGTTCCCGGTTCCCGAAGACGACGCGCGGAAAATCGTGTCCTTCTTCCGCGACGGCGGACACGGCCGCGTCGGCCTCGACTTTGTTGCGCTTGACGGGCGCTCGGCCGGCTCGTTCGCGTGTATCTGGGCCGCGACCCAGCCGAACGCGGTGGGTAGGATCACGCGGCCGAACGCCATCATGGTTGCGCAGCTCGCGGGCCACTGGTATCCCGCTTTGGTTCAAAGCGTGGGCAGCGACATGGCGAAGCACATCGCCTGGCCGACCGCTCAGCTTCAGAACGTACCCATGTCGATCCAGGTGGCCGCCTCGCCCTACACGTGGATTGCGAACCGGCCGCCACTCGTGCCGGCGCACATTACGGGCGCCCAAGAGCCGACGGCGATCTCGGGATGGGCGAATCCCACGACGGTTGCGGGCCTCGTCCCGATCGGGCACGACGGTTGGAACGCCCTCGCGCTTCACCAACAGCTTTTGAGAACCAACCCCGCGCACGTAGCGCATGGGGTCTACATCGACGGCACGCCTCCGGCCGACGCCGCGGCTCACCGGGCCGCCTGGCTTCGCAGGCACTACGACGTGGGGAACCTTTGATGGAACGCGCTCAACGGATCTCCTCGGTCGTCGCGCGCAGCCCCGCTAGGGCATCGCAACAGGACGAGCAGCTTATCGCCGAGACCGCGGCGCGAAAGGCCGAGGCCGCCGCGCACTTCTCTGCCGCGTCCAGGCTTCTTGGGTATCACCCGGACGAGATCGAGCTCGCGCGTCGAATGCTCCCGTTGGCCCTGCTCAATCACGAGATCGAGGGCTGGCTCCCGTCGCATATCGTCGTGCGCATGGCGAAGCGGATCGAAAGCCTCGCCGGCATGGCGGCGTTCGCCGACGCGCTCGAGCGAAACCCGGATCTGAAGAAGCAGCTCCGCCTGCGCGAACGCGAGCACTCGAATCGCATGAAGGAGGTCGCCGCAAAGTCTCCTCACGCGGGGAGCCGCGGAGCCAAGCTGACCGCCTACCGCGAAAGGAAAAAAGGCCCGTGACGGACCACGACCTCGAGATCGTGCGCCTATCGCGCGAAGATGGCGCCGAGCTCCGGCTCGAGCCAGTCTCCTGGCAGCGGCGGTCGGCCGCGGCGAACGCCGGACTGCGCGCCATCTGCCGCGCGCTGATGTACGGGGAGGAGGCCGCGCTCGCCGCCGGCGACCTCAAGCTGGCGGACGAGCGCCGCGCCCAGTTCTTGGCGCGGATCGGCCGGACCGCCTATGTCCGCCCGGACGCGCGCGAGACGGCCGCAAACCTCCGGGCGTTCCGAAGCCACGAGATCCGGCTCAGGACCCAAGAGGCGCGGCGGGTCGTCCGCGAGCACGACGCGGATGGCCAGTTTGCCGGTTGATCCGCACGCTCGCCCGAAGCGCGACGCGATCCAGTGGGAGGCCGCCGGTTGTCCGGAGGTCTGGCCGCCGCCGGGCGCGGTCTGGGGGCCCCACGGTTGGGACCTTCCTAGGCCGCCTAGAATCGCGCCAGATCGCTGCGCGAACCCTGCGGCCGGGAATCCTAGCCCATGAATCGTTCAAGCCGGGCGCCGAGCCACAAACCGAAGGCGGCCCACGCGACCCAGAGGGCGTGCCACACGACTATCCAAATCACGGGGCCGGATTCGCCGGCGCCGGCTTCCGCGACTTTCGCGCGGCATTACCGACGCCGGCAAGTACCTGCGCCAGGACCGGGGGGACGCCCGCGAGCCCGAGCAGGACGGCGCCCAGCCTGAACATGGCGTCGCCGCGGTCGGTCGGCTCCTGCTTCGGCGGAGGAGTGACGACCACCGAGCCGCCTCCGGGCAGATCGGCCTCGAGAGTGGACCCGGGCAGCGGCTCTCCCTCGGGCGCAGGCTGCGTCGGCGCGATCGGTTGGGCCATCCATTCGCCGAGCGCCCTGCACGATCCCAGGAGCACACAAAGCGCCAGGAGCAGCGGGACCAGGGCCGCGAAGGCCAGACGTTGCCGGTTCACTTCGGCACCTCCGCGGGGTCGCGATCCCCGAACGCCTTGGCAATCGACCGGCCGAGAACGTAGGCCGAGACCATGACCGCGACGGGCCAGGGCGGGGCCGCGAACTCGATGATGGCGTAGATCCCGGCGAGCAGGCCCCAGAACTCGGTGGAGCTGACTCCGCGGTTTGCGATGTTTGCAAGCATCAGACGTCCCTCGGGTATTGGCGCAGGAGCGGCACCATTTCGGCCTCGTGCTGCGCGGCGTGGACGGCCGGATCGGTCCCGGCCGGGGATGTGGTGGTGTTGGATCGGGTGATTCCGCCCGAGACCCAGGCGCTTGTGGTGCTCATGCTTTGCTCCAGCGCCTCGAGGCGCACTTCGATTCGGGAAACCAGGTGCACCAATGCTGCATTGGTGACGATACCGGCGGCGAGAAACCCAGCCAGGATCCAGCTCGCCACAGGTCGAGTCAGTGACACGTTACCGGCGCTGCTCCAGCTCGCGGATGCGTGCTGCGAGTTCGGCCAGTTCGCGTTCGGCGGCGGACATGCGGCCGTCGAGCCGCGCCGATTCGCCCTCATACTTGATGCCGAGCGTTTGCAGCGCCGATGCCGTGACCGCGGTGTTGTGCTCGGTCCGAGACAGGATCTCGGCGAACGTGCCGACCTTCAAGCTGGCGTTGATGGCAAGGGCCAGGGCCGGAGACATGACGCCGAGCATCGTGCCCGCGCCCCACATCACCAGCTTCAAGCCCACCTTGGTGCCTTCGTCGATCGTGGAACTCATCGCGTCCGCACCCAAGCTGTGGAGCTAATGCGTGTGACCTCGATACGGTCCCACTGAGTCGTTGTGGTGATCGTCGAGCCCGAGCCATTGATCGTCTCCGATCCATTCGGCGCAACGCCCGCGCTGTTGCCGCTCGCGTCCGTCTTCACGATCATGTAGACGTCGCCGACGGGGCTAAGCGTCACGCTATACGCTGGGAGGTTCGCGACCTTCGCCCCGGCCGTGCAGTCGAACGCGACCACATCGTGATCCGCGAGCGTGAACGGCGTCGTCGTCGTCGACGTAACCGTCACGGTGCGGAGCTTCGCGATCACGCCGTTCACGCGATCGACGAGCGTCGGACATACGTCTGTGAGAAGGACGTCGACCACCGCATTCTTGTTACTCATGTCGCTACCTGCCTGGTTTTCACCGTGACGACACACACACCGGAGGCTGCCGTCGAGACGCACCCGACGAACGAGCCCGCGGCGATCGTTGCTCCATTGAGCGCGTTATCGTGCGCCGAGGCGACGGCGGTCAGCGACACGAACGAGTTCAGCACGCCGTCGTCCATGATGCGGATAACGGTCGTCACCGTAGACGTGACCGACACAGACGCCGAGACGATACACCAGTCGACCGGCGCCCGATAGCCACTCGTCCCGCTCGAAGTAGGACCGGCGCCGCCCACGCGCAGGTATGCTCCGGACACGCTTGACGTCACGCCGAACAGTAAGTCATAGGTGTGGAAAGAAAGCCACTTCGAGCGGCTGGCGTCCCAGTAGAACCACGCCGAGAGGTCGGTCCGATAGAACGAATCGCCGGCAAGCGGGTTCGCGGGGAACGCCGTTCCTGACGCTTGAGCGGGTATCCCGCCCTCGGCGCAAGCCAGTGCGGTCAGCGTCCTCATGTCGGCTCCACGCGGTTGACGTTCCCGACGATGTTGATCACGTTCGCGCTCGAGGCGAACGCGCGGACGACTACGCCGGTTTGGATCGAGACGCCGGGCACGACAGGAACCACGCCGCGTCTCGGCGCGAGCTCGATCACGATATGGTCGTCGGGCGAGGTCACGCCGCCGAACTCGACCGTGAGCGTCACCGTCGCCGCGCTCGTGTTGATCGCCCAAAGCCAAACCTCGTCGGTGGCGCCCGCCACGTTCACTGCGGTGTGAAGGAGCGTGCCGGCGGTCGCGGTCGCGGCGACCTTGATCGGCCGGCCGTCGGTGCTCCCCGAAAGCACTTGGCGCACGTAACTCGTTTCCGACATGGCTACCTACCGAACACCTGCTGGCGGATGTGGTCCACGTCTTGAGGACGCGGCCGTACGATTCGGATGACGAAGCGGTTCAGACTGATGTTGTCGAGGCCGCTCGGCGACGGGTTCAGGCCGACGCGAATCCTTGCAGTCCGAAGGTAGTACAGACCGGGCACGTATAGGCGCTGGGTCGTCGGCGTGGTCCCATCCGTGGACGTGCCGATATCGACGCGCACGTTCCCGTTTGTGGCCTCGTCCGGCCGCGTGTAAAGCGGACCCTCCATAGACCAGCGGGCGCCGTCGATCGACCCGAGGGCAAAGTCGAGATCCTCGAGTGTGGCGTGGTGAACCTGGTGCGCGTCCGTCGTCACGAACACCCATACCCATTGTGGCACCCGGAAGTCCGGAGTATCGACGCGGACGAAACCGGCCGAAGCCAAGCTGGAAAGCTGAACCGGCTTGCCGGGCGTCAGGGAGGTTCGGGCCGCGTTCGAGAAGACGGCCGAGCTCCAACCGTTCGGGCCCTCGTCCTCGACGTTGAGCTCCCAGAGGATCCGGCCCGGAGGATCCGGCGAAAACGTCGTCGAGAGTCCGGCCGTCCGTTGCCCGGTCCCGAGCGCCGAACGAATCATGGTCGGCGGAACCGCGACGCCGGCAGCGTTTGTCGGCGCGCTCCAGTAGACGGGCGTCGGCCCGAACTCCGTCGCCGAGCGGTTTGCCTGGACCACGCGCTGGCCGCACAGCCAGCCCCCCATCCGGATGTCGTAGCCAGAGACCTGAGACGCGTTTGTGTCCGTCCAACGGTACGTCGCTTGGTCGCCGCCGTCGACGATAGCGGCGGAGATTGACGCCGGCGCGGCCGGGACCGGGGCCTCGCCGCGGAGCTGGATCGAGGTCGTCGCCTGAAGCGCGATTGGCCGCCCGCGCCTGCGCGAATCGAACGGCACGACCGCAAACTCATGCTCCGTGTAGCGGTCGAACGAGCGCGAGCGGAAACGGTAGAGGTTCAGACCGCCGTCGACGGTCGCGATCTTAGCCCACGTGCGGTCGCCGCGCACCCGATGCAGAACGTCGACCGTTGCGACACGCGCCGATGGTTCGCTGGACAGCTGCCAAGACAGAAGTAGTTCCGAGTCGTGAGCCCCGTCGCTACCGCGGAACACGCTTTCCGTTGCCTGGAGGAGCGTCACCGGGAAGGGCGCAAGCGTCTGCTGCTGAAGGCCCTCGGAAACGACGGCGCTGGCCTGCGTCAGTAGGTCGCCAAAGTCGTCGTTGTACACGTCTTCATTGTATTCGACGCCCTCGATCTCGACGTTGAGCGTGTCGTCGGAAAGGCGCGTGCTCGTGACGCGCACCTCCTTCGTGACGGCGCCGAGTGCGCCAATCGCGTAGAGGTCCCCACGTGCGGGGACGAATCCAAACGGCGCGGTCACGGTGATCGCGGTTCCGGCCGGGTAGGTTCCCGCCGCTGTCGACACCTGGCGCTCCTCGATCGCGTCAGTGAGGCTGTTACGCACCACGACGTACCACGTCGCGCCGTCGATCGTCACCTCGCGATCGATCGTCACCTCGTCTTCGGCTCCGTCGGTTTGAACGCGGCCGCTTAGACCGTACCGAGGCATGTCGTTAGACACGCGCACGATGTCGCCAGGGAGGATGTTATAGCTGTCCCGCCCGACCGCGAAGGCGAACGCGCGGCGGACGAGGAAAAAAAGGTTCAGCTGATAGACGGCATGCCGAAGCGCCTGGCTCCGCCGCGTCACTCCCTCCATGCTGATCCGTCGCCGGCGGAAGCTAGTATCCAGCGCTTCGGGATCGTTGACGCTCGGGTGTTCGCGCTCGACGGGCACGCGCTCGAACTGCCGGTCCCGGTCGAGGATGTCGATCGTCACCGCGTTGGGCCGGTCGTCGATCCCGCTGTAGGTGATCGCGAACGAGCCGGGGATCATGTTCGCCATCGTGACCACGGCGCTCGGCGTGCGCGCGCGGTCGACCATCAACGAGATCCGGCGACCAAGACGGACCGGAACGGCGCGCGCGCTTTGCGGGATCCGAAGCACGGCGTCCCAGGCGTTATCGTCGGCGCGATCGAATATCCCGTCGAACTCCATCCGCGCCTCGAGTCCGCGCACAAAGCCGGCCGCCGGAGTGTAGTTCGAAATCGGAGCGGTCACTCCCGACGGCCACGTGGTAATCACGTCATAGCGTCCGGTCGTCGTGTTGTAGAAGAAAGCAACGATTGTCGCGCCCGTACCGTCTGGCGTGTTCCATTCCGCGGAGCCGATGCCGGTGAGCGCAAGCTGCGTGCCGACCTTCCAGTGCGGCGGGATGTCCGCGCCGAACCACTGAATAGTCCACGCGCCGACGTTCGCGATCAGGAACGGCGAGGTCAGCGTCGAGATGTCGAGCGACTCCCGACCGTCTTTCACGAGTTCCGCGGAGAAGTCCGCGAGCTCTTGAAACGAGGCGACGTCTAGGTCGCTCGGGCGATGATACTGGCCAAGGCCATACTCCTCGTTGACCAGCGCGTCGAGGAAGCACCACGCCGGCGCGCGCGACCACTGCTCGACAAACGTCGGGAAGTCTGTCGAGGCGCCATCCCACACCGGGACCTTGCGGCCCTTGATCCGTTGCGTGATAACCGGAGGCGCTCCGGAAAGCTGTCCGTCCGCGCGCACCTCGAGCGCAAGAAGCGCCGAACCAGGGTAGGTGAATGCGTCATAGTTCGTGAGTAGGATCGCGTCCCACTCCGCCACCGCCTGGTTGTTGGTCTGCGTATCGTCCGCGTCGAGACGCTGGATCTCGATACGGTAACGGCCGGCGAGCGGAGTGCCGCTATCGGTCGAGCCGACCGGGCCGAAGTTCGCGCCCGATGAAACCACCGGGCCGCCGACGAGCTCGAGATCGTTCGCGTTCGGGCTGAGGTCCGGCGTCGTGATCGGCGGCCCGGCGTCCGTGATGTCGAGCGGCCACGAGGCGATCAGGTCCGACTCGCTGCCCGTCCCGAGCACGCCCTTGCCGCCCGCGTACATCGCCGCGAACTCGCCCGGTTGCATCTCGCGCCCGTACCACCGAGGCGCGTCCATGTCACCCTTGAACCAGTTATCAATCCCCGATCCCGCCGTGTTGATTACGCCGAGAAAGAACGGCGCGGTCGGGTTGATAACAAACGCGGCCGAGGTTGTCGCCGTGTTCTTCAGCACGCCGTTGTAGTACCAGCGACCGCGGCCCTGACCGTCGCCCTTGTAGTTCGCTCGGAACGTCCAACCGACGTGAATCCACCCGGTCAGCTCGCCCTGCGAACTCGTCGCCGTGTACAGCAGCGTTTTGGGGTCGCTCAAGTCCCAGTTCTTGACGATCGACCCGGCGGCGTTGTACAGCGCGACCTCGAGATACAGCTTCACGGTGAAGCCCGAGGGGGAACTCTCGGGCGAACGCTTGCACGCGAGGTTTGCAATCCAGCCGCCGCCCGACGAGTCGCGGTGGCGCATCAACCGATAGTTGCGCGTGCTGAAACCTGTCGGAAGATCCGCGAGGCGCACCCAGGCGGAAAAGCCTACCTGAGTCTGGCTTTCCGTCTGCTGCGGAACGCCGACCGGAGCGGCGATCGTGCCATGATCGTTCACGCCGTCGAACGTGAGATAGCGGCCGAACTGAGGCGCGACGTACGTCGCCGGGTCGTAGAAGTCGTGACGGAACTCGACGCCAAATGTGCCCGTCTTCGCGAGACTGATTTGACTCTCCGGCGGGAGTACCACGTAGTTGCCGAAGGGAGTCCCGCTCCCGTCGACCTGGCGGTATCGGATCTGAAACGCGGCGTTGTTCGCGACGATCGCGCCGGTGTCCGAGTTGATCGCGAATAGGCCGGCTGGGAAGCGAATCTGCGCCGTGAATGCGTCCGCCGGATCGCTCATCGTATAGGCGACCGCGGTATCCCATTTGTCAATCTCGGCGAGATCGCTCGAGTCGCCGGGATCGAAGCCTCCATCCTGGGGCGCGATCTCGACGTTACCCGGGCCGAGGATCGCCGACTCCACAAGGTCCTGGGCCACGTCGGCAACCTGGCTCGTCGATTCGAACCCGGGTATCGGTTCCTGGCTTAGGCCGCCGAGGCGGACGTGAACGCGCACGTCGTCAAAGTCCGTCGCCGGTTGCCCGTTGATCCGAAGCCCTTCGGGGAGCGTCCCGTCGAGCGTCGTGAACGGACCGCCATCCTCTGTCTTGTCGCCAACGGATTCGATCGCGCCCTCGCTGAGAAGGAGCAGAACGCGGTAGCGCGTCGCCTCGATCGAGCTCGTCGTCGCCTCGTTGATGACCACGCCGGCGACGTCGTGCTCGCCGTAGACGACCGGGATCGCCGCGCCCTCACCGCGCGGGTTGCTGGAAAGCGGCGCAAACTGGTAGGTGGCGCTCGACTCGTCGCCAGCGCCGACCGGCTTCCTGCTCGGGCCGAGGATCTTCCCGACGAGAAGCGACAGGCCGATCTGAAGTGCCAGCTTGGCGAGCGCGCCAGCGACAGCGGCGAAGGTCAGGGTCGAAGCGAGCGTCGCCGCTAACGTGGCGGTCGTCGTCGTGACCGCAGCGTAGACGGCGGCGCCGGCGACGAACGCCTGGGGCTGAACCCCATAGGCGAGGTGCTCTCCGGGCGCGACCTGGCGCTCCCAGTCCTCGCCCTCCACAGCGGAGCTGCCGGCCCAGCACCGGGGAACCACGGCGGCGTGGCGAAGCGGAAGCGGGAGCAGGGCGCGCGGCGTCAGCCCCGGGGCCCAAGCGTGACGCTCGACGACCCGGGCGCCCGGGTCGAGCGGGTTCCTGGTCCAGGTGACAAGCACCGCCGTATCGTCGTGAGGCTTCATAGGCAGCTGTCTCCCGGGGGCGTGGGCGCGCGTAGGCGATAGACGCCCAGGGCGCCGCGCAGCAGCCCTAAAGGTACACACACGACGCCGCGGCGCTCGCACGCGGTCAGGGCGAACCGGACGCCCGCGAGCGGGAGCACCGCCAGGTGGGACCCGATGCCCTGCCCCGTCGGATCCTGAACGATCACGTCGCCGGCGAGGCGCGCGGAGTTCGGCGATTCGCCAACGCGCTCCCAGCGGGCAGGGGCCAGCTCGAGTACGCTGTACCGGTCGCAAATACCGAGGTCGGTTTCGGTCGCCGGAATCCCGTGAGCCTCGAGGATCCGAAGCGTGACCCAGGCGCAGTCGACGCCGGTCGCCGGGGAGCGGCCACCGCGCGCGAAGGGAAGCCCGAGGAGATCCAAGTAGGCCGGCCTGATCACAGGCTGAGACTCCTCCGCGGAGCGCCGGGAAACCCTCCGAACCGCGGACCGTTCCCGTGGACCTCGCAGCCGTTCGCGCCGTCGAGCGACTTATCGCAGGAGGGTAGCGCGCCGGTGTAGCCACAGCGGACGCCTTTGTAACGGAACCGGCACCAATCGCGCGAGACGCGGCCGGTCGGGAAAGTCCCGCGGCTCGGGTAGTACAGGCCGACCTCGAAAACGATCGATTCGGCCGTCGCGCTTGCGCTCGCGACCTTCCCGTCGATCGCAACTAGCGGGTCGGCGTCGCTGAGTAGGTCCAGGTGTACTAGCTGCATGAAGGCCGGCTGGCCGATGAGGGCGTTGTACGCCTCGACAAGCGCCATGAGCTCGCGGCGGACGTTCGAGACGGTGACGCGAAGATTCACGAGGTCGCCGTCCGTATTCTGCTCGATCGGGTCGAGCCGCACGTCATATGGGCTGTACACAAGCGGCGCGCCGACGCTGTTTGTCCCATAGCTCACGTCCTCGTCGTGGGCCGCCAGGCGGATTCGCTCGGGCGGCGTCGTCGGGACCTGAAACTCGAACAACCACACGTAAGGGCGGCCGAGCGCAAGCGCGTTCTTGATCGCTGCCTGAGCCGGCGTGACGGGCGCACTCATCGGAGCTCCAGGAGTTGAAAGGAGACGGCCCAGACCCCGCGGAACTGCTGCACGCTGTCCAGCGTTCCG
>Ga0169931_10015323_pt1 | contig 10265 bp, 6 predicted proteins | sample Kivu_15m_20L_FD_129675 | JGI IMG/M metagenome (GOLD analysis project Ga0169931, IMG submission 129675) | Freshwater microbial communities from Lake Kivu, Western Province, Rwanda to study Microbial Dark Matter (Phase II) - Kivu_15m_20L... | ecosystem: Environmental > Aquatic > Freshwater > Lake ... | reverse complement strand
GTATGGTGCATATTGTCCAACGGATGAAGCCATCAGTTTATTACGGTTGGCTAGAGCGAATTGGACTGGGAGATATCTCTGGTATTGATCTCCCATCAGAAACACCTAGTACCCTAAAACCCCAAGAGCAGTTCCTTGAATATGTGATCGAACCAGCAACAACTTCTTTTGGACAAGGATTCTCACTCACACCAGTTCAGATGGTGCAATTGCAAGGTATCCTTGCCAGTGGTGGTAAATTGCTCACGCCCCATGTGGTCAAAGGTTTAATTAATGAAGAAGGAGAGGAGTACTATCAGCCCAAATTACCCACGCCTCGACAGGTAATTTCACCAGCTACGGCTCAAAGGGTTGTGGAAATGATGACTAATGTTGTCGAAAAAGGAACTGGTCTACCTGCACGTATTCCAGGATATCGAATTGCTGGCAAGACTGGTACTGCCCAAAAAGCTTCGCCTACTGGGGGGGGGTATGCCAATACCAAAATCACTAGTTTTGTTGGTATTTTTCCTTCCAAAGAGCCTCGCTATGTGGTGTTAGCAGTAATTGATGAACCCGTTGGATCTGATGCGTTTGGTTCTACTGTAGCGGCTCCGATTGTGAAGACAGTAATCGAGGATATCATTGTCAGTGAGGGCATTCCACCCAGTCATCCTGAAGAAGTAATCTCCAAAATCCCCATTCTGGCTGATCCAACACCAACTCCTGACCTAAAACCCGCTCCCAACAATCTTCCCAATAATTCACCTAATCCTGAGCCTAAACCACCTCGCGATCGTACTTAACACTAAAATTACTAAGAGAGTGCGCCTCGAAGGGGAGCACTCTCTTAGTAATTTGTGAATTGATATATCGGTAGTTAAGATTTGTTAAAATGGCATAGGTTAAACAAGTCTAGGAAATAGTGATGGCAAAAGTTGAGATTTATACATGGCGGATGTGTCCTTTCTGTATTAGGGCAAAACATTTACTTGATAAGAAAGGCGCAGAATATACGGAATATGTCATCGATGGGGATGAAGCAGCGCGATCAGCCATGGTAGCTAGAGGCTCTGACGGCAAACGATCTGTACCCCAAATTTTTATTAATGATCAGCATATTGGTGGATGTGATGCTATCCACGCCCTAGATGCTAAGGGCAAACTTGATGCTTTGCTAGCATAAAAGCACAAAATGGCTGCGCCATTTTGTGCTTTTAAAACTCTTACAGGGTTTGGTTTTTAGTTCATAGAAGTGTCGCCACACTTCTGTGAAAAAGTAAAAGCCTCGCACAGCGAGGCTTTTACTTCTATTTGGTAACTACGCGAATTACTTTTTCTGATCGCACTAAGTCACTTTCACCCGCAAAAATCGATCGCCCTTGACTATTAGGTAGCTCTAGAGGAATCGCACCTAAAGGCATTTGCACAGTTCTTAAGCCAATATCATTATCTTGACCTATCAAGAACGTTACAGGTAAATCAAGACGCGGCTTAGCGATCGCCGTCATACTAACCAATCGGTCAGCTCGCGATTGGAACTTGAAGCATTGTGAACCGATCGCCCCGCGCACCGCAGAGCGAATATTCGCCGCCGCTATGCGCTTGGCAAAACCTTCAGCAGTAATTAGAATCAGTTCAGAGTTGGGATTATTTTGTAAATCAAGAATCGACACACCAATTTGTGTTTCTGAACTGCCTAGACGCAGAGCAATATTTCCTGCGGCAGTACGTCCAACGGTGGGAATTTGGGTTTCATCAGCTTTGAGGCGTAGGATTCTGCCAGCAGAGGTGGCGATCGCTAGTTCTTGATCTAAGCCGACAATATCAGCCCAGAATAGAGCGTCATCTTCTTTAAATTTCGCGGCAATTAGTCCCCTTGCGGTCATATCCGCAAATTCAGCAAGGGGCGATCGCTTGATTTTACCTTGACTGGACAGCAAGACCAAACCTTCCGTTGATTCAGGATTCTTTTCCCAGACAAACTGCGACACAATTTGATCAGTACTGTCAGGTAATAGTGTAATTAGAGGAGTAGCCCGTCCTTTCCCTTTGATGATCGGTACATTAGCAAGAGCAAGGGGAAACGCTCTACCTGAACTAGTCAAAACGACCATTTCGCGATCACTACGGGTGTCATAGGAAGCGATCATTACATCATCTCCTAAATCCGCAGATTGGGAGGCTCTAGAATTAGGCTCTAGACTTTTGATATAGCCTTTGTGCGTAAGTTGTACGGTAATATCCTGTGGCTCGGCAATGGGAATATTTAGCTCAGTTGTTAGAGAAATTAAGGGAACTTCTACTGGTTTGGGTTGTTTATTAGTTGTTGGTTTAGGGGGCTTGCGATCGCTTACTTTCTCAGAAGTCTTTTCCGTAAATTTCTCAGTAACGTTTTCAGTGACATTACCAGTATCAAGGGTTTGCTGAATCTGGCGATCGCTTGCAGTATTTTTAGACTTAGAACTTTTTGAGGTGGCTTTGGTGGGTTCTGATTCGTCAATGTCGGTCACTTCGATACTTTGTTGATTTCCCAGTAATTGCCATGCGAGATGTGTACGCCTTGGGTCATTGTGACGTTTTTTATGATCGCGAAGTTCTTTTTTTAAGAATTTCATTAACTCGCGGCGATCGCTTAGCAACTTCTCTAATCTCGAAACCTGTTGCTGTAATGTTTCTAGTTCTTCACGAATCTTCTGTTGCTCAATTGCCGTAATCCGACGTAAAGGCATCGAGAGAATCGCTTCCGCTTGGGTTTCTGACAAGGCAAATTCTGTTTGCAAATCAGTCTTAGCCAGAGCGCTATTATTTGCAAATCGGAGAATCCTGATCAGGCGATCAATATCTTGGAGAACTAGCACCAACCCTTCTAGTAGATGCGATTTCTCTTGGGCTTTTTTTAGCTCATAACGGAAGCGCTTCACAAGGGTTTCTTCTCGAAAAGAGAGGAATTCTTGCAATAGTTCGCGCAGGCTCATTTGCTTTGGTTGCGAACCTTTGAGTGCTAAGAGGATCACCCCAAAATTTGATTGCAAAGCTGTTTGGCGATATAGCTGATCAATAATTACTTCAGGGGCAATGTCTTTCTTTAATTCAATAACAACTCGCATCCCTGCGCGATCGCTTTCATCGCGAATATCCGAAATACCCTCGATTTTGCTACTGTTTACTAATTCAGCTATTTTCTCGATCCATGCCGATTTATTAACTTGATAGGGTAGCTCCGTCACAATAATTGCTTGTTTCTGGCGTTTGCCTGTGCCTTTACCCCCAAGCTGCTCCACCGCAGCCACACCGCGAATCGTAACACTACCGCGCCCCGTTAAGTAAGCCTCTCGCACGCCATCTTCATTCATGATGATCCCGCCTGTAGGAAAGTCGGGGGCAGGAATTAGGCTCAATAACTGCTCGTCAGGCACATTAGGATTATCAATTAAGGCGATCGTGCCATCGACAACTTCACTCAAATTGTGTGGCGGAATATTGGTAGCCATCCCCACAGCAATCCCTGTAGAGCCATTGAGCAAGAGCATTGGCAATTGGGCAGGCAGTACGGCTGGTTCTTGCTCTGAGCCATCAAAGTTATCAACAAAATCAACAACATCTTCTTCGATTTCGCTCAGCAAAGCCTCATGACCGATCGCCGCCAAGCGACATTCGGTATAACGCATCGCCGCCGCAGGGTCATTATCGACGGAGCCAAAGTTGCCATGCCCCGCCAATAATGGGTAACGACTAGAAAAGTCTTGCACCAAGCGGACAAGGGCATCGTAAACCGATTGATCGCCGTGGGGGTGATATTTGCCCAATACGTCACCAACGACACGGGCGCACTTACGAAAGGGACGCTCTGGCACAAGTCCCAGCTCATGCATGGCATAGATAATCCTGCGGTGCACAGGTTTAAGCCCATCACGGGCATCAGGCAAGGCACGTCCAACAATTACGCTCATTGCGTACTCTAGGTACGATCGCTGCATTTCTGTATGCAATGAGGTTGGTATGATATTGCCCCCGTTAGACTCCAACCCGAAATCTAGCTGTTGTTGCCCTTGCTTTGCCATAAAATCTACGAACGCTGTACAAGATAATCACGATACTTGAAAACAATGTAACAGCAAAATCAATAACACATCAAAAAAGAGAGATGGTGCTAAGCACCATCTCTCTTTTTTGATGTGTTATTTCTCTGTCATTCTCCATACACCATCCCAGTCATCTTCAGGCGCATTGAGTAAAAAATGCTGACAACGAGAGATATGAATATTCGCCGCTTTGTTGTTTTTGTCGAGTTCTAGTACCTCGGCAAACTCCGCAACAGCTTTGCTGAATTTCCTTGTCAGGTAATGCTCACGGGCTGCATGGTAATGCTCAATGATCCGAGTTTGGATCTCGGGCAGTGGGTCGGATTTTAGACCGATTAATTCATACACGCTCACAGGTTGATTTTTGCCCTTTACTTGAATCCGATCAAGTTCGCGTACCCAAATGCGATCGCTACAGAGATTGTAAGTAGTTTCACTGATGATCGCATCTGTACCATATTGCTTACTTGCGCCCTCTAGCCGTGAACCAAGATTTACCCCATCGCCGATCGCTGTAAATTCCATGCGTCTGGTGGAGCCAATATTGCCGCTGATCACTGTATCAGAGTTAATACCGATGCCAATTTTGATCGTTGCCATATCAATCTCTTTTTGACTTTGAGGCTTCAGCTTTTCGAGTCTCTTTATATTAAACTCAGCTAAACGATGGCGCATATCGATCGCCGTCTGCACAGCCATCCATGCATGATCGGGAATTGGCAAGGGCGAACCAAACACCGCCATAATCGCATCACCGATGTACTTATCCAGTGTGCCTTTGTAATTAAAGACTGCTTCCACCATCGTCTCAAAATATTCATTCAACATCATTACCACGTCTTCAGCAGCAAGGGATTCTGTCAGCGTGGTGTAGCTGCGGATATCTGAGAATAATACGGAAACCTCTTTGCGATCGCCGCCCATCTTGGCATCACCGCCAGCAAGAAGCTGTTCAGCTAGCTCTTGGGTCATGTAGCGATACATCGTACTCTTGAGCCGCTTCTCTTGGCTGATATCTTCCATAACAACCAGTGCGCCGCGCACGCCTTCACCCTCGTCTCCTTCAGACATAGTGTTGATGGAAATATTAATGCTGTGCAGCTCGCCATCAGTAGAGCGAAGGGTTTGATCAGGATAATATTGCTTGCGACTTTTTTCATCAACGCCTTCTAAGCTCGTATCAAACCATTTAGTGAAGTTCGCCTTTTCAATATTGAGCAGTTCATACACGGATTGCCCCTCTAACAAGGCATTTCCGACCCCAAGGAGGTCATAGGCGCGTTCATTAGCGGCGATAATCTTGCCATGTTTATCCGTAGAGATCACACCATCGGAAAGACTTCGCAAAATGTCTTTTTGCATTTGCTGTTCTTGCTTCACCTTGGCGAATAACTTGGCATTTTCTAGCGCCACACCTGCTTGAACGTTGAAGACCTTCATGAATTCTTCATCATTGCTATTAAAGCTTGCCTTAAATCTTTCAGGGGAATCTGGCCATGTGTGGGGATCATATTCAGGAAAATCACCACGTTGAATCTTATTTACTAATTGAGTAACACCAATTAACTCTTTGTTGGAGTTGAAAATTGGCATACAAAGCAAACTACAGGTGCGATAACCATTAGCCTGATCGAATTTTTTAGAATTGTCGGCATCAGGATGCTCGTAAAGGTCAAAGGGAATATTTAAGACTTCACCTGTAAGAGCCACCCGACCCGCAAAACCTACACCCATCGGGACGCGCAATTCCTTGGTTAGCCCATACTGATCGACTATTTGTGTCCAGAGATCATTGCGATCGCGATCAATTAGCCACAATGTACTGCGATCGGCATTCATCAATAACTTGGCTTCGTCCATCACCTTTTTGAGGGTAGCCTCTAGATCCAAACTTTGTCCTAGAGACATGGCTGCTTTCATCAGGGCATCGGCAGCTCGTTGTTTTTGGGCGGCTGCATAAAAAGCCTGTGAGCTTTCTAAAATTAAGCGCATTGAAGGAGCAAATTGGGCAAATAGAGCCTGATCTTCTTCCGTAAACCCGATGCGATCAACATTTTCTTCGAGGGGCACAGAGGGATTGTTAACTCGTAACTTATTAATTAACTGCACCACCGCAACCAGTTGATCGTTATCGTTCAGTAGGGGCATGGCGAGCATGGAGTAGGTGCGATAACCAGTACGCTCAAACTGCCTTTTAGCTTGGGATGATCGCGGATCATCGAAAAAGTCAAAAGGGATATTGACGATGTGACCATAGGTAGCAACTTCACCAGCAATGCTAGTTGGTTCTGTCGATATCCGAATTTCAATATTTTTGCCATCTTCACTAGGCACATTCGTCCAGAGTTGATTTTTATCGGCATCTAATAAAAAAATTGTAGTGCGATCAGCTGAGAGCAATTCCCCAATTTTGCCGCGAATTGCTTGCAGCATTTCATCAAGGATCACATCAAAGTCGGTGTTGAGCATTCCGAGGGTCTGATTGACGATCCTCAGCCTTTGCTCAACGTCATTAACGACTTGGCTAAATTTTTCGGGAGTAAGTGGTGCAAGCACAGAGGCAAAGTTGCCGCCTGAGGCTACATCTAAAGCACCAGAACGACGATCAGGACTACGTTGAAAATTTGATCTAGATTGGGCTAGATTGCTGTGCTTCTCAGATGAAGTTTCGCTGGAAGATGAACTTTCTGTAATTATCTCGATTGTTGCCTCAATCGTAGCGTTGGTATCTATGGGGGATGGTACACGAGAAGAGGGTGATGGTGTCATATCAGCACTAAGATTTTCGGTTTAGTCCCAACTTTTTAAGAGTGTTGATGCTTATCGAAGCACTCTTGTTCCACTTGCACTGTTACTACAGCGCTTTGCGCTTACTTAAAATCCAGAAATATTTTTGAAAATGTTGCTTAGCGCAACTTTCAAAAATATTTCTGTACTACTCAAAGCCTCAATAGGCTGTATTGAGTTTATGCAAAGCTAATTTCGTCAAATTGAAAAATTTATCTTAGCACTCCTCAGATTGAGATCGCAAACCTAGAAACTATAGGCGGAGCGAATAAACGTCTTAAGTAAATCAACAAGACTGCGGCGCAGTCTTGTTGATTTACTTAAGAAAACGTGAGTTTGATATCGCCATTTGCCGAACTGAAGTTATACCAAAGTACAAAATGGCTACGCCATTTTGTACTTTCAAAACCCTTACAGGATTTGTTTTTTAATTCACAGAAGTGTCGCCACACTTCTGTGAATTGGTATTAAGCAACTCTAAAGAAAAAAATGATCCACAAAAAACAAAAATGTTGTGGCGGGCAAAGCGCCACAACATTTTAGGACTTACGCATTAGGTAGAAGTGGTGCGAGCAAAGCCCTCACCACTTCTACCTCAAACCTAATAAATTCGTTCGGTTTGCGTAATTCCTGCATTTTGGGGTTCAATTATTTTGGGTAAATCCCTTAAGACGATCAGGAATAATTCGAGCTTGAATCATCTCAAATAGGCGATCGCTAACAGCTCCACTGGTTTCATCCTCTGTGACCATAATCGAAATGTCGGCTTGAGCATAACGATCGCGACGTTGGTTATAGATATCATTGAGAGTTTGTAATGGATCGTCAGTCTGCAAAAGAGGGCGTTGCTCCGACGCTGTTTTGAGACGATGGTATAAAGTCTCAACTGGGACATCAATCCAAACGACGATGCCATCATGTAAGTGTGACCAATTGAGCGATCGCATGACGATCCCGCCGCCTGTCGCCACAACGAGACGAGTATAGGTTGAGACTTGTGAAAGTACCTGTTGTTCAAGATCGCGAAATGTCTCTTCACCGTCATTGGCAAAAATTGCTGGAATTGATTTCCCTGCACATTGCTCAATTAGCGGATCTGTATCTAAAAAGTTGTAACCTAATTTTTGCGCTAAGAGTCTGCCGACGGTGCTTTTACCTGCACCCATCATCCCAATTAAAAATATATTCGTTCCGTTGAGCATTTGCCTGTTTCTAAATATGTATGATGGTTAGCTTGCATTCCATCGTTACTAAAGCAATATTCTCATATATCAATTCAAAACCCAGATAAATAAAGGCGGCGCGAAGCGCTGCCTTTATTTATCGTTAGCCCTGCTTTTTCGGTCGGAGATTGCTATAAAATTTTTATTGCTATCTTGACGATTATGGTAAAACTGTACGCTTAAGATACTCAAGATTAAATTTTCAAAATTACGTTGTGAATGCTAAACTATCGCGCTGGTTTGTCTCATAAGTTTTTGACAAAAAAATGGATATTAGGTTTGGGGATTGTCAGTATTGCCGCGATCGCCAATACCTTATTTTTCCTTGAGCATGACTGGCATTTACTGAGCATAAGCACGCTAATGATCGGCGGCACACTTTTGTTTGTGAATGTGCGAAAGAGCTTTGCATCGGGTTTAGAGCAACCGACAGTAATTGATCACGTTTATCTATTTAAAGAATTACAGCAAGCACAAAGGTTGATCGCCAAAATTGCTGATCCCAGTAAGCGCATCGCCTTAGAACAACAAACGCAGCAAATTACAAGTAATTTACAAAAAAATCATTTTCAGATTGTTGTTTTTGGCACAGGCTCCGCAGGAAAAACTTCGGTAATTAATGCTTTATTGGGACGTAAGGCAGGTAAAACAGGGGCTGCAATTGGCGCAACGATCGCGCCTCAAGAATATGCCTTTCAAGGAATTGATGTCTCACCTGTTGGTATAACTCCCATTCATAGCGAAAACAAAGTAAAACGCCAAATTTCTTTACTTGATACATCAGGAACCCAAGAAATGGGCGCGATGGGGCAACAGAGGGAAATCGAATCTTTGCAAGTTGCCCAGAATGCCGATCTGATGATTTTTGTAACGGCGGGTGATTTAACCAATAGCGAATATAGCGAACTCGAACGCCTTGCTGGTTTAGGTAAGCGTGTAATTCTTGTTTTTAACAAAACAGATTTATACTTACCAAGCGATCGCGAAAATATATTAGCTAAGCTCAAAGAACGTACGCAGCACTTCTTAGCCTCCACCGATATTGTGGCGATCGCCGCTCAGCCTAGTCCCATTAAAGTGCGTCAATATGCCAATGCTGAAGATTCGGTTCACAATGCTGCAATCAGAGAATGGTGGGAAAATCTACCGCCCGATGTGACCGCTTTAAAAGAACGCATTGAGACAATTCTTTCTAATGAGTGGGAAGATTTGCTGATTCACAATACCCATCTGCAAATCAAGAACTTGCTACAGGATATTGATGGCGCAATCAATCATCAACGCCGCCAAGATGCTGCCACAATTATTAATCGTTATCAATTAATTGCTGCTACAACAGTTTTTGCGAATCCCATCCCTGCGATCGATCTGTTGGCTGGAGCCGCCATCAATACACAAATGTTAATCGATCTTGCCAAAATTTATGATCGTCCCCTCAACTTCAAACAGGCTCAACAATTTGCGATGATCATAGCCCAGCAATTATTGCAACTTGGCTGTATTGAAATAGCAAGTTCCGCGATCGCCTCTTGCTTTAAGGTAAATGCCCTCACCTATGCGATCGGTGGCTCAATACAAGCTGTTACGGCTGCTTATCTAACTCACATCGGTGGCATGAGTTTTGTGGAATATCTAGAGCAGCAACCTGAAACTCAATCTGCTCCCACAATGATGACTAATACAATGCAACAAATATGTCAAAAAACCTTTAACGCCCTACAAAGCGATCGCTTCTTTATCGATTTTGCATCTAGTATTTCCAGCCGCATTGCCAGTAATTACATCACTTTGCGCTCATAAAAAAAGGAGGGTGCAAAGCACCCTCCTTTAATTAAACAAACTTTTGTTTAATTACAAGTCGCCACTGTTAGCAGATAACAAAAAGATAATGACAGGACCAGAAATGACGATCAGCGCTAAACAAGTTAATTGGAAAATTAGCTGAAAATTAATACTGGAAAATGCGGAAAATACGGGGTTTAGGAAGTCCATAGCGGTTTTCTTAAATATGATTAATAAATCAAACAAAAATTCTAGAGATATTCTAGCAAGCATCGCTACTCAAAAAATCTTTAAACCCCAGAAAATTAAAGAGGGGCGCTTTGCGCCCCTCTTTAATTTTCCTACCTTAGGGAACTCCAAAGAAAAAATGATCCATATAAAACCCAAAAATGTTGTGGCGGGCTTCGCC
>Ga0169931_10015321_pt1 | contig 10266 bp, 6 predicted proteins | sample Kivu_15m_20L_FD_129675 | JGI IMG/M metagenome (GOLD analysis project Ga0169931, IMG submission 129675) | Freshwater microbial communities from Lake Kivu, Western Province, Rwanda to study Microbial Dark Matter (Phase II) - Kivu_15m_20L... | ecosystem: Environmental > Aquatic > Freshwater > Lake ... | reverse complement strand
CTTTTGCAGCCAGCCTGCGAAGGAACAGGCGGTGACTTGGTATCGCGATTTCGACCTTCGAACGCAGACCTTTGAGGAGAGTATCCACAAGGCGAAACTCAAGACGGCGGCAGGAACCTTCGATATGGAGCCGCGTCATTTCCACGCCGACGCTGTGGCTCGGGGCTTCACGAAGTCGCCGGTTAACCAGGGTCTCTATGTCTTCGATTCGTTCAAGGAGTTCGACGGCCGCCGCTACGTCGCGCTCAACAACTTCCCCGGCAAACAGAACGCCCTCGCCGTGTTGCAAGATGACTTCGCCACTTTCGAGATCATCGGCCATTACAACGAACCGCAGTCCCAACAGCTCAGTGAATCCGCAGTGAACCGCCTGCCCGACGGCACCTGGATGGCCATCGTGCGCAACGACGCGGGCAACTACCACTTCACTACCAGCCAGGATGGCAAGACATGGAGCATCGCCGAGCCGAAGCCTTTCGTTCCAAATGGCCTGAACTCCAAACCGACTTTCGATAAGTTCGGCAGCGTCTATTACCTCGGCTGGCAGGAGAACACCATGATCCAGAACTGCAGTCGCAGCGTCTTTAACGTGGACATCTCTCAAGACGGCAAGACTTGGCAACGCAAATACCGCTTCGAGTCCCCGCACTCTTTTCAGTATCCTACGTTCCACGAGCACCAAGGAACGATCTGGCTCACCGTCACACAAAGCGACCACGGCGGCTCCAGCGACCGCATCATGTTCGGCAAACTGGAAGAGGTTGGCCAGTTCGAATCACAAAGCGGAAAGCAACGCATCGAGCGGCCCGCACCACCGCCTCTGCCCCCTGCGTTCATGAAGCGCGGCGTCAAGCTGTTCACGGATCGCGACTACGTCATCGACGAAATGCCCGACGTGGTCAAAGATCTGCCATTTCACCGCACCAGCATCGAAAAGCTCGATGTGACCGTCACCAATTCCGGGACACTCTTCGCCCTCACACCCACGGTTCGCCCCAAAGCCGCCAGCCAGGAGGCTGCACTGCAAGAACTCGGTTTTACCAGGGTCGATGTGCCCGAGGTGCAGCTTTTCCCAGGCGAAATCAACCGCGTGAGCCTTTACCGCAAAACGATCAAGCAAGGCGAACGGCTCCAGTTCAAGAAGCTGGTGTTATTGGTGTTCACAGACGGGGCGGCGGTTCGGGATGAGGACGGCCTGACGCCATCGGTCATCAGGAATCCTGGAGGTCAGTTTCAGGACAACGCACGACCCGGCGCGATGATCATCGGAATGGATCGCACGCCAAAGGGGCGCATCTGGGGATGCTGGACAGGCACGGGCGACAAGCCAGATGGGTATTTCCTACTCGCGACGACCGATGACGATGGCGCGACGTGGTCGAAGCCGCGTCTGGCCGTCGGCGCACGGACGGAGCCTGAGCAAAAACGCAGCGGCGCGCTGGTGGGCAATCTTTGGACCGATCCGAAGGGGCGGTTGTGGCTCTTCTTTGATCAGCAACTCGGCGATCCGCAGAAGCGTATCACGAACTGGTTCATGCGATGCGATGATCCCGATGCGGTGGAACCTGCGTGGAGCACGCCCGTGATGTTTGCGGAAGGCTGCACGCTGAACAAGCCGACCGTGATCAAAGACGGCACCTGGCTGCTGCCGGTGTCGGACTGGCACAAGCGAACAGCGCGTGTTTTTGCATCGTCTGACGAAGGCGATTCTTGGAAGGAGCGAGGCAGCCTGCAATTCCCGAATTGGGAGTTCGACGAGCATATGATGATCGAATTGAAGGATGGTCGCTTATGGATGCTGGCTCGCACGAAGGGCCAGCCGCACGAGAGTTTCTCCAGCGACGAGGGCAAAACGTGGAGCGAGCCGAAACAAGCAGCGACGGTGCAGAATATCAACGCACGTTTCTTCCTGCGACGGCTCAAATCAGGCCGCATCCTGCTCGTGAAGAACGGCCCCGTGAACGTGCGGCTCCCCCGCCGTTCGAGCATGACGGCTTTCTTGTCGGACGACGAAGGCAAGTCGTGGAGCATGGGCCTGCTGCTCGATGATCGCGTCGAAGTTTCGTATCCTGACGGGTTCGAGTCGCCCGACGGCCTCATCCACATTCTCTATGATCGAAACCGCCACACGGATGCGGAGATCCTGATGGCGAAGTTCCGCGAGGAAGACATCCTCTCGGGCAAGATCGTGTCGAAGGATGCGAAGCTTAGGATGCTCACGAACAAGGCGCTCGCGCCGCATCTGCCCAAAGCGATCACACCCGAGCCCAAGTGGACCGCGCAAGGCATCGAGGACGCGAAGCAAGACTTCAGCAGCATTCCGTACGATGGTGTCACGCCAAACAAGATGGTTTGCGACACCACGCTGCGTCAGTTGCCCGACGGCTCATGGATTCTTTTCATGCTCGCCGGCGGCGACACAGAACCGAGCCCGCTCAACTACACGGGCATCACGCGCAGCACCGACCAGGGCAAAACATGGACACCTCTGGAGCACTTCGACGTCGGCTTCCCCCGCGAGGGAAAAACCATCGGCCAGGGTCCGACCGAACTTATGATCCTTGGCCAACGAAGCACGCTGTTTTTCTCCACGCACTCGAAGCACTGGGCGAATGACTGGCGATCGTGGTTCCTCACCAGCGACGATTCCTTCAAGACCTGGAGCCAGCCGCGGGAAGTGCCGGGCCGGCTCAAGGAACGCACCTTTATTCGCAAGCACATCGTCTGCAAAGACGGCCGCATCATGATTCCCTTCCAGCACTACATCGGACCCGAAGACGAGCAGCACAAGACGCCGCTCGACCGCGCTTTCACCAATCCTCGCAACGGCGTTCTCATCAGCAGCGACAGCGGCAAGACATGGACCGAGCACGGCAACATCCGCCTCACGCCGAACGACCGCTACTTCGGCTGGGCGGAAAACGATCTCTTCGAGCACCCGGACGGCCGAATCACGATGGTCATCCGCGCCGACGGGCTCGGCGGGCTTCTGTTCAAAGCCGAGTCGGAGGACGGCGGAAAGACCTGGCCGGAGTTTGCCAGCAGCACGCCGATCCCGAATCCCGGTAGCAAGGCCACGCTCTATCCGCTCGGTGGCGACACCGTCGCGATCCTGCACAATCCGAACTCGAAGCACCGCAGCCCAATGGCGCTCTGGATCAGCTTTGATGGCATGAAGACCTGGCCCTACCAGCGCGTGCTGCAGGCCGAGAGTTGCGACGGCCCCAAGGGCCGCATGAACTATCCCGACGGCTTCGTCAGCCAGGACAAACAATGGCTCCATTTCGCCTTCGACGACAACCGACACCGCGCCGTGCACTACTCAGTCAAATTGCCGCCACTGCCATGAAATTGCCCTCGAACTCACTTCGCAGTCCAAGCGCAACCATGAAGCTCAGCCTCACCACATTCACCACCCTCCTGCTCGCGCCGCTGGTCGCGCTGCACGGCGCACCTTTCACAGACTCCCACATCATCATCGCCAGCGAGGCAGGGGCGAAACTCGACAGCGATGTGACCCAAGGCGGCGGCACTGACGACACGGCGCTCAGCGTCTGATGAAGGGTATTGCCCTAGCTTTGGGGCTGGAAGGAGATTACTTCAGCAAGTCCGTCACGGCCGATCCTCTGATCCTCTTTCGTATCTTCCACTATCCACCTTGTGCCGCTACCGAACTTTGGGGATTCGGCGAGCACACCGACTAACACCACTGGCCCATCGAGGTAGTAGGGTTGTTCGCGGGCCGGAATGTGCAGCGAACCGGTCCGATCCAACTCCGCTTGAAACGCGGCTGTCCACACTTCGGCGGTGACAGCGCGATTCTCGATCAGGCCAGATGAGTCTGGCCATCTCTCCGTCCAGGTTTCGGAGCGAACGAGATCGCCGACTATGGAGAATGGCGCGTCAGCCGCATGCACCTCGTCCGGCGATGTGAGCAAGAAGAGAGCAATTAGTCTGTAGACAGGATTCATGGATTTCTGGCGACTCACTTGTTGGGTACGGACGGAAGGGTTTTGATCCACGCAAGGTTGAAGGCGTAGTGCTTGCTGCTGGTGACGAGATGGATGCGACTGTCGCGGGCCTGCGTGATGGCGAGGTAGCCGTTGGTGTTGGCCGGGGTCCCGTTGGCGTTGGTGAGGCGTTCATCAGGGCCGACGATGAGGCGGCGGTCGGGCCAGGTTTTGCCTTCGTCGTAGCTCACGGCGGCAAAGAGGCCGACTCCGTTGAATTCGCCGTTCATGCTCTTGAAGGTCAAGCCTTTGCCGCCGAGACCTTTTTTCAAGTCACGGGCTTGGTCGGTGAAGGAGCAGAGCAGAATGGGGCCTTCTTTGAGCCGGAGGAGCACGGGACGCTGCGTGCTGCTCACGACGGGGAACTCGCTGGCCTCGTAGCGCCAGGTCTCGCCGAGGTCGCTGGAGTAGCTCAAGGGCATTTTGAAACCGAAACGCTGCTGGTCGGCCACATCGTCGAAGCGGCCGAGCGCCATGAGGCGGCCATCGGCGAGTTGTATGAGCGGTGCGTGAATGCCAGCGATGCACGGGCCGCTGGCACCGGGGCGCATGTCGGTCTTGCCGCGACTCGTTCCGGTTTGTTGCCAAGTCTGACCGTTGTCGCGACTGATGACGAGCGAAGCACCGTCGAGCGCGATGGCGAGCACGCCCTCGCGGGTGCGAATCAAAGCGTTGCCGAACTCGCCGCCCATCGGGAACTGTCGCGCCTTTGACCACGTGGCACCGTTGTCGGTGGAGATGCGGAAGATGTTCCGCAAGCCGTGCGCAAAGACCATGTGGAAAAGGGTTTTGTCACCATCCCACCAGAGCTTCGGCGCGTGGTCGTTCACGTCTGGCCCGTCCCAAAAAGGCGAGGACGCGTCCCAGTCCTTCGCGCCGAAACGGAGCCGACTCGCCGCATTACACAATTCGGGGCCGGGTTCGCTGATACACGAAAACCAAGTGGCGAGCAGGTCCCCGTTTGGGCACTCGATGAGGCCGGGGCTGTGATTGTGCCGGGCGAACAGCGGGCCGACTTCCCCAGGCGGAATCTGCCGATAATAGCGCGGCCCTTCCATAAAAGGCACATCCTCCACCTGTGGCACGATCTTCGCTGGTTGCTGGTTGACGTTCTGCGCGTTCAAGGGGGGTGCGGGCGGTGGAAGCAGAGTGCCTTTTGGCAACTCGCCCAGCACGACACGGAATCCGACCGCCGGACTCGTGGAGTCAGGAATCCAGCCGCCTCGATTCGCCGAGCGCACCATGCGAGTGAGCTGCGAGTGACTGCTCCCGCGGAACACGCGGAAATCGCCGTCGCTGCGACCCAGCGGATCAGTTTGCCCGCTGCTATCATACGGCCCATACCAATCGAGGCACCATTCGGCGACGTTGCCGTGCATGTCATGCAGACCCCAGGCATTTGGAGCCGTCTGCCCCACGCGGAGCGAAGTCGCGCCATCCTGCCACGCATACTCAGGCGGCATCTTGGCATCGGGAAAATACAGCTCGCGCCAGCCCAGCCGACCGAACCACTTCTGATGTCCTGCGGGTAACGTGTCGCCGGTATGGAAGAGCGTCGTCGTACCCGCGCGACAGGCATACTCCCACTCAGCCTCTGTCGGCAGGCGATAGGTTTTGCCTTCCTGCTTCGAGAGCCATTCGCAGAACGCCACGGCCTGCGTCCAGGTGATGGCATTCACCGCCTCATCGTCCGCGCCTTTGCCCTGGCGGAAATCGGCTACGAACTTCCGGTATTGTCCCAGCGTGACCTCCGTGGTGGCCATGTAAAACGGCTGCGTGATCGTCACGCGATGCGCCGGCTTCTCATCCCAATCGGGCGAACGGAACTCCGCGTGATGCGTGGCCATGTCGCCATTGCCCCCGACGGGCGGACCGTCCTGTCCAATGGTAAACGTACCCGCCTCGATGCGTACGAACTTCATCCCAAGGGAATTGGTGTTAGGCTCGGCGGCATGGAGTGCGAGCGGCGCGAGCAAAAGGACGGTGAGGAGAATGAAAGCGTGTTTCATGGTTAGGGATTTTTACTTATTGCATCTGAATCGTCTCGTAACATCGCATGTACTTTGGCGCACCCCGACTGCAGCGGCCGTGATCGGCGTGTTGTGCCAAACGATCAGTGCATCAGCGCCGCAAATCTCATCATTGAAATCCGCATCGCTGGAACAAAGGAATCGTTTTACGTGGGCAGCATCGCCAATCACGTCACGTTCAATCGCTCCATCGGTATCGTCCAGCGGCGAGACTTCCCAGCCGATAATCGCAATCGAAGGCATTGGTTGATTCGTTTCTAACATACTCGTTCTCTATTGTTTTACAGGCAGCACAATCCGTGATGCCTTCAAAGGTGCGTGATAAACCGACTCGGTCGATACCAACGTCTTTGCTCCGAATGGGCCTTCGCCGGTGTTTGGGTTGCGATCGTAGAGCGGAAATAGAGAACCGCAGATGTCGACTCGCAGACGATGTCCTTTTGCAATCGTCGCGGCACAGGGACCGAGATCGACGGTGATCTCATAGATCTTTCCAGGTTCCATCAGCGATGGTTGTAGCAGCGAATCGCGATAGCGACCACGTAAAATTCCCGTCGCAATGTTCTGCGCAAATCCGTCGGGTCGCACATCGACTAGCTTAACTGCCCAATCGGCATCCGGTGTGTCGGCGCTGACGAACAGTTTCGCTTCGATGTTGCCGGCGAAACTGAGTGGTTCGGTCAACGTGTCGCTCGTATAAACCAGCACGTCGTCGCGGTCTTCAAGAGCACTTTGATCCACCGGTCCCCAGACAGCCGCTTTTATCGGACGCGTCTCCGTCACAGGGCAAGCTGGAATAGGATTCGCCGGATCTGCGCGAAAGCTGTCGAAGGGTTCTTCGGCAGTCGGTGTTTGGCGATTCAATTTGCCGGAGCCGTTACGCGTGTTCGCTTTCTTGTCGGAGTGTAGATAGAACGAAGTCGCAACAAAGCCTTCCGGTGGCCAGGTCTGCGCATCGTGCCAGACGTTGTCTCCCATCGAGAAGTAACGAACAGGTGGAAAGGGCTTGGCGATCGCAGCAGGATCTTGTTTCAAATTCCGATCGAACCAATCAAGTTGGACTTCAAAGGTATCCACAACCGCATCAGGACCGAAGTCCACTTCACCCACCGTCGACTTGCCTATGGTGCCATGATCCCACGGACCAAGGATCAGTCGCTGCTGCTGGCGCGTCTTTGGATCGCTAGCCTGCTTTTGCATGATCATAAAGTTCCCAACCGACTCGCGGGAGAAAAAGTCGTAATAGCCGACGACATGCAACGCAGGCATCTTTAAGCTTGGAAGTTCATCGGTCAAATCCAATCGCGTCCAGAAGCCACTCGGTTCAGGATGCGTGAGGTATGCATCCAGCCACGGCATGCTCCATCCGATCGCCTCATCGACATCGCTCAACGGCAGCCGCAGCAGCGCTTCATTCATATCTGCGGGCGTCACACCTTCCGGCTTGGGAGTGTTACCCGCGAGCCAACTTGAAATCAGCGACAATCGAACGGCGCCACCTAGATACAGATTGCGGTAAAAACTACTCCACGTTGCTTGAGGCGCAATCGCGGCTAATCCCGGTGGCTGTTCGACGGCCGCTTGCCATTGCACTGCACCAACATACGAACCGCCCGTCATGCCCACACGACCGCTACACCATGATTGACGAGTGATCCATTCGATGGTGTCAAATCCATCTTGCCCTTCGTTGTTGTAGGGAGCGATAACGCCTTCCGATTCACGAGTGCCGCGACAATCTTGAGCGACAAAGACATAACCCGCCTTGGCCCAACGCTCGCCCGTAGCTTTCTGCTTCGTGCGATCATAAGGAGTACGCATCAGGATGACGGGAGCTTGCTTGACATTTTCGTCGCGATACACATCCGTCGCAAGCTTGATGCCATCGCGCATCGGGACACTGACGGTCTCTGTCTTAATGTCACCGAACACCGAGCGGCACAAGGCGAGCGTGACGAGTGCGAAAAGCGCGGCTTTCATAGTCGTGGCTTTCATAGTGGCTGTTACCTGTTGATTTCGTTGAGAGTTCCGGTGCTCGAACTAAAGGTATCGACCTCCAGTCCCATGTTTTGCAGCATGGTGACGAAGAGATTGCACAGGGGCTTGTACTGGATGTTATCGAAAGCGAAATGCTGGAAGTGATGGAGGCCACCGCCGGCGAGGAGGATGGGCAGGTTGGTGCAATTGCGGACTTTCGCGTCGCCGAGGTTGCTGCCGCAGATCACATTTGTTTGATCGAGAAGGCAGCGGGTAGCGGCATTCGAGACAGGATAATCGATGACAGTAAATAAGTGTTACAAAAACGAAGTTCAGACGCATCGGGTACAACCAAGCAAGAGTCGATAACACAGATGTCCTTCACTCAATTCAAACTGATCCCTCCGTATTTGGGAAAAATGTCCGGAGACGGGAAGCGTTCGTCCAAATGACCCTCTGTGTATTCCTCCCGTGGCACCGCGTCATCGGGCCAGCTCATCGGACGGAAACGGACAATCCTCCCGGGACGGATGCCCTCAATGATCTGGTCCACCTGAATTCGGATTTGGATCCCGCTGCTTCCCAGCGGGATATCATTATCCTGTTTGATCACGTCCACGATGGGGCCCGATATGGCCACCAAGGATTGCCTGACCGTCCCATACTCATGCTTCAAGTTCGTTTCCGACGCAGCGATCTGTCCTTTGATGTCCTTCTGGAAATCGGCATAGAGGGAGGAGTCCATGCCGCCGAACAAGGTCACGGTCACTGCGGCGCTGCCGAACTGGCCATACTCGACGCCGTCCACCCAAGCCGGCATCCAGCGGCTGCGGATCAGCTCGCGGTGCACTGCAATTTGGTGCTGGCCGGCCCTTTGCATCGCCATCTCGTCGAGCCAGATATCTGAGATATGCATCCGATTGCCAACACGTCGCTCCCAATGCCCATCCGGTTTCCAAGTGATTCCCAGATGGACGACCTGACCATCGAGGGATTTCTTCCCATCAGCAGGCCACAGGCCCTCCGCAATTAAGTCCTCAAGCCCAAGCTTTTCCCGTCCACGCCAAAAGCGGGTGGCCCCATCAATGCTCATTCGCCGCTCGTCTTCTCTATCCTTTCCGCCAGCGGTCGATTCACGCTGAGCGACGATCATCCCAGTCCTACCGCCTGTGACCTCGACCTCCTTCAACCTCCAGATCTTTCCCTCCCGGAGACAGAAACTGGGCTCGTCCTCCAGCAGAATGGCGTGGTTCTCTGCGGGCTGGGTGGGTTTGAGGTTGGCATTATCGATGACCGGCACGGAAGAAAGCTTGGGATCTGGCGGCAGATAGAAACGACCATGGAGCATGGTGCCAAGCGGAATATCCCTCAGGTCTGCCGGAGCGCCGTGATAGCGCACAATTCCATAGGGGAGCATGGCAAAAGGATGCGGGGCTGTGGAGTGGAACAACTCCCCGCCCGTCACACGGATGCTGCCGCGGCGGTTCGCATGGTCCACGAACACGAGCTGGCCGTCGTAGGCCTTCGCTTTTTCCAACGGAGGAAACTCGCCGGCTTTCGGCCGGAACGGTTCGTCTGCGGCGGCTGTTGCAAGCAGCAAAAGATTTCCGCCAGCGAGTACTACCATCGATATGCCCACAAAAAACGGCATGATTAATGAGTAATGGAGATTAAAAAATACAAAATGTGATGTGACGTCGCATTGCGTATTCGTTTTAGCTGGAAGCCACAACTGGAGTAATGGCGAGGCCACTTCGGACGGATCGTTTCGATCTTTATGATTTTCATTTTGCATTTTCCATTCTCCAATAATCATTACTCAATTTTTGCCCATCTTTCCCTTCGAGATTTATCAATGAACCTCCGGAATGGAAGTCCATCCAGGTGTGCGTTACCGTGATCTCCGCGTATCTTTCATTTTGAAATTTTCATTCTCCATTACTCATTAATCATTACTCATTACTCATTGGCTCTCGAGCTTCTCGCTTTTCATTCGTCCAAAATAGCGGAACTGTGGGAGTTTGAATGATTAATGATTAATGGATACTGGAGAATGCAAAATGGCCAGGCATACTTCCTGTTGGCAATGAATGCTTGACGTCGCTTTCGTTTTGCATTTTTCATTCTCCATTACTCAATAATCATTACTCATTGGCTTTCGAGCTTCTCGCTTTTCATTCGTCCAAAATAGCGGATCTGCGGGAGTTTGAATGATTAATGATTAATGGATACTGGAGAATGCAAAATGG
>Ga0169931_10015318_pt1 | contig 10268 bp, 1 predicted proteins | sample Kivu_15m_20L_FD_129675 | JGI IMG/M metagenome (GOLD analysis project Ga0169931, IMG submission 129675) | Freshwater microbial communities from Lake Kivu, Western Province, Rwanda to study Microbial Dark Matter (Phase II) - Kivu_15m_20L... | ecosystem: Environmental > Aquatic > Freshwater > Lake ... | reverse complement strand
GCACACATGGTTCAGCGGCCCTCGCCCGGGCGAAGAGGATTTACTCGCAGAAGAAGACATCAGCGCGCTTGCAGCGGAGCACCCGAACGCATCCCGCGTCCAGATCCAGTTCAGCCTCCTTTCTACCAAGACATCCAGCGGGCGCTGCAATCCAGTCCGCGCAAGCAAGGCGCTGCAAGCGTTGTTCAACCTGGACAAACCCCGGGTGCAAACACCAACCGCGGACGTCAACACCCTTTGTGGTGACGCACGCGGCGCGTCGGCTACGGCGGCCGCCCCAGCGGACAACAGCAAGCACCACTCCAAGAACCAAGCCAAGCGAGGCCGCGAAGACACCTCCTCCGACAGCGAAAGTCATGGCAGCGCCCCCAAATACAGCGACCGCGGCGGCTGCAGCGCTCCAGGCCGCCACGGAAAGCCCACAGACGACAAGAACCACCAGAACGAGCCTAGCACCCCAGACCACCCGGCCTCCTCCGCCATCACCGCGCCCCAGCAAACTGACCCTCTCGCCGCCCCGGCTAACGATCAGCAAACCAACAGCAAGCAGCAGTCAGATCGACCACACTCCAAGCGCCCACTTGCCGAACAGCTCGAGCTCGTCGAAGAAGCCGTCTGTGCCGTCGCACACCTTGCTGCCTGCCAGCCGGAGCAAGCGCGCAGACGCATCATCTATCATCTCTCTTTCACGGACGATGTCGAGCAAGCAGCAGCCTGTGCCTGCAAAGAGTTCAGCAACTGTCCCGCAGCTCTAACACCCGCACCTGGCATCCCTACGGACGGCATCAGCTTCGTCGAAAGACTGCTCGGCAGGGGCGTGCGCCCCGCCACCGTCCGAGAGATGGCTGCGCGAACAGACGGGTGCGGAGGCAGCGACTTGCGCCCAGCCAACCTGAGCCGCCGGTGGGATGACGAGCTCGCTCACAGCAGCCTGGCCGATCTGCCACACGCCGAGCGCACGAGATTAGCTCACAGGCACCTTAACAGCAGCTTACACGCGGAAGCGCTCAGGGAGCTTGAGGCCCTCAATGCCCGCTCCGCCACAGGCCTGGTCACGCCACCACCCCGCGACCCCACACTCCAACGTCATCCGAACTCCGCGGTGAGAATGGCTGCGGAGCATGAAGCACGCGTCACAGCGCGCGATCGTGGCGCACCAGTCATTGTCGTCTCCAATAACTCCACCAAGCTGCCCCAGTGGAAGCAAGGTGCCGAAAAGGACCAGAAGGGCTTCGACTGGAGCACCAAGCAGGCGATTCAGCAAGCGTGGGAAAGCAGCAACAGAATGGAAGGCGAACACGCCTACCGCAGCTTCAAGTCCCTGGTCCATCACAATATGATCGCCGTGCTCTGCTTCGAGCTTAATATCACCCTGGAAGAATATGAGGCGATGAGCGACTCTCAGCTGCTCAGCAGCATAGACACAGTGCTCAAACCGAAAGACTCGACAGAATACTTCCTCAAGCTCAGTTCGCTGCGAGTAGACGCACAAGGCGGACAGCTTACCGCACGCTACCGAGCATTCTCCGAACCCTTCATCGAGACCCTAGCAGAAGCCACCGCGTCCGGCATGCCGGTCAACGCCGAGCAGGCGAAAGCAGCGTTCAAGTCAGCCTGCAGCAGCAACAACCTGCTCAAATTATGGCTGTCAGAGCAAAAATGGAAGTCGGTGGCAGACATGCACCAGCGCATCGTCCGTGGCCTCAAGCAGTACGAAACTGATTCCATCCTGCGCAGGCTGGATGCTAGCGGCGCGTCAGGACAGACGCAGACAGAGCAGACAAGCGCCGCACCTGCGTACGGCGGTAGTAGCGGAGGGCAATACCAAGGTCGTCGCCAACAACAGCAGAACCATCAACATCAACAGCAGTTCCAGAACGGCCCTCCGCCTCCGCAGCAGCAGCAGCTGCAGCAGCAACCAACAACTTGGCAGCAGCGCCCAGCAGCTCAGCAGCAGTCCCAGCAACCAGCCAACATCAATTTTGCCGTCGCACCTGCTCAGCTGAGTCAGCCACAACCAGCAACAGCCAACGTCAGTTTTACAGCAGCACCCAAGCACCCCGGCCTGGACCAACGCGGCGAACACTGGCACATCCCCTCGGCCGTACTTGGCTGCATGACCAACCCCTGCACCGGAACATTCTGTCAGGTTTGTGGCGCGCACAATCACACAGCTGACCTATGCAGGCGGCGCGCGCACAAGAACGCGAACCTGTCCGGCTACTACAGCGACAATCGACCCAACATGCCAAGGCTCCAATATGACGGCCCACCACAGCTGCAGCGGTCACCGCAACAGCAGCCACAGTACCAGCGCCAGCCACAGCCGCAGCGTCAGTTCGCTCCGCCTCCAGCACATTATTCCAGCGGAGCAACTACAGAGGGGGTCACTATCAACAACTTCAGCCGCACAGCGCAGCGCAATTACACACCGATCCAACAACAGCAGCAGCAGCAGCAGTCGCGACAGAAGCAACAGCTGCAGCACGGGTCGATAAACCAAACAGGGCGGCAAGGCGAGCAGCCACCTGACGACGGCGACAGACCCGATCAAGACAAGCGACAGTGACTACCGAGCCAGCCCGCTCAGAAAGTCGCCCACAGGCTCGGCTCCTTGAGCGGAGAGCTGGCAATGGTACTTTTAGACACAGGCTGCAGCGACCAGCTGGTGTCGCCCCCGTTCGCACAATGGCTGATCGCCAAAGGTGCCAAGTGGAGGTATTGTGACCCTCTCCCTATGGAACACGGTAACAAGGCCGCCACCCGCGCCGCCGCCCCAGCTAACAAGCAGGTCTGCACGGACGTCTTCCTCGTCCACCAAGGCAACCAATACCTCCAGAAGGACGTCTGGTTCTACATCTACGACGGCACCCTCCCAGATGCCATGCTCTCCGACGGCTTCCTGCGCTCCATCCCCTGCATCTCCGAACCCGGAAGGAAGCTGCTCGACACGTCATCTGGCCCCAACGACGACGCACAGGTGCGCAACCACGTCCACAACCTGCGCCAGAATTACGTCGACATCGTTGCGTACCACATGAGCCGCTGCAGCGATCATCACCAAGCAGCGCACGCCCACGTCAGCGTTGCAAGCCAAGCCACACCTCCAGCTGCTGCGGCAGATCAAGCACCGCGCTCTTCCGAGCAAGTCAAGGCACTGCTGGCGGAGATGGCGGAGCAGCGAGAGCGACTCCGTGAGCGCCTCGGCAAGCCTGTGTCGAAAGAAGCTTTGGCGGCCTGTCAGTCGGTTCTGGATAGGTTCCCAAATATTTTCAGGCCCCCAGGGACTACACCCTGCAAACTAGGCATCTTCCGTATTGTTCTGAAGGACCAGTCGAAATTTCACATCGCACTCCCTAGACGGGTCAACGCTATAATGCTCCAGGAAATTCGGCGCCAAGTCGAAGAACTCGTCGCCCAGGGGGCAGTAGAGCGCGTCACCTCTAGACCCAGCAGTGTCTACGCAATTGTCATGGCTCGCCGCCCGAATGCGCCTGGCAAATATAGGCTCTGCATCGATTTGAAGCCCCTGAACGACAACACGGTGCCAATTCCTTATGCCATTCCAGAAATTCACGCTGCACTGGACCGTTTGAGTGGGCACAAGCTATACTGCACCTTCGACTTCACCAGCTGGTTCCACCAATTCGAGATCGCTGAAGAAGACCGCGACAAGGTCGCATTCATCGTCCCAGGGGACCACCTCAGCCCTCCCCAGATCTACCGGTTCAAGCGCGTTGCCTTTGGCCTCATGAACGCGACGTACTTCTGTCAACGACAGCTCCAAGAAGCTCTAGAGAAGTGGCCTGGATGCGAAGGTATCTTCCCCTTTGTCGATGACATCGTGATTGCCGCAGATTCGATCGACGAGATGTGCCAGAAGCTCGAGAGCTTCTGCTCCTTCTGCCAGCATTATGGTATCTGCCTCAAGCGCGAGAAGAGCGAGCTCGCGGCAGCAGCAGTCAAGCACGTAGGTTTCATACTCTCAGAAGATGGCAAGGCGCTCGATCCTGCACGCGTGGACTCCCTCCTCAACATCAAGGCACCCTGCAACCTTAAGGATCTCAAGTCCCTCCTCGGCTCCTTCAGCTTCATCCGTGGCTGGCTGGCCAACTGCGCCGACATCGCCGCCCCTCTCACCGACATGATGAGCACGACTGCTCGCAATTTAGGCTTCACCTGGGGGCCAGAGCAAGACGCCGCCCTCGATGCCCTCAAGCTTGCTGTGCAGCTGGCACCCGCCACTCACGCCCCGGACTATTCCCTCCCATTCCACGTATTCGTTGACGCCTCCGACGTTGGTGTCGCAGCCGTGCTCATGCAGTGGCGGCCGAATGCAGCAGGTGAGCCCATCCCCGCAGCCATCCTTCATGTGTCACGACGCTGGAGCGCGCGCGAGGCCAGATGGTCGAACTCAGAACATGAGATGTACGCGCTCAAATACGGAATGGAGAAGTTCCGCGACTATTTACAACTTTGCCCGGATGTCACGCTCCACACCGACCACCTTAACATTGTGACGGGACTCTGGCAACATTCAAGCCCCAAGATCGAACGCTGGCGCATGTACCTGGAAAGCTGCAGGCCGTTCAAGCTCCGCCACATCAAAGGCACGTCAGAGCTCCAGCGCCCCGCCGACTGCCTGTCCCGCCTTCATGCGAAAAACTTCACCATGCCCATCACTGCGGACGAGGACGACGAGGAAGCTCGACTTGACGCAGAAGGCGGCAACGACCACCCTCTCTTCGGCTCCTGCAACGCAGCCCAACTCGTCAACCACTTAACGGCGAAGGAGCGCGAGAGGAGCATCCTCCCATGCATTCCCCTCACGGACCATGAACGTGCGGAGCAGTTCCGGAGTTTCGGTAAGGGCCAAGACATCTTTCTGCAGATCACCAAGAAACGCCCGATCGACGCGGCTCACGCCTGGCACCCGAGGTACCACCCCTATGCTCACGGGCTCTTCACAGCAGCACGGCGCCAGCCGCAGCCCAGCTTTGACAAGCACGGGCTCGGCTTCGGCAAACACACCCCCGCTCAAGTTCACCACATGGCGCGCTGCGATGCCGTTCTCTCCATCGAGCATGTCGCAGACGTTGAAGAAAAAGAAAAAGAGGATCATGGACGCGACGAAGCACCAGCGGGCCTCATCGCAGCAGTCCAAGCCACGCAGACGACGGCCGAAGACTTCAGAGCGACAGCAGCGAAAGCTCGAGGCGGCTTTCCCCACGAAGAAGTGCTCAAGCGCGCGCATGATCACACGCACCCCAGCTTTGCTGCCACCTGGCGGCGCGTGATCAGAGGAGTAGGCTACCAGGACATATTGACGATGACGGCGCTGCGCAAAGAGACTCAGCACTACGTCAACTCCTGCCTAGTCTGCCAGAAGATTCTGCCCGCGCGTGAACGACTGGCAGCACGCATCGGCATTATTCGCCAACGACCCTTCACGCGCTACGCCTTTGACATCGTAGTCATGAGCGAACCAGACCTGGAAGGCAAGAGGTATATCCTCGTTTGTGTCGACTCGTTCAGCAGAGCAGTGGAGCTGTTCGCGCTTAGTCGCGGCGACGCAGAATCAGTCGCAGCTGCACTACACGACGTGCTCAGCCGTTGGGGCCGCCCCTTGGAAGTCTGCTGTGACAATGCCCGGGCTTTCAGCAGCTCGGTAGTGAGCAGTTTACTAAAAATGGCGCGAGTAGAGTCACACCTAGTAGCGCCATACAGTCACAACAGCAACGGCCAGGTGGAAAACTGCAACAGGCGGGTCAATCAGATTCTGCGCGCCCTCGTGCTGGACGATTATTTAGGACCAAACAGCCAACTGCGCTGGAGCCTGCTGCTCCCTCAGGTTCGCCGAGTCATCATGACCAGAACCATAAACCAGCACGGCTGCACGCCAAACGACCTCGCATACATGCACGCGCCTGAAACAGAAGACTCTATCTTCGCCGAAGAAGACTGGTTGCCACCAAGGGAGGCTGAAGAGCCAAGACCAGAGTGGGTACATCTCCTCAAGAGCCAACACGAAGCCATCATCCTCAAGTGCGAAGAACTCCAAGACAAGCTCCTCGCCGACCTTGCAGCGGAATCTGAACGCCAACTTGCCGACCTCACTGCTAAGCCGCTCCAAGTCGGGGAGTTTGTTCTACTGAAAATGGAGGAACGCCCACATCACAAGGTCAGCGCGCCCTGGGCAGGACCCTTTGAAGTGCTCGCGCAGCCGGACAACGACCCGCTGGCACCCATGGTGCTCGCTCAGCACATCGCCACCAAGGTAGTGAGCAAGTTCGCCGTGAGTATGCTGAAGCGCTGCGATTTGTCTCACCTGCGCAGCATTGATGAAGCCGTCCCTGTCGCCGCAAAGGACTCATTCGAGTACGTTATTCAAGAGATTCAAGCTCATCGACCAGTCGGACCACGCAGGAGTGCGCGCGGCAAGCTCAGACCCAAATCCGACTACTGGTTCCAGGTTCTGTGGCGCGACTACCCGATTGGCGACGACAACCCGACTTGGGAACCCTGGACCAGCGTCTTTCTGCGCTCTTCCGACCCATTTCAGGAGTACTGCGCTCGCCCCGATGTCGCTGCAGCGCTCGGCTCAGATTTTGCTCGCTAGAGCCATACGTGCTCGCTTCGGTGTCAAGCACCACGCTCGCTCGCTTCGGTGTCAAGCACCACGCTCGCTTCGGTGTCAAGCACCACGCTCGCTCGCTTCGGTGTCAAGCACCACGCTCGCTCGCTCGGTGTCAAGCACCACGCTCGCTTCGGTGTCAAGCACCACGCTCGCTTCGGTGTCAAGCACCACGCTCGCTCGCTTCGGTGTCAAGCACCACGCTCGCTCGCTTCGGTGTCAAGCACCACGCTCGCTCGCTCGGTGTCAGGCACAAAAATGTTCGCGCAAGCTGCTGCGCGCAAGCCGCTGCGCGCACACCCAGAAAGACAAATTTACTCAGAAGGTGAGCAGCACTATTATTTGTGTTCCGTGACCCGCTTCCGGACACAGAACAGACGAACGATGCAACCGACCGACAACCAAGAACCTGAGGCATGCAGCAAGCGGCGTCAGAGTCCGCGAGCTACGACTGCGCCTGACGGAGCTGCATCTAACTCGTCTCCGAGCATCGAAACGAGCAGCTGACCCGACGGCCGCAGAGGATCCCAGGAGAGCAGAGGGAGGCTGATGGACGAGCTGGGGTTTTTTCTAGGAATGTCTTCTTCCCCACACAGAAGCTCGCGATGTTCCCTGCTACACCGTGGCAGCGGCTGCACAGCAAAGCAGCTCCATCTCCTCAAGCTGGACGATCCAGCACCTCGGGCCGGACGCGTGCAGCAAGAGAGCCGTCAAACACCCCGAGAACGTCGTAGTTACCAAAGTTGCCTCCAATCGAGCAGCACGGCATCCGGCATCCGGCAAAGATGGCGTTGCGTCGCGATCCGCTTCGTGGGCGCCCAAGTGTAATCACTGGGGGGGGCGCCGTGATAAGACAGAGAGCTTCAGTGGTAGTCGTGACTCCACTTGGCGCCAGCTCGACTGTCGGGCAGCCTCATGCTGTCACCTTTCCCTCTGTGGGAAAGAGCCACTGGCAGTCAAGACGCCTTGGAGCAAGGACCTGACCAGCGACCGAGCAGTCCTCAATTCCAGTCTCGCGGTTATTACCACACTTCAGTACTAAACCTCACCGCCCCTAGCCCTCATGAAGTCAACCGCAAAAGTGTGACAATCTGGGTCAGTGGACGTCAGTCACCGGACAGTGGTCACATGACAATACTGCGGGGTCAGTCAGAGACTTTACTGGTAGATGCTGGCAGCGCCGTTTCTGGCGGTGCTGTCCGGATGATGATGCGTCCTGGCCGTGCCGCGCGCTGCGGCTAGCGACCATCACGCACTCGCTGAGACATCGAGCTCACTCGCGCCGCTTGCACTATGAAAGCCGCGCGAAGTTCTGGTTCTGGTTCTAATCCCAGCTCTGGCTCTGACTCTGTTTAGCTCCAGTTCTGGTTCTGGTGCTGTTTTCTGCTTACAGTTTTACGTGAATCACTTTTCCCCACTCGTTTATCATGAAACCCGAGCCCCGTTCCACCAAACCCAAGACTTATGCTGAAGTTCTGAGCCTCCCCAAGGCCCCAGAGAGACAGAAAAGGCCCAATAATGGCACGTTGAATTCAACGCCGATGCGCATAGCGCGGGGCGAAAGTTCTGCAGAGGCTGTTGCCGTGGGAGCCTCAGTCGCTAAGGTCACCAGACCCCTGGACGAGCCCGCCGCCAAGGCCGGAGGAGGCGTTCGAGCCCGATCCAGCTCCAAGCCGGTCCTCCCAGCTCCCTCCATCGTGCTCGTCTCCAGTGACTCCTCCCAGACGGATGGTTGGCAAGTCCCCAAGCACCCGCGTCGCTCTACGCGTCATGCCGGTGATGGCGACCATGATGGTACTCGCGAGCCATCGCCCCCGTCCCGCAGCCAAAAGAAGAAGCTGGCAAAGGCGTGCTCCTCCCCCTCCCCTCCTCCTCCCGAGGAAAACGACGAGAAGGCCAAATCAGCCCTACCCAATGACGCCAAGCCTGCCGATAAAGCCGACATGGCCCAAGCCCGACCCAGCCTCAGCTCGAACCCCAACCAGGCACTCGCCTCCCCGGCAGCCCCTGCCCGTGTTCCTCAGCCTATGCTGCCCCAGTTGCCGCTTAAGGAGCCGGAGCTCCCCGCCGCTGGCAAGGTCCCGGCCCTGGTCCCCTCCGCTCTCCGGCTCCAGAGGCTCGCGGTTCGCGGTATCGCCCCCGATGGCATCACTCTCATCGAGGCCTTGCTCGAGAGCCTCACCAACAGAGCGCTCTTCTGCAACTGGCGCTTCCCTGCCGGTCTCCCCGAATCCAGTCATGGCATGTTCAAGGTGCTCCTCAGAGCCGCGAAGGCACTCGACCCTGAGGGCGAGTTCTGCTTGAAGCACCCCTTCACCCCCGATCAAATGTTCATAGCGACTCGCTTCAGCTCGGCCACCTCCTACCTGAACGCAGTGAAGACGGCTCTCAAGGCTAAGAAGAGGGTTTGCTCTCTCGAGGGCGATCTCTTTCTCGCAGCCGTAGCCGCTTTGCACTTCGGCGTGCGAATCATGGTGCTCGGTGGCGCAACTCCCCAGCTCCCTCACCCTCAGCTCAAATACGACTTCCACCCCGTCGACGACGTGGTCGCGGAGAGGTCCATTGTGCTCGCCATGTGCCCATCTGGCGGCGGCTTCAACTGGCTTTATCCCGACACCACCATCCTTCCAGACGTGGTGGAAGATTTCGCGCCGCAATGCGCTTGGCTCACAGCAGCCCTCCCGGAGCCGCTGTTGCTGGACTGGGCTGACGACGCCAACACCGACCGTGCCGTGGTCGGCTACTCGGAGCTTGCGGCTGCGGCAGCGTCAGCCACCGCAGGCGAGGCGACCGCCCAACAGCATCCCAGCGCAAGCACCGCCCAGCTAGCCTGTCAGTTTCCCCTCCAAAGGCTAGCCGTCCGCGGCAGCTCCGAGCCCGGGCTCGAGCTCTGCGAGGCGCTCCACCAGGCCCTCTCCATGCGCACCCTCATCAGCGGATGGGAGTACCTCGACGACCTTCCCGCCAACCCCGACGACCTGCGCGCCACCCTTCTCCACGCCGCTAGCACCCTCCAACCAGACGAAGAACTGAACCTCATGTCACCGATCACGCCCAACGAAATGTTCACTGGGAGCCACCTCAGCGACCTAGGTGATTTCCTGGCTGAAGCCCAGTCCAATGGGCGCTTTCAGCATCGCTCTCTCCGCGCAGAGCTGTTCATAGTAGCCCTCGCGTCTCTTTTCTTTGGCGTGCGCGTAATCGTGTTGCACGAGCACCCGGACCCTGCCAAGAAACCCATTCTCACCACCTACCGCGACTTCCAGCCCAGCAGCAAGGTCGTGGACGAGCGCTCCATCGTGCTTGTGCTGGGGCAGTTCGGCCACTTCAACTGGGCGCACCCGGCTGAGCTCGAGCTTGGTGAACAGCCGCACTGTTCCCCCGTCTGCCATCTAGCCGTAGTGGAGCTGCCAGTCATCATCGAAGACTGGGCCGACGACACCGGAACCAACATGGCCTCCCTCACCTCGAGCGTTCCCTCCCGCCCCGCAGCCCCGCGGCCTCATACAATGCACACATGGTTCAGCGGCCCTCGCCCGGGCGAAGAGGATTTACTCGCAGAAGAAGACATCAGCGCGCTTGCAGCGGAGCACCCGAACGCATCCCGCGTCCAGATCCAGTTCAGCCTCCTTTC
>Ga0169931_10015317_pt1 | contig 10268 bp, 6 predicted proteins | sample Kivu_15m_20L_FD_129675 | JGI IMG/M metagenome (GOLD analysis project Ga0169931, IMG submission 129675) | Freshwater microbial communities from Lake Kivu, Western Province, Rwanda to study Microbial Dark Matter (Phase II) - Kivu_15m_20L... | ecosystem: Environmental > Aquatic > Freshwater > Lake ... | reverse complement strand
GCCGGTGATTTTGATTTCGCCGGCCGGCAACTGGCTGACGTCACCGATGGGACGTGCGGCGCCTTCGATAGAGACGAGGCCTTCCCAACGGATAACCCACTCGGCGACATCGCGCTCGGAGGCGCAGAGCGCGAGGGCGCAAAAAGGCAGCAGAAACTTCTTCATGCGGGCTAGGCCAGGATGTCGCCGACCCGCCGCGTGGCAGTCGGGAACTTGCCGACGCCCGCGCCGACGATTTCATCGGCGACGGTGAGATAGACATCTCCCACGGTGCCTGTGATGCGGGTGTGCTTGCCCTTGGCGATCTTGCCGACGCCGCCGGCGACGAGCATGGCGAGGCCGCTGTTCTTGTGGGGATTGGCTTCGGCGTGTTCGTGGACGAAGATGAGGCAGGTGCGATCAAAGACCGTCGCATCGCCCTCAGGCATCGACTTCAACTTGGCAACAAGATAGGCGAATTCTTCGACGTGCCAGCGACAGATATCGCGGAGAACGCGCTGGCCTTCGGCGCCGTCCGCGCCGGCGACTTTGCCTTCGGCGTGGGTGTAGTCGTGATGGCGGCCGGCGGTGTAGCCGAGCCACGGGAAGCGTGAGATGCTCTGGCACTTCGTGAGCATGTACGACGCGACGCGCGTCTGGCGCGTGGCCAAGGCTTGCGCCAGAAGATCACTTTGCAGTTTGGCGATCCGAGGCCAGTCTTTCATGTCGCCGTCAAAGTCGGGCGGGGCGACGTGGCGGTATTCTTCAGGCAGTGCGGCGATGGCGCGTTCGAGATCGCGAATGCCGGAGAGGTGTTCGTCCAGGCGCGTTTGATCGTCCTTCGGCAGGTTTTTTTTCAGGTTCGCGGCATCGGTTTGAATGGTATCGAGAATGCTGCGCTTGCGATTGACCCAGCCTTCCTCGCGCTCGCCGAACAGACGATCAAACAAGCGGTGCGGGATCATCTCGGGCGGGAGGGCGCGCTCGTAGCCGGACCAGCTCATGTTGCGCTGCATGCTCTCGCCGAAGGACTCCTGCGCGACGCCGATTTGCAGGGAACGGAAGCGGGAGTCGCCACCGATCTTGGCGGCGATGACTTGGTCGATCGAGGGACCCGCGGGGCCGCGGCCCGTGAACCCGGTGCCGGTCATGAGGCCGCTCATCGAGTTGGTATGGCCATTACCCTGACCGTTGGCGGCGGCGTTGTCGACGCCGCTCAGGATGTGGAAGTCGCGGCGGTAGGCAGCGAGCGGCGCCAAGCACGGAGTCATTTTGTAATTCGCGCCTTCTTCGGCGGGAATCCACCAGCGTTCGGGGATGCCGTTGCCGTTGAACCAAAGAACGAAGCGGGTCTCGATGGGCTTGGACGCGGCGGCGTATGCGGTGCCGTGCGAGTTGAACATCGAAACGAGCGGCGGCAGTCCGACGGTGATCGGAGCGCCGGCGGCGGTGAGGCCCTTGAGCAGCGTGCGGCGAGACGTGCGGACTCGCTTAGTGATGGTTGACGGCATGCGTATTCCCTTCCTTGACTTCTCGCGCGAGCAGAAGCGAGAGCATCATCTCTTGAAACTTGAAATTGGATTTGCGGAAGTCTTCGGTCATCTTCCGAATGACGGGACGGTCGGCCGCGGTCTCGGTGCGGCCGGCGATGTAACGAAAATACTGTTTGGCAATGCACTCCTGGCATTGCGAGCTTTGAGCCAGCACTGCACCAAGCGCAGCGGGCGAGGAGAACTTCGAATTGGCAACCCCGGCGACGAACCCGGAGGAGTCGATCTCCAACTGCCACGCCGTCGTTTTCTGGTCGCGGTCTTCGCGGGTACGGCCGGTGGTGGTGAGCGCGAATTTGTCACGGCGCGCGCCGACGGCATCGAACTTTTCGAAGCCGAAGCCGATGGGGTCGATCAAACTGTGGCAGGCGGCGCAACCGGGATTGGAAACGTGTTCGGAGAGACGGTCTCGATTGGTCTGGGGCTTGCCCGCTGTGAACGGCGGGAGATTGGTGTTGACGCCGGCGGGAGGATCGGGCACATGCTGGCAGAGGAATTGCTCTCGGATGAAGAGGCCGCGGGCGGTGGGCGAGCTTTCGTCGGGCTTGGCGGTGGCGGCGAGGAACAACGCCTGGCCGAGCAAACCGGCGCGCTCCGAGGCGGGCGCGAAGCTCACGCGGCCGAACTCTTGTGCGGGCAGGGGAACTTGATAGATGGCCGCGAGTTCGCTGTTGACGTAGCCATGCGGGGCCGAGAAGAGCTCCATGAAATTGCGGTTGTTCCAGACCAGGTCGGCGACGAAGAGGCGCGCTTCCTCAGTCATGGCGACGGCGGTTTCGCGCGTGAAACTGGGATAGCGGCGGCGATCCTTGCTGGAGGTGAGAATGCGGTCAAAGCGAAGCCACTGGCCAACGAATTCATTGAGCGACTGGCGGGCGCGGGGGTTGTCGAGCATGCGGCGCACTTGCGTGCGGATGCCGGCGGGCGTAGCGAGATCGCCCTTTTCGGCCGCGGCGAAAAGAGCGGCGTCGGGCATCGTGTCCCAAAGCGCGTAGGAGAGGCGGTTTGCGGTGGCGTAGGGTTTGAGTTTGGCGTCGACGGTGTCTTCAAGCCGGAACAAAAAGTTCGACGACTGGAGCATAGCCTCGATGACGAGTTGCGCGCCTTTCAAGAATTCCTTTTCGGCGGAGAAAAGCGCGGAGTAGCGTTTGACTTCGTCTTCAGAGAGAGGGCGGCGGAAGGCCCGGAGGCCGAACTGACGGACAAACTTCGCGCGGCAGGCAAGGCTGGGTGGACAGCCGACCAAGCCCCGCGTATCGCCTCCGCGGAGTGCGCCTGTCGCGACTTTTTCGGCGGCCGCACTGTAGGACTCGATCAGCAGAGGCGAGAGGCCTTGGGCTTGAATCTGATTGCGAAAACCGTTGACGAAGTCTTCGGGTGGAAAGCGGTCAGCGGGTTTTGTGTTGTCGCCGAGAAGATCGCGGAGGGTGTTGTTGTATTGACTGTGGGTAAGGCGGCGCAGTTCGACGCGGACCGGCTTGCCAGTCTCTTCGTGTTCGCGGTAGCTCAACGCGGTGGCGAGATCGTCGCCGGTGAGCTTGACGAGACGGTCGACCCAGGCGCGAAGGACGGCTTCATCGGCGCCGCCTTTCTCGATGCGCTGCCCGCCGACATGCGCGACACGCATCGTAGGCTTTTCAAGAAGTGGCGATTTGGCGGGGTCGAGGCGTTCGATGAGTGTGACGAGCGAGCGGCCAAAGGCTTCGATGCGAGCGGCGCTTGTTTCCCCTTCGGGAAAGAGCAACTTCGTCCCGGCTGCTACGCCGTCACCGTTGTGACAACCGCGGCACCCGGCTTTTTCGAGAACCGGATAGACGTCTTTTTCAAACGACACGGCACCGGATTGCGCCAGCAGAAGCGGTGCGTTTAGAGCGGCGATGAAGACGAGGTAGCGGATGAGAACATCATATCGCTATTCGGGGCTAAGTCGCTTCGCATTGCCCGGTTCAAACTGATTGCGATCGAGCTTCGGATTGTTGATGACGACGCTCGACGAGTAGAGTTCAAAGATGCGGTCGCCATCGCGGTAGCGGACGATACTCCAGGGCCACATGACGCCATTTGTTTCACGGTATTTGTTGTAGACGGCCGCTTCTTCGATAAGGCGCTTCGATTCCGGATCGCGGCGCTGGAACACCTGGCGGATGGGAAGGTGCGTGGTCCGATGGAATGAGACGCGCACGCTGCGATTGGCAGTGTCGGTAATCTCGACGACTTCGACGGGGTTGTTGTCGAACGTGCCGTTTTCCTTAAACTCGATGATCAATCCCGGTTCCTTCATGCGCATCCGAAGAATGTAAAAAATGTTTCGGAGCGTGGTTTCCCGGTAACGGTCGTATTGGCCCGCTGGGAAGGGCCGCGCGCCACGGAATGTGAGTTGCGTTCCTTCCTCTTCCATGAACAGGTAGGCGTAGTCCTCTTTGTCCTTGCCGATGGACTGGCGTTCGCGTTGACCAAGCGCGCCGGGTTCCTTCGCGGCGGTGTAGAGCGTATAGAGCCGCGCATGCGCGAGTCCGTTCAATTGCTCGCGGTAGAACGTGTACATACGACCGGTTTCGGTTCGGTCGAGCATGGCCATAAACTTTGGGCCGCCCAGCGCTGCGAGAGATTGGTTCAAGATCTCGCGGCCCTTTGTTTCAGCGGGCGTTTCGGCCAACAACGAGGTGGCGGACAGAAGTACGCTCAGGACACGCATGGCTATTTCATGATCTCTGCCAGTGTGACGCCGGAGTTGATCGAAATGGTTTCGAATTTCGTCTCGGCGGCTTTGCGGCCGGCCTGGAACATCTCCGTCTGGTGCGGCAGCTTGATAGGGCCAGCCTCGCGCCAGTCTTTATAGATGACCTCAATTTCGGAGCTGCCAGGAGGGCCCGCCATTTGAAAGTTGGACTTGGCGGGCAAGCCCGTGGCGGGATCGATCGTGACTTTGACCGACGGGCCAGACTTGTCGGAGATCTCGATTACCGTTTCCGATAGCGCGTTGATTGTGCGTCCGGCGATGGAATCGCTTTGCAGTAACATGACCCAGCCGCGGAAGAGTTCGTCTGTAAGTTGCTTTTGGATGGGCGGGGGCATGGGCACGGCTGCGGGCGCGCCTGGTGCAGTGAACATTCCTTTCGTCCCGTCCCAGGTTGCGATGACCTTCCCAAACGGCAACTCTTGTTCCTGACGGAATTGATTGGGGAAAATGACCCAGGTCTTCTGCTTTGCCTGCATGTTGCCGAGCGCGGCGGTGGCCGTGGTGGTGAGATCCTTTACGGACTTCAGTTTGTCGATGCCGCCGACGGCCCGTTGGATTTTCGCGAGAATCGCTTTGCCCTTGGCGAGCGACGCCTCGCTAACTTCGGCGGCGGGCTTGGCAGGCTCTTTGACTTTGAGTTCAAGTTTGGTAGTTGGCAGCTTAAGATCGGTGAGCGGCGTCTTGAAGGCGTCAGGATTGCCGACGGCAACGAAGACGAACTTCGCGGGATCGATGTACTGTTTGGCGACGCGCAGGATGTCCGCCTTCGTAACGGCGGCCATCGCTTTCTGGTACTGCGCGAGGAAGTCGCGCGGGTACCCGTGGTAGTCGTAACGCACGACGCGGGAGAGCGTTTTCACAGGGCGATCGAAGTTGAAGACGAAGCGGTTGACGACCTTTTCCTTCGCGGTGTTGAGTTCGATGTCGGTGACCGGTTCGGTGCGGATGCGATCGATTTCCTTGAGGATCGCCTGAATGGTTTCTACGGTCGATTCGGCCTTCGTCGAAGCGTGGATGCGGAAGGTGCCGGGGTGGTTGTAATCGGCGCCCCAACCGCCGCCAACGTTGTAGGCGTAACCGAGTTCGGTGCGGACTTTGCGGAATAGGCGCGAGTCGAATCCACCGCCGAGGATGTCGCTCATTACTTCGAGCGCGGCGTAGTCCTTGTCGCTCAACAGGCCGCCGAGATGGCCGATCGACAGGAACGTTTGCGTAACGTCCTTCTTTTCGCCGAAGTAAAGGCTGGGCTTGGCGACGTTTGAGACTTTCGGAAAGACCGGCGGCGCACCGGCTTGTGGAGACCAACCGCCGAGGGCTTGTTCAAGGCGCGCCTTCATCGCGGCCTTGTCGAAATCACCCTGCACCGAAAGAACGATGTTGGCTGGATGGTAGTAGCGCTGATAAAACGCGATGATATCGGCACGGCCGATCGCGTCGACGTTCTCGTATTCGACTTCGCTCCCGAAAGGCGTTTCGCGGCCGTAGACGATAGCGTTAAACTCGCTGCCGGCGATGGAATCGGCGTCGTCGTAGCGGCGGGCGATGGCGCTGCGATACTGCGTCTTCAGAAGATCGATTTTGGCTTGGCGGAACTCGGGCTGGGTTAGCACGTCGACGAACACTCCGAGAACTTCATCGATGTTTTCCTTGAGGCAGTTGAAGCTGACGGTGGCCATTTCGTCGGAGCTATTCGATTCGACCGAGGCGGCGATATTTTCGAGTTGTTCGTTGAGTTGATCGCCGGTCTTGGACTTCGTGCCGCCGGAGCGGAGAACGTCGCCGGTGAATTCAGAGAGACCCTTCTTCGGGGCGGGATCGAGGAGCGAACCGGTGCGGACAAGGGCGGATCCCGTGATGAATGGTAGCGCGCGGTTTTCAAGGAGATAGACCTTGATACCATTCTTCAGCGTGACGATTTCGATGTCGGGAATTTTGACGTCGCCGAGCTTGCCGTACTTCAACGTTTTCCATGCGCCGACTTGCAGCGCTGGCGCTTTGGCGGGCTGAGCGGCCAAGAAGCTGGCGGAGGTTAGAACTAGGATTGCGGATTTCACTTGGCGTCTCCCTTGGCCGGCTGCACGGTGACGGCGACGGTCTTGTTGGCGGGCTTGAAGTAAACGTTGGCGACGCGTTTGACGTCGGCGGTCGTGACCTTTTCGAGTTCTTCGAGATCGGTGAAGATCTTGCGCCAATCGCCGTGGGTCATGTATGTTGCGGCGAAGGCGTTCGCAAGGCCGGAGTTGGAATCGAGCGCACGCAGCAGACCGGCGCGGGCCTTGGTTTTCACGCGTTTCACAGCAGCTTCATCAACGCCGTCTTTTTGTACGCGGGCGATGATTTCTTCCCACGCCCTTTCGAGCTCGTCGACGGTCTTGCCTTGGTTGGGCACAGCAAAGTAGATGAACAGGTGCGGATACTTGCCGGAGGGGAACGACGAGATCGTTTGGATACCTAAAGCGGTCTTCTTTTCTTCGACCAACTCCTTGTGCAAGATGCTCGTGCGGCCGGAGGAGAGAACACCGTTCAGAACATCGAGCGCGGCATCGTCTGAGTGGGTATTTTCGGGACGGTGATAGCCGATGGCGACGAACGGTTGCGCGGGGCTTTCAATCGATGTCCGCTTCGTGCCTTCCTGCTTCGGTTCAACGGTCACGAGGCGCGGCGGAAGCGGGCCAGCGGGAATCGGGCCGAAGTATTTTTCGGCGAGTCTTTTCATCTCCGCCGCGTTGATATCGCCAACGATCGAGATGCACATGTTGGAGGGAACGTAGTAGGTCTTGTGGAACGCTTCCCCGCCCTTGGCGCGCAGGTTTTCGATGTCGCTGGCCCAGCCGATGAAGTTGCGATAGGGGTGCGCGGTGAAGGCGGTGGTAAGCAGCGCTTCAATGAGCTTGCCTTGCGCGGAGGATTCAACGCGCATGCGGCGCTCTTCGCGGACGACGTCGCGCTCCTTGTAGAACTCGCGGAAGACGGGGCGGGCGGTCCATTCCGATTGCAACGCGAACCAGAGTTCGGCGCGGTTGGAGGGGAGGCTGTAGAAGTAGTTTGTTGCGTCGAGGGCAGTCGATGCGTTAAAGCCGACGCCGCCGTTGCGTTCGATTTCGCGAGTGAAGGCGTTCTGATCGACGAAGCTATCGGCCTTGGTGATTGCCTTCCTGAGTTCCGCTTCGAGGCGTTCGATTTGCGCTTTGTCGGCGCGGCGGCCTTTCGCCCTTTCGCCTTCGAGTTTGTCATAGACGGTCTCGACTTCCTTCAAGGCCTTTTCTTCCTCGGGCCAGTTCTTGGTGCCGAGCGAAACGGTGCCTTTGCCGATCATGTGTTCAAACATGTGAGCGGTGGAAGAGGCGTTGGCGGGATCGTTGGCGGCGCCACTATCGACGTGCATGTAAAAGGACACGACGGGGGCTTCGTGGCGTTCCATGACGATGAAGTGGAGTCCGTTGGCGAGGGTGAACTCGGTGATCCGCTTTTCGAAATCTTGCAGGCTCTGGGCGCTTATGGATGCGGCCAGAAAGGTAAGAAGAGCGAGACGGCGCATTTGCTTCTATCGTAGCAATTGGAGGTGTCTACGGCGATGCCGTGGGTTTCAACTGCATCTACAGCCTTCACCGTCTCGGCGATTCTGTCCACACTCTTGAGCAAGCTTCCCTACGCGACCCGCACCGAATCAGGCTCTCAAAATGAGCGGATCAGGACATCGAGGATGGCTCAGTGACCGGGAGTGAGAATGCTAATTTCGATGGACCATAGATTTACTTCAGCACGCGCACGATCACGCGCGATGCAGCGCTCGCTTGGCGGAACACGCGATGCGTCGCCTTTTGAAAATCGGCCTCGCGCGCTTCGTTGATTGGCATGAACTTCTGCGGGTTGCGGTCGACCAGCGGAAACCATGAGCTCTGGATCTGTATCATAAGCCGATGGCCGCGGCGGCAAGTGTGGAATATGTCATTCATACCGTACTCGACATTTGTCGCTGCGCCGGGTTGGAAGGGCTCTGGCTTTGAAAAGCTGTTTCGGAATTTGCCTCGGAAGACTTCACCGCGCACGAGCATCTGATAACCGGCCATTGGCGGGGCGCGCTTTTCGGGTTTCGATCCGTCGTAGTCGGGCGTAGGTAGTGCATCGGGGAACACATCGACGACTTTGACAATCCAATCGGCGTCGGTGCCGGTCGTCGACACGAAAAGCGAGTTCAGAATCGGCCCGGCTATCGTGAGATCTTCTTCGAGCACGTCGGTCTGGTAGGTCAGCACGTCGGTGCGGGAGGAGGCGAAGCGCTGATCGTCGACCATGTGCTCGCGGGTCATGCCGATCGAGATGTCGGATTGCGATGGCACGGGTTTGGCGGGATCGCTGATGAAGTCGTCAGAAGCGGCGGTTTCGCGCGGGGCATCAAACGTCAACTTGCCATTGGGGTGCAGATAGATCGAGCGTTCCTTCGATTGAGTGGGCGGCCACGATTCGAAGCTGCGCCATTGATTCGTGCCAGTTTCAAATACTTGCGCCTTGGGAATTTTGCCATCACCCTTGCCTTTCAAGTAGTGCGCGAAGAAAGGAGTTTCGATGTTCTTGGCGTAGTCGACGCTGGTCTTGGCGTCGAACTTGATGAAGCCGAGATGCGTGCCGTCATCACGCGACCATTGGCCGTGACGCCACGGGCCCATGACGAGCAGGTTCGTCGTCGACGGGCTTTGCTTCGCGACGTTGCCGAACACTTGCAGCGCGCCGTAGAGATTCTCGGCGTCAAACCAGCCGCCGACGGTCATCACCGCGGGTTTGATGGCTTTCAAGTGCGGACGCAGGTTGCGCGACTGCCAGAACTCGTCGTAGGTGTCGTGCTTCATCATCTCGCTCCAAAAGGCGACGGTGTTCTTAAAATACCGTTCGTTGGCGTTAAAGAGAGGCCCCATCTGAAGGAAAAACTTGTAGCCGTCGGGCGTGCCGTGTTCAAAGCGCGGAGTATTCTTTGGCGGCGGCACAGGCTCGGGGCGCGGCTTGCCGAAGCCGGCGAGAAAATTGAATGCGTGAGGGAGGTACAACGCGCCATTGCGGTGGAAGTCGTCACCGGTAAACCAGTCCGTAATGGGCGCTTGCGGCGAAGCGCAGACGTGGGCTGGGTGTGCATTGATCATGCCGGCAGCGGTGTAGAAGCCGGGGTAGGAGATGCCGTAAGTACAAACTTTGCCGTTATTGTTTGGAACGTTTTTGACGAGCCAATCGATCGAATCGTAGGTATCGCTCGACTCGTCGATATCGGTAGTGGCGTTCTTGGCAGCGCGATGCGGCGTCATGTTGACGAACTCGCCTTCGCTCATATTGCGGCCGCGAACATCCTGATAAACAAAGATGTACTTGTCGCGGGCAAGCGCCTTGTTCGGACCGAGGTCCGTCTTGTAGAGATCGACGCCGTAGGGCGAGACGCTATAGGGCGTGCGGTTCATCAGCATCGGCCACTTCTGCGATTGATCCTTCGGGACGTACACGCTGGTGAAAAGGCGTTTGCCGTCGCGCATCGGGATCCGGTACTCGTACTTGGTGTAGTGCGTGCGGATGTAGGCTTCGCCTTGGGCACAGAGGATCGCGGCACTTGCCAGGAATAGGATCGTTCGCATCTTAGTTCTCGAATTGCTTACGGAACGCGGCGAACTGCGAGCGCAACTCGTGTAATTCGGCTTCCAGTTGGTTGACACGGATCTCGAGTTCCTCGACCTTAGGATTCGCGCGCGGGGCGTCGGACAGTGCGACAGTCGCCGCGGCGAACGACGATGAGTCGTACGCGCCGCCAAGCAGATGCATCCACCGCGGCTCGCGCTGGCCGGAAAGCTTGCCGAGGAACACGGTTAGCGGGTGCTCGCGCTCGGACAATTTGCGCAGCGAGTTTTCAACGGCGTCCAGGTCGTCGAAGGCGTACATGCGCTGACAGCGATCCTTCAGTTCATTCAATGTTTGCGGACCGCGCAGCAACAATACGCAGATCAGAGCCAACTCGCGATTGT
>Ga0169931_10015316_pt1 | contig 10268 bp, 7 predicted proteins | sample Kivu_15m_20L_FD_129675 | JGI IMG/M metagenome (GOLD analysis project Ga0169931, IMG submission 129675) | Freshwater microbial communities from Lake Kivu, Western Province, Rwanda to study Microbial Dark Matter (Phase II) - Kivu_15m_20L... | ecosystem: Environmental > Aquatic > Freshwater > Lake ... | reverse complement strand
GAGAAATCTTGGTCTCACCTCTCTCCACAAACTTCTCATAGTTCAAGTCGCGTAGATCTGGCGAAACCTTGAAGTACTCGCCGTGGTCATCGGCGAGTGCCATCTCTTCTCTGCTAAGCAGTACTTCAAAGAGCTTTTCGCCGTGCCGAGTTCCGATCACTTGTACCGGATAATCGGGAACTCCCAAGAGCTCCGTTATCGCTGCTGCCAAAGTGTCAATCGTTGCTGCGGGCGACTTCTGAACAAAAATGTCTCCGTTTGTTGCATTACGGAACGCGTACAGTACCAAGGCAACGGCATTATCAAGACTCATGATAAAGCGCGTCATAGAAGGGTCAGTAACTGTGATTGGAACACCTCGCACTATTTGAGCAATCATCAATGGGATTACAGACCCGCGAGTAGCCATCACATTTCCGAAGCGCGTACCACACAGCACAGTTTGAGAATCGTTGAGACTGCGCGATCGCGCTACCATAACCTTTTCCATGAGCGCTTTTGACATGCCCATCGCATTGGCGGGATATACCGCTTTGTCTGTGGAGAGACAAATTGCCTTCTCGACGCCGGCCTGAATTGCCGCCTCTAGCACGTTTTCGGTTCCCATCACGTTTGTTTTCACCGCTTCCATTGGGTGGAACTCACACGACGGCACTTGCTTCAACGCAGCTGCATGAAACACGAAGTCTACGGATTGCATCGCCTGAGATATGGACGAGTAATCTCGAATGTCGCCCACATAGAACTTAACTTTCGATGACTTGTATTCCTGCCGCATATCGTCCTGCTTTTTCTCGTCGCGGCTGAATATGCGAATTTCGGCAATATCTGTGTCGAGAAATCGACTCATTACTGCATTACCAAACGAGCCGGTACCACCTGTGATGAGGAGTGTTTTCCCTTTGAACACTCAAGTGAGCATACAAGGGATGCTGGACGCGCCTCGACAGGTCTAGCTAAACACCCTGCTCGAATGAACTCCGCTCTTACATGAAAGACTGAGAGCAGCCAAAGATCCACGTCTCAAAGACGAGGATTGAAAACAGAGAAGTCGTTGCAAGTTGAATCGACCGAATCACTGGCCATACCACTACTGGAGTCGAGACGAATTCCGAGGAGAATCGAAGAAAAGCTAAGTGAGTACACGGCTTCCCAGAAGTCGTGACTCTGAGATCATGCTCTAACATTTCGTCATCCGCTCGGGCTGACCCAAGAAACTCGCTTATGATGGTTTGATGAGCCGATTCTGGAAGCTCCTTCGTTCTGGAATCTCCTTATTTTCCTGGCGAGGACGAACCGCGCTTCTGCTAGCTGCAGTGGCACAAGTAGCACTCGTAGCGCTTGATGCTCTCGGGCTCTTGCTCTTGGCATCAAGCTTTGAATTCACCGGTGACCCTGACATGTCAGGGATTACGGTTGATACCACGGCTGTAAAGTTGCTGACGATTATTGCTCTTTTCATTGGTCGCAGTGCACTTTCATCCGTTGTGAGTTGGTTTTCCATCCAACAATTGATGATTGAAGAGTCGCGTCTAAGTATTTCCGCATTTCGCCTGCTTCTTGATCCGAGTACGCGTTTGGACAACACGGTGGACACTCACTTTCACAACCAAGTTGATCGTGTTCCAGAAGTATTGATCAAACTTGGATTTAACGGTTCAGCCATAGTCGCCGAACTCTTGACTATGGTCGGCTTGCTAGGTGTCTTCGTGATGTTTGATCCACTCACAGCTTCAATCTCAATCACCTATTTTGTGATTGTTGTGACTACTCAGTACCGAACACTCGCCAAACTGTCGTATCAGCAGGGAGACCAATTGGTCATAACTCGTAATGAGTTATACCGGCAATTGACTGATGCAGCACATCTTCGAAAGAGCCTGTCAAATACATCTGCTGAATCACTAACGGTCTCACTAGGTAGGTATCGTTCATCGCTTTCAAAATTGCGAGGGCACTTTTCATTTCTCACAACGGTGCCGCGATACTTGTTGGAAATCACGCTAGCCCTCGGGATTCTCCTAATAGGTGGCGTTACATACTTGACTTCGGGCCCAGAGCAGAGTTTGTCTGCGGTGGTGTTGTTTACCGGAGTAAGCTTTCGGCTGTTACCCGTCGTAAATCGTATTCAGTCACTTGCCCTTATGATCGTTAATGACATCCCAACTGCGAAACTGATATCTGAAAAGCCTGTCAAAGTTGCGATTCAAGTTACCGATCAACCCATAGATGCTGCCAACATTGTTGAATTGAGTGGGGTCGGCTACCGGTATCCCGACTCCGCAGAGCACGTGCTCCACAACATCAATATTCGGCTTTCAAAAGGCAAACAGTACGCCATCGTTGGGCCGTCTGGAGCCGGCAAGACCACACTCGCAGATGTCATTCTGGGTCTCTTGCAGCCGTCTTCTGGGGTGATGCGACGCGCCAAAGCAAGTATTAGGGCTTATGTGCCTCAAGAAATCCACATTGCTTTCATCTCGCTAGCCGAGAACGTCGCTCTGGTATGGAACCGGTCAGAGGTTGACTACTGCAGGGTCGAATCTGCCCTCAGGAAGGCAGGGCTTCATGAGTTCCTGACACGCATCGACGATCCAACACCTTTGCTCAACGAGTCGCTCTCCGGTGGGCAAAGACAGCGAATTGGGTTGGCCCGTGCGTTTTACTCTGGCGCTGATTTGATTGTCCTTGATGAGGTTACTAGTGCACTCGACTCTGAAACAGAGAAGAGTGTGGTGGAACAAATCTATGAACTGCGTGGTAACGTAACCGCCGTCATCATCGCCCACCGTCTGAGCACCGTGCAACACTCTGATCATGTTTTCTATCTTGAAAATGGTCAACTGATCGGGTCAGATACATTCCAGGTGCTTGCAGGTACGCTTCCCCAATTTCGCCATCAAATTGAGCTTGGTCAGATTCGGTCATGTACTGCGCGCGACAAATGACTATGATGACGTTGCATCGGCGTCATTGTACTCGGGTGACCCATCAGATAGGAAGCAAGAATTCAAGTTAACATTCCATAGCAAAAGCGGCCGTCATTGCGGGCGATGCGAGGGAACTATAGCTACTAATACAACTCATCGAAGTTAGCTTCACTTCATGACTTGCCCCCATTGCAACTTTAGACCACAAGAGAATTTAGTGACTCCCTGACGTCGGAGCAAAAGTGTTGCACGTAGTAAATTTCCGATTCACCTAAGCCTGACTGGAGTGTTTGTTCACGATCGCCAAACGCTACGGGAGAGACAAAGCGGGCTTTCCTATAACTAGTTGTCTCGTCACCATCTCGAACGACGTCGTGTTCGCATCTACCAATAGTTCGTCAATCATTTGCTGGCGATTAGGTGCTAACCAACCATAAAGATCAAAGATTATGAAGCCGCCCGGGACTAACTTCTCAATCAAGGTCCTCATACATGAGAACTCCGCATCAAAATCACCAGTGTTTAAATGGACAAATGCAAACTCTGGCATCACGTCCAGGACCTTCGAAGACAGGAACTCTCTTACCCATACCGCCTCAACATCTTGTACCCAACGACCTCGAACCAGCTCGAAGTCGGTATTGTACGACGTTTGTCCTCTCTGCAAGGACGTCGCTGAGCCGTCTAAGGGATCAATCAAGAACCACTTACGCGGCTTCAGTTCAGCCTTCAAACACTCAGACACGACTAGCGGAGCTGTTCCGAAGCTTACGCCGGCAGTCATGAAATCGCCGCTACGAGTATTGCGTACAGCCATCTGAGCCAACGAAAGGACCGTGTATACCCTCAGCCGTGTCACATTCACGTCCCGACCTATGTGCGTATCTAGTTGCGCCCATTTCTCGTGTACTTCGGCAAAACTACCGACATGAATTCGAGTTAATGTAAACGGACAGGAGACCCCTTGATAATTGACCCGTTCGTGTTCATGTCGCCCTCCGACTAGCCTCCGTAGAAGCCTCCAGAGAAGCGGCGGGATTAGGTCCCTCAAAGTTCCGATAGCAAGTACTCTTGTCATGTTTGATCCTGACAATCCTCCAAGATACTCCGAAAAGATCGGCCATACCTTTCTCCTATGTTTTTGCTGCCTAACTGAAGTACTGTAACGACCTTTGGTGACACGGCGTAAATCTTGTCACCGAGAGTGAATTGCCAATAGCCGAATGCGCTGAACGTAGCACACTGTCCCAAATCCTTGAGTTTCCTGTCAATTCAAATCACAAGACCTACGACTTATAGTTTCTCAGCACGACATCCGAAATTGACGCACTTCGATGCACTCTCGCGCCCCAAACGACTTAGCGCCACGAACGTACTGATCGGCTCGAAGATCGCACTCCACACCGTATTGAAGTTGATGCTGCTTGCCATTACGGCGACGATCACTCATCCGGTGCCAGTGCAGGAATTGGCACTTCTCGAATCCGAAGACTCTTGCGGGGGTCCTTCTCAGAAGTTTGAAGACCCACGAACATATCTTCATCCTTCTTTTCCAGTACTGCAGCTCGATACGAGGACAGCAGCGGAACTCTTGCATGCAAATCAACTGTTGCTCCGTTGTTGATTGCTTGTCGAACTGATTCCACAGCCTCAAACTAGTGACTTGCTTTGTATGCGAGCAGGTAATGTGTTAACGGTGAATAGTAACTGTTTCACTCATTGTAAATGCTTTATGACCTGCCCGAACTGCCTCTCCAAACTTCAGTCGCTGACAAGGAAAACTCCAATCTCTATTTCATTCAACTTCACATAGGTCCGCGAAACATGGGTCGTAAACGTCATCTTCTGATAACTGGCGCTTTGGGACACATCGGATCAGCTCTGATTCGCGATACCAAGTCCTTGATTGATGTTCGACGAATCACGATGGTTGACGATATGTCGACGCAGAGATACTGCAGTCTTTTCAATCTTCCGAGTTCAATCAGCTACACCTTCTTGGAAGGTGACGTTGGTCAGATTCTGAATTCAGCTCTCTTGAAAGATGTAGACGCAGTGATACACCTTGCGGGCGCCGTTGATCCTGTAGCAAACTTTGCCTCACCTGAAATTCTTGTACAGAACAACCTAAGAATCACAGAGTGTATTGCACGGGCTTGCGAGTCAGCCCAGGTACCTCTCATCTTTTCATCTTCAACAAGCGTGTACACGCCGACTACATCTGAGGTCGACGAAACCGAGACAGCACTCAATCCCCAAGGGGCGTATGCACAGTCAAAATTGAAAGAAGAAGAGTTGATTCGGTCGATTCTGCATCACGGCCGCTACTTGATTTTCCGTTTCGGTTCGATCTTCGGTCCTTCAATTGGGATGAGGTTCCAAACGGCGATTAATAAATTCTGCTACCAGGCTTCTTTTGGCAGACCGATTGACGTATGGCGAACGGCTATGCATCAATTTCGGCCGTACCTCGCAATTTCGGATTGCACTAGTGTCCTGGGACAAGCGGCCAGTTTTGACTTATTTCCAAACACAACCATCAATGCCGTAACTTGCAATGCAACAGTTATGGAGATTCTGGATTGTATTCGAAGTTGTGGTATCGAACCCGATGTGATAGAGGTTGATAATCTCGCAATGAACTCGTTCTCATACCGAGTTTCAAACGATGTAGCCGTACAAGCAGGCTTTACTTTCGAAGGAAGTCTCCTAAGTGGAGTAAGCGACACGCTGAATCTACTTAAAGGGGCAGTTCCCCTACGGACAGGCTTTTCAATTGAAAAAGGAGAATTGCTTGATGATCTCGCGAAGCAATAGCCAGTGCCGATTGACAGGTGACCTACTTGAACCGGTTCTCGATCTCGGTCGTCAGCCCCTCGGAAATGGGTTCCTCAAGCCTGGCGATGATGATGAGTACTTCTACGATTTGAGGTGTGGATTCAGCCCTGTTTCTAATCTCTTCCAGATACTTGACCAACCCCCACCGGAGGTTATGTTCACCGAATCTTACGCGTTCTATTCGGGAACCTCGGTTCGAATGTCCCAGCACTTTAAATCGTTGGCCGAGGACATAATCACAGACGGTTACCTCTCCGAAACTCCATTCATCGTAGAAATCGGCAGTAACGATGGCATCTTCTTGAAAAACTTTAAGAGTCGTGGAATTGCGCATTTGGGTGTTGAGCCAGCAAGTGGGGTCGCGGACGTAGCCGAGCGTGAGGGTGTTGATGTACTTCGACGCTTCTTTGGTCTTGACACCGCTCGTTACATCGTGGAGAAATACGGGAAAGCCAGCGTGGTCGTTGCAGCAAATGTAATGTGCCACATCCCCGACATACGAGGTCTGGCTGAAGCTATTGCATTCTTGTTGAAGCCGGACGGTGTATTGATCTTTGAAGATCCATACCTAGGTGATGTAATTCGACTCGGTTCATACGATCAAATTTATGACGAACATGTCTTTCTCTTTTCGGCACTTTCTGTTGGAAAAATCTTTGATGAGGTTGGGATGGAGTTAGTTGATGTCCAGCCTCAATCAACACATGGTGGATCAATGAGATACACGGTTGCTCACCGTGGCCAACGCCCAATAGCCACTTCCGTAGCTGCGTTAATCACACAGGAACGAGAGCAAGGACTTCACCGAACTGATACTTTTTTTACTTTTGCACAACGAGTTTCCGACTCTGCTTCAGCTCTGCGCGAAACTCTCGAGCATCTGAAGTCTCAGAACTTGCGAGTTGGGGCATACGGCGCGACATCCAAAAGCACGACGATTTACAATTTTGCAAATATTGATCGGTCCTTGATTTCCTGCATCTATGACAACTCAATTAGCAAAATTGGCAAACTGACTCCTGGCACGCATATCCCAATTGTTGAAGAGTCTGAGTTTGGGAAGAATCCCCCAGATGTTACATTTTTGGCTGCATGGAATCATGAGGGAGAGATCATGGAGCGCAACCGTAGATATTCGGAGTCGGGGCGACGGTGGCTAACTCACTTGCCAAGTGCTCGATTTCTATAGTTCGTTGTGATTCCTGTTGCAAACCCTCTGGCGCAGACGAAGCGATTTGAAGCTGAGATCTTCGCCGCGATTGAGAGGGTTGTCGCTAGCGGTCAATACATTCTCGGTCCCGAAGTTGAACATCTTGAAGCTGAGTTTGCAGCATTCACTGGTACTGGCTATGCCGTAGGTGTCGCTAACGCCACGGACGCGCTCGCAATCGCACTTCGAGCTCTTGACATCGGCCCCGGCGATGAGGTCATCACGGTTTCAATGACTGCAGTCGCAACTGTTGCTGCCATCAGGATGGTTGGTGCAACTCCAGTATTGGTAGATATCGAGCCCGACTATTACACGATTGCACCATCAGCCATCAATGCCGCAATTTCCAATCGAACGCGGGCCGTCATTCCGGTTCATCTCTATGGTCAGCCCGCAGATCTAGAGTCGATCGTTGATCTATGCAGTAGACGTGGAATTCCAGTAATCGAAGATGCGTCACAAGCTCATGGGGCAATGATTTCCGGTAAGCGTGTTGGCGGCATCGGCCTTATCGGGGTCTTTAGTTGTTACCCTACGAAAAACCTTGGGGCGATTGGAGACGCTGGGCTTATCACGACGAATGACCCATTGCTTGCTCAGCGACTGAAGAGGCTTCGACAGTATGGTTGGGAATCTAGAAACTGGAGTACCGAGTCGGGTGTTAACTCCCGACTTGATGAGATTCAAGCCGCGATTCTACGAGTGAAGCTTCGGTCCCTTGTGCGGGATAATGCAATACGAGTGCAGATAGCTGCTCGTTACCTGCGCGAGTTTAGCGACCTTCCTATCTCACTACCCAAAGTACGATCCAGTGTGTATCACGTCTGGCATCTCTTTGTAGTGCGAGTCTCAGATCGAGAGAATCTACAAAGGCAATTGCTGAGATTGGGCGTCTCTACTGCCATTCATTATCCATTTCCAGTGCATATACAAGATGCTTACAGAAGTCACGTGGTAGTACCGGATTTGCTGAAAGTGACTGAGCTTTATGCGACTTCCGTCTTGAGTATTCCGATGTATCCAGAGTTGAGCGAGGAAGACGTTGGAACTGTCATCACGGCTATAGGGAGATCGCTCGCAAGCTATACCGACTAAGACTTCGTCTCCAATCTGTTTCGTTCTTGTATTTTCGAATAACATCTAGGATGTAGTCGTGTCCTCCCCGTACTTGATTCCACGCACAATTCACTTTGAGGAAAACGGTTCTGTCACGGTGTTTGAGGAAGGTACTGTTCCATTCCCTGTGAGAAGAGCATTTTGGGTCTCAGCCTCGCACGGTCAGTCAAGAGGTTCACATGCTCATCGAGAGTGCTGGCAAGTCTTATTCGCAACAAATGGACAGATTCAAGTCGAGACATCGTCAAAAAGTGGAGTAGGGAGTTTTAGCTTGAATAGCCAGGGCGAGGGATTAGTCGTGCCGCCACTAACATGGGCTTCTCAAACTTATTTTGGTGAGAATCCAACTCTTCTCGTAGTCTGCAGCCATTTATTCTCAGAGCAAGATTACATTCGTGACTTTAACGAATTCGTAAAAGTTCTTGAGGCGATTCACTGAATTGAGTTCTGCCTGCTCCACTTGTTGATTGTAGAGATCAGTCCAGCGGACAGTTCGATCTCGCATCTCCAGCCAGTGGCTCTTCTAAACTCCCCCGCATCTACATATCTATCTTGGCGCTCCACAGCATGAAGGTTGTCCGGGGGGGCAATTGCTTCCAAATGAACCTCTTTATCAATTCTTGTTTCCACGAGTTTCTTAAGAGTGAGCATCACCTCCTTGATCGGAAATGATCTCTCGGATCCGATGTTAAAAGTCTTATTGCTTGTTGAGTTACGGTTTATTGCGGCGGCGACAAAGGCTCTCGCTACATCATCAATGTAGATATAGTCTCGCACAAACTCAGCGCCCTTGTAATACACAAGTCTCTGCCAAAGAACTGCGGCTTTAACGCTTTGATCAAGAAAACCCCTATCAACTACGCTTGACGTCGTACCTCCGTATACATTCGAAAGTCGCAGAACTGTGAAATCAATAAGTGATTCGCGAGCGTATTGAGTCAAGTACAGGCGTTGCGCAGCTTTACACGTCTCATAAAAGCCCGCAACCACATTCGTGGACTGAAGAGCTGACAGGCCATCAATATCAAGCCGTGATTCCGTAATTGAACCCGCAGCAATAAAGTGAGGTCGATTCCCGAATCTAATCGCCGCTTCTGCAACGTTTACAAGGGCCAAGACGTTTGCCATCACATCGCCGCCAACATTAATGCGCGCTTCACTAGCACTGGTCTGACCAGAAAGGTAGAAAACGATATCCGGCGGAAGTAGTGCTACTCGAGCGCCATCAAGCTCTGCTGGATTCCAAGCGACCCATCGTCCGTAGGAAAAGTGTCTATTTCCATTACGTCCAATTCCAACTATCTCAATACCTAATGATGACAGTTGAGCGCAGACAGCGGTCCCGATTTTCCCCGATGCACCAACCACCCAAGCAATCATTGGCTCAACTTTTCATATCCCGGTGTCTAAGTAATCGAAAACCAACGATAAGTGGAGCTCCAATGTTCGGAAGAGAATCTACATGACCTTCAATCGTCGGTGCAGTTACCTCGGAATATCGCTTTTCGTACGGAAAACAAAAGACTTGCAGATAACCAAGAGTCTTCAGAAAGTCACAGAGTTTGCTCGGACTATAAAATCGACATGGAATGAATTGACCGTAGTATTTTTGTAACGAGAAGAATTCGCCTCCGGTGGAAACCTGCAAGTCGTCAATCAGAATCCAATTCGGCCGAGTTTTTTGAATGAGGGAGTGAATTTCTTCATCCGATGAGAGATATTGGAGTGCAGAATTCGCGTATAACAGGCCACTTGACGAGTTAGAGGACTCGTAAACATCAGATAATGAGCAGAACGTGAGCTTCTTAGACCTCGACGTCTTTATATTGAGTCTTTCGACGAACTTTGGCTGCTCAATCACTATGTAGGCACTCAAATTGCTGAGTGAAACCTCACTTAGGAGCTCAATACCCCATCCACTCCCCCCACCAAAGTCATAGATCTTGTGTTCCCCTGTCATTTCGACTACAGGAGGCAGAGACGTTGCTCTAGGAAAATCGCCTTTCGTTGCGCTTAGATACATCGCTTCCTGTCTACGCACCCACCGATCAGTCGTGAAGGCCGAAACCTCGGTAGTCGCGGTAGTCAAATGCTGTGAATAATCAGCGCACGACTGCCAGGAGTCAAACATTCCCAGCCAGATTGCTTCTTTCTTCCCTGCTCTAAACAGCTCG
>Ga0169931_10015314_pt1 | contig 10268 bp, 9 predicted proteins | sample Kivu_15m_20L_FD_129675 | JGI IMG/M metagenome (GOLD analysis project Ga0169931, IMG submission 129675) | Freshwater microbial communities from Lake Kivu, Western Province, Rwanda to study Microbial Dark Matter (Phase II) - Kivu_15m_20L... | ecosystem: Environmental > Aquatic > Freshwater > Lake ... | reverse complement strand
AATCGGGTGACCGAGTCCATCATCAAGAGGACATCTTTTTTCTGATCCCTAAAATACTCAGCAATCGTGCTGGCGAGAAATGCGCCCCGCATTCGCAGCAGGGGTGACTGATCGCTCGTGGCCACAATGACCACGGATCTTGCCAGTCCCTCTGGGCCCAGATCCCTCTCAATGAACTCACGGACTTCTCTGCCTCGCTCACCGATTAGAGCAATGACGTTGATATCGGCGGCCGTATGACGAGCCATCATCCCCAACAGAATCGACTTACCGACGCCCGATCCCGCCATGATCCCGACCCGTTGTCCGCGACCACAAGTCAATAGAGCATTGATCGCTCGGACGCCCAAATCTAGGGGTTTTCGAATGACCTCTCGCTCCAGCGGATGAGAAGGTTTTTGATACAACGTGCGCCACTCGCCCTCAAGTTCAGGATCCGAGAAGAGTGGCCCCTTGCCGTCGATGGAATGGCCACGGGCGTCCAGAACACGGCCGAGCAATGCATTTCCAACCCGCACTGCTGAGGACTCTTGTGCAAGCCGAACACGGCTATCGTTGTTAATGCCGGTTGCATCATCAAATGGCATCAATAGAACGCGCTTATCTTTAAACCCAATCACTTCGGCATGAACCACGGGACTTCCGGCCAGCCGGTCGGTCTCAATGCGACAAAGACTTCCAACCCTGGCTCCAGGCAAATGAGCCTCAAAGATCATCCCCACGGATTTTTGCACCTTGCCTGATGGCCTGTACAAAGGAGCCGCCTCCAGGCGTTCCAAGTATTGGTGCTCATCTACTCCTGTGGGTTTTAGCTCAAGAGGACTCACGCACCTGTCCTTCAAAGAGAGCACTGTGAATGGTCTCTAACTGGGAGTCCAAGGACGCCGAGTAACTGGACAGGTCCGTCTCCAGCTCGCATGCTCCCGGAGCAACCCCCGCAGAGGGCTCAATGGAGAGGTTCTTGAGCTCGCCCCAGCGAGCCACTAGATCCTCTCGGAGGGAGGATAGACTCTCTAAATCCTGGAGTGAGATCCGGACTCGGAGGTTCTCGCGAGTTCCTGCCTGTTCAACCATTGCGTGAAGCATACGCGTGACATAGCCCGTATCTCCTGAGAGTTCCTTGAGGCAGACTTTTCGGGCAATTTTAAAGACAAGCTCCATCAAGAATCGCTCTTGCTGATCGAGGAGTCTCTTGCGATGCGACTCGACCGACTCCGATAAAGCAGCAAGACTCTCCAACATGGAGGCCGCCTCTTTTTGAGCTTCGCTGTAAGCCTGCTGACGACCCTCTTGCACTCCCGCCTGATAGCCCTCGGACTTAGCGGTGTTAAAGGTTTCCTTGGCCAAAGCCCCAACTTCAGCGTGCACCCGCTGCTCAAACGCCCGTCGCTCTTCCGCATCAATGGCTAGGGATTCTCTGGAGAGGTGTGACACCACGAAACGAGAGTCTTTGCGTGCCTTAATCACCTCAGTTTCATCACTGGCCGCCATCGGTCCAAAGTTCTGCCGAGTAAATTGATAATCCCCGGTGCCGGGTTTGATGATTCGCTTGGGCTCGTACTCTCGAACCACCCGCTCCACTTTGGGTTCAAACTGGACGGCCTCTGGAAGTCCCGTGCGGCTTGCCGCGGGCACTTCTCCTTCTCCCCGAACATCTGCTTGAGTAAATCGAAACCTTCCTGGCATTCGAGTTTCCTTCCCACCTAGATTCTACTAGACCAGCGCGTCGGCATCTCCACCACGACTGATCATGATCTTGCCCTCAGCCTCAAGCCGCTTTGCCACATTGACGATCTCTTGTTGAGCCGTCTCGACGTCTGAGAGACGCACGGGCCCCAGGCTCTCCAAGTCGTCCCGGAGGAGGTCGGCAGCGCGTTTGGAGATATTTCGGAAGATCTTGTCCTTGATCTCCTCTGGTGCGGTCTTGAGCGCCACCACGAGTTTGTCGTTCGGCACCTCTTTGAGGAGGGTTTGCATCCCACGATCGTCGATAAAGACGATGTCTTCGAAGACGAACATGAGTTTGCGAATTTCTTCGGCCAGTTGGGGGTCCTTTTCTTCGACCCTGGCCATGATGTTCTGCTCGGAGCTTTTTTCCATCACATTGAGCATGTCTGCAATGGGCTGCACCCCACCCAATTGCTGAGTATCGATTGAGCCCAAGGTTGCAAGCTCCTGCTTGAGCACCTCGTCCACCTGAGCGATGAGGCTTGGTGAAATGAAGTCCAGGTTGGCAATACGCAGAACCACTTCGGTTTGAATGTTATCGGGAAGCCTCTTTAAGACATCACATTTCTTGCCGGGTTCAAGATGGGCCAGAATCAGGGCAGTGGTCTGCGGATGCTCGCTGAGCAAAAAGTTCGAAAGAGTTCTTGAGTCCACAAGCTCCAGAGCTTCGAGAGTGCGGCTCCCCTCCACCACTGAAAGCTGACCCAGGACCGTCTTTGCGCGGTCTTCACCCAAGGTCTGAAGGATAAAGTCCCGCCCTGATGCATGTCCAAAAATGAGCTGATCTTCCTCGGCAATTTCTGTGTAGAAATTTTCGAGGACCTCTTTTACGACCGGAATCGGTACCTTGGTGACTTGTCCCATGGCATTCACGAGGCGTTTCACGTCATTGTCCTTCATGCGCTTAAAAATCTGGGCCGTAACCTGATTTCCAAGCACATTGAGAAGCAGAGCGCTTTTTTCGAGTCCCGACATCTCATCAAAGTTCTCGTAGGCCATGATCAGGCTCCCTTAGTCTTTCCAGGTTCTGCTTTTTCCTCAGTAGTCTTTCTGCGACTCGAGTCGATTCCGTGCAGCCAGTCCTTCACAATCAAAGCAGCCTTATGGGGGTTGGCCTCAATCATGGTCACTAGCTTCTCGCGGATCATCTCGCCCTCAACCTTTTCTGGATCGAGGCTATCCGGCATCTGCGGCACTACGTCCTCCATGCCCGCAAGCGCATTGCCCTTTTGAAGCTTCTCAAGCTCCTCGATCGTCTGAGGCAAGAAGGTATCTACACTGTCGATCGTGTTCTCGGTGACCCACTTGATGTAAGGCCTGACCACAAACAAGAAGAAGAGGATCGCAAGCGCTCCCATCACTGCATAGGAGGTGAGCTTTTGCAGGTACTTTCGACGATCAGCGGCATCCAGCTCTGCGCTGGCTGAATCCAGATCCTCGTGAGTGAACTCCATATTGCGGATCTCAAGCGTATCGCCCCGCTTACGATCCAATGCCACGGCACCGGCGACCACGGCTTCAAATTCTTGAAGTTTTTCAGCCGCCCAAGCCTCTGTCTTAACCGTAGCTGCCTCTCCATCCTTGCCAGCAACCTTGACCTGCTTGCCATCCACGACGACAGCGACCGACAGCTTCTTGATCGATCCCGGTGAACGGGTCGTTGTCCGAACCGTCTGGGGCACCGCATAGTTGATCACTTCGTTGATGCGATTGGTATTGTTCTTAATTTCACTGGCGGCCTGAAGCTCTGGCCCATTTCCAGGCGTGTTTGAGGTCGCGCCAGCAGGGCCGCGTGGACCAGGACGTGAGCCCTCCATGGACTGATTGTTCTTCTCGGACGAGCGAACCGCCGCCCCCTCCTGATCATAGAGCGTCTGAGTCTCGTTGATCTGATTAAAGTCGAGATCCGCTGACACTCGTGCCACCACCCGGCCTGAACCTACGACACGAGAGAGCATGTCCTCGATTCGAGACTCCATGTCGCGCTCAAGTTTTTGCCTCATCTCCATTTGCGTGCCCGTCAGAGCCGTCAAAGGATCGCTATTGGCCCGTGTGAGCATTTTGCCGTTGGAATCGACGATTGCCACATCGGCTGGGTCGAGCCCCTCAACAGCCCTTGCAACGAGGTTACTGATCCCAAAGAGCTGCTTCTCGGAGAGAGCAATCCCGGCCTCGAGATCAAGCACCACGGAGGCGGTCGACTTCTTTTGGTCTTCGACAAAAGTGCTCCGCTCCGGGAGAGCCAGGTGCACTCGCGAGCGCTTGACCCCCCGAATACTATTGATCGTGCGCATCAGCTCGCCCTCTCGGGCGCGCTTTTGATTGAGTTTTTGAACGAAGCTCGTCGTACCTAAGCTCTGCTTATCAAAGACCTCATAACCCACGACACTGGTCTGAGGCATTCCAATCGTGGCAAGAGCCATCCGGGTCTCGTTGACGAGGTCAGTGGGAACCGAGATGTCACGGCCACCTGATCCCACTACAAAGGGGATATTTTTTTCTTTCAGAACCCTCATGATCCCGGCCGAGTCCTCTGCATTGAGGTTGGTCATCAACGGCGAGTAGGCCGTCTTGCTGGCCCAGACAAATAGGAGAGCGATCCCGACACCAATCGCACCCATGGTCCCAAAGAGTGCCAGCTTTCGACCCGAGGAGAGGCCCGAGAGAAAATCAGCAATCTGCTTCGATACTTTCGATAAATATTCAGACATGCGCTATTCCCCCACTAGACCTGCATCCGCATGATCTCTCGATATGCGTCCAAGACCTTGTTTCTAACCTGCATCATCAACTTGAGTGATGAATCGGCACGCTCGATGGCTAGCATCGTTTCGTGAATATTCTTGCTTCTACCTGCGACCAATTCACGGATCGCTTGATCTGCCTGCACCTGATGCTCGTTGACTTGCTCAAACGAGTTTTTAAGGATGTCCGAGAAGCTGGAGCCGCTCGATTTGTCGGCCGAGGCCTGACGTGAGTTGCTCATCTCGATGAGCTGCTTGCCATCACCAACCTGGAGCGACTGACTTAAGTTTTCGAGTGAGAGGTTATTCATTTAGGTTACCGTCCAATCTCGAGTGCCTTTTGAGCCATGGCCTTAGCGGCTCCCATAGCTGTCACGTTTGCTTCATAAGACCGCTGCGCGCTGATCATGTTAGCCATCTCATGAACGGTATTCACGTTTGGCATGGCGACATAACCCTCTTCGTTCGCGTCCGGGTGCGAAGGATTGTAAACCATTCTGGGCGGAGCCGTGTCTTCTTGGATTTCGGCAACCAAAACACCCTGGACCTCTTCGTCCATCCGATTGCCAAGAATTTCATCAAAACTCTCACGATCCGTAGTGGCCTGCATGACCGCATCCTTACGACGATAAGGGCCTCCGTCAGCACCCCGAACCGTCTCGGCGTTTGCGATATTGCTAGAGATCGTGTTCATGCGCTTCATTTGGGCATCAAGCCCGCTTGCGCTCACTCTCATTGAAGAAAAGAAGTCCATTAACGATTACCTCCCCCTTCACCGATGGTGTACTTCAACATTCCAATCTTTCGCTTGAGAGCCTCAGTGGCCGAATCATAGAGCAGCTGATTCTCTGCGAGTGCCGCCATCTCGGCCGACCGATCAACAGTGTTTCCGTCTATGGATTCAATGCCGTTGGGATCGTCATACACTTCTGGAAAGACAGGGTCTGTTGAGCGCCGCTGAATGTGATCTGGGTGCGTTGCCTCTGCTTGAAGGGACGAACCCACATTCAGCGCCTCTCGCAACGCGCCTTCGAACTCCATCTTTTTTGCCTTGAACCCCGGAGTGTCGGCATTGGCAATGTTGGAGCTAATCACATTTTGATTAGCCAGTCGGAGATTGAGCGCCGTGTTCAGCGCTCCAATGGTCGGATCAAAGACTCCATCCACCATAAACGACCCCCCTTCTCAGAATTCTGTCATCCCCAGGCGAACTTTGCAGTGGGCAAATTTCGCCGACCTCAGACCTCAATCCCATCTCTTCGATAGTCTGCAAGCTTGTTACGAAGCGTGCGAATCGAGATCCCAAGGGACTTTGCAGTGTGTGTCCTATTTCCTTGATGGAACTTGAGCGCATCCAGAATGACGTTTTTCTCGATTTGATCGAGAGTTCTGCCTGGGGTCCAACCCGAGAGATCCAACACTGTTGCCTGAGTCTCTTGCATACGGCTTTGACGCTCAATCTTGAGATCCGATGCCAGTACCATTGCACCCACCGCGGTGAGTGCTGCTCGTTCCATTACATTTTCGAGCTCACGGATATTACCCGCCCAATTATGACTCGCGAGAACCGCCAGCGCGTCAGGAGAAAATCCAGTGATCTGTCGGCTATTCTTCATCGCAAATTGCTGAAGCAGCTTATTGGCAATCAAAGTGACGTCACCGGTGCGCTCACGGAGAGGGGGCAAGGTCAGATTGACGACATTGAGTCGATAAAAGAGGTCTTCTCGAAAGGTCCCTTCGCGGACACAATCCGACAGATTTCGATTCGTCGTTGCAATGATGCGCACATCGACCTGAATGGGCTTACGTCCCCCCAACCTGTCGACTTCGCCTTCTTGAATCACTCTCAAGAGCTTGGCTTGAAGTCGAAGATCCATCTCCGAGATTTCATCCAGGAGGATGGTTCCACCGTTTGCGAACTCGAATTTTCCTGCCTTGCTATTCACCGCACCCGTGAACGCGCCTCGCTCGTAACCAAAAAGTTCGCTCTCGAGAAGGTTTTCTGGGATTGCAGCGCAATTGATCGCCACAAAAGGCTTTTGTGCGCGTGCGCTGCTCTCGTGAATCAAGGAAGCCATCAGCTCCTTACCGGTGCCGCTCTCCCCCTGGATCAACACAGTAGCTTTGCTCTGAGCTACGGTACGAGCCAGCTGAATGATCTCCTTCATCCTGCGATCGTTGGTGATGATTTCAGTCATAGTCTGCCCTCCTTGGCATTGACTTTGGGGTTATTGAGCGCTTCCCGCGCCAGGTTCTTCCAAAACTCTTCAGGGGCCCCCTGGGCCAGAGTCTGAAGTATCTCGGCTGACTTGTTTCGGTCCTCAACCTTCCCGGTTTTGGAAAGGGCGAGAGCCCATTGATAACGGAGTGAAGAATTAAGGCTTTCGGAATATTCGTCGGATCCCAGAAGCCGCGCGACCTCGCCCCAACGCTTGAGACGGGTCAGCTGCTCACTCTCGAGCATGAGGAGATCCTGAGCACTCGGAGCTGCAGGCAGACCAAGGGCCACGAGCCTCGAGGCCTCCTGCTGATTCGAGGCCGACTGCGGAGCCTTTCTGAGCTCTCGAAGGGTCTCGATCGCAGCACTCGAGTTACCGGATTCAGCCTGAAGCTTTGCCAAAAGAAACAGCACTCGACTCGCGCGCTTCTCTTCTGCAGGAGCTAGCGCCTGAGCCTTGGCTACATGAGTGAGTGCAAGCGCGGGTCTTGAAGCTGCCGATTCTACCATCGACAAAATGAGCTCTCGCTCGTAGGAGTACGGTGATTCCTCGATCACTTTACTTAGGAGTGAGCGCGTTTCGCTCAGCGACTTTTCGTCTCTAGCGCCAGAAACCCAAGCGGCCCTCGCCGCAATGAATGCTTTTTCGGATTCGAGCAGATTCTTTTCAACGCCAACAGGGCCTGCCATCGCGGTCGCACGGTCGCTGCCAGCCCGAGACTGATAGCGCTTTGAGATTTCGTCCGCCCAGCTCGTCATACCGAGATCGATTGCAGCTTGAGAAAGCTTGAGGAGGTAGTCTGAGTCCACATTCCCTGGAAAGTGGGGAATGCGAGCATGGAAGTCGTGATAATAAGTGAGCGCGGCCAAGCGAGACTCTTGAGACGGGATTGAGCCCAGCTTTTGAAGTGTGGTCCTTCGAAAAAGATGCTCCAGCATTCGCGCCACGGCACCTTTAGCTGGATTATCAGACCTTCCATCCAACTCGCTCAAAGCGACTTGAATGGCGAGTTCCTCTGCTCCTTCGGCAAGCAAGGCCCTCACGTGAGCCAACCCCTTGTAGTCTGGGAATCGCTCCAAAACCACCTGACCCTCTCCATCAAATTTGGAAAGCTCGCGGCCAAAGAAAGCCTGAATTCCGTCTACTCCGGGTCTCTGAGACGGCTCGCACGCCATCACACGGGCACGCGCCAGTACGGCTCCGGCGCTGTACGGAAAACGGTTGATCGTCTCAACCAAGAGTCCCTGGGCTTTCTTTTCGTTGCCTTTTCGACCTTCGATCTCGGACAACCTAAAGGTCGCACGCCAGACCGCAGGATGAGACCCAAACCGCTGGAGAACATCCTGAAAGGCTTCTGCAGCACGATCATACTCACCCAGCCAGTACAGCGACTCTGCGCGATTGATCCAGAACTGCGGGAATCGATTGAGTTGATCTCGATACTCCTGAACCGCAAGAAAGTAGGAGGCGATGGCTTGATCGTACTGGCGCCGCTCCAGAAAGAGATCACCAATCCGAACGGCTCCTTCTACCTGAGAAGCACTATCGGGAGCGTTTTCCATCACCCAGCGGTACTCTTGAACCGCTTTTGGAGTTTGCTTTAATGTAGAAATCGCTTCGGCAACTCCCATTCTAAAGACCCAGGACAGCCGATGGTTGGCATGGTTCTGCGCCAGCCACATGAATTGCTCAAAAGCGCCCAAAGTGTCGCCGGATTGGTGTTTCTTGAGCGCGATAAACATCCCCGCTTGCAATGCTGCCGGGCTCTTGTGCGAACGAGAAATCACTTCTCGAAGCAAGGCAAAGCCTTGTTCTTGAAAGCCCATCTTGATCATCGCATTAGCTCTCAAAAACTTGGACTCCTCGCCCAGAGTCGAGTCCTTGAATCTGCGATCAAAAAAATCGAGCGTCTTTTGAACGAGCGCGTATTTCTCTTTCTTGTAGAGCTTGAGCGCCAGGCGGAAATATTTAGCTTCTTCGGAGTCACCTTGTGGAGAGGGGTAAGGATAGTCCTGATCCGCTGTCCGATGAGGCAGGTATTTTTCAAACGAGAAGGGACCTTTCACCGGGAGGAACTGAAGAAAGACTTCTCGATTTTCGGTCCAGGCGTCCCGACAGAAACGAAGGGAGTCTTCCATCTCGGATCGAATCTTGTTCACAGCATCCCTGCGGTCGCGTCGGGCCCGGACTGACGCTTCGGCCTGCTTGAGAGTCTGCTCTCTCTTTTTGCGATCCTCGGCAGCCTGCGCTTGCGCGATCGTTGGGCCGGGCTTGACCCAAAAGTCGACGACATAGTTGAGGTCTTTTCGGTAATGAAAAGTTTCCATTGCGGGTCGCGCTAGTGCCGCTTTGCCCCCAGGAAACTTCCAGGACGCCTTCACGAGGACTCCCGACTCGAGTTCTCTTAACTGAAGCTTTTCAATCCGAGGGTCTTTTTGCGAGACCGCCTCCAGCTGCTGGAGCCACTCTCCCTCCGAACCGAAGGGCGCGCCCAGGTCACTCAAGCTCAGGCCCTGAAGCAGGACTTCGAAACCCTTCGATTCCTCGGTGTCAGTCTTTTGACGAACGACTTCCACCGAGGAATCTAGACGGAGGGATACACGGCTATGAGTTTTGAAAGTTTGAATTTTAATGAAATCCGAGACTTGCTCGGCCCATGCAGCGGATGCAGGCGCTAAAAGCAGCCCAAAGGCCAACATTCCCTTCAAAGAAACCGCTCGGAGTTTTGCGAGCATCCTGCTCACTCGGTCCTCTTTCCTTCTGCTTTCTATCTGTCCACATCCTGCGGACAGCTCATCAAGCAGACAGACATAGAGCAAGGGTGATGCCAGTCCTGTGGGCAAGTTCGGCTAGTCGGCAAACTCCGCCAACTTACTGGGAAATTATTTTATTGATGAGGAAAACACTGCACTCCTGGGAGCCACAAATCCGGCAAAAAAACGCCGCAATCGTCAAACGCCGCAACGGTTTACGTCGTGAGCTTGACGGTTTAACGTAGCACTATGAAAAGTCATTCTGCAAACGCCTCAATCTTGATCATGAGCTTACTCATGAGCCTACTCATGAGTGGCTGCGCTGTATTTTTTGGCCAGGTTCAACCCATCGAGCAACCCGCAAAAAAATCCCTGGAGATCCCAAAGCTCGAGTCACCCTGGGAGCCCCTCCCCCCGACAGAAGGTGGAGCGGATGTGAGCTATCAAAATCGCAACAACGGCTCCACCCTCTCGTTTACTTCAGGCTGTAGACCGCCCACTTCTCTCACCCCTGGGGGCTCCCAGGAGCTCGAGAGGGTGGCCTCTACTCTTGGAGGAGGAATCTCCCGGATCTCTTCAAGAAAGCAGTCCAAAAGAGATTTTGATGGGACGCCTGCCTTGGATTCGATCATCGAGGGCAAAATCGAAGGCAAGACCCTCATCATCCGGAGTCTCGTCGCGAGAAGACAAGACTGCGTCTATGATGTGACGCTCGTCTCGCTCAAACGATTTTTTGACAGCGACTCCAAAGCTTTTGAGACTTGGACCGCAAGTATCCGCCTTCCCTGAAGCCCGAACAATGATAGCCTATTTTTATGGCTCTT
>Ga0169931_10015313_pt1 | contig 10268 bp, 9 predicted proteins | sample Kivu_15m_20L_FD_129675 | JGI IMG/M metagenome (GOLD analysis project Ga0169931, IMG submission 129675) | Freshwater microbial communities from Lake Kivu, Western Province, Rwanda to study Microbial Dark Matter (Phase II) - Kivu_15m_20L... | ecosystem: Environmental > Aquatic > Freshwater > Lake ... | reverse complement strand
CTCCTACCGGCGGACAAGAGCAATTTTTCCTGAAAATGGATAAGTTTTTCAGAAAACCGGTAGAGGAAAATCCTGTATTTATTCTGAAGGGATACGCAGGTACAGGAAAAACATCACTCCTTTCTGCCTTGGTTAAAATAATTCCAAAATTGGAAATGCGAGCCTTACTTTTGGCTCCTACAGGAAGAGCAGCAAAAGTGATGAGCACGTATTCTGGACGCTCTTCCTTCACCATTCACAAAATCATTTACAAACCCAAGGGAGATCCTAGCACCATGGGGGGAGGGTTTACGTTGCAAAAAAATTATTACAAAGACACGCTATTTATTGTAGATGAATCCTCCATGCTGGCGGATGAGGGAGGGATTTCAGGCAATTTGCTTTGGGACTTGATCACCTTTACTTTTTCTGGGCTTGGCAATAGGTTGTTGCTGGTAGGAGATACTGCCCAATTGCCTCCAGTAGGCAGCAGCAGTAGTCCGGCGCTGGACCCAGCCTATTTGCAAAGACAGTATCGATTGGAGGCAGATCATATTGAACTCACTGAAGTGATGCGACAGCGGCTAACCTCAGGAATTCTATTCAATGCGACAGCACTCAGGAATCAATTGAATCAAAACCCACCTCAGATCAAAATTCAAACGCAAAATTTTACCGATACCTACAAAATGACTTCTGAGCGCTTGGAAGATGGACTTAGGTATGCTTACGATAAGTATGGGATCGAAGGCACCTGCATCATTACGCGCTCCAACAAAGCTGCCGTCAACTACAATCTTTACATCCGACGCAGCATTCACTTTTATGAAGATGAACTCGCCGCGGGAGATTTGCTCATGATTGTGAAAAATAATTACACCTACATGGTCGATTCAGACAAGGTGAATTTTTTAGCGAATGGAGATTTGGTGGAAGTCATGAAAATTCGAAATTTTGAAGATAGGTATGATTTACGTTTTGCCACTCTTGAATTGAGACTTTTAGACTATCCTGAAGATCCTTATTTCGAGGCAAAGGTTCTTTTAGAGCCACTCTATTCCTCTGGACCTTCTTTATCCAGGGAACAATACAAACACTTGTATGACCAAGTGGCAGAAGAATATGCTGACTTGGCCAATAAAGCGGAGCGATTGGAGCATATCCGTAAAGATCCCTACCTCACCGCCCTGCAAGTAAAATTTGCCTATGCACTCACCTGCCACAAAGCCCAAGGAGGGCAATGGAAAGCTGTTTTTATAGATCAGGGATATTTATCAGAGGATCAAGTAGATATGGATTTTTTGAGATGGCTCTACACGGCAATCACTAGGGCAAGTGAGGAGGTATATTTGGTCAATTTCTCCTCTTCTTTTTTTGGAAAAAGCCTACTGGAAGAGGAGTAAATAGGGCCAGATTCTTCTTTTTTCTTTCCATTTGGAATTTTTAACAGCCAGGTTCTCGCATAAATTGGCTTGAAATTTGAATTATTCTCCCTTGATTTTTGTTTATTTGTTATTGACTTAAAAAATTAGATTGTTGAACATTTATTCTCACTCCCTATGAAAAAGTTTGCATTTTTAATCGGTTTCTTTTCTTTAGTAATGGTGGTTCAATCTCAAGCCCAAGAGGCAGGAGCTGTAATTACTTTCAAGGAAAGTTCGGTAGATTTTGGAGATATCGTACAAGGGCAAAAGGTAGAGCATACCTTTATCTTGACCAACAGCGGTAAGCAGCCTTTGATCATTTCCAACGTGGCAGCTACCTGTGGATGCACCGTGCCTACTTGGCCCAAAGAGCCTATTGCACCTGGAAAATCTGGGGAAATAAAAGTTTCTTTCAATTCTGCCGGTAAAATGGGTCAGCAAAATGCAGTAGTTCGCATTTATTCCAACGCATCCGAACCTATTGAAAAAGTTTCTTTGATTTCCAATGTGATTGTAAAATCCAATTGATCTCTTCATCTTTCCCTACAAAAGCCTGTTTATTGCAACAGGCTTTTTTTTGTTTCTCCCATAGCTCCATCAAATGACATCTAAAAAAGAACGAAAAGTAACCCTTCGCCAAGTATTCACAACTTTTATTTGGCCTAGAAGAAAACAACTTTTCATTGGGCTTTTCCTTATCATCATCAGTAGAATTTCAGGCTTAGTTTTGCCGGGGGCAAGCAAGTATTTGATTGATGAAGTAATTCCTAGCAATGATTTGAATCAACTCACTTGGTTGATCGTAGCAGTGGTATTGGCAATTGTAATCCAGGCAATTACGTCCTATTCATTGACTCAAATTTTAAGTGTGGAGGCCCAACACCTGATTTCTAAACTTAGATCTAAGGTGCAGCAGCATATCATCAAGCTTCCGATTCGATTTTTTGATAATTCAAAAACGGGAGAACTCGTTTCCCGCATCATGACCGATGTAGAAGGGGTGAGAAATTTAGTAGGTACTGGTTTTGCCCAAATGATTGGGGGAGGACTAGCAGCAATCATTTCTTTGGTGCTTTTGATTTCCATTAGCCCCATGATGACGCTCTATGTCTTACTGCCCGTACTCATCTTTGGTTTAGTCTCCTTAAAGGCTTTTGGAAAAATAAGGCCCATTTTCAGGGAAAGAGGAAAAATAAACGCTCAGGTAACGGGAAGGTTGACAGAGACCCTTGGGGGTATTCGAGTGATTAAAGGCTTTAATGCGGAGGCTCAAGAAATCAAATCTTTTGAAAAGGGAGTGGAGGAACTGTTTCTCAATGTCAAAGCAAGTTTGACCGCTACCAGTTTTGTAACTTCTGCTGGGGCACTCCTGCTTGGCTTGGCTTCAGCAGGAATTATGGGAATCGGGGGCTATATGATTATGGAAGGAAAAATGACCTTCGGAGACTTCTTGGCATTTACCCTGTACCTGGGTTTTATGATTGCCCCTATCGTTCAAATGTCCAATATAGGAAGTCAACTTACCGAGGCATTTGCTGGATTAGATCGAACAGAGGAGATCATGAATATGCCCTTGGAGGCAGATGATAAGAAAAGAACCGTGACGCTAGATTCCATACACGGGTCGATCACTTTTGATCAAGTATCTTTTGCCTACGAATCGGGAAAGGAAGTGGTCAAAGGCATAAGTTTTGAAGCACCCGCTGGATCCGTCACTGCCTTGGTGGGAACCTCGGGATCCGGAAAAACCACCATCGCTGGATTGGTAGCCACATTTTTGAATCCTGACGCAGGGGTAATTTATTTGGATGGAAAAGATCTGCAAACCATCACGCTGGAATCCTTTCGATCCCAGTTGGGGGTAGTTCTGCAAGATGATTTTTTGTTTGAAGGTACCATTCGGGAAAATATTCTATTCCCTCGCCCAGAAGCTAGCTTGGAGCAACTTGAAAAAGCGGTAAAAGCAGCTCATGTGCATGAGTTTACAGATCGATTTGAAGATGGCTTAGACACCCTCATTGGAGAAAGAGGGGTAAAGCTTTCTGGAGGTCAAAGGCAAAGAATAGCCATAGCGCGGGCCATTTTAGCCGATCCTAGGATATTGATTTTAGACGAAGCTACATCCAATTTGGATACGGAATCTGAGGCCATGATCCAATCTAGCCTAAAGGAATTGATGAAAGGAAGGACCACCTTTGTCATCGCCCATAGGCTAAGCACCATACGTCAGGCGGACCAAATTTTGGTGATCGAACAAGGTAAGCTGGTGGAGCAGGGCAAACACGAAGAGCTCTTGAAAAAAGAAGGCAGGTATTTTGAATTGTATACCTACCAAGCAAGGATTTAAGAGGTATTTCTACTTCGAGTCTTTTTCCTTTGAAAGGCTCAACAGGCCTACCGTCCCTAAAATCAAAATTGACCCTAGCCAATCGTAGCTAGAAAAAGGTACTTCTAGCCAAAAAACAGCCGTGAGTGTGGCAGCAAGGGGTTCAATGCTGCACATCAAACTTGCATAGGTAGCGCCAATTTTGGAGACGGATTGTAGAAAAAAATAAAAGGCCAAGACGGTGCCAAAGAGAACAATGTAGGCAAAGGCCAGCATGGTTTCCCCGTCCCATTGCCCCGATATACTCCATGGCTGGGTAAATAAGGACAGAAAAATCCCCCCACAAAGCATCCCCCAACCTGTGATGGATGCCGCCGAAAAGGTACGCAGCAAACCTACCGGTTGAATGGTATAAAATGCCAAAGCTAAAGCAGAAAGGATTCCCCAGAAGACGGCATTTTTGGATATGGCCAAGGCATCCAAGGAGCCGTGAGTGACGAGTAAAAATGTCCCGATTAAGGCAAAAAATAAAGAAATAAATTCTAGGAGGCTAGGCCATCTTTTTAGCTTGAATGCATAAAAAGCAAAAACAAAAACAGGACCTATATACTGGAGCAAGGTAGCAGTAGCCGCATTGGATAGGGAGATGCTGTAAAAGTAGGTAAACTGCACCGCTACCATTCCCAAAAGGCCAAATAGAAGTAACTTCATGGCAGAAGAAGGCGAATACCAGATAAGTAGTGCTGCTCTTTTCTCTTTGGCTAAGGAAAAAAGTACAAGAACTCCTCCAGCCAGGCACATCCTCCAGGTAACAAGCCAGGCTGGATCTACCCCCTTAGATTGGAAAAGAAATTGAGCACAAGTTCCTGACACCCCCCAAAAAATAGCAGATGCACTTGCCAAAAGAAATCCAGAAAATTTTTGCAGAGCTGGCATGGTGGCTGTATGATGAGCCAATTTATTCAAGAATTTGATATTTGACTGTATCTAGGCGATAGGAATGAAAAAATCCTCTTCTCTTCGCCGTATTCCTCAAAATTTATAGGCATTTTTCGAATATAAATTTAAATATTACCAAAGCGATACTGGATTAGGTAGCGTAGTTAGCATTCTTAAATTATGTAGCTATGGAATCATCCATCACCCACAGGCTGGCAAACGAGAGGGACCAACAGGTTCTTTGGAATATGCTTGCGCCAGTGATTAGATCTGGGGGGACCTATGTCTTTGCCCTTGATTCTTCCGAAGAAAAAATACTTAATTATTGGTTAGGAGAGGAAAAATACACCTATGTGGTCGAAAAGGAAGGGGAGGCGGTTGGGACCTTTTTTCTTAAATCCAATCATATGGATTTAGGCAATCATATTTGCAATGCTGGATTTGTGGTGTCTCCCCAGGCTCAGGGTCAAGGAATAGGGAAATGGATGGGGGAAAAGGCACAAGAGGAAGCAAGAAGACTAGGTTTTTTAGCCATGCAATTCAATTATGTGATTAAAACCAATACCCATGCGGTTACCCTTTGGAAGTCCTTGGGTTTTGAAGTGGTTGGAGAAATTCCAGGGGCCTACCGACATCCTCTCCTTGGCCTAATTCCGGTATTGATTTTTCATAAAAAACTTTAGCTAACTCCCAGGTTCTCCTATTTATGTCAGAACATGCTAATCAGTCACAAGGCACTCCAGAGCGAAGAAATTTTCTAAAGACAGTTGCCCTAGGCTCCCTTTCTTTTATTTTGCCTTCTTCCCTTATGCCTCTTTTTGGAAATTCGCTTGCTCCCATTCGTTTTGGGTTAATTACCGACTTGCACAAGGATATTATTCACGATGCAGAGGATCGCTTAGCCACTTTTCTTGAGCATATGGAGCAAGAAAATCCTCACGCACTTATCCAAATGGGTGATTTTGCGATACCAAGCGAAAAAAACATGGATTTTATAGGGAAGTATTCCAAAAGTCATCCCTTGGCCATGCATGTTTTGGGCAACCACGACATGGATGAGGGGTATTCTAAAGCTACCGTGGTAAATGCCTATGGAATGCCTGCACCCTACTATTCCCTTTCGGTACATGGAGTGAATGTGATTGTTTTGGATGGAAATGAGGGAGGATCTCCCACCTATACCTCTGGCTACCCTTCCTACATAGGAAAGCAACAACAGGCTTGGTTGAAAGATCAATTGGAGTCTTCCCTTGAGCCCATTCTTCTGGTTTCCCATCAGCCTTTAGCCGGAATTTATACCCTGGATAATGCGAAAGAAATCCGTGCCTTGCTACAGCCTTTTGCTTCAAAAATCATCGCTGCCATCAACGGTCATGCCCATGTGGATCAAATGATTTATGAAGAAGGAATCCATTACCTTCATCTCAACTCGGCCTCGTACTATTGGGTAGGTCAAAAGCATAGCCACCTCAGCTTATCTCCAGATATCCATGACCGCTTTCCTTCTCTGTCCTTGACTTGTCCTTACAGAGATCCCTTATTTGCGCTACTCAGTATAGATCCTCAACAGAGAACACTCACCCTTACAGGCAGACAAACGGAATGGATGGGACCTTCTCCCGCTCAACTGGGATACAGCATCCTTACTAAAGAGGAACAAGAGCTCTACCTCCAACCCAAAATATCAAGTAGGTCCGTATAGCTAATTCCTATAGATTTTATAAACTCTTTTTTGACCAAGGAGTTGATAAGCTATGATCTAGTTGGTGGATGAGGATACTTTAAGGAGATGTTTTGATAACGGTATTGTAACTCATGATCGAAAAGAAAATTTACATAGTAGGGGCAGGGATCTCAGGCTTAGTGGCTGCATTAGAACTAGAACAAGCTGGATTCTCCCCCATCCTGGTTGAGGCAAGTGATCGGGTAGGGGGGAGAATGAAAACGGATGATGTTTCTGGATTTCTTTTAGATCATGGATTTCAGGTACTCAACACTGCTTACCCTGAGGCAAAGCGCTACCTGGATTTTTCTTCCCTTCACCTGAAAACCTTTGATCCTGGAGCTATCATTCTGGAAGGAAATTCTTCCTACATCATCACGGACCCCTTAAGAAACCCCCTCAAATTGGTTGGAATGGCGTTTTCGAAAGTGGGTACCTTTTTGGATAAACTTAAAATTTTTACCCTTACCCAAGAATTAAAAAAGAAATCTGCAGACGATATTTTTGAATCACCTTCCCTAACCACCCTAGAATACCTAAAAAATTATGGTTTTTCTGATCACATCATCACCCATTTTTTCACTCCCTTTTTCCGAGGAATTTTTTTAGAAAAGGAATTGATTACCAGTTCCAGAATGTTTGAGTTTGTGTTTAAAATGTTTGCTCAGGGCCAAGCAGCAATTCCAGCAAAGGGCATGGGGCGGATTCCTGAGCAACTCCAACGGCGATTGACAAAGACAAAGATTTTGTTCAATAGCCCAGTTCTTTCCCTTGAGGGATCTACCCTGAAGCTGGAAGATGGAACGCAACTGAAAGCAGATAGAATTCTCGTTGCGGTCCAGCCAGACAAAATCATGAAGCAATTTCAAGGACAATTTGATCCTCCCAAAAAAGTAATTAACCTCTATTTTAGTTCGCCCAAATCTATTCTAGGAAGGCCCATGATCGGCTTGGTGGTTGGAGATCGTGTGATAAATAACTTGGTATGTATGGAGGAGGTGTCGGAAGCCTATGCGCCCGAGGGGAAATCTCTACTTTCTGTGACTGTTTTAGAATCGAATTTGCCGGAAAAGGAATTGATTAAAAAAGTACAGGCTGAATTGGAAGAGATCTCTGGACAAAAGGCGGAGTTATTTAAACACCTTAAGACCTACAACATTACTCATGCCTTGCCTCAGGTAGGCGACATGAAGTATAGTATTCCTGCCACGGAGTGTAAAATTCACGACCATATTTTCTTGGCCGGGGATTATCTTTTACATGGGTCCATCAATGCTGCGATGACTTCAGGAAGGATAGCTGCAGAGGCCATAATTAACTCCTTTCGCTAAAAAAAATATCCTAGGGCCTTCCTTAATTTTTATCTAGATTAAAAATAGAGCGCAATTCTACAGCATCCTCTGGTTTCATTCGCTGTGCTAAAACCAGACGCAATTGTCTTCTCCTCAGGGCCCCCTCATAAAGTTCTTTTTCTTCCGGCGTCTCAGCTATTACTTCGGGAACTTCAATGGGTTTTCCATTTTGATCAACCGCTACAAAAGTAAAGAAGGCCCGGTGGGTAGTAGTCTTTTTTGAAGCAGGAATATCATCGGCGGTAACTTCAATAAATACCTCCATGGAAGAAGTAAATGCTCGGGTCACCTGAGCTCGGATGGTGATTACATTGCCGAGATTAATGGGTTCTTTAAAAGAAATACTATCTGCTGCCGCCGTCACCACGATTCGGTTGGAATGCTTTTGTGCGGCAATAGCTGCAGCGATATCCATCCAATGCATGAGTCGTCCCCCCATCAGATTGTTGAGGGTATTGGTATCATTAGGGAGGACCATTTCGGTCATAATGGTCACGGAATCCTTGGCGAGCTTTTTACTTGGCATACCTGTATTTTTTTTTAAAAATAGAATAAAATTTGGTTTACGTAATTAGAGATAGTTAGCTCAAAATTAAATTTTGAATTTTTAATTATGAAAAATAAATAAAGAATAGCGCTAGTAATTAAAGCTTCCAGCCTTCTTTTCCCAAAAGAGGGACAAAAGCAAATCCTTCAAACTCTTCTTTACTAATTTCTTTGGCAGATTTTTTGGTGATTTTAACCATGGCTTGGCGCTTTCTATCCCCCACTGGGATGACGAGAATACCACCTACACGCAATTGCTGAATCAAGGGTTCGGGGACTACGGGTGCTCCAGCGGTGACAATAATTTTATCGTAAGGAGCAAAGGAAGGAATCCCACTGGTCCCATCACCATAAAAGAGGTGAAGTTGAATGCCAAGACGTTGGAGAAATCGGGTAGTATGATCAAAAAGTTTTTTTTTGTATTCGATGGAATAAACGTCGGCACCTAGCAGATGTAGGATACTGGCCTGGTAGCCTGAGCCCGTTCCAATTTCTAAGACCTTATCCCCCGGAACAATTTCTAATAGTTGGGACTGGAAAGCTACGGTGTAGGGCTGGGAGATGGTTTGCCCTTCGCCAATGGGAAAGGCTTTGTCTTCGTAAGCATGGGAGATCAACGCCGTATCAAAGAAAAAATGTCTAGGAAGGGTATTAATGGCTTCCAAAACGCGTTCATTTTGAATTCCTTTTTTTCGAAGCTCAGCTACTAAGGCCTTTCTTTTGCCCTTGTGGAGGTAAGTATCTTCAAGTTTGAGCATGGGATTTGATCCTGAAGATTCGAAGATAATTGAATATTTCCCGTACTTTGACAACTGAAAGTCAAATTTTAGTCAACGAGGACACGGATACCTTTAACTTATGTTTACCGGAATCATTGAAGCTATAGGAACCATCACTCAAATACAACAGGAAGGAAGCAACGTTCACTTTGATATTTCTTCTGATTTGAGTGCTACATTAAAAGTAGATCAATCAGTAGCCCACGAAGGAGTCTGCCTTACGGTAGTCCAGCAAGGACCGGAAGTGCATCGAGTTACTGCCGTAGCCGAAACCCTTCAAAAAACTTCCTTAGGGCAATGGAAGGTAGGTAGAAAAGTAAATTTGGAGCGTTGCATGCCAGCGAATGGGAGATTTGATGGGCATATCGTACAAGGTCACGTAGACCAGGTGGGAAAAATCAATCGAATCATAGATCAAAATGGCTCCTGGCTACTCGATGTGGGTTATGATCCTACCTATGGCAACCTTACTGTGGAGAAGGGCTCCATTACCCTCAATGGGATCAGTCTGACTTGTTTCAATTCTCAAAAGGGAGTATTTTCTGTGGCTATCATTCCCTATACCTACCAACATACCACCATACACCAGCTTCAAGAAGGTGATGAGGTCAACTTGGAGTTTGATATTATTGGTAAGTACGTGCAACGGATCACCCAAGGCTACAAGTAATTTTCCGCCCTTTTGAGTTTAGGTTACACTCGGATGTAGATTTTGTTTTTATCCATCAAGAAGCCTATGCTCCAAATCAACAGCATGTAGGCCACAGAAAAGAAGAAAGAAGCATTTTTTGGGCTTAACCAACTGGTAAATGCATTTTCATAGATGATTGCTTTCAGGTCGCTGTCTCCTATGGGGATAGAGGAAATGATGGAGATGACAACGCCTGAACACACGTAAAGAATCAAGGGATTTCTTCCAAAAGCTTGAAAGAAATAGGTCCATGAGGCAATATTTTTGATTTCTACCACGAAAATCAAAAAAGACAGCAATACCAAGTCCCAACCTACTGTGAGCGTAACATAGGGGCTGGTCCAAATCTTTTTATTGATAGGGAAAACCAAATCCCAAGCATAACTCGTGGCGATCAATACCACACCTAATAGCGCCAAGGTCTGTACACTCACCAGGCTATTTCCCTTTCGCTGTACAAATTTACCTACCAAATACCCTGCAATGACATTGACTATGGAAGTAAGTGT
>Ga0169931_10015311_pt1 | contig 10269 bp, 12 predicted proteins | sample Kivu_15m_20L_FD_129675 | JGI IMG/M metagenome (GOLD analysis project Ga0169931, IMG submission 129675) | Freshwater microbial communities from Lake Kivu, Western Province, Rwanda to study Microbial Dark Matter (Phase II) - Kivu_15m_20L... | ecosystem: Environmental > Aquatic > Freshwater > Lake... | reverse complement strand
CCAGGTCGCGCGGCAGGGGCCGCGCCGGGATGGGCGGCGGCATCCTCAGCGCACCCTCATGCCGGCCGCCTTCACGACCGCTGTGCAGCGGTCGGGCTCGCCGGGGTCGACCTGGCCGGGGCAGCCGCCGTGTGTCAGCGGATCCAGATGCACGATCCGTGGTTGGCCGGTAGGATTCAGCATGGTCGATCGGATCGCACAATTCTGGTCAACCAAACTACCGCATCTCGTCGACCATCGCAACGCGGCGGGCCGCCGGCCCGCCGGCCGCCCCGATGCCAGCCTCCCGACCCAAGCAGCCCGCCGCCCGCTCGCAGAAACCCTCGGCCCGACCGATGCCCTCGGCCCCCCGTTCGCCGAAGCCGGCCCCGCGCCGGCCGGTGCTCCAGACGCCTGCCGAGGGTGGCGCCGGTGCGCCGCTGGCGACTCCGTCGGCGCGCCGCGCCGAGCTGCGGGTCCACGACGCCATCCTGAAGGCGCTGCTGAGCGGCGCGCTGCGTCCGGGAACGCCGCTGCGCGAGCGACAGCTGGCGCAGACCTTCGAGGCCACCCGCAGCGCGGTGCGCAAGGTGCTGGCGCGGCTGGGCGCCGAAGGCAAGCTCGAGCTGCGGCCGCAGCGCGGCGCGTTCGTGCCGCAACCCTCCGAGGACGACGTTCGCCACGTCTACGAGCTGCGCCGGGTGCTCGAATGCGGGATGGCCGCGCTGCTGGCCGAGCGCGGCACCGCGCGCGAGACGCTCGTCGCCCTCGACGCCCTGCTGGCGCGGGCGCGGCGCGCACAGCAGGCCGGCCGACGCGACGAGGCGGTGCGTCTGGCCGGCGATTTCCACACCGTGCTGGCCGGCGCGTTCGACAATCCCGAGCTCACCGCCACCGTGCAGGCCCTGGTCATGCGAACGCAGCTGTTCGTCGCGCTGTTCGAGTCGGCCGACGCGGGCGCCTGCTCGGCCGACGAGCACGAGGCGATCGTGCGGGCGCTGCGCCGGCGCGATCCGACCGCCGCGCTGCGCGCGATGCAGGGGGACCTGGGTCACGTGGAGCAGCGCGTGCTGGCCCGCATGCCGCGGCGCGCGCCGCCGCCCGACCTCACCGCCATCCTGCGCGCCGCCCTGGAGTGATCCGATGAAGCTGCTGCTGGTCAACCCGAACACCTCCGTCCACATCACCGAGCGCATGGTGCGCGCCGCGCAGGCCGCCGTCGGCGACGCTGCGACCATCACCGGCAGCACCGCCCGCTTCGGCCCGGCGGTGATCGCCACCCGCAGCGAGGCGGCGGTGGGTGCACACGCGGCGCTCGACGCCGCCGCGCGCGACGCACCCGGCCACGACGCGGTGGTGCTGGGCGTGTCGATGGACTGCGGCCTGGGCGCGCTGCGCGAACTGCTCGACGTGCCGGTGGCGGCGCTCACCGAGAGCGGGCTGGCCTGCGCGTCGATGCTGGGCACGCGGGTCGGGCTGCTGACGCTGGGTGCGCGGATGCTGCCGCTGTACCGCGAGCTGGTGGCCGGCTACGGCATGGGCGCGCACGTGACCGGCTGGGCGGCGCCCGAGCTGCCGGCCGCCTACGCGCCGGCCGACGGCCCCGACCCGGCAGTGACCGACGCGGTGCTCGACGCGGTGGCGCGGATGGTGCGCGACGACGGCGTCGAGTCGGTGGTGCTGTCGGGCGCGGTGCTGTCGGGCTACGCCGAGGCGCTGCGCGACCGGGCCGAGGTGCCGCTGGTGGACTGCGCCGCCGCCGCCGCGCTGCAGGCGGTCGCGCTGGTGCGGCTGGGTGCGCGCAAGCCGGCGCGCGGCAGCCTCGCGCCGCCGCGCGGGCGCGTCTCGCACGGGCTCTCGGCCGAGCTGGCCGCGCGCCTGGCACGCCCCTGAGCCACTGCCGCCCCCTCCCCGCCCGACCCGGACCGCACGCGATGAAGCTGCTGCTGATCAATCCCAACATCTCCGAGTCGGTCACCGCGCTGATCGAGGCCGAGGCGCGCCGCGCCGCCTCGCCCGGCACCGGCTTCACCGCGCTGACCGCACCGTTCGGCGTGGCCTATATCGAGACCCGCTTCGAGGCGCTGGTGGGCGGCTACGCGGCGGCCTGCATGGCCGGCGAGCACTGGCCGGGGCACGACGCGGTGATCGTTGCGGCCTTCGGCGATCCGGGGCTGGCGGCGCTGCGCGAGGCGGTCCCGGTGCCGGTGCTGGGGCTGACCGAGTCGGCCCTGGCCAGCGCCTGCCTGCTCGGCGCCCGCTTCTCCATCGTCGCGATCAGCCGGCGCATCGTCGGCTGGTACCGCGACACGGTGCAGGGCTGCGGCCTGGCGGACCGGCTGGCCGGCTTCCGCTTCCTCGACGCGCCGCTGCGCGACCCCGGCAGCGTCCAGGCCGACCACGAGGCCGCGCTCGAGGCGCTGTGCCACGCGGCGGTGCGCGACGACGGCGCGGACGTGGTGATCCTGGCCGGTGCGCCACTGGCCGGGCTGGCGCGCGGCATCCGCCACCGCATCCCGGTGCCGCTGGTCGACGGCGTCTCGAGCGCGGTGCGGCACGCCGAATCGATGGTCGCCCTGCGTCCGGACGCGCCGCGCGCCGGCAGCTACGCGCCGCCGCCGCCGAAGCCGAACCGCGGGCTGCCGCCGGCGATCGAGGCGCTGCTGCGGGGCAGGCCGGCGGGCGGCTGAGGCGCTGCTGCGGCGATGGCCGGCGGGCGGCCGGGAAGGATGCGCGGCTCACTGGCGCGCACGAGCCCGATCGCCTACCCTCGCTCCATGGATGCGATGACCGTGTCGCGGCGCGGGGCCTGGACGCTCGGGCTGGCGATCCTGCTGGCCGCCTGCGGCACGCTGCCCGGCGCCGGCCCCGACCGCGCCCACCGGCTGGTGGCGACCGATCCGGCCGCGCTCGCCGCCGCGATGCGCGACGCGCCGGTGGTGCTGCTGGGCGAGGTCCACGACAACGCCGCGCAGCACGCGCTGCGTGCCGAGGCCCTGGCCCGCCTGCTGGCCGCCGGCGCGCGCCCCGCGCTGGCCTTCGAGCCCTTCGACCGCGCCCGCCAGCCCGACATCGACCGGGCCCGCCGCGAGCGGCCCCGCGATGCCGACTGGCTGATCGCCCGGGCCGGCTCGGGCGGCTGGGACTGGCCGCTGTACCGTCCGTACGTGCAGCTGGCGCTCGATTACGACCTGCCGCTGGTGGCGGCCAACCTGTCGCGCGCCGACGCCTCGCGGGTGATCCGCGAGGGTTTCGGCGCGGTGTTCGATGCGCCGACCCGCGCGGCGCTGGGGCTCGAGGCGCCGCCGACGCTGCTGCTCGCCGCCCAGGAGCGCGAGGTGGCCGACGGTCACTGCGGCCTGCTGCCGGCGGCGATGCTGGCGCCGATGGCGCGCGCGCAGATCGCCCGCGACGCGACGCTGGCGCTGGCGATCGCACCGCATGCCGGCCGCGGCGTGGTGCTGCTCACCGGCAACGGGCACGCGCGGCGCGACCTCGGCGTGGCCCGCTGGCTGCCGCCGGCGCTGCGCGAGCGCACGGTCAGCATCGGGCTGCTGGAGCCGGCCGGGCGCGAGGCGCTGCCGGCCGACGCCTTCGATCGCGTGGTGCACACCGCGGCCGCGCCCCGCACCGACCCGTGCACGGCGCTGCGCGCCCGCTTCCCTCAGGGACGGTAGTCGGCGAAGCGCGCCAGCACCCGCGCCATCTCGTCGTCGGGCAGCGTGGCCGGCACGCCCAGCGTGCGGGCGACCGACCAGGTGCGGGCCAGCCACTCCACCTCCACGGCCAGCGCCAGCGCCGCCTCGAGCGTGGGACCGACCGCGATCATCCCGTGGTGCGCCATCAGGCAGGCGCGCCGCTCGTGCAGCGCCGCGCGCACGTGGTCCGACAGCGCCTGCGTGCCGAAGGTGGCGTAGGGCGCGCAGCGCAGGTCGGGGCCGCCGACGGCGGCAACCCGGTAGTGGAACGCACGCAGGCCGTCGCGCTGGATCTCGGGCAGGCAGGCCAGCGCGGTGGCGTATGGCGCGTGGGTGTGCACGATCGCATGCACCTCGGGCCGTGCGCCGTACAGGTCGTGGTGGAAGCGCCACTCGGAGGACGGGCGGCGACGGCCGTCGACGGCCGGCTCGGCCGGCGGCGGCCCGGCAACCGCGCGCGCCGGCGTTCCGCCGGCCGGGGCGTCGACGATCGACAGCCAGACCAGATCGTCGATCGTGCAGCGGTCGTAGGGGAGCGCGCTCGGAGTGACCAGGAAGCCATCGGCCCCGCCCCGGTGCCAGCGCAGCGACAGGTTGCCGGCGCTGCCGTGGTTGAGCCCCAGGCCGGTCATGGCGCGGGCAGCCTCGAGGAGCGCCGCGCGCGCCGCGTCCTCGGTCGCGAAGGGGGTGGGCTCGGCCACGATCAGGCCAGGCCGATGACGGCGCCGCGGTTGAGCACCGCCTGCGCGAGGCTGTGCGGAGCGAGCACCGAGGACTTCGGGTTGTCGGCGAGCACCCGGCCCAGCACCACCACGTCGATCCGGCCGAACGCCCCGGTGGCCTCGATGCGATGCCGGTTGCCGACCGCCGCCGGGTCGGCCACCAGCCGCACGCGCGTGCGCTCGAAGCCCAGGCCGGCCAGCGCCACCGCCGCGGCCACGTTGGCGTTCTGCGGGAAGCGGCGGGCCGCGTCGCGCGCATCGGTCTCGAGGAAGGCGCGCGGCCCGTCGAGCGCATCGAGGTCGAGCAGCGCCTCGGCCGCCGTGCCCCGCCAGGCGGCGGGCGCCTTGGTGGATTCATAGGCCACGTGCTCGAGCCCGGCCAGGCGGGCCGCGGCCAGCGCGTCGAGCCCGCCGAGCGCGCCCGCCGGCACGAGCAGGCGGGCGCCCGAGGCGCGGGCGGCCGCCGTCAGCGCCGCCTCGAGCGCCGGGTCGGCCAGCGCCCCCACCGAGGCGACCAGCAGGTCGTGTCCGGCGGCCAGCACCGCCGGCCCGTGCTCGCGCAGCGCCGCGTGACCGGCGCACTCCACCACCAGGCCGGGGCCGGCGGCGAGCAGCGCTGCGGCGGTGGCCATCCGCGGCGGCTCGCCGGCCGCCGCAGCCGCCTCGCCCCGCCGCAGCACGCCCACCACCGTGGCGGTCTCGGGGTGGCCGGCGAGGATCCGCGCGAGCATCCGCCCGATCGCGCCCCAGCCGATGATCGCGACGCGGATCATCACGGCGCCGCGGGCGGGTCGACCCGCGGCGCCTCTGACCGCGGATCGACCCGGATGATCGGGCCGTCCGGGCAGCGCGCCGCCCGGCAGCGGACCGGCGTGGCCGACGGCAGCGCCAGCGCCTTGCCCCCGGGTGCGGCCGACCGCGTGACCGGCTCCTGCTCGGGGTGCGGCAGCGCACGGGGCCTCTCCACGAAGCGGCCCTCGCCGCGCACCCGGCGCTCCAGAGCGTCGCGCCGCCGCTCCCGGGTCGCTGCGGTCACGCGATCGGTCATGGCGCCACCACCGGGGAACGCGCCAGCGCGTCGGTCACGCCGGCCCGGCTGGCGGCCACCACGCCGCGCTCGGTGACGAGCGCATCCACCAGCCGCGCCGGCGTGACGTCGAACGCCGGGTTGAAGCCCGTCACCCCATCGGGCACCAGCCGGACCTCCACGCGCACCCCGCCCGCATCCCGTCCGAGCGCATGGGTGAGCTCCCGCGGGTCGCGGATCTCGATCGGGATCGCTGCGCCGTCCGGCAGCGCCGGGTCGATCGTGGGCGTGGGACAGGCGACCCAGAACGGGACGCCGGCGTCCCGCGCGGCCAGCGCCTTCAGGTAGGTCCCGATCTTGTTGGCGACGTCGCCGTTGCGGGCCACCCGGTCGCAGCCCACCAGCACCGCATCGACCCGACCGTCGCGCATCAGCGCGCCGCCCGCGTTGTCGGCGATCACGGTGCAGGGCACGCCCGCCTCGTTCAGTTCCCAGGCGGTGAGCGCCGCCCCCTGGTTGCGCGGCCGGGTCTCGTCGACCCACACGTGCAGCGGCACGCCCCGGGCGTGCAGGCAGTACAGCGGCGCCAGCGCCGTGCCGTGGGCCACCGCCGCCAGCCGGCCGGCGTTGCAGTGGGTCAGCACCTGCAGCGGCGCGCCCCGGTCCACCGGACGCCCGCCACGGGCCCGGTGCCCGGCCAGCGTCTCGAGCAGCGCCGCGCCGTGCCGGCCGATCGCCCGGTTGATGGCGACGTCCTCCTCGGCCAGCGCCACCGCCTCTTGCCAGCCGGCGCCGGCCCGCCGGGGCGCGGCCAGCGGGCGCACGGCCGCCTCCATGCGGTGCAGTGCCCAGTGCAGGTTGACCGCGGTCGGACGGGTGGCCGCCAGGGTCGCCAGGGCCGCATCGAGGGCCGCGTCACCGGCGTCCTCGCGCAGCGCCAGGGCGACTCCGAAGGCTGCGGTCGCGCCGATCAGGGGCGCCCCGCGGACCTGCATGGTCGTGATCGCCCGGGCGCACGCGGCCAGCCCGTCGAGCGTGATCTCGACCCGCTCGAACGGCAGGCGGGTCTGGTCGAGGGTGACCACCGCGCCGCCCGCTGTCCACAGCGTGCGCTGCTCGGATGAGGTGGAGCGCGGAGGGCGGTCGGGCATGGCAAGGAGGAGCGGCGTTCCCTCCCATTGGACCACAGCCCGCAGCCGCGGGTGCGCACCGGCATGCCGCATGTCGGGTCCGCGGGCGCGTTCGGGCGGGCTGCGCGGCCCGGGCGCCCGACCGGGTCCGGAACCTGCAGGATCGTTCGCACCGGGCACGATTCCCGATGCACAATGAACAGCCTGGTCTGCCCACGCCGATGACCTCGTCCGCCTCCCCTCCGCCCGCCGGTCCCGTGCGACTGCGCCGCCCCGCCGATCTGCCGGGCCCGCGCGGCCTGCCACTGATCGGCTCGCTGCACCGCTGGGACGCCTCGCGTGCGCACCTGATCATGGAGGGCTGGGCCCGCGAGCACGGTCCCATCTACCGGTTCCGGCTGGGGCCACAGCCGCTGGTGGTGGTGTCCGACGCCGACGCCACGCTGGCGGTGCTGCGCGACCGCCCCCAGGTGTTCCGGCGCCACTTCGCCGTCCGGCCCATCTTCCGCGAGATGGGTATCGACGGGCTGTTCTCGGCCGAGGGCGACGACTGGCGACGCCAGCGCCCGCTGGTGATGCGGGCGCTCGACCCGGCCCACCTGCGGCGCTTCTTCCCGGTGATGGTGACCGCCACCGAGCGGCTGCACGCCCGCTGGCTCGCCGCGGCCACTGCCGGAGTCCCGGTGGACCTGCGCGCCGACCTGACCCGCTACACCGTCGACGTCACCTGCTCGCTGGCCTTCGGCATCGACGTCGCCACGCTGTCCCACGACCATGCCGACCCGCTGCAGCCGCACCTCGACCGGATCTTCTCGGGCATCGCCCGGCGCATCAACTCGCCGTGGCCGGTGTGGCGCTGGTTCCGCTCGCGCGCCGACCGCGAGATCGAGCGCTCGCTCGCGGTGGCCGGCCGCGCCGTGCAGGGCTTCATCGCCGCCACTCGTACCCACATGGCGCGCCACCCCGAGCTCGCGCGCGAGCCGCAGAACCTGTTGCAGGCGCTGCTGGCGGCCAACGAGGACGCACGGCTGTCCGACGCCGAGCTGCACGGCAACGTGATGACCCTGCTGCTGGCCGGCGAGGACACCACCGCCAACACCATCGCCTGGGCGCTGCACCTGCTCTCGCAGCATCCCGAGATCCGCCGGGCCGCCCGCACCGAAGCGCTCGAGGCGCTCGCCATCGAACGCGAGGCCCGGGCCTCCGGGCCCGGCGCCGGGGCCCGGCCGGTGGCGCTGCGCGAGTTCGACAGCACCCGCGGGCTGCCGCTGATCGAAGGTGTGGTGCTCGAAGCCCTGCGGCTCAAGCCGGTGGCGCCGCTGAACATGTTCACCGCCCTGCACGACACCGAGCTGCTGGGCACCCGGATCCCGGCCCGCACGCTGGTGTGCGTGCTCAAGCGCCCGCCGGCCACCGACCCGGCCCACTTCCCGCATCCCCACGAATTCCGGCCGCAGCGCTGGCTCGCCGGTGCGGCGGCGGCCAGCGGCGCCGGATCCCAGCCCGGTCCGGCCGGCGTGACCGGCGGTGGCCGGCGCGCGTTCGTGCCATTCGGCGGCGGCCCGCGGTTCTGCCCGGGTCGCTACCTGGCGCTGCTCGAGGCCAAGATGGTGCTGGCCACCACGCTCGCCTCGTTCGAGCTGGAACCCACCGGCGAGCCGGTCACCGAGCGGATGGGGATGACCCTGCAGCCGCAGGGCCTGAAGGTGCTGCTGCGGCTGCCGAAGCCGCAAACGCAGCCGGCCCGAACCGGGCAGGCCTGAAGCCGCGAGCCGATTGCACGCCACCCGGCCGCCGGTGTTCAGGCGGCGCCGCCGGCCCGCCCGATCGTGCGCAGTACCCCCGCCCCGGGCCGCAGCACCAGCGCCTCGCCCATGCCGACGAACGCCCCGGTCAGCGCGGTGATGTTCACCTGGTGGGTCACCAGCATCGCGTTGTCGGGCCCGCCCCAGGTCAGCACCCAGTCGCGCAGCGCGGCCGTCTGGACCGACTCCGTCGCGCGGTCGGCAAAGAACGAGTCGATCACCGGCCACGGCTCCACCCGTCCGAACGCGAGCCGCCCGGTATCCAGGCAGCGGCACCACCGGCTGCTGCGCACCGGCCCCAGCGGCACCCGCGCCTGCGCCAGCACCTCGCCCAGCCGGCGCGCCTGCTCGCGGCCCTGCTCCGACAGATTGCGCTGAGTCGTGCAGTCATGGAGCCGGAAGCCCGGCGGATCGCCGATGCCGGGCACGGTCTGCGCGTGACGCAGCAGCACCACGCAGCCGCCGGCCCGCAGCTCGGTCAGCAGCGGGGCCGGCCAGCCGCCCGCCCGCGCCGGCGCGGCGGCGGCCAGCAAGGGGGTGGCCAGCAGCCCGCGCAGCAGCCCGCGGCGCGGTTGCCACGGACCGCCGTGGAGCGACGACGGCCGATCGGCGCCCGCCGGGGCGGGCGCAGCGCAGGGCCGAGGCGGTCTCACCGGCTCATGCCTCGCCGCGGGCCCGCTCGAGCGCCCGCCGGTCGCGCTTGGTGGGCCGGCCCTCGAGAGCCAGCGCCGGTTCGCGGTACAGACGCCGCCGCTCGCGGGCGGCCTCGCGGGCGGCAACGCTGCCGGTCGACTCCTCGTAGAGCTGCTGCGCCACGCTGGCCGGGCCCCGCTGCTCCGACAGGCCGCGCACCGTCACCTCGCGCTGCTCCTCGCCCACCCGGACGCTGACGCGCTCGCCGACCCGCAGCAGCCGGGCGGTCTTGACCCGCTCGCCCTCGACCAGCACCCGGCCGTTCTCGAGGGCATCCTGCGCCAGCCCCCGGGTCTTGAAGAAGCGTGCGGCCCACAGCCATTTGTCGATGCGCATCGCGGACCCCTTCAGTGTCCCGCGAATTCGACCAGCGTGTGCAGCGCCAGGCCGGACTCGCGCAGCCGGCGCGAGCCGCCGAGTTCGGGCAGGTCGACGATGGCCGCCCCCTCCACCACGGTGCCGCCCAGCTTCTCGATCAGCCGCCTGCCGGCCATCATGGTGCCGCCCGTGGCGATCAGGTCGTCGATCAGCAGCACCCGCTCGCCGGGCCGGCAGGCATCGGCGTGCAGCTCCACCGAGGCACTGCCGTACTCGAGCTCGTAGGTCTCGGCTACGGTGGTGAACGGTAGCTTGCCCTGCTTGCGGATCGGCACGAAGCCCAGGTTGAGCTCGTACGCCACGATCGAGCCCACGATGAAGCCGCGCGCATCGATGCCCGCGACCAGGTCGAGCCCGCGGCCCATGTAGCGATGCACGAACAGGTCGATCAGCACCCGCAGCGATTTCGGGTCCTGCAGCAGCGGCGTGATGTCGCGGAACATCACGCCCGGCTGGGGCCAGTTCGGCACGGTCCGGATGCGGTCGCGCAGGTAGCCGGGGTCGAGCATGAGTGGCGATCGGTTTGCCGCGGCACGCGGTACTCCCCTATTGTACGGGGCCGCCCCATCCACCCGCCGGAAGACCCGATTGCCCGCCTCTGCACCGCCCATCCCCTTCGCCGAACGCTGGTTCGAGGACTACCCGGTCGGCGAGGTGGCCGAGTTCGGCGACCACCTCGTGACCGAGGCCGAGATCGTCGACTTCGCCAGCCGCTACGACCCGCAGCCCTTCCACATCGACCCTCAGGCCGCCGCCGGATCGATCTTCGGCGGCCTGATCGCCAGCGGTTGGATGACCGCCGCCTGTGCGATGCGGATGCTGGTCGACCACTACCTG
>Ga0169931_10015310_pt1 | contig 10270 bp, 7 predicted proteins | sample Kivu_15m_20L_FD_129675 | JGI IMG/M metagenome (GOLD analysis project Ga0169931, IMG submission 129675) | Freshwater microbial communities from Lake Kivu, Western Province, Rwanda to study Microbial Dark Matter (Phase II) - Kivu_15m_20L... | ecosystem: Environmental > Aquatic > Freshwater > Lake ... | reverse complement strand
GCTCTCTCATGGGAAGGTGAGCGGCGGTCATGAGCGCCTTGGCTTTTGAAGCTATAATAGTAAACTAGATAATTGTGCTGGGGAGTGTCCCGAGCCATGAACTAAAAGTCAAGATTAAGTTGCCAATCTTTACTGCGAGCGAGCTGCTGTAATGCTAGGTTTTCCCCCGCATTGTCACAGCGAATCCATCTTACATTCATTCCTTTTGCTTTCAACTGAGACAGCGTCATTTAAGAGCAATGACTAGATGCATGTCTTACTGTGTCGGTTCGATGGATAAAGGATTGATTTTGAAGCCAACCGGAACATGGGACGATTTTATCATTAAAGGAGAATCGGATGCAAACTATGCCACTGATATGGACAACCGCAAAAGCATTAGTGGATCCTCGGTATTCGTAAATGATGGACCAGTTAGCTTCAAATCTGTTCAGCAGCGAGTTGTAACATTATCAACGACGGAGGCAGAGCTATATGCTATTGTGCAATGTGCACAAGAAATGATATTCATAAAACATGTAATAGAATTAATTGGATTGAAAGTGAACTAGCCAATAGAGTTATTCTGCGAAAACAAGGGCGTGATATTGCTTACAAATAATTGGTCAATAGGTGGACCTACCCGTCATATCGAAGTCCGTCAGTATTTTTACGGGATCTGAAGGAACTGAAGATTCTACTATGTGAATGGAAGAGCAGTGATCAAATGTCCTGTGATATATTCACGAAGAATACTTCAAGATCATTATTTGAATTTTTCTTACCTGTTTATATAGATTGATGGCGAGTCAATCAGGAGGGATGTTACAGTAGATGTGAATATGTGGATTGCAAACAAGTGAAACGTGCATTAATGAATCTTCAATATCATTCAATGACCCATGAATGATACAAACTGTGGCAGGAAACAATAAAAAAAATATGTTATCACTTCTTTTTATTCGAAGAAAGTGATGTACAGTGAAACAAGTTTGATACTGGATTTTATCGATTGTGTTGTCTCGTCTGTCTCATCACGTGTATTTTTTAAAATTCACCAACAAACCCTCTTTCCTATTTGCCCACGACCTTCAGTACTGTAGAACTGGGTACTGTCTGTACATGTAATAATTGTTCTCCCCTTGGAAGTATTATGTAAATGATGTGCAACTTCATCTTTTATTCACCTGTAGTTCCCGCTTCCCGATTGTTGCTTCCCCCCATGAATGCTATGGTATGAGCTTTGATCGAGTTGACGATCAAAACCGTACGTACATTTAAGATGAATCACTTCATACTCTCATACACCTCGATTCAAACTCATATACGACTGAATAACAATCGTATGAAAAAAAGCTTTTTCCACGTTGATATTTCCTGGACTGATTGTTACTGATATACATTTCAAGATGGAGTTGAATCCGAAAGATCTTTTTTGATTCATTGTGCAAGTACTGTCAGCCATACAGAAGAATCAATCGTGATACGACAGAAGTGTATCTATACAATGAGTTCTCGGTTCAAACATGACTTTCAAAGATTTTTTCTCAACTCGCTCAGAACTGATAGTGTCATAATCATCATCAATCAATCAATCAACAAACCTCATAGCCGTCGCAAAATAGCCTCTTGAAATGGATACGACCTTGATTCTCTTCTTCTGTACTTTTCTTTTCTTCTGTATTAGTACGTCAGCGTCAAAAGCAGAAGACTATGCCAAGTTGTCGGACGTGTCAAAATTATCAGAGTTTGGTCTCATGGACCTATTCCATGAAAATATAAATATCAAAGGAAAACGTTCGAAGGATCATGTAAGGGCTGCTCTTCATTCCAAGACAGTCCTCGATACAAAGTTGGATCTTGAAGAGGAGAGGTTAATGAACGCATTATCCACCGGATTTTCCATGTCATACATTTATAATGCACCTAAAACTGCCACTCCTTCGAGGAAGAAGCAAACTACATCGCCAGTATCCATTGTGCAGCCAATACAAACAAAGCCTCCTACTGTGAAACCATCAAGTATCCATCACAGTAACGCTCCCACAGTCCACACCAGTAAGCAGGCTAGACCAACGTCATCGCCATCCTCTCTGTCACTTCAACCAAAGGATATTCCTTTGACTGCCTTACCAACGAGTCGTCCATCGAAGGCCCCGTCAGAAGGAGTACTCCATGAAAACATATATCACACCAGCCATCCTACCCAAAATCCAGTAAATATCCCTTCTGACTCCCAAGTTACAAACGATATAATGCTTTGCCGTAAAAATGATGAAAGCAGCTCTATTTCTTCACAGTCTATACATGTTTTGGAGATCTATACATACCTGTATGTCATGGAGACTACTGTAACACCTTCCCAAGATTTATTGGACCGAATTGATTCTACAGTAAAATCGGATATTGTTCTCAAATTATGTAAACAAGGTAATATTCGTAGGAATCTTGCGCAAAATCATCGTTTTCTTTCATTCGTCGGTGTCAATAGTACAACATCAGCGACGATGCTACAAAGTATGTCATCTTTAATACCCATATGTATAAAGTTTGAACTTTAAATCTCCTTACTCTAATTTTGTTTTTTTTTTTTCAAAGGTCCAACATGTGAACCCAAAACTGAAAACAGCCAATGTCATGTCATCCAATGTGAAATTCAAACTATTCAAAGAGCTAATGAAAGTATTATTTCTTCTGAGCAAATGATGAATCAAGTACGAAGTGTTATGGAAGAAATGAATAACACTCTAGTCAAAGATGGAAGCGTAATTTCTATTTCCTTTGTAGGAGCAACCTGGCCTTCCTCTCCACCGTCAACCTCGTCGGATCCCGTGACCACTTCGGAATCTCGTACTAGTAATGACAATGCAGCTATCGGAGCAGGTGTTGCAGCCTTTGTGATTCTAACCCTTGGAACCGTCGCTAGTATTCTTTTCTCTAGAAAGAAACCAGTCAAGACTGAACAAAAGCTTAGTGACTCTTCAGATGAAATTGAGCAAGTGCCTACATTTGAAGATGAATCTACCTGTAGTTCAGGGCATACCCCCCAAGGTTCGTCAATTACTAGTATGACCTTTGTCAAAGGCACGGCCAAGGCGAGTGGACAAGTTGCGAAAGATGGAAATAATCATGACAGCGTTGGCAACAGTATTCTTATCTTGAATGATGCTGGAAAGAACTCCGAAACAACTGTAAATAAGAAGTCGTTCGATAACGGAGATGTCGTTGAAGAGCTTTACGAATTTTGAAAATGAAAAACAATAGAATTTTGCATATTTAATACAGATTCGACTTACTGTCGTCCTTCTGTTTATTCTATAACTATTCATCATAATCTAATGAAATATAATGGTCTTACCCGTCTTAGTCTGAGATGTTGACTGAACTAGTTGTTTTGTCAATGTATACAGTGCATTTATGCTTGTGATAGTTCGCTTTATCTTTATCACTGCGCCCATAAGACGGGTGTCAGATGAAATGCTGTAGTCGTATCTGGTAGAGTCAGCTTCAGTTTTCATGTAAGAATAAGAGTAATGTGACTAGATATGTTAACCCAAGACATGAGTTACTGCGTCACTTCAAACCTGGATTTTACGCTTTCACCACATACTTCTGCTGAACGCGAAAGACGATGAATTCCAATGTGAAAATGCGACCTTGATCGCAATACTGCAACATCAGCAACATGATATACTTCTTTTGTATCTATATTTTCCACGATGACATGAGTTCCTCTTCTTAACTTTTGACATGAAGTGTAATAACTCAGCTTTTTGCTAGATTGAATCCTATTTCAAAAGAATTCCTAGCGACATTATATAAATAACTTGAGATTTGTCGATGAGCCATAGCTTGTACATATTCGTAAGACTATTAACAACGAAAATGAAAACTTTGTCTACTGTATCTCCATAGTCTCTGGAGGCAGGATTTCAGAACAAGTAAGCTATAGTCATTACGTGAAGTAAGTGGGAAAATAAACTGGTAGCATGCTGTGGTTTGTATTGTCCCGGGTAAACGTACGATGTATCCTCTAGGTTATTTCCTTAGGACATACGAATCCTAAGGGACATTATCCTGAACCAGACACCAAGGTAACTGCACAGTGGAATCCCATGGAACATGGTTGAGAGCATAGTTTCTCTAATTAGATGTGTTACGAATCGTCCCAGATGGGCACGGACTACGTTTGTCGTGAGCATGGGTATCGTCTAAAATTGTCGATCCTGAATATATCGACGCACCAATTACCTACTACAACAAACCATCCCGAATAGACATATCTAAGGATCAAGCCGACCATATCCATCGCAATAACGATTGGACCAAACATACAATGGACAATAGGGGCAATAGGGGAAGTCCAAACGGGGCACGTGGCCACGGGGCCATTCGCTGGTCAAGCTAAGAAAACCATTCGCGCTTTACATACATAAGAAAATAAGCGCAAGATTACTGATGTTGGTCCCGCTTCATAAAATGTATTTGCTTCAACTTGAAGGGTGAAAGATCCTTGCGACGTTGCAAGTTAACCCTTCTTAACCCTATTGTTTTTCTAGTACTGGCCCACATACGCTCGATGTAGTGATGATGACATCAATCGACCGTCTATCCCTGTACTGACTGATGTACTGAAATGTAACTAGTTGGAATACAGGGCACGCTCTTGAATGACTAGTTAATAGTTTAAAGAACAATCCAAGCATGGCCCCTATTCGTTCCATTCTCGCTCTCCTATTCGGAGCTGTTTCTGTCTATAGCTTTGCACCTTCTGTGAACGTGGCTCCTGTTCGGTAGGTAATGGAAAGGCTTCTGTTATTTCAGAGATCTTAAAATCTCTGGATTATCGTAGACCCTGATTAGTTGTCTCTCCTCGTCTAAAGATAGACTTGCGCAAATACTGAAATATATCTCATTCATCTTTTTTCCGCTACTTACAGAACTCAAACGAGCTTAAACATTTACAATGAGGCTATGCAAAAGTGGGCTGCTGAGAACCCAGACTTTGCTAAATACGGTTGGGGGCCCTCCGTGAATGCTGAAAAGTGGAATGGTCGTCATGCTATGTTTGGTTGGGTTGTTATCTGTGCGTCTGCATATGCACATGGACACAACCTTATCCCTAACGGTGACTTGCCTTTGGATGTTAAGGAATGGGGTGGCCTTGCACGAATTATGGGAACTACTACCATCACAAACGAACGTGCAGTTATCTTGATCGCCAACGTTCATGCTTTCATGGTAGGACTAGCCGCTACTATTGCACCACTTCCGTTCACGGATCCTCTATTACTTGAGGAAGGTCAAAAGGGCAAGGATGGATATGGATACCTTCCAGCTCTCAAGTTTGGAATCACTCCTGAAGCTGAAATGCTCAATGGTCGTCTTGCTATGGTTGGTATCATCGCTGTTATTGGAGCTGCTGCAGGTGAAGGAAAGAGTATTATTGATGTCGTGAACGAATGGGTTGGCGGAGCATACTACTAAACTATATATACATAACATCAAAGTACATAACCTATTACGATTTGTTTGTGTACAGAGACTTTTCTTTATTCCTAAGTCTCGTCAAATGCTAGTTGGATCTAGGGGTAGAAAGGTCATGGTTATTTTATTTATGTAAGTAACGCTTTCCTCATCAGTACGTGTAAATACTGTGGGTTGACATCAATATATTCAGTATAAGGAAGGATTATACAGCATGTTTGTATCAAATCTACTCCCATCTTAACGCGTTGAAATAAAGAGTCCCATTCATACTTGGACACGAAGATCTCCTTGTCACAGTAGTAGGTAAGACTGTACAATGAATATTTTCTATAAAATCATTCATGACGTCACAGAGCAATCACAACAACACCCATTATGCAAAATTCCGTCCGTACTGTGTGTACAGTAGGGCTACTGTATGTAGGCACTGTCTCGTGTCTCGTCGGTCTCATCGGTACAGTAGGGACCTACGCAATCGCGCTACTGTATTCACGTCTATTTAGATGTGAAACACACGCCGTATGCGTACAGGTGAATCGATGCGCATGATGTAGTATGTTCTATTGTCATTCTATGAGAATATAACACTGAATCTTTCACAAAGAGAGACGATGGCGCTCGTATTACGTCGATTAAATCGACATCTCAATACTGGCAGAGAATCGCGGTTGCTAGCAGTGAGATACTTCAGTGGATGGGATGATACGGACAATCAAAGGGAAAGAGCGGCACCGACCATATCGAGTTATCAACAAACCAAACGTTATTCTATACACCTGGACACTACAAACAGTCATATTGAAGTTGGTAAGATGGCTAGAGCACATCATACTTATACACGTACGGTTAATAGGATAGCATCGTCGACGACATTTTCTTCGATGAACAATCTCATCGGCGACCATTTTTTCAAGCAATCCCCATTTTTGTACTCATCATTCATCATTCGTCCATTATCAAATCAAGTAACTCCGTCATCGGACTATACAACCAAATCACAGACTTCAGAAGCTAAGATTCCAATTCATGCTGATCCCAAGTCTTCAAGCATTATTAAACAGACATCATCCGCCACTCCAATCGCTGAGAAGACCTTTTTAGGGAAAATAGGTGACTCATTGTTAGGAGCTGGAAAGGCCACCGTTTCTTTTATTTCCAAGATACCCGGTCTACTCTGGTTTTATATTACACATTCAAAAGAAAGACATGAAAAATGGATTGAAATCAAAGAGGCTGCAAAGAAGGAAGCTCATCATTACTGGATGGGAACTAAGGTAAATGAACATGTACTCTGTGTATGAATGTTTCGATCTTCGTTTATACTTTATTTATCATATTTGTCTACTTTCTTTTTATAGTTATTGGCAGCTGATATTCGAACGGCGAGATTACTCGTTGCAAGAACGCTAAAAGGATCGAGTTTAAGCCGTCGTGAAAGAAAGCAATTACAACGAACGGTTACGGATATCTTTCGTCTTGTACCCTTTTCTGTTTTTGTCATCGTTCCCTTTATGGAATTTACTTTACCATTCTTCCTCCGCATATTTCCCAACATGTTACCCAGTACCTATCAAGACTCATTAAAAGAGGAAGAAAATATGAAACGAGAGCTACAGAGTCGACTTGCCATGGCTGAATTTTTTCAAGAGTAAGTTATTTGAACTACTGTACTACTTGTAGTTTTTTTTTGAATCCATGTGTATTCACATCTATTTCATCGATTCGTACTACAGAACTCTTCAAAATTTAGCAAACGAGCAAAAGAAAGTATCCTTGGCACGTCTTGAAAACGCGACAGACGTGTCGACTGATGATAGTAAGTTGTCTCCTGAAGAGACAGCTCGTGAACATTCAGCAGAATCGTTTTTGGAATTTCTTGAAAAAGCTCGTAATGGAGAATTGTTTCCTGCTGAAGTTATAATAAGATATGCTACTTACTTTAAAGATGAGATGACTTTGGATAACATGCCTCGAATGCAACTCATTAATATGTGCAAGTATATGAATATTCCGCCGTATGGATCGGACAATCTTCTACGTTTACAGTTGAGGCATAGAGTCAAGGCACTACGGGAAGATGATCAAAAGATTATCTGGGAGGGTATTGATTCGTTGACTAAAATGGAACTCAGAGAGGCATGTAGGGAAAGAGGTATGAGGTCGACCGGTTTAAGCAAGGAATCGTATAAGCGCGCGTTACAGCAATGGATCGAATTGAGTGTGAACCGTAATGTACCAGTGTCGCTACTGATTATGAGCAGAATCTTTTTCCTCCAAGATGAAGACGCCTACCGATACCCCGCAAGCTCGAAGCATGTGGGAGGCTTAGCTGATGCTATCACCGGTATGGATAAAGAGGTGATCAATGAGGTCGTTTTGGATGTAGCAACGTCGAAAGAAAAGACATCAAGTGCAGATGTTCTCAAGATTAAGTTAGAAGTGCTCAAGCAGCAAAATGAATTAATTGCTGAAGAAAAGAAAGCGCGAGAGGCGGTTGAAGCGAAAATTGCCGAAAAAGAGCAAGATAAGATTGTAAAGGAAGCATCTGAGACGTTGAAACCCGTTCAAGCAGAAACGATTGAGCCGTCGCCAGACAGTTTTGTGACTCCATCATCAGCCTTTACTACAGGTATAAATATCAAAGTTGACGCTGGAAATGTCACGATTCCTACAGATATTTTTAAAGCACAAACAGAAGCATCAGCAGAAAAAGATGGATCGAAGGAACCACAACTTTCCTCGAAAGAAATTGATGCGATACAGCATCTGCTGTCACCAGATCCTGTAAGCGCAGAACGCGAGAAATTAGAGAGGCTCAAAGCTGCGATTCAAATTGAAAGCAGTCCGCTGACGGGCGATACTTCCCTCTCTGAAACAACCATAGAATCAGTTTCCATTCAACAAGATAGCGTTCAGACTACTATTACCACTGATGAATCTACTAAAAAAGATTCTCAAATCGTTACGATCATCCCCGGGACAGATACTCTTTCACTTAAGATGTCCGATAAAAAAGCAGTAGACATGATCAAAAATGCAGACGAAAAAGTCGAGAAAGAATCATCTGACGCTAATATAATATCCAGTGGTGCACAATCTACTCCTTCGTCTGCTACAGATCAAAGTGTACCAATTAAAGACGTGGTGGCAAAAGAATCGGCAGAAAGTGAAGTTGACGTGAAACTTGAGAAAGCAATCACACGTCTCAAGTCAAAAGTTGAATCGATGGTAGGTAAACTCGAAATCCAGCTCGGAAACGTTGAGAAAAAAATTGGTGATAAACTACACCATCTTGATAAAGATATGGATGGTATATTATCACGAGAAGAGGTTGCCCTGTGTCTGCAAAGCGTTTTAAAAAGGCCCCTTTCTTTTGAAGAAGCAATGGCGATAGCTAAAGATATGGTACGTAAATTCTATGCAATATTTATAGAGCCATGCGTATTTTATGATTCCTACTTGATTAAATTGTTGTGTACTTACCAATTGTTGTGTACTTGCCAGGACGAAAATGAAGACGGTTATTTTAGCCTGGAGGAGTTATCGAAATGGCTAGACACTAATAAACTTGTGAAACTGGTAAAGGAAGGGAAAGAGGATGAAGTCGAACGTCTTATTGCTGAACAAACATTGAAACAGAGCAAAGCCGAGGGCAGTCCGCAAGGGCCTACTGGGCAGAATGAAAACGTTTCAGTGGGGGCTGGGGGAACGGGCTAAGAGATCTTATGTAAGTACCTGTTCGAGTGTCAAGTGTGCTTACAGACTAAAGGAAACATACTTTGCTGCATTGGTGATACTTAATTAATGTATGGTACTCTTTTCTTCGTGAAGCACGGTCTTTGCGAGGCTTCTTAATTGATTCTATATTGTTGAGCGATGATAACAAACAAATACAGAATACATTTCCACAAATCCTTGGTCTTTACCATCACCGACATTCCTCTGGTTGCGAAATGATAACAAATTCTGCGACCCCTGCAGCAGTCATTCTTTAAAATGGCTAATAAAGATGATGCAATAATCGAACTGTTTATTCTAAGACTTTCAAAGATCAATATGGACTACCGAACTTTCATGGAGGAACTTTACTCTTGCAATACTTTACAGAAGATACTTGCAAAACAAATGACCTTTATGGTATGACTGGCTTTCTTTAAGCTAAAAAAGGATCAATGTGTCGCTATTGGAGGTGCCCCATGGTTGCTAATCCAAGCTCTCCTTCCCCTGACGCACATGGAGTAACGTTTTCTTTCTCCTCAAAGGACAAGGTGACGTCGACGGCCTACATTGATACTTCTTGCGATCCTACTTTCTTCAAGGGTACATATAACTTTACCTAGTCTGACCTCTGTGTTCCGAACAAGTCAGCCACTGGTGATATTCTTGGTTATGTCAATATCAACTGTGTTTAAGATTTACCTGTATAGGCGGGAGCTGCCACGTAGTTGGAAAAAATAGTTGTTGCTTTGTGAGAAGGATTTGTTTACAACAATACTAGTTTACAGCTGCGTCTCGGTAGATGTATTCGGTGAAAGACGTAAGAACGATGTCGCTGTTTGACCGTTACATTTTGTAGAAAAACGCTGATTCTTCTCGGATTTGTACTTTCCACGATTCTGTACATACGAAGATAGTATGTAGTCCTACGGGTACAGTTGTCCGGGATCGCGACATCGCGAGTATCAGAGATACACACGTTACGCCTTGATCCCACGGGTTGTTTGCCGTGTCTACACTTCACTGTGCATGCCTACTAGCTAGTAGACTAGGATAGCTGCACGTACGTAGAGTGGCATGCCCG
>Ga0169931_10015309_pt1 | contig 10270 bp, 2 predicted proteins | sample Kivu_15m_20L_FD_129675 | JGI IMG/M metagenome (GOLD analysis project Ga0169931, IMG submission 129675) | Freshwater microbial communities from Lake Kivu, Western Province, Rwanda to study Microbial Dark Matter (Phase II) - Kivu_15m_20L... | ecosystem: Environmental > Aquatic > Freshwater > Lake ... | reverse complement strand
TCGCCTGGATGCGTGGGAATCCGCTGAGGCCGAACACCCGGGGGACGACAACTGGCGCGCCCCTCACAAGCGCCTGCAAGCCTGGGCCCAGCGCTGGTTCAGCTTGCGCGGCCAGGTGCCGCGTGGCGCCAGCGATGCTGAGCGCTGGCAGCTCTTCACCCAGCTGCAGGCGGGCTTACTGCAAGCCCTGGGCTACCCCGCACCGGGCACGCTGCCCCAACCGCATGAATTCGTGCCCGGTATGCCCTTGCCTGCCTGGCATCTGCAGTCGCCTCGCCTGGTGGTGATTCCCGCTTACCAGCCCGGCGCCGAGCAGGAAGACCTGCTCGACCACAAGCTCGTCAGTCTGCTCTACGGCACAGAGGGCGTACCGCGCGACCTGCAAGGCGAGCCCTGGGCCGACCTGCTGGCCGACGCCGTGTTTGGCGCCGAAACCCCGCCGCGCTACGTCATCCTGGCCGGCCTGGACGAATGGCTGCTGCTGGACCGCTACAAGTGGCCCAACAACCGCGCCCTGCGCTTCGACTGGGCCGACATTCTCGACCGCAAGGATACCGACACCCTCAAAGCCTGCGCCGCCCTGCTGCATAAGGATTGCCTGGCACCCGCCGAGGGCAGTGCCCTGCTGGAGAGTCTGGACGAGAACGCCCACAAGCACGCCTTTGGCGTGAGCGAGGACCTGAAGTACGCCTTGCGCGAAGCCATCGAGCTGCTGGGCAACGAGGCGGCCCGCCAGCTGGACGAGCAGGCCAGCGGCAGCAAGAAGAGCGTCTACTCGGGACAGTACAAGCTGGAGCCGGCCGACCTCAGCCTGGAATGCCTGCGGCTGGTCTACCGCCTGCTGTTCATGTTCTACATCGAGGCACGGCCCGAGTTGGGCTACGTACCCATCGCCAAGAGCGAGGTCTATCTCAAGGGCTACAGCCTGGAGAGCCTGCGCGACCTGGAACTGCAGCCGCTCAGCACGCCCCACGCGCGCGATGGCGTCTACTTCGATGCCTCGCTGCGCCGCTTGTTCAAGCTGGTCGCCCAGGGCGTGGGGCTGGCTGGCCCCGCGCAGGGCCAGCTCGGCAGCGTCACGCCCGGCAGTGCCGCCACATCGGGCCTGGTGGCCGGCGCCAAGGACGGCTTCGCCCTCGCACCGCTGGACAGCCGCCTGTTCGACGACAACGCGCTACCGCTGTTGAGCAAGGTGCGTTTCCCCAACCACCTGTGGCAACGCATCATCAAGCTGATGTCGCTGAGCCGCGGCAGCAAAGGCCGACGCGCAGGCCGCGTCAGCTACCAGCTGCTGTCCATCAACCAGCTGGGCGCGGTGTACGAGGCCCTGCTCAGCTACCGCGGTTTCTTCGCCGCCGATGATCTCTATGAAGTCAAGCCCGCTCCGAAGAAGGGGCGTGCCGCCACCGCGCAAAGTGACAACGATAGCGACGGGGACGACGACGGCGAGGGCGACGACGGCGAGGGCGACGACGACAGTACCAACGACGCCAGCAGCACCCGTCGCAGTCGCGCCGGCGGCGGTGACTCTGAGTCCGACAAGCTGGAGAACGCCTGGTTCGTGTCGGCAAGCCGCCTGAGCGATTACCTCGAGGACGAGCGCGTCTACGACCTCGACGACAACGGCCACCGCAAGCTGCGCATGTACCCCAAGGGCAGCTTCATCTACCGCCTGGCGGGCCGCGACCGGCAGAAGAGCGCCAGCTACTACACCCCGCAGGTGCTGACCCAGTGCCTGGTGAAGTACGCGCTGAAGGAACTGCTGGCCGAGGAGAACGGCCGGGTCAAGAAGGCCGACGACATCCTCACGCTCACTGTCTGCGAGCCCGCCATGGGCAGCGCAGCCTTCTTGAACGAGGCCGTCAACCAGCTGGCCGACGCCTACCTGGAGCGCAAGCAGGCCGAACTTGGCAAGCGCATCCCGCACGACGAGTACCCGCAGGAGCTGCAGAAGGTGCGGATGGTGCTGGCCGACCGTAACGTGTTCGGCGTGGACCTGAACCCCGTGGCGGTGGAACTGGCCGAGGTGTCGCTGTGGCTCAACGCCATCTACGGCGAGCCGACGGAAGACAAGGAAGGCAACCCGCTGCCGCTGAAGCCCGCCCACGTGCCCTGGTTCGGCTACCAGCTCTTCGCCGGCAACAGCCTCATTGGCGCGCGCCGGCAGGCCTACCGCGCCACCAGCGTGGTGAAGGGCGCCAAACCTGCATGGCATGAAGAAGCGCCACGCAAGGTGACGAACGCGGAAGCGCGCAAGGACGACGAGATCTGGCACTTTCTGCTGCCCGACCCCGGCATGGCCGACTACGCAGACAAGGACGCCAAGAAGCTCTACCCGGAAGACTTCGAGCGGCTGAAGAAGTGGCGCAAGGCCTTCAACGCGCCGCTGGCCAACCACGAGGTGGCACGGCTCCAGCAGCTCAGCGCCAAGGTGGAAGAGCTGTGGGCCGAGCACACCCAGGCGCTGGCACGCGACCGTGCCCGCACCGAGGACGAGCTGGACGTCTGGCCCCACAAGAAGGGCCCGCAGGACGACGCGCATTCACCGCTGTCCCGTGCGCAGAAGGAAGCCATCCGCCGCCAGAACCTGCTGAACGAAGACGGCGACCTCGCCACGCCCTTCCGCCGCCTGAAGCTGGTGATGGACTACTGGTGCGCGCTGTGGTTCTGGCCCATCACCGAGAGCAGCCGCCTGCCCAGCCGCGAGGAATGGTGGATGGAGGTGGGCGCCATCCTGGAAGGCAACGTCGTCGACATCGCGCCGCAGACGACGCTGGACCTGATGCCTGCCGCCGAGGCGCCGCAGGTGCTGGTGCCCGATGTGCAGCCCACCTTTGAAGGCTTCGAGACGCAGTTGCCGCTGCAGCAGGCGGCCGACCAGCCCAACTTGCACGACAAGTTCGGTCAGTTGCGCATCAAGCGGCTGCGCGAGCACTTTCCGCGTGTGCCGGTGGTGGAGGCGATTGCCACGCGGCGCCGCTTCATGCATTGGGAGTTGTGCTTTGCGGATGTGCTGATTCAGCGCGGCGGTTTTGACCTCATTTTGGGGAACCCGCCTTGGCTGAAGGTGACGTGGAATCAAGCCGGTGTGCTGGGCGAATTTAACCCTCTGTTCGCCATCCGCAACTTCAGCGCTACCGGACTGACCACAGAGCGAGAACAGGCCTTTGTCAGATATGCAGGTCTGCAGGCCGCCTGGACGGTCGAGCTGGAAGAGGCCGAGGGTACGCAGAAGTTTCTGAATGCAACGCAGAACTATCCGCTGCTCAAGGGTATGCCAACCAATCTCTACAAGTGCTTCATGCCGCTTGTTTGGGCGATGAACGCGCAGAAGGGGGTGAGCGGGTTGCTACATCCCGAGGGGCCATACGACGACCCCAATGGTGGGGCACTCCGAGAAGCGATGTATAGACGGCTCAGGTCACTCTTTGCATTCCAGAACGAATTCAAGCTTTTCCCAATTGGCAACCGGGAAACCTTTGCCGTCAATATCTATGGCGAGCCCAGGCCTGAGCCAGCCTTTTCTCTTCTAGCGAATCTTTTTACTCCGGTGACCGTTGACGCTTGCTACCAACATGGCGGCTTTGGATTGGCTGGAGGTATTAAGGACGACAATGGTGAATGGAACACATCCGGCCACGCTGACCGCATCGTGCAAGTGGACCATGCAATGCTTGTCACATTCGCCAAGCTATACGACACATCAGGCACACCGCCCACACAGGCTCGCCTCCCGGCGCTACATGCCGGCGCGTTGGCCAGCGTGTTGAAAAAACTGGCGGCGTGGCCCCACCGGCTTGCGGACTTGAGTGATGAATACTTCTCAACTGAGATGTGGAACGAAACGATGCAGCAAAGGGACGGAACCATAACTCGCCGTCCACCCAGCGACTCGGGCTTTGCTGCTACGCCTGAAGAATGGGTGCTCTCGGGCCCGCACTTCTTCGTCGCTTCACCGTTTAACAAGACACCTAAGCGGGTTTGTGACACTCACAAGGCTTACGACAACATCGACCTCGAAAATCTCCCTGAAAACTACCTGCCGCGCAGCAACTACCGTCCGATGGACGACCGGGCCGAATACTTGCGTCGTACACCACGGGTGAGTTGGGTAGAGGACTACAAAACGTCGCCGCTTCCGGTGACGGAGTACTTCAATCTCGCACATCGACGGCGCCTTTCCCAATCAGGTGAGCGAACTCTCATCCCATCGGTCACCCCACCGGGCTCCGCTGTTGTGAACACATGCGTACTGACGACATTTCGAGACCCGAACGCTCTTTTGAGCGCTGTAACAGCGTTCAGCTCGTTGGTATTGGACTTCTTTGTCAAAAGCACAGGTCGCGGTGACTTGTATGGCGACGGGCTCGCTCAAATGCCCAAGCTTTCGCGCGACCAGCGCATGGCCGCGAGGTCAGCTACCCTCAACTGTCTCACCGCTCACTATGCTCCCCTGTGGGAACAGGCCTACGACCTAGAGTTCTCCGAGCAACAGTGGAGTCAACCCGCCAATCCGCGGCTGCGGCAGGACTTCTGGAGCAACCTCACCGGCACCTGGACCCGCCACTGCGCGCTGCGCAGCGACTACGCCCGCCGCATGGCGCTGGTGGAAATCGACGTGCTGGTGGCCCAGGCCCTGGGCCTGACGCTGGACGAACTGTTGCTCATCTACCGCGTGCAGTTCCCGGTGATGCAGGGCTACGAGCGCGACACCTGGTACGACATCAACGGCCGCATCGTCTTCACCAACAGCAAGGGCCTGGGTGGAGTCGGCTTGCCCCGCAAGGGCGCCGCCAAGACCCCCAAGACTCGTATCCAGACGCCCGACGGCAAGGCCCGAGAAGGTAACTTCGGCTGGGAAGACCTGTGGGAGTACGCCGCCACGCCCGAAGGCGGCACGCCCAAAGTGCCCGATGGCACCATCATCACCCAGTGGATGACCGACGACACCCTGCCCGGCGGCCCTCGCACCGTAGAGCGCCGATACGTAGCGCCCTTCGCTCGGGCGAACCGGGAGGAGGATTACCGCGTGGCGTGGGCATTCTTCCAGAGTGAAGGCGTATGAACCCTGGTGACCGCGTCCGCCTCATAGACAACCCTAGCCGTATCGGGGTGCTGACCAGCGACCCGCCGACAGGAGAGGGGCGGCGGCGGCGACTAGTGGTCGCGTTCCCCGACGGGGCCGAGCCGATCCTCGCCAGCTCGCTGGAGCGCGTCGAGGCTGAAACCAATGACCCCTACCTATTGATGCAGCGAGGCCAGTACGGCGGGGCGTCGCATCTTCGAGGCGCCATCACGCTGGCTCGCCTGAGCGGCAAGCTCGCCAACCTGATCTACAGCCTGAACACTACCAACACCAAGTTCCTACCCTATCAATTCAAGCCTGTGCTTCAGTTCCTTGACTCGCCGAGCCGTGGGATTGTCATTGCGGACGAAGTCGGTCTGGGAAAGACCATTGAAGCTGGCTTGATTTGGACTGAGCTGCGCGCGCGTCAGGATGCCCGTCGCCTCTTGGTAGTTTGCCCAGCCATGCTGTGCGACAAGTGGTGTGCGGAGCTGGCCAACCGCTTCGGCGTTAAGGCCCAAATTGTTAATGCGGGGGAATTACTTGATTGCCTGACCGCGGCCAGGGCTGACCGGAATGAGGAGTTCGCGCTCGTAGCGAGCATGCAGGGGTTACGGCCCCCAAGACACTGGAATTCGGAGGATTCACCGTCCCAAAGCTCCGCCGCAAAACTGGCCCGCTTTCTAGAAGCAGTGGGTGGCGACGAGCCCTTGCTTGATCTGGTCGTTGTTGACGAGGCGCACTACCTTCGCAACCGGGGAACCCAAACGCACCGATTCGCCGCGTTGCTTCGGTCTGTAACCGATGGTCTGGCTTTGCTGTCGGCCACCCCCATCCAAATGCGCAGCACGGATCTCTTCAACCTGCTACACCTGCTGGACGAAGATGCGTTCCCGATGGAATGGACCTATGACCATTCGGTTCGTGCAAACGCGCCAATCGTGGCGCTGCGAGACCGGTTAAAGCGGGACCCGCCGGTGACACAGGACGAATTCGAGGCTGCGCTACGGGAGTCCATTGCACTGCGATGGTTCGATGACAGCGAACAGATTGAGCACCTGCTCAAGAACCTGCCTACGGATGAAGACTTGTGCAATGTACGCTCGCGCGCCGACTACGCTGAGCTGCTCGACCGCCTAAATCCGAGGGCTAAGGTCATTACCCGCACGCTCAAGCGCGATGTTGACGAGCTTCGAGTTACCCGTGAGCCTCGCACTCTGCGCGTAGAGATGAGCCCGACAGAGCGCGATTTCTACGAGGGCGTGACCGAGGCCGTCCAGGATTACTGCGAGTCGGTTGATATCTCCCAAGGGTTTTTGCTGACCATTCCTCAGCGGCAGATGTCTAGTTGCATGGCGGCAGCGTGTAGGGGCTGGAAACGTCGGCAGGAAGAGCAAGTCGAGGTGACGCAGGAGACCGTAACTGAACTCGACGGTGATGCCGTAGAACAGGACCCCGCGCCTGCCCCCTCTAACGAGCGCGGTACTGGTGAGCTGTTGTCCATCCTGAGTGATATTGCCCGCCGTTGCGGCGACTATGAACGGCTTGCCGCCGATGACAGCAAATTCACTGTCCTGCTGGAGAACCTCAAGGGCTACTGGCGAGAGAACGTCGGGAAGAAGGTGGTGCTATTCGCCTTCTACAGGAACACGCTTTACTACCTTGCTCAACGCCTGGCTGAGGCCGGCGTTCGCGCCATCGTGTTGCACGGTGGCATGGAAAAGACCGAGGTCTTGCAGTCGTTCGAAAGCGACGATTCAGTCCAGGTTCTACTGTCGTCGGAGGTCGCCTCCGAGGGTGTTGACCTACAGTTTTCCAGCCTACTGGTGAACTACGACTTGCCCTGGAATCCAGCCCGGATAGAGCAGAGGATAGGCCGTATCGATCGCATCGGGCAGGCGGAGGCCAAGATTCTCATCTGGAACCTAGTCTACGAAGATACCTTGGACGAGCGCGTGCACGACAGGTTGCTGGAGCGGCTTAACGTGTTTCGGCAAGCGCTGGGGAGCATTGAGGATCTGTTAGGTGCCGAAGTTCGAAAGCTCACAGTGGACTTGCTGTCGCACCGCCGTACGCCGAAGCAGGAGGAAGAGCGCATTGGGGCCGCTGCGATGGTATTGGAGCGCAATCGCCGAGACGAAGAACAGCTAAACGCCCAAGCGTCCAAGCTACTCGGTCACGGCGACTACATCCAGAATAAAGCCAAAGCCGCCATGGATTTAGGGCGGTACATCCGTGGCGACGACCTCTACCACTTCATCAAAGACTATCTTGAAGTCTCATTTCCAGGCTCGAGGGTGATGGTCAATGATGAACCGGTCCGCAAGGGCCTCATCGAGCTCTCTATGGACGCCAGGGTTGCCTTCCATGCGTTTCTGTCGGACGCCAAGCTGCTTGGCCGAACGACCATGCTTGACAACCACCCGCGCAAGCTCTGGTTTGACAACCAAGCGGGTCACGTGGCACGCGACGTGGAGAAGGTCACTCAAGACCACCCTCTGGTCCGCTTTGTCTCGGAACAGCAGAAGGCGAGTAGTTCCAAGAACGGCTACTACCCGACCTCTGCGGTCGAACTGCCGGCGTTCAGAGTCGAAGGTGTGGCGCCTGGCACCTATGTCTATGCAGTCATCCGCTGGACCTTCTCAGGACCGCGAGACGTCGAACGCCTGGTTTACGAAGCTCGCTGTTTGGAGACAGGCATTGCGCTCGACCCGGACGCAGCTGAGTCGCTGGTCAACGCGGCGGCTAATCATGGGACGGACTGGCAAGCTGCTGCCAAAAATATCTTGGAGCACGTACGAGTTGCTGCGCTTCAAGACGACTGTCGGGAGGCCATCGAGGAGTACTTCGACGCCAGCAAAGCAGCACAACTACGCGAGAACCGCGACCGCGTGCGAGAGATGAATGCATCCCTGGACGCCGACTTAAAGCGCAAACGCGATGAGGCTAACGAGCGTATTGCCAGATACCAGACCTCGTCGAACCCGCGCCATAAGGGTCTGCTGGGTATGGAGCGCTCGAAGCTTCGACAGCTGGAGCAGAAGTACGAAGAGCGCAAACTCACCAACGGCTTACGGGAGGCCTTGGACCCACGCCAGAAGGATGTTTCCTCTGGCGTTATACGAGTAGTGCGTGCATCGGAAGGGCGAAATGAGAGGTAAGCGCTTAAAACCGTCACCTAAGAAAGCTAAGCGCGACACGGCTCGTCCGTATCGTCCGCCGAACTTCTATTTCTTGCGGGATAAGCCGACCGCCACGCCTGTGGAGAGGGTCAAGCCAGCCGTAAAGTTGAAGGTTTCGGACACGGTCTGCATCGCCTGGAAGCCTAACGAGTCGGGTTTGGGCGCAGTGCTTGCGCGCGACGAGGCGCTTGGCGCGATGATCGGGCCGCCCGACGCGAAATCAGGTCCTTCGAGAGAGCTAGTAATCGGGCTGGACTTCGGCACATCTTCGACCAAGGTGGTAATTGCTGACAAATCAATGAACGCAGCGTATGCAGTCCCGTTCATTGATAGCATCGGGGTGTCCAGCTACCTGCTGCCGTCTGCCCTTCTGGAATCACCGTCGGGGGTTTATTCGCTGTCCGGTACCGGGATTCGCCACGCTGATCTGAAGTTGGCCATGTTGGCGTCATTGAGCGACGAGCGGGCCTGTGCCAGGGTATGTGCGTATCTGGCGCTGGCGATACGGCTGTCTCGGGCTTGGCTCTACGAAACCAAAGTCGAACAGTATCTGCGGTCGGACATCCTTTGGACACTAGCAATCGGTCAGCCGGCTGACCAAGCGGCCTCGAATCATCATCGCCGGCACTTTGAATGCCTCGCCAAGGTTGCGTGGTACCTGGCCGGGGTTAGAAGCCCAATCGAGGCCAACGCCGCATTGAGAGCATGGCAACGTCGAGACGAATTGCTCCTTGACGATGAACTTGAAGTCCGGCCTATGGCCGAACTGTCCGCACAGATTCATGGCTTCGTCAGCTCGTCACACTTCGATGCCCGGTTGCCCAACATTTACCTCTTGGTTGACGTTGGCGCCGGCACGTTGGATGCGTCGTTGTTTCATGTCCGTAAAGACAGTAGCGGCACGGTGTCCTTCGACTTCTTCACGCACGCGGTTGAGCTGTTCGGGGCGGCGAACTTAAATCGTTTCCGGTTGTCCTGGTGGGTCAGTCAGCTTCGAGATGTGCTGCAGCAGATCAATTCTAGCGACGACCAGTTGGCAAAGTGCATTCGCAGCACGGTCGCTGAGCTGGAGCATATGAAAGTTCCTACGGAGTTCCGAGGTCGCTACCCAAATACCTATCGCGATTACTTGAACGGCGTGGAAACTGGCTTCGAAGGCGGGGCTAAGGATCCCGACGAAAACTTCTACCAAAGTGTTCGTAACCAAGTGGCGGGCAGGGTTCTCTACGGCGCCTGGAAGGAACAATTGCTTGACCAGGACGCTGTCCGAGACATGCCGTTTTTCCTTTGCGGAGGTGGTGCTCGGCATCCGTTATACGCTGCACTCAAGACCCGCCTCCAGAAAACTGACGGCTGTACGTGGCTCAGCGCTAAGCCGCGCGATCTGGCGCTGCCTACCAACATGCACGCCCCCGGGGTTGCAAACAGTGACTACGACAGACTGTCCGTGGCCTACGGTCTCAGCCAGCTGAATCCGGGAAGCTTTGAGCGAGTGGTCGCCATGAAGCCCAAGGCAGTAGTATCGCAAGAGACGGACTGGAGCATCTCGGCCATAGACAAGTCCGTCTGCTAACTAAGAACAAGAAACATGCTGCCATCCCTCCTCGCCCGAGACATCCAGACTGGACTCAAGCAGTTCCTCGTCTCCGGATTTGAGCCAGCCGATGCCTTCATGCACGGCCTGATGAGTCGCTTCACCGAAGATGAGGACGCTTGGCTCAAGGGGCCCTACGTACAAATGGGCTTGCCATTTGCAGTGGGCTCGGCTGGCCGTACGTTTTTCAAGACCTTCGAGACTGAGCACCCGGGGTATCACCACCAGGAGCAAGCGTGGAAGCGGCTGTCCAGCCTCCATCTGGCCGCCAGCACTTTGGTAGCCACCGGTACAGGCTCTGGCAAGACCGAGTGCTTCCTGTTCCCGCTGTTGGACCACTGCGCAAGGGCGCGTGCTGCTGGTGAAGCCGGCATCAAAGCACTGGTCATCTATCCGATGAACGCACTGGCAACGGACCAGGCGCGCCGC
>Ga0169931_10015308_pt1 | contig 10271 bp, 20 predicted proteins | sample Kivu_15m_20L_FD_129675 | JGI IMG/M metagenome (GOLD analysis project Ga0169931, IMG submission 129675) | Freshwater microbial communities from Lake Kivu, Western Province, Rwanda to study Microbial Dark Matter (Phase II) - Kivu_15m_20L... | ecosystem: Environmental > Aquatic > Freshwater > Lake... | reverse complement strand
TGTTAGTTCCAGCAAAAACAAAATTTAGAAAAGCTCAAAAAGGCGGAAAAAAATATTAGGAGTTGCCAGTAATGGCAATAGTCTTAAGTTTGGTTCCTATGGCATTAAAGCTCTTGAGCCTTCAAAAATAAATTCAAAACAAATTGAATCAGCTAGAAAGGTAATTACACGTTACATGAAAAGAGCTGGTAAATTATGGATTATGGTTTTCCCCCATACCCCAGTTACTAAAAAACCAGCTGAGGTCCGAATGGGAAGCGGTAAAGGTAATGTTGAGTATTATATTGCCAAAATTAAGCCGGGAAGAATAATTTTTGAAATTGACGGTATTGATCCAGTATCTGCTCATGAGGCATTACTTAAAGCTTCTTCAAAACTTCCTTTTAAATCTAAAATTGTAAATTATTTATAAAAATGAAAAAAGAAGAAAAAGTAGAAAATTTAACTAAAATTGTTGAGCTAAAAAAAGAGCTTCTTGGTCTTAGGGTCAAGATAAGCATGGGGGAAACAATTCAGAACAATAAAGCAAAATCAATAAAAAAAGAAATTGCGAGAATTTATACAAAATTAAACAGTAATAAATAAATTATGAAAGTTAAAGTATTACAAATTATTGATAATAAAACATTTAAAGCAGTTTCTACTAGTTATAAAAAACATAGCAAATATGGAAAATATGTTACGTTTAATAAAAAATTCTTGGTAGATTCAGGTGAATCTAAAGTAGAAGTTGGGCAAGAGCTTGAAATAGTTAACTCTAGACCAATCTCGAAAAGAAAAAAATGGGCAATTAAAACAAAATAAATATAAAAAATTAAAAGTTAAAAAGAGGTTATATGATCCAAATGCAAACAATCCTAGTTGTAGCTGACAACTCTGGAGCTAAACGTGCAAAATGCATAAAAGTCCTTGGTGGAAGCGATCACATGATTACAAAGGTTGGTGATATAGTCGTGGTTTCAATAGTTGAGGTTTCGCCAACTTCAAAAATTAAAAAAGGTTCAGTAGCAAAAGGCGTTATTATTAGAACTAAAAGTACTATTAAAAGAGCCGATGGTAGTATTATTGTTTTTGACGATAATGCCATTGTATTGGTTGATAAGGATGGCGAACCAATTGCCACAAGGGTATTTGGACCAGTTTCAAGAGAAGTAAGACAAAATAATTTTTTGAAAATTGCTTCATTAGCATCGGAGGTTATATAATATGGCAAATAGATTTAAAAAAGGTGACAACGTTATCGTAATTGCTGGATCTAATAGAGGTAAGCAAGGAAAAATTATTGCTATGGAAAAAGATAAGGTTATTGTAGAGGGCGTTAATATTGCTACCATTCATAAAAAACCTACTCAATCTAATCCGGGCTCAATACAAAAAAAAGAGAAACCAATTCATATTTCTAATATTTCGCACGTTGAAAATAACAAGCCAGTTAAAATAAAGTTTGTAATTGATAGCGGTGAAGGTAAAAGTTATACTAGAAAATATCGTATCTCAAGAAAAACTAAAAATAAAATTTAATTTAAGATGCAAACTTTAACAGAAAAATTATATAAAAATTCAATCGAGGACTTGAATAAGAAATTTTCTTATAAAAATCCAATGGCTATTCCAAAGCTTAAAATGGTCAGCGTTAATGTTGGGATCAAAGCTGTAGAAAGCGATAATAAAACCTTGGCTTATCTTCTTTCGCAAATTTCAAATATTACCGGTCAAAAAGCCGTTCTTACTAAATCTCGTAAAGCCATATCAACATTTAAGCTGAGAAAAGATTTAGCAATTGGCTGTCGTGTTACTCTTAGAGGAAAAAAAATGTATTATTTTCTAGATAAATTAATTAACATCGCTTTGCCAAGAATTAGAGATTTCAGGGGACTGTCAGTTGGTGGTTTTAACCAAAGTAATCACTATAGTTTTGGTATCAAAGAACACAATATTTTCTTGGAGGTTGATTTGGATAATATCCCAAAACTTTTTGGATTAAATATTACAGTTGCTACAACTGCAAAAACTAAAGAGGAAGCTCTTTACTTACTTAAAAAAATTAACTTTCCAATCAAATAAAAAATGGCAAAAAAATCAGTAGTTAGAAGAAACAATCAAAGAAAAAAAATGTCTGAGCTCCATAGAGCAAAAAGACAAGCTCTTAAGGAAATTTATCATAACGATAATATTCCAATTGAGGAAAGAATGAAAGCTCAGATAAAATTATCTCAGCTTCCACGTAACGGATCAGCTAGTCGTCATCGAAATAGATGTGCGTTAACTGGACGTCCAAGAGGTAACCTTAGAAAATTCAATCTATGCCGAATGGCTGTAAGAGAAGAAGGTTTAGTTGGTAACATTCCGGGTTTACTAAAATCGTCAAAATATTAAAATTATGTTCAATCATCCTGTATCAGACTTAGTAGCAATAATTAGAAATGGTTATTTGGCAAAAAGACAAACTGTTGCTTCTCCTGTTTCAAAATTGCGAGAAAATATTTTAAAAATTCTTAAAGAAGAAGGTTACATTTTAAACTATAGCAAAAATAACTCTTCAGATAAAGCTAAATTCGATATTCATTTGAAATATTCTGGACATAGCGTTCCAGTTATAAATGAAATTGAGGTTATATCTAAACCTGGAAAAAGGGTTTATTGTAATGCTGATAAAATTCCTTTAATCAAAAATGGTTTAGGAATGATTTTATTGTCTACCTCAGTTGGAATAGTTGCCGACTATGAGGCTCGTGCCAAAAATCTTGGTGGTGAGATTTTATTAAAAATTTTTTAATTGTATTTTATGTCTCGCGTAGGAAAGTTACCAGTTAACATCCCAGATAATATTAAAGTAACAATCAGTAATAACGAGATTGTTTTTGATAGTGGGAAAGTTAAAAAAAATTACACCGTTAGCAAAGGTGTAAAAATAGAATTTGCTGAAAAACAGTTAAAACTTGTTGCAGATGAAAATGCCTCTTCTAAAATTTCAATGTTTATTGGAATGGATAGAAGCAATTTAAAAAATATTGTTCAGGGTTTGCAAACTCCTTTTAAAACAACATTAGAGATAAATGGAGTAGGTTTTAAAACGGCAGTTGACAAAAGCATATTAGTTTTAACATTGGGATATAGTCATGAAATATTCTATTCAATTCCAAAGGGCATAACGATTACCCCAGAAAAACCAAATCTATTGATTGTTAGTGGAGATGATAAAGTTTTGGTTGGACAAACTGTAGCGGAAATTATCGATTTCAAAGGTACCGAACCATACAAAGGCAAAGGTATTAAAATATTCGGTAAGTCCATTATTAGAAAAGAAGGTAAGAAAAAATAAAATATAAATTATTAAATAATTTTTAAAAATTAAATTATAAATAAAAATAAAATGTCAAGTTATATAAGAAGAAAAAATCGCGTAAGCTCTAAAATTAAAAAAAGTAATAGAGGCAATAGACCGATTATTAATGTTTATAAATCAAATAAAAACATTTATGTCCAATTAATTGGTGATGAAGGGAAGATTATTTGTAGCTACTCATCCTTAAAATTAGAGCAAGATAAAAAAATTAAAGGAATGGAAAAAGCTGATAAAGTAGGTAAAGAATTTGCAAAACTATGTGTAAAGCAAGGAATAAAAGAAGTTGTTTTTAACAAGGGTGCATACAAATATATTGGTCAGGTCAAGTCTATAGCAGAAGCATGTAGACAAGAAGGCCTTAATTTTTAAATTTATAATCGCAACAGATGACTAAACAACAAACAAAAAACGCACAAAAAGAAAAAGCTTCTACGGAAATTGTAGAAAGACTTGTCTCCATAAATAGAGTTTCAAAAACTGTAAAAGGTGGAAAGAATATGTCCTTCTCTGCATTAGTTGTAGTAGGTGATAAAAATGGCAGAGTTGGTTTTGGTAAAGGCAATGCTACCGAGGTTTCAGATGCAAAAAACAAGGCATTTGAATCTGCAAAAAAATCGATGATAAAAGTTTCTCTCAAAGAAGGAAGAACTATTCATCATGATATCTTTGCAAGTTTTTGTTCAGCAAAAGTATATTTGAGATCAGCTCCTGCGGGAACTGGAGTTATTGCTGGGGGTCCAATGAGGGCAGTGTTTGAATGTGTTGGAATTAGCGATGTGGTTGCCAAGTCAGTTGGAACTTCTAATCCTTATAACATGGTTGGAGCAGTATTTTTAGCATTTAAAAAACTGGTTTCACCTAAAATTATTGCCGAAAGAAGAAGTAAAGAAATTTCTGAAATAGTTAAAAGAAGAAATTTAGCTATAAAAAAACAAACTGAAGAAGGAGGAAGTAAATAATGAAATTAGAACAATTTTTAAATAAAAAAATTAAAGTCGAGCAAATCAAAAGTGGTTTGAAACTTAATGATCGCCAAAAAGCCAACTTAGTTGGTCTTGGTCTTAGAGGAATTGGATCATCGTCTGAAACAATTGCTACATACCCTGTTTTAGGAATGATTAGAAAAATTAGACAATTAATCAAAATAACTAATTAGTAAAAAAAATAATAAATTAAATATGTCACTATCGTTAGAGAAATTACCAAAAATTAAAAGACAATATCGCGTAAAAGTTGGTCGTGGTATCGGTTCAGGAAAAGGCAAGACGTCTGGTCGTGGTGTTAAAGGACAAAAAGCTAGAACAGGTCATCACAGTGTTAAAGGTTTTGAAGGTGGACAAACACCAGTCCACATGAGATTGCCTAAGAAGGGTTTCAAAAATATTCATCGTCAAAAAATTGAAGTAATCAATCTAAATTCAATATCTAGATTGATTGAATCAAAAAAAATTGAAGATGGTAAAGAAATCACTAAGGAAATTCTGGAAAATGTTGGTTTGATTAAGAGCAAAAATTCTAAAGTTAAACTAATCATGTCAACTAATGTGAGTTTGCCTAAGGCAAAAATAAAAGTTGATTTATATTCTAAAACAGCAAAGAGTCTAGCTTAACATGGTGCCAAATAGTGCTAATAAAGAATTAAGGCAAAGAATATTTTTTACAATTTTTATATTGCTGATATATCGTTTTGGAACTTTTGTGCCAATTCCGGGAATTAATTCAGAAGTTATAAAAAGTATTTTTAACAGCGGTGATGCTGATATGTTTGGAATGATAAACCTCTTTTCAGGAGGGGCATTAGAAAGAATGAGTATATTTGCTCTTAACATCATGCCATATATCACTTCATCAATCGTTATGCAGTTGGTTACCTCAATGCATAAAGGGCTTGAGGCTTTAAAAAAAGAAGGCGAATATGGTCGAGCAAAAATTAATCAATATACTCGTTACCTAACGATCATATTGGCGTTTGTTCAGTCGCTAGGTGTTTACTATGCTTTATCTGGATCACAAACCAATGCTTTTGTTTCAGACTCGTCACTATACATGTGGACAACGTCAGTAAGCTTGGTTGGTGGAACGGTAATGCTAATGTGGTTTGGCGAAAGAATCACTAGCTCTGGGATCGGCAACGGAATCTCTCTAATAATCTTTGTTGGAATTGTTTCATCATTGCCATCAACTATTGTTCAAGTTTTTGATTTATCAAAAACAGGGGTATATTCATTTGCAATTGTAATTGTTTTTTTTGCTTTATTTATTGGTTTTTTAATGATTGTTTGCTTCATTGAAAAAGTTCATAAAAAAGTAAAAATACAATATCCTAATGCATCAATGATGAAATCTGCTGGAATGGCAGACTCATCATTTTTGCCATTGAAGTTAAATATTTCTGGTGTAATTCCACCAATATTTGCTAGCTCAATTTTGATGTTTCCGGTTGCAATAATGCAATTTATTGGTAGTGAGAATGATATGATATCAACCGCTTTAAGAAGAGGCGGAATGATCTATTTAATTGCATTTGCATTACTAATTTTATTTTTTTCTTATTTCTATTCCTCGATAGTTTTTAACACTGAGGAAGTGGCAAATAACTTAAAAAAGAGTAATTGCTTTATTCTTGGGGTTAGACCGGGTCAGGCAACAGCTGAATATCTTGATAAATTAGTTTCTAGGCTTACAATTCTTGGAGCGATTTACTTAATTTTTGTATGCATAGTTCCAGAAATATTAGTTACCAATTATTCAATTCCTTTGCAAATTGGTGGAACGGGAATTTTAATTATGGTAAATGTTGTATTAGATTTGGTTAACCAAATTCAATCACATTTATTTGCTGGAAAGTATGGCAATCCTAATAACGTTAAAAAAAGACGAATAAGAGTTAGGGTATGAATTTAATTTTTATTGGAGCACCAGGCTCAGGAAAAGGAACGCAATCACAAATGCTTCAGAAGCATATTGGAATTGCTGGAATTTCAACTGGTGATGCTTTACGCAATGAAGTTGCCAATAAAAGTGAAATTGGAATTTTAGCAAAATCATACATGGACTCAGGTCAATTAGTTCCTGATCAGGTTGTAATTGATATTATTAAAAATATTATCGTAAAACCAAATTGTAATAAAGGTTTTATATTAGATGGGTTTCCACGCAATGTTAATCAAGCGTTGGAATTAGAAAAAATGCTAAATTCACTATCAAAAAAAATTGATAAAGTAGTTTTTTTTGAAGTTAGTGATGAGGTGTTAGTAAAAAGAATCTCGGGGCGCTTCTCTTGTAAAAGTTGCTCAGCGGTATACAATCATTTCTTTAAGCCTCTCAAAAAAGAGGGTTACTGCGATGAGTGTGGTAAAAGTGAGTTTGAAAAAAGAGCTGATGATAATGAGGAAACGGTAAAAAAACGTTTAGAAGTTTATTATCAATCAAGCTTTCCGCTCATTGAATTTTATAAAAAAAAGAACTTGCTTATTAAGTTAGATGCCTTGAAAATTGCACCCCTAATTTTCGAACATTTACTTTTAAGTTTAAATTCTTAGAAATTAATAACAATTAAAAAAGGAGTTACCTTGGCTAGAATCGCTGGTATCAACATTCCAAAGGAAAAACGATTTGTTATCGCTTTGACTTACATATACGGAATTGGCAGAACTTCTGCAGAAAACATTTGTAATAAATTAAAGATTGATCTAAAATTAAGAACTCACCAAGTTACTGAGGAAAAATTAGCTCAGGTAAGGTCTTTATTAGAAAAAGAATATCCTGTTCTTGAAGGAGATCTGCGAAGAAAAATTTCTTCTAATATTAAGAGACTTATTGATATAAGTTGCTACCGTGGAATTAGGCATGTTAAAAAACTTCCAGTTCGCGGGCAAAGAACTCACACTAACGCAAGAACTCGTAAAGGTAAGGGAGTTGCAATTGCTAACAAAAAGAAAGCAGTTAAATAGAATTTAAATAAATTTATAATATCATGACAGAAACAAAAACAGATTTAGCGCAAAAAGAAAAAAAAGTTTCTAAAAGTGCAAGCAAGAAAAGAAAAAATGTTCTAAATGGCATTATTCATGTTTATGCAAGTTTTAATAACACAATAGTTAGCGTTTCCGATACTAACGGCAATATCATTTGCTGGTCATCTGCAGGTAAGCATGGTTTTAAAGGTTCAAAAAAATCAACGCCTTATGCAGCGCAGGTTGCAACCCAATATGTAATAAATATTGCGAAAGAATGTGGATTGCAAAATGCTACAGTTGAAATAAAAGGTCCGGGCGCTGGAAGAGAGGCTTCGCTTCGTGCGATTCAGGCAACTGGTTTAAACATTACATTAATTTCCGACATTACATATCTTCCGCACAATGGTTGCAGACCTGCGAAAAGACGACGTGTGTAATAAAATAATAAAAAAATTAATTTACAATAAGTTACAAAAATAATTACTAGCTTTTAACTTAAAAATTACTTTTAAATAAATATAAACAACCTTGAATAAACTAAAATAAAAAATATATGGCAATTCTTAAAGAAAGTTGGCACACCCTTACAAAACCTTCTTCAGTTATTTTAAAAGAAGGTTATGATAACGCTACTAAGTCAGTTATAATAATGGAGCCTTTTGCAAGAGGTTTTGGAAATACACTTGGAAATGCCTTAAGAAGAGTATTGTTATCATCGATAAATGGCTTTGCTGTCTCATCAATTAAAATCGAAGGCGTATCTCATGAATATAGTACAATTGAGGGAGTTAAAGAGGATGTGCTAGATATTATCATGAATTTGAAATCATTAGCAATAGTAAAAAACGATGGTAATCCCTTTACTTTAAAATTATCTTCGAATAAGCTTGGCCCAGTTTATGCAGGTGCAATAGAACTTCCCGCAGGTGTTGAAATAGTTAATCGCGATCTTTTGATATGTACCTTAGAAAAAGGTGCCAAAATCGATATGCAAATGTTTGTTGAATGTGGCAAAGGATATGTCGTGGCATCTCAAGACAAAAAAATTGAAAGACCAATTGGTAATATTGTGGTTGATGCTATGTTTAGCCCAGTTAAAAGAGTTTCATATAAAGTTGAAAATGCTCGTGTTGGACAAATAACCGATTATGATAAATTAATTATTGAAATTGATACTAACGGGACAATCACTCCGCAAGATGCTCTTGGCGTTGCTTCTAAGATCTTACAAGAGCAGTTGCAAGTTTTTATAAATTTTGATGTTGCTACAATTGACGCTCCAGTTCAATTGGTTCCGATAGATGAGCCAGAATTTAATAAAAATTTACTTAAAACAATTGACGAGCTTGAGCTTTCGGTTCGCTCATATAATTGCTTAAAGAATGAAAATATTATTTATGTTGGTGATCTGGTAAGTAAGTCTGAGGCAGAAATGCTCAAAACCGCAAATTTTGGAAGAAAATCTTTAAATGAATTAAAAGATAATTTAAAAATAATGGGATTAAATTTTGGTATGAAGCTTACCAACTGGCCCCCAAAAAATTTTGAAGAACTTTTAAAATTAAAAAATAAAGAATTTTAAAGTTATTAATAAACATTTTTAAATACATTGAATTGATCTCAGGGAGTTATTATGAAACATCAAATTAAAGGTAGAAAATTAAATCGAAATAGTGCACATCGCAAAGCCTTGATGCGCAATCTTTCTATTGCGCTAATCAGCAATGAAAGAATAAAAACAACATTACCAAAAGCTAAAGAACTTAGACCTTTTGTTGAAAAAATTCTTAGCGTTGCAAAGAATGATAATTTAGCTAATAGAAGACTTGTTATTTCAATATTAGGGAATGCTCAAATAGCCGATAAGTTATTTAAAGATATCGCTCCTAGAATTCTTAAAAGAAATGGTGGATACACTCGAATTATGAAAAATGGTTTTAGAGTTGGTGATAAAGCTCCTATGGCAGTTATGGAATTGGTTGATAGAGTTGAAGTAATTGTTGAAAAAAAAGATAATTTAGATTCTAAAAAACTTGAGAAAAAAGCTGTTCAAAACAAAGAAAAAACTCAAGAGTAAAAAATTGAAATATTTACAAAGACAAATAAAAACGATTAATAAAAATAAAGTAAACAAATTTTATGAAAATACTTAAAGAATTTGAAGAGCAACAAGCCAAAATAGCAAAAGAAAAAAATACCCAAGCCATCGCTAAATTTAAAGTTGGCGATACTGTTAGCGTTAAATATCGAATTAATGAGAGTGGAAACATTCGTATCCAAGCTTTTGTTGGTATAGTTATTGCTAAAACCAAAAAAGAAAATAATTATCGAGCAACCTTTACAGTAAGAAAAATTAGCTCAGGGGTTGGCGTAGAAAGAAAGTTTATAATAAATTCTCCGCTTCTAGCAGGTGTTGAGGTTATGAAGCAGGGCGATGTTAGAAGAGCAAAGCTTTATTATCTTCGTAAGCTTAATGGTAAGGCTTCTAGAATTAAAGAGAAGTTAGATTTTTTAGATCAAGCTTAAGGCTTGCTGATAAAATTTAAAATATTGTAATCAAAATTTTTAAGATTTAAGTTAAGTGCCAGAAAAAATAAAATTTTATAATTAAATAATTTTTATATTTTCTAGAAAAAATAATTAACCTAAATCTAATTCGCAAAAATATTAATAATTCATTAATAATCAATTAATAAGAAAATTTATCGGAGATAAAATATGTCAATCGCATTTAAGGGTGAAAAAAGAGAAGAATTGGGTACTGCTAGTGCTCGAAAAATAAAAAAACAGGGTCGTATTCCTGCGGTTATTTATAAAGATAAAGGTAATATTAACCTTAGCTTGGATGGCCGTGAATTTGAAATGCAATATTTCAAAGGATTAGCTCTTACATCGCTTGTTGAAGTTGAGTTAGATGGCAAAAAACATAAGCTTATTGCTCATAAAATTGAACTTGATCCAGTTTC
>Ga0169931_10015307_pt1 | contig 10272 bp, 9 predicted proteins | sample Kivu_15m_20L_FD_129675 | JGI IMG/M metagenome (GOLD analysis project Ga0169931, IMG submission 129675) | Freshwater microbial communities from Lake Kivu, Western Province, Rwanda to study Microbial Dark Matter (Phase II) - Kivu_15m_20L... | ecosystem: Environmental > Aquatic > Freshwater > Lake ... | reverse complement strand
GCTGGCGTGCCATTTGGTATCGGTTATGGTCAAACTTCGGATTCGGTGGATTCAGCAGGGGCTTTTTTTCAGGCCTTCGGCGCTACGCTTGTGGATGGCAAGGGCAACATCACGGTAAAGTCAGACAGTGTTCGCCAATGCCTTGATTATCTCAAGCGATTGATGGCCTTTTTACCTGCCGATGTGCCGGCCTGGGACGATGCTTCGAATAATAAGTGGCTGGTCTCTGGCAAGGGTTCATTGATCATGAATCCACCGAGTGCTTGGGCGGTGGCCAAACGTGATGTACCACAAATTGCCGAGCAATTGTGGACCCACGGGTTTCCGTCAGGACCCAAAGGCCGCTTTGCACCCTTTTTGCCCTATTTCTGGGGCATTTGGAACTTTAGTAAAAACAAGTCCGCGGCAAAGAGTTTGCTTAGGTATTTATCAACTAGGCAAGCGGCCGAAAAAATGGTGGTCGCAAGCGCCGGATACGACATACCCTCGTTTGCAAATCTTACAACGTTCAAAACTTGGGCCGAAGCTGGGCCACCCGTGGGAACTTTGTACCACTATCCCAACCCGCATAATCACCAGACACTTTCGATCGCCGCGTCGCCTGCGCCTCCGAAAATTGCAGTACAGATTTATACCCAAGGTCTGATGACCAAAATGGCTGTGCGCCACTTTAAGGGTGAGGCTATGGATAAAACCATCGGTTGGGCAGCCAGCGAGCTCGAAGGCTTTATGCGCACTTAAATGCTAATCGATCTGTAGCTGACAAAAACCGGGCGGGCCATCAGCGCTTGCCCGGGTCAGCACACATCGCCATCCTGGGGGTACAAGTGTCTGCTAACAGCCAAAGCCAGCGTCCGCGCCCAGCCATGAATTTGGAGCGCCTGTTTCAGCGCAAGTCGACAATTGCCTTTTTGATGGCCTTGCCGTTGATTCTGATCATCATGCTTTTGGTCGTCTATCCGGCGGGCTATGCAATTCATCTGTCGACGCTCAACAAGAGCATGGAGCGATTTGTAGGCTTTGGCAATTTTGAGTTTTTGTTCGGACGCGAGACCTTTTGGATGGTGGTTAAGCAGTCCGTGATTTTCGCTGTAACCGCAGTTATTTTTAAAGCCTTTATTGGCTTTGTTGTAGCTCATTTTGTTCACAACATTCCGAGCAAAGGGCAGCGCAAATGGCGTGGTATGTTGCTCGTGCCCTGGGTGATACCACCGGCCATGAGCACGCTTGCATGGTTATGGCTATTTGATCCTTCATATAGTGCTTTTAATTGGCTTCTGGCGAAATTTGGCGTTGCTGCGATTCCCTGGACGGGAGAAACAGACTGGGCAAGGTTTTCGGTCATTCTTGTCAATATTTGGATCGGTGCGCCTTTTTTCATGATCATGTATCTGGCTGCCTTAAAATCGGTCCCCGACCAGCTCTTTGAAGCGGCTAGTATCGATGGCGCGAACTGGTGGCAGCGGATTTGGTATATCACCTTGCCGATGATGAGAAATATTATTTCGATCACGGTCTTGTTTTCCCTGATCGTGACATTTGCCAACTTCGATATTGTTCGGGTACTGACTGCAGGAGGGCCTGTCGATACGACGCATATGTTTGCGACCTGGGCCTTTAAAGTTGGCATTGAGGGAGGTGATATACCGCTTGGCGCAACCGTATCCTTGTTTATGGTACCGATCCTGGGTGTCGCTGCAGTCATGATACTTCGCGATATCAATAAGCGCGGTAATGAGGCCTGACATCATGAGCGAAACGACTGCAAGCCTTCCCACTTTGAGCTACGGCAGCATGTCGCGCGATCGCAAGCGCGCCTTGTGGTGGTCTTACTTTTTTCTGATTGTCTTTGCTATTTTTTTTCTAACACCACCGATTTACATGATGGTGACTTCGCTTAAGACAAGTGCAGAGATCTCCGCAGCAACCAGTCCCTGGATCGTTCAATCGCCAACCCTCCAAAACTATGTCGGTCTATTAACCGATTCTGTTTTTTTGCGATTTTTTCGCAATTCTGCGGTGGTCTCCGTCATCGTTGTGATCATCACCATGCTCGTTAGTGTCTTAGCAGCCTTTGCCCTGGCACGCATGAAATTCTGGGGTTCAGCAACGCTTGCAACCGGTGTGTTTTTAACCTATCTGATCCCAGAGACATTGCTTTTTATACCCTTGTTCAAAATGTTTGCCTGGGTCAAGGAGACCATCGGTATTGAGTTGATTAATCAATGGTGGGTATTGATCCTTCTTTATCCAACGCTAACCGTGCCCTTTTGTACCTGGATCATGATTGGTTACTTCTCGAGTATTCCCAAAGAACTCGATGAGGCAGCCCTTATTGATGGTGCAACCTGGTTTCAAACGCTCACTCGGATCTTTATCCCGGTGGCGATACCAGGAATTATCGCAGCGACAATTTTTGCCTTCACCGTGTCTTGGGCACAGTTTTTATATCCGCTTGCCTTTACGACATCGGCCGAAGAGTTAGTCTTGCCTGTGGGGATCATTTCCACGCTCATCAAAGGTGATGTTTTTAACTGGGGTCAGATCATGGCTGGAGCGCTACTTGGCGCAGCACCGCCCTTAATCATTTACGCCTTTTTGATGGACTACTACATCGCCGGTCTTACGGCCGGGGCTACCAAGGGTTAGGCAACGGGCGAGCGCCAAGTGACGCTTTTGCCGAAGTTAAACGAAACGTCATCCGATAAGAACAAGCATCGCGTTCGAAAGCACAAGAGGGAGAATCTTGAATGGCAAGTGTTAGTCTGAAGAAGGTGGTCAAGTACTATGACGAAACCCTTGCAGTAAGAGGGATCGATCTAGAAATTGAAGATAAGGAATTTATGGTCCTGGTGGGACCTTCAGGCTGTGGAAAGACCACCACACTTCGGATGATCGCAGGCTTGGAAGATATCTCGGATGGTGAAGTCTTCATTGGCGATCATGTTGTCAACGATGTACCCCCGAAGGACCGAAATATTGCCATGGTCTTTCAGAACTATGCCCTGTATCCCCATATGTCTGTTTATGAGAACATGTCCTTTGGGCTCAAGCTAAAGCGTGTCGATAAGGCTGAGATTGAACGGCGGGTTCAGGAAGCGGCAAAGATTCTTGATATCACTGAATTGCTCGCTCGAAAACCTAAACAGTTATCAGGTGGGCAAAGGCAGCGGGTCGCCATGGGTCGGGCGATTGTGCGCGACCCTGCGGTTTTTTTGTTTGACGAACCCTTATCGAATCTGGATGCCAAGCTCAGAGTGCAAATGCGCACAGAGATCAAGAAGGTGCATCAAAAGGTTCGAACCACCACGGTGTACGTGACCCATGATCAAGTGGAAGCGATGACACTGGCCGATCGGGTGGTTGTTATGAATCATGGTGTGATCGAACAAGTGGGTACACCGCAAGAGCTCTACCATAGACCTAAGACCAAATTCGTAGCAGGCTTTATTGGGTCGCCTGCAATGAATTTTATACCGGTCAGGTTGGTCAAGCAGGGTGATGGCCTAGGTCTTCATCTCGGTGACGGGCTAAGCATCGTGCTGCCCTCGGAGCAAGCGCAGCACTATCAAACCTATCTAGGCAAAGAGCACTTATTGCTGGGCATTCGGCCTGAACATTTAACCGACAGCGAGACGGCTGGTTTGCCCACAAGCCAGCAAATTGAAATCACGCCAGAGGTTTGTGAGCCGATGGGGATGGAGACTTTGGTGTACTTCAATTTGAGCGGAAACTGGCTATGCGCCAAGGTGAATCCCGATGTCGATGTTCGACCCGGGGCTCCGATCCGCCTGAGTGCGAAGCTTGCCAATATGCATCTTATTAATGATGAGAACGGTATGGTTCTTTAAGTGTTTGCGGGATTAGCTGCTCGCTTAATCCCTCACGCTTGGCGCATTCAAGGATACTTTGCCAGGTATCCTCTGCAAGCGGGCAACCTTCACGGCGGCGCTGCTCGCGATAGCGCTCTTCGGTTTCACCCGGCATTAGTATCTCAGCGTCGGGATCTGCTAAGCGTGAAGCCTTTAAATAGCTAATGTAGCGATCAACTTCGCTGGGGAAGAAGTACGTCGGGTCGATACGGGCGGGATCGATAAAAAGTGACATCATGCCATTGGCAAAGGGCCGGCCAGGCGAAGTTGCGCCGGTTCCCGATAAGGCGCCGCCGAGCAATTCGCACATCACCGCAAGACCTGAACCTTTATGCTCGCCAAAGGCTCGGATGGCACCTTCGCCCTTGCGATGGTCGCGTGGACCGGTTGCCTCGTATTTGCCATATAGTAATTCGGGGTTATTGCCCATTGCTCCGTCTGGGCCGATCAAGGCATTGGGAGGAATTTGCTTGCCCCCCTGGCTTGCAACAAGTACTTTGCCTTCGGCGACAACCGAGGTGGCAAAGTCAAGAATCAAAGGACTCTTGCCAGGTCTTGGTAGGCCAACACAAAAAGGTGCCGTCGAGAAACGGCGGTCAACGCCACCGAAAGGTGCCACCAGAATACTGCCAGCGGCGTTTACAAAATGAACCGATACAAGACCTTCGGCAGCCGCCATTTCCGCAAAGTCGCCTACACGGCCTATATGTCCGGCATTACGAAGCGTGATAGCCGAAAGTCCTAATTGCTTGCATTTCGCGATGCCGATACGGGTCGCTTGCGGTGCAACGCTTTGTCCAAAGCCATAGCCACCATCGAGCACGGCGATCACCGGTGTATCGCTCACGGTCTTAACTTCTTGGTCGGCCATGACCGCGCCTTCGTGTTTCATTTGCACATAGCGCGGAACACGAACAACCCCGTGGCTGTCGTGGCCGGAAAGATTTGCTGAAACCAGATAATGGGCAATGCGCTGAGACTCTTCCGTCGAGCAGGCAATCTGCGAAAAAATACTTGCAACAAAGCTAGCCAAATCGTTGTGTTGTATATAAAGCATATTGATTCTGCCTAAGCGGCTTTGGCCCCATAGACCTGCGGATTTACGGTGTGCTCATGATTGGGCTTGCCGTCGAGTACCTCGATGACGTTGCGTACTGCGGTGTAGGCCATGCGGTTCCAGGCTTCCCAGGTGACGCCTGCCATATGAGGTGCGCTAATGACCTGTGGAAGGCTCAATAGCGGATTGGCGGTCTCTGGCGGCTCGTTGTTATAAACATCAAGACCAGCGCCAAAGAGCTTACCCGACTCGAGTGCTAGGGCTAATGCCTGCTCATCGACAATGCCGCCCCGGGCTGTGTTGATCAACACGGCGCCTTGCTTCATCAAGCCAAGACGCTTGGCATCGAAAAGATTCAGAGTGGCTTGGGACTTAGGGCAGTGGATCGAAACATAATCGGCTTGCACTATTGCGTCATCGAGATCGCTGACGGGTTGGGCTCCTAGCCCACGGATGATGTCTTGCTGGATGAAGGGGTCATAAACCAGTGTATTCATCTCAAGTGCAACACAACGTTTAACCATACGGCTCCCGATACGACCGCATCCCACGATGAGAACCGTTTTCTCAAATAAATCGGTCGGAAAATTTTCAAAACGACTCATCCAGCGATGCGTGACCACACGCTCGTTGAGATCATGAATGCGCTTTGCAAAAGCAAACATGAAGGCGAGGGCTTGCTCGGCAACCGACACGGAATTGGCGATGCCGGTAATCATGAGCGGTATGCCTCGGCGAGTGAGGGCTGGTACATCGATCGCGTCGTAACCGACACCGACACGAGCGATCACCTTGAGCATAGGTGCTGCGTCGAGTTCAGGGTCGGCAAATGGTGTGAGCCCAAGAATGGCGGCATGGACGCTGCCAAGTCTGGCCCTGAATTCACTTTGGGCGATCGACAGGGCAAAGCGTTCAAAAACAATATCGTTTCTTCCTTCGGCTGCTTTGAAGGCATCAGGTGCAATAGTTTCAGGAATGAGAATGGTATAACTCATAGGTAACTCCGATTCCAGGTTGGGCTGATCACGATTTCGTAAATACAAACATGCTTGGGCGCGCTTGCGACATGCAAGACACTGCGTGCCAAGTCCTCGGACTGCAACATTCTTGCGCGGTCCTCGGCGCTTACCGGGACAGGGCGCTTGTCTAGAATGGGTGTGGCCACTTCGGCAGGACAAATCACCGTTGAGCGGATCCCATGACGAAACTCTTCTTGGTTAATGGCATAGCTCATGGCAACCACACCATGTTTGGCAGCGGAATAGGCAGGACCGGATACTTTGCTCACAAACCGACCGGCCCAAGACGAGGTGTGGATAAGCAAGCCGTCCCCCTGGCGACGCATGATGGGCAGTGCGGCAATCACCCCGTAAAAAGCCGATGACAAATTACCTTCAATGACATAATTGGCCTGATCAGGGGTCAATACTGACCAGTTGCGTTCAAGCACATTCAGGCCTGCGTTATTGACCAAAATATGCAAGGCCTTGTAGCTTGAGTCGATTTCTGCAGCGATCGCCATCACGCGGTCGCGATCCATCATGTCGCCAGCAATCACTTGGGCATGCCCGCCTTGAGCTTCAATGCTTTTTGCGACGGCATTGAGCGCTTGCTCACGCCTGCCAGTGAGAATCACCTTGGCGCCAGCCTGGCCAAAGGCAAGCGCGCAGGCTTCGCCGATCCCGGAGCCTGCGCCTGTTACCCAAACCACTTTGCCCAGGAGGCTATCGTGGCTGCTCTTTGTCTGCGTTGTCGGGTGCAGTGCTTGTGTGCTTGTTGTTTGATGACTTGTCATGTTCTCCTTGGCCCCTTGCTGTGCTTGTTGGTGGGTTTGTTCAATCGCTTGTCTTTAAGTTAGCGAATCGGAAAGCCCTGAGCACGTATTGCTTCGGCAAGCCGATCCCTGCCGTTGAGCGAACGGGCATCAGCGACGCGCTGGGTTGAATGCAGGGACCAGTCGATTTCAGCCATGGCCTGGCTACGCTGGAATTGCCTCATGACTTGATCGTATGTTTGAACCGATGCTAATTCATGTTCGTGTTGATAGCGTTCCATATGTAATACAACCGATTGGGCCAGGCGCGGTTTAATAGCCGTTTCGATCTCCGCTTTTGGGTAGCCAATACATAGCCCAAAAACCGGGAATACTTTGGGCGGCAGACCGAGCTCTTCAATAACCGACTCGGGCTTGTTGCGCATGGCTCCGATATAAACCGTACCCAAGCCAAGCGCCTCGGCGCAAAGCACGGCGTTTTGTGCTGCAAGGCTTGCATCAATACATGCCATCAAAAACATTTCCAAATACTGATTCGCGGCTGTCTCCTGACCGATATGGTGTCCAATACGTTCAAGTCTTGATAAGTCTGCAAGCCAGACCAAAAGTAAGGGGCACTCACGAATATGAGCTTGGTTACCCGCATAACTTGCTAGCCTTGCCTTTCGCTCGCTGTCCCGGACGGCAACAACGCTCCAAGTCTGCAAATTAGACGAGCTCGCTGCCGATTGTGCTGCAGCAATCAATTGCTCGAGCATGCCCTCTTCAAGTGCTTTTGACTGAAGGCTTCTAACGGTACGATGGGCGAGTAAATGGTCAAATACGGCAGCCGCCGCCTTTGACGATGGCGTCTTGACGCTATGAGCTTGTCCGTAGCGGCTTTGAATGAGATCTTGTTGCTGACTTGTGGACATGGGCGCGGGCTTCCTTGTGGTCTACCTAAGCTATGGATTTAATAACGGGGTGATTTTTTGCCAAAACTAATAGGGGCTTGCATCAGGAAACGCTCCCACCCTTTGGCGCGTAGTTCGCAAGCTGGGCAGTGACCACATCCCTGTCCCCAGGCATGGGCGATATGTCGTTCACCCAGATAACAGCTATGACTTTGATCGCGAATGAGTTCGACCAAGGGTTCGCCGCCCAGGGCAAGACTCATATGCCAGGTCATGGCCTTATCGATCCACATCAGCGGGGTTTCGATCACGATGCTGCGATCCATGCCAAGCGAGAGGGCAACTTGTTGGGCCTTAATAGCATCGTCTCGGCAATCCGGATATCCCGAGTAGTCCGTTGCGCAAACACCGGTCACCAGCACTTGCAGTCCGCGGCGGTAGGCCATGGAGGCAGCCAGGGTGAGAAAAAGCAGGTTGCGCCCAGGCACGAAGGTATTGGGTAAACCGTTGGCGTGGATGCGGATTGCCGCTTCGCTTGTCATGGCGGTTTGACCAATATCACCGATCACCTTGGCATCAACGAGATGGTCCTGTCCGAGCTTATAAGACCAATGAGGATTGATGCGCTTCATGCCATCGCGCAATAAGCCGCGGCATTGCAGTTCGACCGCATGCCTTTGGCCGTAATCAAAGCCGATGGTTTCAACATGTTCGTAGCGCTCGAGCGCCCAGGCAAGGCAAGTCGATGAGTCTTGGCCGCCAGAAAATAGGACCAGGGCTTGTCGTTTATCGGTCATGGTTTTTGTAGGTGGGTGGTCTGAGGGGTGTGCCGACATGAACCCAAGGCCTGGGCGTGGCAGCCATCGTCCTTACTCGCCCTCGGGGGGCACTGGGCGGGGCTTTTTGTCGGCTCCGATGGCAACAAAACTAAGCGTGGCTTCGGTAACTTTGATGATTTCACCGCGCTGGCGAACGCGTTCAGCAAAAACCTCAACACGAACCGTGATCGATGTGTTGCCGATGCGAATGACTTCGGTATAAAAAGTCACCACATCACCCACATAAACCGGCTGTTTGAAAAGGAAGGAGTTGACGGCTACCGTCGCAACTCGCCCGTTGGCGCGTCTGCTTGCTGTGATGCCGCCAGCGATATCGACTTGGGACATGATCCAGCCCCCAAACACATCGCCATGCATGTTGGAGTCGGCCGGCATGGGCACCACGCGCAAGGTGGGGATGCGGTCTGGGTAAATACCGGGCAATGGGCTTTGTGGGGAAGGCAAGCGGGTATCCTCCAGGCTTTGGATCTCGTGAAGTTCGATCATGCCATGCGCCGCGTTTCAAGTCAGTCCATGAGTGCCCCGGCAGTTGACGCCGAAGCAAAAAACAAGACAGAACAAGCCTCGATAAAGCCCAATCATTGGGCGACGGTCAAGCGGCTCTGGCCGTATTTGTCGCCTTGGCGCCTGCGGATACTGCTCGCATTGAGCTTTTTGGTCGCTGCCAAGCTGGCCAATATCGCCGTGCCGATGCTGCTCAAAGCCATGGTCGATGGTTTGGACTCAAAGCCAGGCGATCCGCATATGCTTTTGGTGGTGCCTGTTGCCTTGCTCATCGGCTATGCCGCTTTGAGAATCTCGATCACCTTGTTTACCGAGTTGCGCGAATGGGTTTTTGCCAGGGTTACCGAAGGCGTTGCTAGAAGCCTTTCCTTGCAAAGCTTTACGCATCTGCTGCATCTTTCAATGCCATTTCATTTGCAGCGGCGCATGGGTGCTGTGTCAAGGGACTTGGAGCGCGGGGCGCGTGGCCTGCACACGCTTGTTTCTTATACGGTTTATAGCGTGTTGCCAACGCTCATCGAGATTGGCCTTGTGATGGGCTATTTGGTGTGGCATTACCAGGCTGGATTTGCTTGGATTGCGCTGGTCGCGGTGCTGCTTTACGCCGTTTGGACGATAAAGATCACCGAGTGGCGGACCGCATTTCGGCGCCATATGAATGAGCAGGATTCGCGCGCTAGCGCACATGCAGTCGATGCGCTCATTAATGTTGAAACGGTTAAGATTTTTGGCAACGAGACCTTTGAAGCCCAACGTTATGACCGTGCTTTGCAACAGTTACAAAAAGCTTCACTTCGCTCGCAGTCTTCCTTGTCGTTATTAAATCTAGGCCAAAGCAGCATCATCGCAGTAGCGGTGAGTTTGATGGTCTGGCAAGCCACCGAAGGTGTTGTGGCTGGGACGATGACACTGGGCGATTTGGTGTTGGTCAATGCCTTCATGATTCAGCTTTACATGCCGCTGAATTTTTTAGGCGTTTTGTATCGGGAGCTCAAGCAGGGTAGCGTTGATGTGGAGCATATGTTTGCCCTGATTGATCAAAAGCAAACAGTCGCCGATAAGCCAGATGCAAGCATTTTGCGCCGACCCGAAGAGGGCCATGGCTTATCGATCGCATTCCATGAAGTCGGCTTTTCATACGACGGCCAGCGCCATGTTTTGAGGAGCTTGAGTTTTGAAGTCCCCGCTGGCTCGAGGGTGGCAATTGTTTGCCCAAGCGGGGCTGGCAAGTCCACGGTGATGCGGCTGCTCTTTCGTTTTTACGATCCGCTAAGTGGCATGGTGCTCGTTGATGGCGAGGACATTCGCAAATTCAGTCAGGAAAGCCTGCGTG
>Ga0169931_10015305_pt1 | contig 10274 bp, 7 predicted proteins | sample Kivu_15m_20L_FD_129675 | JGI IMG/M metagenome (GOLD analysis project Ga0169931, IMG submission 129675) | Freshwater microbial communities from Lake Kivu, Western Province, Rwanda to study Microbial Dark Matter (Phase II) - Kivu_15m_20L... | ecosystem: Environmental > Aquatic > Freshwater > Lake ... | reverse complement strand
CCCGCCTTCCTCTTCGCCGCGCGGGATTCGCTCGCCGTGGACCTCGCGCGCAGCTTCATGGTGGGTGACAAGGTGATTGACCTGGAGTGCGGCTGGAATGCCGGCGTGCAGCAGAGCCTGCTGGTGCGGACCGGCTACGGCGCGGAGACGGAGCGCCAGCACGCGGACAAGATGGCGCGCGCCGTGGTGGTGGACGACCTGCCGGCGGCGGCGGAATGGATTCTCAGCCAACCCCGGTAGGTGAAGACGTGGGGAGTCTTCACTCCCAACTCGGAACGCGGAACTAAGTCCGAAATCCGAAGTTCGAAATCCGAGATCCGAAAGAAATCCGAAGCCCGAAACGCCGCCTTTGGGAAGGTGCCGACCCGCACTACCTCACACGAACGGCTGAGGCTCAGTTCGACCTTCGGATTTCGGGCTTCTTTCGGGTTTCGGGAATTCGGATTTCGGAGTTCGGACTAAGTCAGAGACTCCTCACGTCGTCTCCTACGGGCGGGGCGCACCGGCTCAATTGCCGCCCGCCGCAATCAGCGCCTTCCCCTTCAGCCGCACCGGTTCCGCCTGCGCCTGTTGCTTCGCGGGGAAGGCTGCGCCGCCCATTTCGGTCCAGGCCTTTTCCATCTGCATCGGGAAGAACTGGCCGATGTAGATCGCGATGCGGTCGTTCTTGCGGAGGGTTTCCTTGACCGCGTCGGCGGCGGCCTGCGCCTCGGCGGCGGTCTTGTCGGCGTCCTTGAGCTTCCGCACCTCGGCGAGCAGGGACTTGAAATACGACTGCTGGTTGGCCAGCACCTCGGGGCCGCCCATCGGGCCGTGCGCCGGGCAGACCTTGAGCGGCTTGAGCGCGATGACGCGGTCGAGCGTCTTTACCCACTCGTGGAGGTTGCCGTCGCCGGGGTAGTTGTAGGGGCCGTTCACACAGGCGTCGCCGGTGAAGACGACGCGCTCCTTCGGCAGCCACGCCCAGCCGTCGCCGTGCGTGTGGGCCACGCCGAAGTGCAGCAGTTCGACGCGGTGCGCGCCGTCGTCGAAGGCCAGCTTCTGCTCGAAGAGCACGTCGGGCGGGCGGAGCTTGCTGGCGGCCACGTCCTTGCGGCCCTTCGCGGCGTCCTCCCAGCGGCCGGGGCCTTTGCCGGTGAAATGGTTCGTCTCGTATTTCCGCATCTCCGCCAACACGCCCGCGTGGCCGACGATGGTCGCGCCGGCCTCGTGCATGACCTGGTTGCCGTAGGCGTGGTCGCCGTGGTGGTGCGTGTCAAAGGCGAACTTGATGGGCTTGTCGGTGAGTGCCTTGATCTTCGGCAGGATGACCTGCGCGCCGGAGGGGAAGTTCGCGTCCACCACCAGCACGAAGTCCTTGAAGACGATCCAGCCGTTGTTGCAGTGCCCGTGCCGCCCGATGTCGCCCTCGTGGAAATACACGCCGGACGCGACGGTTTGGACGACATTGACCTGCGCGCGGACGGGCAGGGCGGCGAGGAACGCGGTGAGGGCAAGGCCGGCGGCGGCGCGGAACAGTGGCTTCATCGCGGCGACTCTTGCAGAACCGCCGGACGCGTCAAGGGCGTCGCCGCCGCCACAAGTGCGCCAGCAGCGAACCCAGCCCGGAGAACTTGAAGCCGGGGTCCACGTAACGCTCCAGCACGTAGAAGGCGAAGTAGTAGGCGCGGCAGAAGGACCACACGGCCAGCGCGATCAGCGCGGCGGTCTTCAATGTCGGCGCGTCCAGCCAGACTAGCACGAGTGACGCGCCGCCGAGCAGGAGGAACAAAGCGGCCTTGAGCCACATGAGCTTGGGATTTTGCAGGTCGCGCATATCCGGTAGCAGCCGACGTGAGGAGGCTCCATTCAAACGCGGAACGCGGAACGCCGAACCAACCAGCGCCCATCAACTCACGGCCGCGCGGACAAAGAGAAAAACAACCCACAGCAGGACGATGGACAACATCGCTCCCGATGCTTTCGGTGAAAGCGTTTTGGATTTGTCGCCAAGGTTCTGCTCCCGATACAAGGCGTAGAACATCAACCCACCTCCGCCAAGCGAGGCGGCACCCGCAAGCATTATGTAAAAGTGGTTCCCAGTCTTGGATCCCAGCCACATGAACAACGATAGCAAAGTCCCCATGAGGGAAAGCAACGTCATGGTGGCCCGGGTGCTCATTGGGCGGACTTTGCGCCCGCGCGTGCGTCAGTTCAAGCTCCAGCTCACGTCCGCTGACTTGAGCCGCACGCTCTAAGCCGGGACGATGCCGTTGCGGGACTTGGGGATCGCAGCCGCCCCGGCTGCTGTTCGCCGCGCCCTCGCGGCGAACTCGGGTGCGAACGAAGCCACCAAACGGTGCGGGTGTGGGTCCGCGTCGGGCGAACCGCGAGGGCGCGGTTCGCTGCGCCCGGGGCGGGCGCGCTCCCCAATCCAACTGCATCGTTCCGGCTCAGGCAGCTTCGTGCCGTCGAGACGGAGGACGATGGCGCGCTTGCCAGCTTGCAGTCCAAAGGCATTGGCCTTTAATCAACCCATCTCGTGATACTGATCCCCGCGCTTCTGTTTACTGCGGTGTTGGTCGCCTTGCTCAACTGGCTGGCCTTGCGTCCGTATCACCGGACGGCTGGACAGCACTGGACGGAACGCGCGCGCGTGCTCTGGCCGATCAGGCAGTCGTCCTCGTTCGCGCTCTGGCTGTCACCGGTCATCACGGTTCTGCTCGGGCTTATTCTTGTTCCCGAGACGACGAAGGACACCACTTGGCCCGTGGGCGTGGCGGCGGTGGTCGGCGCGTTCATCGGCGCGTTCCCGATGGACCGCGTCTTTTTCCCGGACATGACCGTCAAGAGCTGGGCGCATCAAGTGCTGGCTTGGTGGAGCATCCGGCTGGCGGGCTTCGCCGCCTTGGCGACGGCCGGCGTCATGATGCCCCGCGAGTGGGGCTGGGAAACGGTTTCATGGACCGTGGGCGGCGTGGGCCTTTTCGCCTGGCTGCAATGGCGTGGATGGCTGTGGCTCGCCGAGGTGTTCCGCATCGCGGAACCTGCGCCGGACCATATCGCGGAGCTGATGAACTCGCTCGCCTCGCGCCAGGGCGTGCAACTCAACGGCATCTGGAAGCTGCGCAGCGTGATTGACGGGGCCTTCGCCCTTCCGCTCACCCGCGAACTGCTGTTCACCGAACGCGCGCTTCAGGTCCATTCCGACGAGGAGATCGCCGCCATCGCAGGACACGAGTTGGGCCATCTGCGTGAATCAAACTCCGCCCTGGTGATCCGAGCCTCCTCCATGTTCGTTTTCGCCCCCTGGGTGCTGGCCAAGCCTCTCTTTGCGTCTCTCGACTCGCTGCTGGCCCTCCTGGTTTTGAACAGCACCTTCGTTTTCATCTGGCTCATCAAGCGCTTCAGCCGTCGGATGGAACTGGCGGCGGACGCGGCCGGCCAAGCGGCGGAGGCGGAGGCCGGCTGCTACGCCCGCGCGTTGGAGCGACTGCATGAGGTCAATCTCATCCCGGCAGTCTTCCCGAAGGACAAACTCACGCATCCCCACCTCTACGATCGGCTCGTCGCCATTGGTCACACGCCGGACTACGCGCGGCCAGCCAAACCGAAAGACTTCAATTGGGTTGTTCCCACGCTGATCCTGTTGATATTCGGGCTGACCATCGTCTGGGCCGCGCGGGGCGGCGGTTAGTTCAAGCTCCAGCTCACGTCCGCCGACTTGAGCCGCACGCTGTCGGGCAGCTTCGCGCCGTCGAGGCGAAGGACGAGGGTGTGCGTGCCGGCGGGGAATGAGTTCGCCAGCTTCGTGAGCTTCTGGCCGTTGACCCACAGCTCGGGCTTCGCGACGCCTTCCACTGCCAAACTGACTTGGCCGGGCTTGGCGAGCGTGAAGGTCGTGGCAACGAAGACGCTCGTGAAGGTCACGTTGATCGGCACGCTGGCAGGGGCGAAGTCTGGCTTCGCGAGCGCGCCGCTCACCAGCGAGGTCGCGGGCCGCCAGGTGTGCTCGCCGATGCCGCTCTCCATCGCGGTCCACTTCGCCGTGAAGTCGCCCTTCGTGATTTTGTCCCAGCCGCCCTGATCCATGCGGTGCGTCACGGGCAGCACGCGCCAGACGCGGGCCACGCCGCCCTTGCTCGCGTCGTAGTCGCCGGGCTTGCCAAGTCGGGTGAGGAAGGCGACGAGGTCGTTGCGGTCGGCTTCGCTCACGGTGTCGAGCAAGCCGGTGGGCATGAGCGACTGCGAGGCGTTGGCGCGCTTGCGGATGTTGGTTTTGGCGACGCTGACTTCCTGGTTCTGCGCGTTGCGGAGGACGACTTCCTGCCCGGTCTCGCGCACGAGGATGCCGCTGTATTCGAGGTCGTCCTTGGTCTCGACGTTGATGCCGTGGAAGCCCTCCTTGATCTTCGCGTTGGGCAGGAGCACGGACTCGACGAGGTAATCCGCCGGGGCCGCCGCGCCCAGACTGGTCATGTCGGGGCCGACCTTGCCGCCGACGCCGCCGATGCTGTGGCAGAGGACACAGCCCAGCTCCGCGCGACGATAGACCTGCTCGCCGCGCGCGGGGTTGCCGGCCTTCACGGCGAGGTCGGCGAGTTCCTTGAGCTTCGCGGGCGTGAGCTTGTCGGGCGAAAGCGCGGTGATATTCGCGAGCTTGGTGAGCGAGGCGACGAGCGTGGCGTCCGGCTGCGCGGCCTCCCGCGCGGCGCGCAGGCCGGCGGTGGCGACGTGCGGCGGCAGGCCCGCGCGGCTGCCGACCTTCTCGCCGAACGACTTCGCCGCGCCCTTGGTGGCGAGCACGCCGCGCCAGAGGTCGAGCGCCTCGGCGTCGGTCTTCGTCTCGGCCAGTTCGTCGAGCGCAAGGTCGGCGAACTTCGCGGGCTGGAGCGACGCGAGCGTGACGGCGGCGGCGCGGCGCACGGGCGCGGGCGAAGTCTTCGCGGCCAGCGGCTGCAACGCGCCGAGCACGGGGCCAATAGCGCCCAGCTCGCGGAACGCGGCGAATGCGGCGGTGCGGACCTCGGCGGGCGTCTTCTCGTCGCCGGCCAGCTTCACCAGCTCGGCGAAGGCCGCGCCGGGATTCTTCCACGCGCCCATCAGCTCCACGGCGGCGACGCGCGTCGGGTAGGTGGCGTAGTAGAAGAGCGTGGCGGCGCGTGCGCCGTCGCCGGCGGGCTTCACGTTGCGCAGGCGCGCGGCGCTGGTGAGGGCGTTGAGCGCGCGGACGAGCGCGGCATCGGTGAAGTCGCGCTTCACGACTTGCTCCCAGAGGCGATTGATTTCCGCCGGGCCGCCGGCCGCGCCGATGAGTTCAATCCACGGGCCGGAGCCGTCCTTGGTCAGCGGCTTGGCGGCGAGAATTTTCGCGACGCTCGACGCGGCGAGCGCGGGGTCGAGCGCCTTCATGGCGAACTCAAGCTGCTTCTGCTTCGCGGGCGAGTCGGGCGACCACGCGCCGGACTCCAGCGCGGCGAGGAACGGCTGCGCCAGCTCGTTGATGGAGAGCCACACCGCGTAGTCGAGGAACGGGTCGGAGCCGATGGTGTCCACGGCGGAGAGCACCAGCTCGGCGGACTTGGCGGCGGGGATTTTGGCCAGCGCGCGGACGGCCTCGACACGGACGCGCGGGTGTGGGTCGGCCACAAGCTTGGCGAGACCAGCGTGGATGTTGATCTCAGTAAAAACCGTCCCCGGGAAATCGGATTGGTATGTGCTAACCGTTCCGTTCGCATCGACTACTCGCACGGGTTCCATGGGTAACATGATCGAAAAGCTGAGAACGCGGGTTGCAGCAGCGCGAATGCGCGGATCGGCATGGCCGACAAGTTCTGACAGAAGATCGCGATCCATCGTCCCTATGCTCTGATACAGCCACAGAGCTTCCAATTTGGCTCGCTGATCGGTTTGTCGCTTCAACCAAGCGTCCACTGTGCTGAACATCTCGACGGGGCGGAGATTTCCCAGCTTGGTGCGGAGAACCATGCGAGCCTGAGCACTGTCAAAGCTGCTTTTAGAAACCAACTTGTCCAGCAGGGACGCAACAGTGAGTTGCTCAAAATCCTGCGGTTTCGTTGGCTTGGTTCCCTTCACGCTCACCCGCCAGATGCGCCCGTGCTCGCGGTCGCGGCGCGGGTCGCGGAAGTCCACTTCGCCGTGGTTGATGATGGGGTTGCTCCAGTCGGCGATGTAGAGCGCGCCGTCGGGGCCGAGCTTCACGTCAATCGGCCGGAAGGTGTTGTTCGCCGTGCGGCAAATGTCGGGGCCTTGCTTGGTCACGTAGCCCGCGCCGGACTCGGACACGTCGAAGCTCGTCACGCGGTTCGCGCGGAAGTCGCACGTCACCACGCGGCCCTGCCAGTCGGCGGGGAAGTGCTGGCTGCGGATGATTTCGAGGCTGGCGAACTTCGGGTAGTTGCCGGGGCTGACGCTTTGCAAAATGCGCCGCGCCTTCGCGTAGGTGAAATACATCGCGCCGGGCACGCCCCAGTTGATGCCCTGGAAGCCCGCGCCGTCGGTCAGGAAGCTCTGGCCGAACTCGTCGAACTGGTGGCCCCACGAGTTGACCCAGCCCTTGAAGACGACCTCGAGCTTCTGCGACGCCGGCTCGAAGCGGAACACGCCGCCGGAGCGCAGGCGCACGACGCCGTGGGGCGTCTCGACCTCGCTGCGGGTGTAGATGGACTGGCTCATCCAGAGGCGGCCGTCCGGGCCCCAGCGGAGCGTGTGCAGGTTGTGGTGCGTGTCCTCGGTGCCGAAGCTGGAGAGGACGACGCGGCGCACGTCGGCCTTGCCATCGCCGTCGGTGTCCTTCAAGTGCAGCAGCTCCGTGCTCTGCGCGACATACACGCCGCCGTCGCCGGGTGCGAGGCCGGTGGGGATGAGCATGTTGTCGGCGAAGACGGTGGCCTTGTCGGCCTTGCCCGTGCCTTTCGTGTCTTCGAGCACAACGATTTTGTCGTGCGCGGCCTGGCCGGGTTCGATTTGCGGATAGACCTCGCTGCTGGCGACCCAGAGGCGGCCCTGCGGGTCGAAGTTGATCTGGATGGGCTTGGCGAGGTGCGGGTTCTCGGCCCAGAGCGTGACCTCGAAGCCGTCGGCCACGGTGAACTCGGGGTGCGGCTGCGGCGTGTGCTTGGCGGCGGCGGCCTTGCCGAGCAGCGCGGCGGGCTGGAGTTCGGGGCCGGGCTTGAAGTTCGCGTCGTTCAAGTGCTTGCACAGCTCGCGGATTTTCTTCTCCTCGGCGGCGATGAGCGGGTCGAACTGCGGCATCTCGACGGCGTTTTTGCCCTGCTCGCGTTTCCGGAAGCCGAAGATGTAGGCCATGTTCGCTGGGCGGGAGCGGTGGAAGAAGAACTCGTTTTTGCGGAGGATGACTTGGCGGAGCAGGATAGAGGATCTTCCGAACGCGGCGTTTTGCGCTTGTTCGTTGGCTCCAGCCCCGCCGAACAGTTCAGCCTTAATTTTACCAGCCAAGATTTGATAGCCCTGCGAGTTAAGGTGGATTCCATTCTCGCTGCTAAAACTAGGAGCGCCCTTGCTGTCACCGAAGTTAAGCGAGAGCGAAATCGGGAAGGTGGGGAAATCAACGAACCAACTGTTTCGAGTCTTGGCAATGCCCTCCACTGCCTTTGCATACTTGGTCAGTTGCTCGTTATGCAGCGTTGGGTCGGGAAGCGGGGCTGGCATTCTCATGTGTCGAATCGGCCCCAGCAGCACCAACCGACACCCCGGCGAAAGCTTCTCAATCGTGTCCAGCAGCCGCTCGTAGTCCGCCTTGAACTTGGGCAGGCCCGCCGCGCCGTCGAAGGACGCCGCCATGCCGTAGCCGAGGAAGGCCACCGTCGGCTTGGCTTCCTCGATTTGTTTCTGGAGCAGCTTCCACGCTTCGCCCGGCGGCTCGTTGCCCGCCTGCGTGAGCGAGAGACCCAGGCGCGATTCGCCCGCCGGCGTGTCCGCGCTCCAGCCGAGGTTGCGGAAGGTGACGTTGCGGTCCGGGAAGCGCGTGGTGAGCATCAGCTCGATCCAGCCGTAGTGCTGCTCGCGCTCGATGAGCGTGTCACCGAGGAAGATGACGCGGTCGCCGTCCTTCAGCTCGAAGGGCGCGGCGGCGCGGGTGGAAGTGAACGCGGCGCAAGCGAGCGCGAGCAGAAGGAGCAAGGCCGGGAACCGTGCCGGCGACTTCCAGTCGCCGTCGGTGTTGCGTGGCGTGGCGGACGGCGGCTGGAAGCCGCCGGCACGGGGGGCGGAGGAAAACCATCGGGTCATAGTGCGGACGAGCGTGCCAAAGGAGCGCGGGAAGGGAAGCGGGAAGTTGCCGCGCTGCGGCGGCCGGCGGAGCTCTTTTTTGCAGGCCAATCGGGAATGACGATTTCGACGCTCACCAGCCATCGCACGTTCTCTCCCTCACCCCGACCCTCTCCCGCTGGGAGAGGGGGAAAGTCAGCCAGCGCTCGAAAGGTTGAAGCGTCCCTGTCGGCAGGAAGCGGGATGCGTGGCTCCCTCTCCCAGCGGGTCGGGGTGAGGGAGAAAGCTGGCGGGAACCGGGCGGCTCCGAAATCACCATCGCGGCATGGTTGCAAGAAGCTGGGTTGTGCCCGCAGCACAACGGGCAAGCCAGCCGGGCGGCCGGTTCTCAGCGGGCGGCCGGGAGTTCCGCCGTGATTGGCCCGGCCAGCAGTTGGTTCACCGCCGGGAACAGGGGCAGCACCGCGTCGGCGAAGAGGGCGTCGGCGGTGGCGGCGGGCAGCCGCAGCGTGCCGGTGGCCGCGTCGAGGAAGCCGCCGAGGGTGCGCTGGCCGTAGAGCAGCAGGCCCTGGCGGAGCGGGAGCGAATACTGCGCGAGGAACACCCCGAAGACGAGCGTGTGCCAGCCGTGGGCTTCGCCGGCCTCGACCGCGTGCAGGTAGCGTTGGATCAGCCGCTGGTCGCGCAACGGACGCAGCCGGCTGAGTTGCCGCCGGCCGACGGCGGCGCTGGCGGCGCGGAACTCGCGCAGCCGCGCGTCGCGGGCCAGCGCGTGGTCGAGGGCGAGCAGTTCGCGCAGCTCGTTGCGCGCGGCGTGGCCGTGCGCCCGGAGGATCGTCGGGATTTCCACGGGCAGCAGCACTTGCTCGCGGTAGCCGGCGAGGAAGCGGCGCAGCGTGGCTTCATCGCGCACAGCATCGAGCGTGAGCGCGGTCGCGGCGGTGGCGAGTGTCGGGAGCGCCTCGGGCGAGCCGAGCTGGTCGAGCAGTGCGCGCGCGTCGCCGGCGAGTTCCGGCGCGAGCAGTTCGGCGGTGAGGACGGTTTGCGTCATGCGCTGCGGCGAGGCTATCGGCCAAGGGGGAGGCGGCAACGCAAATGTCGGTGCGGCGAACGATTGGTTGACGGGGTGTGGCGTGCTTGTGCCGGCGACGGCAAGTCGTCGGCGCGGGTCAGGCCAGCTTCAGGTTCTGGAGGATGCGCGTGGTGGAGTGCGCCTTGTTGAGCGTGTAGAAGTGGATGCCCTCGACGCCGTTCTTGAGGAGGTCGGCGCATTGCGCGGAGGCGTATTCGATGCCAAAGGCCGTGGCCGCCGCGTCGTCGGCCCCGCATTGGTCGAGGCCGGCGAGGAAGGGCGCGGGCAGTTGCGCGCCGCACAGCGCGGTGAAGCGCTTCACCTGCGAGCCGCTGGACGCGGGCAGGATGCCGGGCACGAGCGGGACGGTGACACCCTTCTTCGCGAGGTAATCGCGGAAGGCGTAAAAGTCTGCGTTGTCGAAGAAGAGCTGCGTGACTACGAAGTCCGCGCCGCAATCAATCTTGGCCTTGAGCCGGTCCCAGTCCACGAGCTTGCCGTCTTTGCACGCGATGTGGCCCTCGGGAAAACCGGCGGTGCCGATGCTGAAGCCGCCGAGTTCGCGGAGGTGCTGGACGAGCTGGTAGGAAAACTCGAAGCCGCCGGGCGTCGCCTGGAACTCACCGCCGCCGGGCGGATCGCCGCGCAGCGCGAGGATGTTCTTGATGCCGCGCGCGCGGGCCTCGGCGATGACGGCGGTCAGCTCGGCCTTGGTCGCGTTGACGCAGGTGAGGTGCATCATCGCGGTCAGGCCGTGCTCGCGCTGGATGCGGTCCACGATGCCGATGGTCTTGTCGCGCGTGCTGCCGCCGGCGCCGTAGGTCACGGAGCAGAAATCGGGGCGGAGCTTCATCAGCTCGGGGATGTGCCGTTCGAGCAGGTTCTTGTCGCCCTCGTCGGTCTTCGGGGGGAAGAACTCGAAGGAGATGACGGGCTGGCCCGCCGCTTTCTTGGCCGCGTGGATGTCGCGGAT
>Ga0169931_10015304_pt1 | contig 10274 bp, 5 predicted proteins | sample Kivu_15m_20L_FD_129675 | JGI IMG/M metagenome (GOLD analysis project Ga0169931, IMG submission 129675) | Freshwater microbial communities from Lake Kivu, Western Province, Rwanda to study Microbial Dark Matter (Phase II) - Kivu_15m_20L... | ecosystem: Environmental > Aquatic > Freshwater > Lake ... | reverse complement strand
CAGATCACTTACTCTTCTAGGAATAGTCCTTTGCGGGGAGACAAACGTGTTTGAGATAGCGGGTCGAGTCATCGGGTTGGATCAACCTCCCTTCATCATTGCCGAACTCTCGGCCAACCATGGAGGGTCACTTGAGAAGGCAAAGGCGTCGATCTCTGCAGCGGCAAAGACTGGGGCGCATGCAGTCAAGATTCAGACTTATACGGCCGACACCATGACGATCGATTGCGATCGCGAGGACTTTATGATTCGGGGCGGGCTTTGGGATGGTTACAAGCTTTACGATCTCTACAAGGAGGCAGAGACACCGTATGAATGGCACTCAGAACTGTTTAAGCATGCCCGGGAGGTTGGCATCATTCTCTTCTCGACACCTTTCGATGAAACGGCGGTGGACCTGTTGGAAGAGCTTGAAACTCCGGCCTACAAGATCGCTTCGTTCGAGTTAGTTGATTTGCCGCTTATTGAATACGTTGCAAAAACCGGTAAACCTATGCTGATGTCAACAGGGATGGCCTCTGAGGGGGAGATATATGAGGCTGTAGAGGTTGCCCGAAAGAGTGGCTGTAAAAACCTTTTGTTGTTCCATTGTATAAGTAGCTATCCCGCAAAAATAGAACAAGCTAATCTTCGACTCATTACGACGCTTAGGAAAGAGTTTGAGGTTGAGGCTGGACTGTCTGACCACACTATCGGTCTGCTGGCTAGTATCGCTTCAATAGCTCTAGGTGCCGTCGCTATCGAGAAACACTTCGTTCTAAATAGAAGCGAGAAAAGCGTTGATAGTGCGTTCTCCATAGAACCTAGCGAGCTTCAACAACTTGTAGAGGCAACCGAGTCAACTTGGTCTGGGTTAGGCAACGGGCAATTTGACCGTGCGGAGGATGAACAGGTTAACAAACGATTTAGAAGGTCACTGTACTTCGTGAAAGACCTCCCAGTGGGGCACAAGATTCAGCCTTGTGACCTTCGCAGAGTAAGGCCAGGGTTTGGGGCCGACCCTAAGTTCTTTAACATGTTTTTGAATAAGCCCCTTAATAAGGCCGTTTCCAAAGGCGAGCGGGCCTCACTAGAATCGATTCAACCTCTCTAAATTGCCTCACACCCCAATCAGCTCAAGGTTAGAGATCCGTGGCCGATTCTCTCTCTAGAAGAGTTGAGGGGGGTTGAGGGGATGTTAAAGCACGGGGAGATCTCTGTTGGCCGAGATTTGGCGCAATTAAGGGCCTCGTACTTTCCTTCGCAAGGACTCGGGCAAAGATTTCCTTCGCCATATCAGTTTTTAAGCCGTCGCCACCAGTGGCTAAGCGCATCGAATGACTGCGCCCAGGGCGATTTCTCGGCAATCTGGAGGCCGCGGTTCCCTATTGATAGAACGCAGTTATTTATCACCGCGGGTTCGTGCTTTGCAGCGAATGTAACCTCACACCTTTCCGCCTCGGGGTTTCGACTGGGTAGGGTTCAAGAGGCCTCGCCAGACATCACGGCAACCACTAACAAACAAGCGACCCTAGCCTCTGACTCGTTAGGTCTTGGGAACACGGGGCTACCATCGCTAATCTGCCATTGGATAAGATGGGCTTTAGAAGCTGGCAAACCCCAAGAGGAGCCGCTTCAAGTCAAGCTGGGCTACTTAGATCAGTTTGATGCAAAGCTAAAGTATGTTGTCTTTGAGTCAAAGGAAGCCGTATTGCTTTACAGGAAGAATAAGCTCGAGCAAATCAAGGGGCTTATTAGTTCGGCAGACATTTTTATTGTTACGCTGGGGTTTACCGAAGGCTGGGTAAACCGCTTTAATGAGCCTTACGCTGCAAGCACAAGGCTTTTTGAAGATCTTTATCACCCTAACCTAATGCAATTTAAGCTTTATAGCTTCTCTGAGGTTTATAAAGACCTTTCGAGTATGGTTACCTTGGTAAAGAAATTTAACCCATGCATTAAGTTTATCTTTACCGTTTCTCCTGTTCCTCTGTATGCCAGCTTTCATATAGAAAGTGTGATCTCGACTAACAACAAGTCTAAATCGATATTAAGGGCTGTTGTTTCGCAGCTACAAGATGAGCATGACTTTATAGATTACTTTCCCTCTTATGAGATCATAACCTCGACCACAAACCAGGGCAGGTATTACGAGACCGATTTTAGACAAGTTACGGGTGAAGGAGTGCGTGTTGTCATGTCTACCTTTGACCAGAGCATTCAAATGCCTGGTTATCGTGTGAAAGGTGATGTACTGCATTCGTTCGAAGCAGAACCAACAGACTGCGATGGCATTATTAGTAAAAAAATACCTTTAATGATTACCCAGAATAGCAATATTTTTTTGATTGGGGATTCTCATTTAAAGCTATTAAAAGATAGATTTGAACAGCTTGGGCTTTCGAACACCGGACATTTCTTGATGAACGGTTCTGAATGGGACGCCTGCTACTTTGATGTGCATAATTCGGTGTTAAGGCAACGCAATAGCAGCACTAGCATTAGCAAAGAAAGCCTACAAAATTTACCGCTTGAAAAACTTCAAGGTCAGGTAATTATTACAAACGTAGGCTGCCATCTGCACTGTCTTTTCGAAAGAATAAAAAGTTCAATATTCCTTGTTTCAAAGAGCGACAAAGAGCCGTTATCTAATGTTTCGGCGATTAAAGACATACTTATGCAGTATCGCTTTACACATTTGCAGCTGTTGCGCATATTGTGTGATGTCGCAAAGCAAGTCATTTTAGTTACCGACCCCCCCTTACAGCATCTGCGCATATTAGAAAACGGACAGCACTATAAGCCAGTTTTTGAGGCCATGGATTCTTATTTGAAGAACCTTTACAGCCTAGACAAGCTTACCTTTTTTTGCCCCAGAGACACAATGACAAAGTTTGGCTATGAGTTTGATTATGTGAATGCCAAGCCTCTTATAGAAGGCTCAAAAGAGATCGACTGGGTGCACGGAAACACCCAGTACTACAGCGAACTTGCGCAGCAGCTTGTTCCAATGCTTACAGACACGGCTAAAGCTTAAACAACCTCGTCTGTCGCTAAAGCCTCTGCTACCAACGGTATCAGACTTCTTATATGGTCATCTACAGGCACCGCCAAGTTTTTCACATTGGGGTACACAGGGTTGTAGTCGCAGCCAAAAGTTGTCCATGTAGGTTTATAGGTGAGCAGGTATGTTTCCGCCCCTACGGCGGCTGCAAGCTGAGCGGTTGCAGTACCCACCGATATCACCAGATCAAGGGTTTTGATCAGTGCCGCGGTTTCGTCAAGGTCGTCCTTTAGGTTCAGGTCGGGCCAGCGATTAATGTACACCCCCAAATGCTCCGAAACAGCCGCAAGCTCTTTTTCACAGTCACCATACTGCAGATTGACCAGCTGAATATTTTTTAGGATAAGGATGGGCTCCCATTCCGACAAGGCGGTATAGCTCTTGTTTCGAATAGCCGAGAGGTCTCCACTGCGCCAGCAAATTCCCACTCGAAGCTTGCCATCTCTTGGCCCAAGCCGTGTGTCATACAACTCTACAAGGCTTTTTTCTGGAACTAAGTACGGGCCGGATTTAGAAAAATCTTCGATCTTGCGTCGAAACACCCCCATAAGCGACCCAGCTGGAATGTGAAAATCAAAGTCGCTAAAGGGTGATCCCATGTCTGGTGCGTCGAAGTATGACTGCGGACGAACGAGATAATCTGGAAACGAACGACGAAGAATACTCACAAGCCGGTAATCGCATTCCACAATTACTTTAATGCCAGTGCCCTGAAGGTCTTTTAAGCAACTAAAGAACAGCATTTCGTCACCTAGGCCCTGCTCCCGCCAGACCAATAGCGTTTTGCCTTCAATATTGTCACCAGCCCATTGGGGAACGGTAAACCGTCGAACAGGATTCCGCGCATGGGTAGCCTCTGGAATAAAGCCATGGTCGTAGTTTTTCCACCCGTACTCTAGGTTTCCCAGTGTCAGGTAAGACAGCCCAAGAAAAAAGCGCAGCTTGTTTTTTTCAATAGGATCAAGATGCAGCTCTAGGCATTTCTCGTACTCAATAGCCGCACGAGCATGATCACCGCCCTTGGTGGCAAGAACCGCCAAATTGGTGAGGGCAAAAACATTGTTCGGATCAAGTTCAAGGGCTGTTTCAAAACAGTATTTTGCTTCATCGGGCTTTCCCGCTGCCATGAGTGCCGACCCAAGGTTGTTGTGGGCGGAGGGCGAGCCAGGCGCAACCCGTACCGCCTCTAACGCATAGAGCATTCCACCCCTAATGTCGTTTACTTCACCCGCAACAGACGAAAGATTCAAGTAGGTTTCGTATCTGCCAGGCTCGAGCTCTGCAGCTTTTTTTAGCAGTTCGTAGCCGTCAGCCTTTTTACCGGTTCGAAAAAGGGCTACCCCCATACGGTTTAATACGGCTACATCGTTGGGGTGGTCTTTGTAAAGGTCTGAAGCAAGCGCATAAAGTTCATCGACCCGGCCAACTTCGTTATAAAGCGCGCTTAATCCGAGCAGTGCTGCGTAGTCCCTAGGGCGCAAACTCAAGATTCTTTTAAATAAAAGTTCAGCTTCTTTGTAGTCGCGCCGGTTAAAGGCGTCGTTGGCCCGACGCCGAATCTTTTCGCTTACTTTGTTCATCTTTTGTGTCCTATTACCTGTTTCTGCCATTGTCGTTATACAACATTCAGGTCTTTTGGGGAAAAACCTCAAGGCAAAATCATGCAAAACCTAGGCCAAAAAAAACCGCCCGGTTGGGCGGTTTTTAGGCAATCGAAGGCGGCTACAAGCTTTGTAAACCCAAAGCCGCCTTCTTTTTTTGCAACCCGACTACTGCAATAGGGCGAGTACCGACTGCGCCTGCTGATTGGCCTGGGCCAGCATGGCGGTAGCAGCCTGCTGAATAATCTGGGCTTTGGCCAGGTTGGTGGTTTCCACCGCATAGTCAGTGTCCTTGATGCGGCTACGAGACGCCTCTGTATTGGTAACAATGTTATCCAGGTTGTTCACCGTACTGACTAGGCGGTTTTGCATTGCACCCAGGTCAGCCCGCATAGACGACACTTTTTCGATGGCATTGTCGATCGTACCGATTGCCTTAGAGGCCGATGCTGCAGAGGTAACATTAAGACCACTTAAGCTCGAACCAAATGCAACCCCCAAGGTGGGCGTATTAATCTGATAATCCGCCGCTCCCACGTTTACCTCAAGAAAGCCTGTGCGCTCAACAACGTTCGCAGCATCTCCCAAGGCAATGGATATGGGGGTGTTATTCACAGAGTCCAGACGAATTTCACCAAAATGAGTTTGCTTCGCACCCAGCACCTCGTCAACCGCATAGAAGTGGATAGAAGCTCTTCCGTAACCGGTATTCGCAGCCAGTGTCAGTACGCCACCCGCAACAGTCACCGCAGTGGCAGACGTCAGCCCGTTACGGTTAAACGTGTTTGCCTGGCCAACATAGGCTCCGCCTGTGGTGTCACGAATCGCAGCAGCAAAGGCGGAAGCAAGGGCTGCCGGATTATTGCTGGCGGTTGCGGTGACCCGCACTACAAAGCTTGACCCAGTGGGGCCCACTCGCTCACCACTAACCACCCGCAACTCATAGACCTTTCCTGCCTGGATGTCAGCAGACCTAAATGTGACGGTTCTGGCTGCCGCCTGTGTAGCAACAGCCGTATTGATGCGCGTCTGGTAGTTAGATATTGTAGAGGAAGGGCCATCTACAATCTTAAGGTCTATTGCAGCAATTCCATAGTTTGCGCCGCTCAACTTTAGGTCTACCTTAGCTGCTGCAACGGTAATTGTTGTTGCTGTGTTGGTTCCTAAGTACCTCGCACTTGCGCCTCCCGAAAATGCAGCCCCCGAATAGTTCCTTTGTGTCGCCAACAGTCGCTCCTTCAGAGCGACAGCTACTGAGGTCTTTGTATCGTTCGCCTTCATGGTGTAAACGACAGAAAAATTACCAGTTCCCCCTGAGGTGGCCGCAGACAACTGAATGGTGCGCCCGACAACAATATCAGCACTAACCAGAGTAACTGTCCTTGCGATGGTGGCTGCCCCCGTAGCCGTGACGGACGACTGCAGCATGTTTCCGTAGGCTGCGTCCACATACTCGACATTCATTTTCTGGACGTTTTGCCCAGTAATGATGAAGTTGTCACCGTTCAAGGTTGCAACCAAGCCATGCTCGCTAGTTTTGGCGTTAAAGTTGGTGACAAAAGCGGCTTTGTCAGCCCCGGTATTAATAAACGCGCCGTTTACTTGAATGTGCTTGCCCGCTACGAAGCCCTCTGCCGGAACTGTGAACGCCTTGTCGAAGCGTGCGGTAGCAAAAACCCCCGTCTGATCCGTAAAGTTATTAATGGCGTTTAATTTGCCAGCAAAGGAATCTGTTGCAACATCAGCATCATAGATCTCTACGCCATTAATCTTCAGGTCGTAACGATTCCAAGATGTTCCAACGTTAGACGACGTGAGTGCGTCGCCCGTAACCGTATAGGCCTCGTTCGACTTCTCGCGGGTAGTTTCGCGAAATCCCAGCAGGGCAAGGTCGCTAAGCGTTCCGGGCGCGGTTTTACCTAGGTTGCCACGCTCGATACGAATATCGTTGTTGTCCTTGGCTTCAAGTTTTAGAAAGCCGTTGAACGTCTGGGCGTTAGCGACCCCAAAACCTAGGCCAGAAGCCGATGTGTCAGTGACGATAATCGTTGCACCAGTATCGTTTTCCAAAACAACCTTACCCATGTCGTTAATGCTGGCACGAACAAGGTTGTTGCTCTCCTTATTGATGTTATCAACCAACTCGCTCAGGGTTTCTGCAGCGCTGATGCTGAACGTGGTGCTCGCATTGGTATTAAAGGACCGAACCTGGATGCTCAGCTGGGCATTTGTAACAACACCAGTACCAACATTCTTCGCAACAACTGTGTTAAAGCCCGAGGCCGTTACGTTATCGACATTCTTATTAATATTATCAATAATCTTTCCAAGATCATCCCCCACGGCCATCGCTTCTAAAGCCTGGTCATTGATGCGGATATCACCGGCATCAACTGCTACAGTCAATAGGCCGGTCGGAGAAGTATCCAGCGCCCGGGTTCCAACAAGCACATCCCCTCCAAAACCAGATGTACCCATGCCCAGATCTTTTGTCTTAACTGAGCCAACGGCAATATCCATCGTTTGATAGGCCTTGTCACCGATCTGAAGCTTCTTGCCCTTAAAGGAGCCGTCAAGAATCTTCATGTTGTTGAACTCAGTGGTATTTGCGACCCGATCAATTTCGGTTTTGAGCTGCTGCACCTCAGCATCAATGGCCCGGCGGTCAGCTGCATTGTTCACCCCGTTAGCAGACTGAACGGCCAGCTCTCGCATACGCTGAAGCATGTTGGTCACTTCGTCCATAGCGCCTTCGGCAGTCTGCATCAGCGAGATACCGTCGTTCGCATTCCGAATGGCCATGCTCAGACCGCGAGACTGCGCCTCCATGCGGGTAGAAATAGCAAGCCCCGCCGCGTCGTCCTTGGCAGAGTTGATTCGGTTACCGGTCGAGAGCCTTTCCATGGCTGTGGACAACTTGCGGTTCACAATGGAAAGAGAGTCTTGGGCGACCATCGATTTAATATTCGTGTTTACTACAGAAGGTACGGACATGATTTATTCCTCCATTACATTAAAAAGTTGAAGAGCGGTCGCCCTTCTTCACAACCAGTGATTCGACGTTGTATGTCTTAACTTAAGCGCCTTTTTAGAACTGCTCATCAAAAATCAGCCCTTTCAGATTCTCGATGCTCTGCGCAACGCGCAGCACTGACTCTGCCGGTACCTGCCGAATGAGTTCGCCGGTTTCTTTATTGCTTACATAAATCACACTTCGCTTCGAGACGGGGTCGACAGCAAACCCCAGGGAAATGTTTTTAGAGCCCATTTCATCTTGCAACTGCGCGACCGCGTCGCGGATTTTTTTTTGAGATTCTTCAGACTCATCTACAAGGTCGTAGCCGGCTGGCTTGGACGAAGCGGCCGAAGCGCTTTGGATCGCAGCAGTTCGCGCCTGGGTCGCGACAGCTGTCGTGGCAGCAACACTGCTTATCGCGGAAGTCTTGCCAGTAGCGTTTTTGCTCTGAGAACCAACCAATGCAGAACTCACCCCCGGCAGCGCGGTGGCGGAGCGAACAGCGTTATTGTTGTTCACGTCAGTCATAGAGACCTCGATTCGGGCATAGATGGGACACCTTTACGACGCCCCGCCGGCCTTCCCCCTAATTAGAGCAAGCCATTTTTCCTTCTCAGTCTCTAACTTCGGAGGGCCGCAAAAAAGATAAAGCCCTCTTTACGCGTTTTACTATTTCTTATAGGCGTTGGCCAGGCCTTCAAACGTGCCAACGAGCCCCTCACGCTGCCGAGTAAGCTGCCCAACAATCGTGTCCATGATAGAGAATTGCTTCGTATATCTATTTAGCAATAGTTTCATTCTATCTTCCAGCCGCTCAAGTTCCCGCTTATGCCGGCTGATTTGATCCTCTGCAGACTTAGATTGACTGACAATCGGACCTTCTCGCTTCATCAGGTCTGCCAAGTCTTTAACCGCCTGACCAGCCAGCCCCCGATTTATTTCCCCTGACGTTGACTGAAAACTAAGCCCACCAGTTAGAAGATTCACCATGCCATCGAAGTTTTTTCCTGCCTCTCGATTAAACTTTTCAGTATTGAGGCTAAGGCGCCCGTCTCGTCCGAGCTCGACCCCAATATCTTGAAGGGCGTTAAGCCCCGAATCGCTTCTTGCAGATGCTGTTTGCGTAACCAGTTGTCGAAATCGGGTCAAAAGACTTCGGGCGGTAGAGTCTGCTTGTAACGAGCCACTAAAAACGTCTTCTGGGTCATCTGGATTCTTCTTTCCAGTGAGTATCGCGATGTCGGCAGCAGCATCATTGAAAGCGTCGACTAGAGCCTTAACTTTTTCTTCGATTGGCTTAAGGTCTCGAGAGATATTCAAAGTCGCTGGTTGATTAGCACCAGAGACACCAAACAAGTCCACAGAGATGCCTGGAATCACATCTGACAAGGAATTGGACTGTCGAGTGACCGTAAGGCCATCGATTCGAGCAACTGCGTTAGAGGCGCTCTTTAGTTCAGTCTCAAAAGATACTCCTGCGACTTTATTTCCCGGTACAAAGTCTGCAACCTTTGAGACCGTCGCAGCAACCCCTGCATTTGACCCATTAAATCGCGTGTCAGCAGCATTTCCATCACTAGGGGCGTAACGTATACTCAGAGAACCGTCCGCATTAATAAAAGCAGACCGCCCGGTTACTGTTGTTATAAACGGTGACTCGTCGAGCGCTAATTTAACTTTACCCGCAATTACTGCGCCAGTATCTCCGGCATTGACTTCAACAGGAACACCGGCAACGGTAATTACCCCGGTCTGAGCCGCTTCCTGAAATTCGATCCTCTGTACTTGCCCCTCACCGCTACCGTCATCACTGACAACGGCAAAAGCATTCTCCTCACCCTCTTGGCCAACCAACACAATCTTGAACGGTTCACTGCCCTGCCCGGTATTAAGTAACTGAGCGGTAATACCTAAATTTGCCTCGTTAATCGCAGCAACAATGCCCTCTGGGTTTGATCGGCTTGCCCCCACTCTGACGGAACTCACCGTGCCATTCGCCGAAGAGATGCTGAGGCTAAACGCAGCGCCATTATTTAAGTCAGACTTGGCCTCTTGAAAACCCAGGCTGGCAGTACGCTGGGGTGATGCCAGGCTTAAAACTTCAATGGAGAAACTGCCTGGCTTAGCTGCCGTTGTAGTCGATACAGAAAAAAGGTTGGGTTGAGAATTAAAAACAGAAAAACTGTTAAAGCGGCCCAGTACATTTAACCCTTCGAACGCGGTTTTGAGATTGTTTGAAATGGCCATAAGCGCGCCCAAGCCCGATACCCTCGCTTCTGAGCGATCGATCTTTGCCTGGATGAGTTGTTGCCTAGGCGCTCGCTCGGCGTCGACTAGGCCCTGCGCCAAAGAGCGCGTGTCGACTCCTGAGCCTGCGCCCAGCGCGAATGACAGGTTTGGGTTAATGGTCATAACTTTTATATTCCATGTGGGGATCGGCCGAAAACTGAAAAACTTTAGCGTCGGACCGTCCGCAACATCTTAATTACCTAATGTACTCAAACAGGTTTAGCCGCGAAATCTGGGCAAAGCTCGACTGGCTTGCCTGCAGGGCCATCATCTTTTTCTGCATCTCTGTGACGGCCTCGGTGTAGTCCAGGTCTTCGATCTGGCT
>Ga0169931_10015302_pt1 | contig 10275 bp, 4 predicted proteins | sample Kivu_15m_20L_FD_129675 | JGI IMG/M metagenome (GOLD analysis project Ga0169931, IMG submission 129675) | Freshwater microbial communities from Lake Kivu, Western Province, Rwanda to study Microbial Dark Matter (Phase II) - Kivu_15m_20L... | ecosystem: Environmental > Aquatic > Freshwater > Lake ... | reverse complement strand
ATTAAAAAAATTAAAAAACATAAAGGACAAGAATACATATAGTCAATGATTAAAAATGTGTCAAGTAATATCATCATATAATTAAGAGTATAATTAACTGATAAAAAATAAAAGATATTTAAATTTAACAAGGTCTTTAATTCATAAGCAGATCAAGAATAAGTCTATAAATAATTGTAGACTGAGAATTTAATATAAAGAGTAGTATAAGGGTATCATTCTACGATATTCGCTTATGGACAAACTGGTTCAGGAAAAACTTATACGATTTAAGGAGGATAAACACCAGAGAGTCTAGGAATCATTCCAAAAGCTTTATAAGATCTTTTCAAACTTATAAAAAATAAATCATCATCAGATAAAGGATACAAAGTCTTTATTTCTTATTTACAAATCTATAACGAAGCTATATATGATTTAATAGATTCAAATGAAGGAAAACCTCTTAAAATGAGATGGAATAAATATCAACAATTTACTGTATAAAACATATTTTAAGGTCAATGTAGATCATTTTAATAGGCAATCAAATGGTTTCAAAAAGGACAGAAAAATAAGATCATGGGCTCTCATAAAATGAATAATAGCTCAAGTAGATCTCATTGTTTACTAACTTTAAGAGTTCAAAGCTATTTATTATAAGATCCATCAGAATTAATTTAAAGCAAACTTTAAATTGTTGATTTAGCTGGTAGTTAAAGACAAAAAGTTACTAAATCTACAGGGATTGTATTTAAATAAGGTATATAAATTAATAAAAGTCTTTTTACTTTAAGACAAGTTATTTCATCATTATATTAAACAAGTACTACTGGAAAACCAAACATTCTTCCTCCATATAGAGATAGTAAACTAACTTCATTACTTAAGCAATCAATTGGAGGAAATTCATATTGTTTGATGATAGCATGTTTAAATCCTACAATGACTCATTTTTAATAATCGCTTCAAACATTGACTTATGCTAGTATGGCTTCTTTTATAAATAATATTCCAACCAAAAATATTGATCCAAAGATCCAATAAAATAATTATCTTCGCGAACAAAATGAACAATTATAAAGCCAAATAAAAAAATTATAAGACCATATATAATATTTGACAAAATTACTTGAGAATAATTAATGTTTATCATGTAAAAAATCTACTAATAAAAAAAATACATATAATAATTCTTTCACCAATAATTATTCGTAAAATGATTAACCATCTGGATTAAAAGGGCTAAAAAAGATAGTTGTTAAACCATAATAAAAATTATAATTACATGCTAATTTAGCCCCAATATTGAATGAAAAATAATATGAGAAGATATCTTATAAAACTCCAAATCAAGGAAGTGGAAAAGTTATGAAATCAACTAAATAAATCATATAATCAATAGGAATGATAAGAGATTTAATAACTTCAAATTCTTCTTTAAGATAAAAAATATAAAGTTTAAAAAATGTAATTGAACAACAATAAAAAGACACATTTCAATTAATGAAATAAAATCAAGTATTGAGAGATCGATGGTAAATGATTAGTGTTAATATAAAACCTTAAAGCTAACTAGTTAGATAATAAGCACCTATTGCAATATTTTAAAGAATGGTAAAAGAACAAAAAGGCGAGGGTTTAAGAGTAAGTTCTTTCAATTCTCATTCCGTAAAACATTAAACATAAGAAAGTCTTTCAAGAATAAATTATAATCAGTTTTTAAAAAGTAGAAATCTTTATAAATAAAAACAAAAAAGAGATAACTCACTTCGGAAAAATAGAATTTATTCATAGGCCAAAAGAATAGGATATCAAACTTATGTATGAAAATTATATAGAATAATAAAGAAAAAATGATATTTTTTCAGTTATATTTATCTATTTTTTAAAAATGATAACATAGATATCATTTCTACTTTAAAATAATTATATTTCTCAACAACAAGATTGTTTTTCTTTATCTTCTTTATTATTAGATAAAGCACTTGATGTTGGTGGTTTAACTACATATTATTATTGATTTATTTTATCTAGAATATCGTTTGTCAATGATTCGAATACTTTTGCTATATTTTTATTATCTTTAGCACTAGTTTATATAAAGTTAATATCATATCTTTATGCAAGAGTTTTTCCTTGCTTGAATGATACTTTTCTTTATGATTAAAGATCAGATTTAGAACCAACTATTATCATATGTGTTTATGTATTACTCGTTTATTTAATCTGCTATATCCAACTTTATATATGATTAAAACTCACTAAATCTGTTATTGAGTATGTTAAGACGATTCCATTAGCGCCTTTATAAAAAGATTTTGTTATATTTCTAAATCTTTATTGTCCTGCAGTATCCCAGATGTTTAATGTTATTAGAGCATTACGACACTATATTTTTTTAATCTTGAAGTCGACACCTATGGTACTAAGATAATCTGAATGAAAGTTATCATCACAGTATCTGACCAATAAACTAGTTTTTCCAACTCCACTATCTCCTACAACAAGATACTTCAAAGTGATTCCTTTTTACAAACTCATAAATCTATAATTTTAATAATTTAAAAAACTATTTAAATAATCAAAGCAGCTGTTTATAAAGTAAATACTAATAAAACTATATATAAATATTTTCAATAATTGTATTAGATCATATTTGTTATATTTTTGGAGCAGTTATATTAGTAGTTTTCTTTATTTCATTTTTAGTAGCAAGGTAAGATTAAATTTAGCATTTATGATTTTATGGCATTCGGTGAACATTACAAAATGAACAATCACAAGCTTTACATCTAATTCCTAATAAACCTATTTTCTTTTTACAAGCAAAACAACGACTATGATCAGCTTGCTTAGATTATGGTATCTCAGGTATTTTTATTTTCTATACCTATTATATGATCTTTTATTGCTTTAAATACTCTCTAAATAATATTGATTTTACTTATGACATACAGAACACATGTTTAACTTCTATGGATTACCAAAGAATTTATTGCATTTTACACATAGTTTGTCAGCCATATATTTACGTTTAATACTTTTATTATTGATTATTATATAAATCGAGGTAGCAGCACAAAATATATAAAACCATTATTTATAATTATGATATACAATAATATAATAGATCAAAGAAAAAAGAAAATCCTAAAATGTAAGTTTCATTAAACATATTTACTTCAAAATTTATTTATAATAATAAATAAAAATTTACAATATTGAATAAAAATTTACAATATTGAATAAAAATAAGTCTAAACTATTTTTATGTGTTGATTTGGAAGCTTCAATATATTTTAAATGGGGTTATATTTCTTTCAATTTATATTAATATGATTTTTATTATGTTAAGATATAGGGAGCTTATAATTAATACAAGTTTTAAAAGAAAATAAATAGATTTCGATATTATTAGTAATAATAAGGCTATATATATCTTTTTTATCAGTATATTTGAGGCCCTCGATTCACTATATATTATATTTAAAATACTTGCTTGGAGTTTTAATAATTAATTTTGTGATTACATCATATGTGCGAAGATGAATGGAAAAATAATTATCATTAAGGCTTTATAATATAATGAGTACCTGTTGAAGAGATCCACATAAATTTTCTTGAAAACATCCATACTTTTTTTATGGCTTATGTAATATTACGGAAGATGTAGGCAAAAAAGCCTTATTTTTGTTTAAGGGCAACTGATTTAGATGAATTGAGTGTAGAAGCACCTAAAGATCTTTTACTTGAAGCCAACATTTTAATTTAACTATTATAATTATAGTCCACAATTTAATTTTATAATACTTGAATATATAAACAAGAATCAATTCAAAAAGCCTATGCTTATTGAAATCAAATATATTTAAAATGATCGTTATCTATTTATATTTATATCAATTAACTATGTTATTATAAATAATTTTATCAATCATAAAAGCTATGATAAAAGTCGAGCCTTTTATTTTTCTTTCTTCACATCATCATTTGATAAAATATATTCAGATTCTCTTCTTTTTTGCTCAGCATATGTTACAGCTTGAGAATCTTCAGACAAAGTAGAAAGCCAACTTGGAAAATCAATAAGTTAATCATATTTTGTAGCTTAATTCTATATTATATAATAATATTACCACTACTTGATGATGCATTTGTCGGAGAATAATAGCAGCACTTTTTCCTGCCATATCACATGGTCTTATACAATGTTTTACTCCATTTGCTGCATAAGAATTTTACTATAAAACACATATGCATCCTCTAGGTAAAGGAATAATAAATGCTCCGTTACAAAAACCATAGAATTGACTGCCAAACGATAGTCTTCCATCTGAAACTAATCTCAAAGTAAAAATAGGTTGTTTAAATCTTACTGCATCATCAAAATGTTGAGCGAGACCCTCAGTGCCATCATGATATACATTAATTGCCACAGAATTAAGAAAATTAGGTTCAACTATATTTGACTAAACTAAAGGATTTTAAACATTTTATAACCATTTCGGAGCAGGCGTAACATCTCTTCTAACTCCTGCACCTACATAAGAGTTCGGCTCTGCTAATTGACATCTTGTCCACATATATCTATATCCAAAGAAAAATTTGCTTCTTTTAATTCGATTACCTATAATAGTTGGCTGAACAGTCATTTGCAAAAACTTACTCTTGAAAGCATTTCTTTATGTTTCTAAAGTTTTTGATTAAAAAAGCTTCAGTTAATCTTCAGTGTAGAAGTCATGATAAGATGTCACACCAACTCTTAAATCTGGAAATAGTTTTTTATATTATGAAAAATTTTAAGGCAAATTGTTGCTTTCAAAATGATAAACTATCTTTTTATAGGTCCTATTTCCTCTTTTTAGTAATGTTATATTTTAAATTAAATCAAAAGCAAAAGAATCCCTCGTTGAAATGTAATAAATTGGTAATTTTAAATATTTTTACCAGTTTAAAATATTCTCTTTGCCTTACTTGTCCTTATAAAATTAATTTCTAGTAATTTATCTTCCAGGAAGCATATCAAGATTTCTATTTTATAATGATGATATCAAATCTTTCAGAGTAGATAATGTGAAAGGTTATATTATTTTAGTTTAGTTAATTGGCTTAAATGAACCTATAGAATTTCCAATTCTAAGATATGGTATACATTTAATAAAATATTCTTCTCTTTTATGAGGAGTTGATATCTATAAACGATCTCTTATAACTTATAATGCTTTCTTCTGTAAACTAAATTAATTAAATGTTACTTTTGCTAGTAAACATGAATAATTGCATTGAGAATATTCTTTTGTTAATTATTTAGACATTTCCATTGCTGTTATTCAAGATACATCTAAAATTTTAATGCCATTGTAATAACAGTTCGGCAATCTTTTAATTATTTTGCAAATTATTAAAAAACATCTTTGCATTGTTTCTTTTATTATTGAGGAGAATCTTACATTCTTTTTTATTAAGCTTGGATTGTCTAATTAAATGTCATTGAAATAGGAATAGATCTTTGTTATTCTTAATTTAGTTAAACTTATTCTTTTTTATGTTGATTCTCAGGTTAAATTATCTCTTTTGTTGGACTACTTTTTAATGATAATAAAGATATGCTATCAGATTGATCGAAATCTTAAGCTTGAATACTTTTAAGAAATAATTTTTTACCACTTGTACTTTTTTTAGCCAAAATACCAAATTTAAAATGACATGTTTTAAATTGTTTCCATACTTATTATTAAGTCATAGCTAATTAATCTTGAATAAGAACCATAATGAATATTCCTTAAGTAAATAGAGGCCAAACATTCATCAATCCATTGACCCATAGTACTTTTCCTTTTGGTTAACCAAGTAAAAGATTTCTCATATTGTCTTCATTTGTAATAATAACTGGAAGCCATCTACTTTCACATAAATTTATTAATCTATTAATCTTTTAGCCATAATTATCCTTCATTTCCTAAGTATATTTGCATGATGTTGAACATTGAAATATAAGAGGTGGCAAAGGCTCAAAAGGATGTCCTTGAACTGACTCAGAAGGTTTTATATAAGAGACTCCACAAGTTCGAGGTAAAGACAAAGTACTTTGTTTCTTTTTAATAAAATGAGATTTGCTATTATTTTTTTTATTTTATTCATATCCTCCTTATTAATCTTATTTTTTGCTCTTATTTTGTAGTTAAATAGGTATATAGCCACTTTTATAATCTCTTATAAAAGAAATCTTTTCAGAGAACATTTTTTTTAATTAAGTATTCACAGGATTAACAACTCCATCAAGAGATTGCTCTTGCTTAATGTGATTACTATTAGCCTTCAGAATACTTTCATGAATAGGTATTAAGAGCTTATTATTATCTGTAGAGACAATTTCAATTTTATGACTCAATTGTTTATTTTCTTTGCAAAAACTTTTCTCTAAATCTAATGGGAGTTTAAAGAAACTTTATTCATTAATTCCTATATATTAATTTAGAAATGATTCTTGAAAAAAGTTATTCAAAGGTTATTGAATGAACTCATTAATAAAGTTAAAATCTAAATGATTTAATGAGGGATGATTGAATTCTGATGACTAATTTATTTTGACTTTTTTATTTGCTTGAGATAAAGAATGAGAATTAGATGTGCTTTAGGAAAAAATTCTCTTCTTTGAATAAGATTTGGGCTTATAGACATAAGGATTTTATTGTTGGAGCCGATGATTGTTTGTTTGAGGACGACTTATTGGTTTTCTAGTAATTTTGAAAGCTGTCTATGATTTATTCGATGGATGAACTAGATTATTTAATAATAATAAGTAGAAAATATTAGAGGGAAAAGGTCCCACTCTAATACAATGTTTTAAATTTACCTTGAAATATATATTGAGACGAAGACTATGCTAAGCTGCTCATTCGTTATCACTAATCCTATTATTTTATTATATCGCTCATCCACTTCCCATTTTTTTAAAATACACATAAAAATCAATCAATTTGTTATATCAAAGAGGCAATGAATTGGCTCATTAAAACTTATAAAAATAAATGAAAATTGTTAATTTTTTATATAATTTATATTTTGTACATCATCAACATCTAAAGTTATGTTATTATTTTGATTATACAAAGAGTCTTACATCTAGGACACATCATTAGATGAAACTTACTATAAATAATTTAAAAAATAATTAATATATTCGTGATCAACATGATTAAACAGCTTGCCCATCATCAAATCTATAAAAAAAATTTAATTCAAAACAAAAACAGCCCTATATGTCATAAACTCTCAAAAAAAGAGAGACCATGGCAATATATTTAGCTTTAGCTCACTAATAATGGAAAACATATTTAAATATGAGCTTTAGAACTAATTAAGGGGTAACATGAAAATTCATGTCAATCATTTAAAAATATAAATAATAGCTCGACTTATTTTACTATATTATAGTATGTATGAGAAAATAATAAATATATATCACTTGAATGATCAAAGATTTTTATCTAAAATTATATCATCAAGACCAAATTCGTTCATAGATGATTTATATTCATAAGATTTATTATTTAAACTCTTTATCATAGTTATTTTAAAGCAATTATCTTTCGATTAATTAGGCTAAACTAAAAGTTTACAATTGCATAAGCTTCCAAAAATATGAGCAAAATAACCTGTCGGATTTGTAATTTATTTTTAATCAATTTAATATCTTCCTTGAATATAATTATTAAAGTAAATCGACCATCCTTTATCTCTTAAAGCTATAATCAGCTACCCAAATCCATATTTTGATTTTTAATTACTCAATAACAAATTTGTAAGATTATCTATGAGAATTAATCCATGATTTGCATCATGTTTTAGCTTTTGTAAACTTTAGATAAGTTAATCTACTATAAATATATCATAATATTAGTACTAACATTTTTTAAATCTATTCATTCTACGCCCTGTGATTCCTCCAGAGCAGTTATATATTTTTATTATTTTTTACTTATTTTTATCATAATAACTCAATCCTAATTTTAAGAGAACTCCAGTTTTTCCATTGCCTTTGTGACCTATTATCTAAATTATTGATGAATTTTCTAGATAATAATTCAAAGGATTTTGCTAAAAATTCTATACATTATATGTTTTCCACCATTTTTATTAATTTTTGATTGTTTATAGAACTTTTTTATCGTAATTTTTATATTAAATCATGAATTCCTTAATTTTTTCATTATGCTGATTTTTATTATTTCGTTAGATTGCTTGTTTTAATGTTTTGATTTTTTGTGACTACAATAAGATGTATAATTCTTTAGAGGCGAGTAATAGCTATATATTTTGATAGTTACTGATAAATCATTCATTAATGAAGAGGCGGTTATTATAATAAATTATTAAGTAATATTATAAACTAAAATATTTTAATTATAGTATGGTATTTAAAATGAAGTAATATTTTTCTATATTACCATTTGATTATCTTTAAAGAAAATGATTAACGCAAAGTATGCCCTTTGGAATTATGAATCATAATTTGATAATTCTAGTATCCTCAATTCATTAAATAGAACTACTTTTCTTCAGCCTTTGATTTAATACACTGAGATTACATGCTTGAAATCATAGCAAAAGATAAATTATATGGAATTATTCAAAGGAGGAAATAATTTCAAAAAGACCTTAAGATTATTATCTACATAAGTTTACAATAAGAAAGAAAAGGAGTCTCGTAATAACTAGAAGATATACTTCTGTATACCATAGAAAAATTAAATGACTAATTTAAAGAAATTTTCTATATTATCATATGAGCCCTAAACTCAATACAAGCTTAAAACAATTTTGAGACTAGATCAACCTACCAAAGTATTAGTCTTAAAACACTATTTGCTTGTTTCTGTTTAACAAAAATCCATAAGCTTGTATCATATACAAAACTAACAACTAATTTTAAAAGACTTCGATAATATTGGTATTGGAAACAGATTGATTTTGACTGATCTTTATCATCACCGATATAAAAATCGAGATTATCTTTTAATCTTTGGAAATTAAAAAGAATAAAACAATAGTTTCTTTAAATGCCTAGTTTATTAAATAAGTCAAGAAAAGCTACATTTTATAAAGAAAGCTACCCTTTGTCAAGGTTAAACTTATAAACCAATAGTCCTTTTCGACAATTATTCAAGCAGTTAATTTAATGATTAGCAATATTGCCTTGTGGTAGGCGGATATTCTGATTATCAATAAAAAAATTATATATTTGGAGCTCTACAAATACACTTACACTTATTATTAGAATAATGGATAACTTATCCTATTAAATTGACTCATTTTATTTAATTTAGTGAAAAACATACTATAACAGCAGGAAAGGCTATCAAAATATCAAATGATATAGTAAATGATTAATGCTGGCTATTGTTTTGCACTCAATATCAAACATTAACAAAATTATATGTATAATATGGACATACATCTTCAGATCAATTCAAAATCAACAAAATAAATTTATTCACTAAAACTTTTCAAGTGAAGACATAAACTAAAGGATAAATAGAATCAATTTTTTATTCAGAAAATACTATATATCTACTTAAAGATGAGCCTACAATATTGCCTAATAAAGAAGTAATAGGTGAGATACCATATAAATTAACATGGTGTGATAAAAAGTTATAAAATATAAGATCAAGACCTCTAGATGAAATTTTAAAGCTTTTTGCCAATAAATGATATATCCTTTTTTACTATTATTGATTTTTAACTTATTATAACTTTTTTCATTATGTAATTTAAGATTTATAGATATTTTTATCAATAATATCTTGATTATAATTTATATAATTATAATCAATGAATATCTTAAAAAAAGTTTTCTTAATAATACTAATTTTCATAGTTTTTACTTAAGGAAAACAATAATAATCAACAAAAGTATTAACTTAAAGTTTGATCGATTCAGATAAAAATGGACAAATATAATTTTCATAATATCAGTCTTTTATATCAGGTATGGATATAATACATCAACATTATAACTAAGAATAGATATCATAATTAATCAAAGAATCTTTTTAATTGTTTGATAAAGACAAAGATCAACTTCTTAACACTCAAGAAATTAAAATTATGCTTGATCATGTTAATAATATGCAGGGATAATAGACAAAATAATAATAAAATGGTAATGAAGATGAAGAAAAACAAGATACATAATAGCTATGATATTTATAAATAATACCTATTATATATCTTTCTTTTAATAATTTGATATTTTATTTCAATTACTCAATTAAATGATAACTTATT
>Ga0169931_10015301_pt1 | contig 10275 bp, 2 predicted proteins | sample Kivu_15m_20L_FD_129675 | JGI IMG/M metagenome (GOLD analysis project Ga0169931, IMG submission 129675) | Freshwater microbial communities from Lake Kivu, Western Province, Rwanda to study Microbial Dark Matter (Phase II) - Kivu_15m_20L... | ecosystem: Environmental > Aquatic > Freshwater > Lake ... | reverse complement strand
AGTTTTTAGAAATCTTAAATAGTGCTTCGACAGGATCTTTGGGGATTGGGGATTGGGGATTGGGGATTGGGGATTGGGGATTGGGCCAATCCCCAATCCCCAATCCCCATTATATCTAGTTATAAAAATATCAATTTCGATAAATTTATAATTTAAGCCAGAAAATGTAAATTTTTAAAAATATATTTTTTTTAATTATGAATTCATATTACAAATTTTATTAATTCATCTTGTATTTTCAAAATTATAAAAATTTGCATCTCTAAAATTTAATTAATCACTCTTCAAAAATAAAATAAAAATTTTCATATTTAAATAAATTATAAAACTAGCAGGAAATATTATTTTAATATTAATTTGTGAGTAATCAAATTTTTAATTGACTGTGGATTCTTTTATCTAGAATATACAGCATTTTTTTCTTCTTCTTCCTCCTCCTTCTCCGCCTCCACCATGGATAATAATAGGAGGACGATTCATCGCAGCCACAAGCTGATTTTGTAATTCTGTTATCATGCGTTGATTTTTTTCTGCCATATTCGTAATTGATTTTTCAGTGTTTTCGTTTAATTGTTTTATAAATCTCTCATGGTTCTTTTGTATTGTTTCAATTTGAGCTACATTTGTCACTCTCATCTTCTCTAATTCCAATTTGTTATTTTCATATATTTCCTTCTTATCCTTTTCGAATGATTCGATCATTTTCATGATTTCTTTTTTATTCTCTTCAGAAGCTTCATTATATGATTTCATTAGCTCCCTTATTTCTTCGTCTTTATTTTTCAAATCTTCGTAGAATTTTTTTCTTTCACTTTCAAATTTTTCACATTGAATTTCATGAGTTTTGATAACCTTTTCAAGCTCAACAATTTTTTTAGAAAGACTCGCAACCGCAGTAGAGGATTCCATCAAGGTTTTATAAATTTGTATAGGATCATCTATGTTAAAATCTATATTCTGCAAATGATCTATGACCTCCGGATAAAATTTAGGGCTGTTCTTTACAGATCTTTGAATATTCTTACAAAATTCTTCTGGCTGATCGTAGTCGTAAATGAAAGTTTCTAAATTCTCATTTACGGGATACCCTGAGGTAATAAGCAGCTGGGGAAGATCTTTAAATCTTTCAACTGATCTTTTAAAAGCTAGGGGAGTTAAATTGTTTTTGTAAGTGTAAATAATTTTAAGCATTTTGAAAAGGTCGTCACCTAAGAGAGATTTAAGCAAATGTAGACAAGTTTGAATGGTATGATCGAATCTCTGATCTGTAAGGGGGATCACAAAAAACACGCAATTTAATCCACCAAACTCCTTTAAGCTCTTGAAAAATTGGACTAAATTTTTAATGTGGTTGTTATCTTCTCCGTGTGTATCGTAAAACCCTGGGGTGTCTATGATAGAAAATATTGAATTGTCTACATCATATTTCAATTTCCCCTTATACTCCTTGACTTCCTTTGTTTTGGATTCTAGATCTTCTCCTTCAGGAAATTTCTTAGAACCTACAAGACTGTTAAGAATAGAGCTTTTCCCTGCTCCTGTTTTTCCCATGACTATAAAAGTATAACTCTCCTGACGATTCATTTTATATTTTTATTTGTATTTGCTTATATAATGAATTCATTCATAATATAGATATTTTTGTTATAATCATATTAATCAAACATAATTATTTTAAATTTTTATTTATTAAAATTATAACTATAAAATTAAAAAATTAAAATTTTAAAAATTTCTATTTTATGTATGAAATACGCAACACAAAGACTTTAATTTCAGACACCTGAAAATTCACATTCCAATTTCAACCATAATATAAAATTTCTAATAAAAATTTATTCGTACTGGGATTAACTATATTAAATTATAAATATTAATGAGAAAATAGAGATTTTTGTAGTATTGAAAATTATAATTTTTGCTATTTAATGCCTGTCATAATTTAATTGTAATTAAATTGAGCCCTGATAGAATGCAATCAACATCTCATGATATTCCAGACTATATTTTGAAAGAAGACAATTTCAAAATAGACCTAAAATTTAATTCTTCCATAATAGAAAGCAATCCTGCAGTTACTTATAAAATTCAAATTGAAAAAACAATACTTATATTCGGAAAAACTGGAGCTGGTAAATCCGCAATTCTAAATTCAATTACAAATCGAAAATTTCAAATTTTCAAAGAAGGCGACACAAATTTTTCAGAAACACAAAAAGTCAAATCAGTAATTCATAAACTATTCAATCGTGATCTAAGTTGTATGTTTATAGATAGCCCTGGATTATTTGATTCTGGAAATAAGGACGCACAAAATGTGAAAGCCATAGCTGATTACGTCGGCAAATGTGGGTTTTCAATAATCCTTTTCGCTCATTCGATTTTGGATAGAAGAATAGATGATTCATTTCATCAAACACTAGAAACATTAATAGAAATATTCGGAGAAAATGTAATGGGAAGAGTTTATTTTGTCTTCACTCATCTTAATAAAATCAATGAAAATTTAATCCCAGGTAGAATCAAATTGATAAAAACTGAGTTTAATCATTTAGTTCCAAAAAATCAAAATGAATTATTATTTTATGATTATAATGCAGACAAAGAATTTTATGGATTACAAAGATTAAATCAAATATTAAAAAATTATACAACCCATTTCATTCCCATCTTAAAAGAGGAAAAATTAACGCTGAATGTACTTTATACAAAAAAGAAAGCTCTAGAATTACAAAAAAAGTCTCTTGTCTATCAGTTTGAATACGATAAGAATAAATATATTTTAGCATGTAGAAATTCAGAAAAAGATGCCAAAATCAAAGAGAGCCTTTTTAATGATGAACTATTCAAATACAGAATTAAAATCCAAAAAGAATTAAATGAAAATATATTAAAATTAGAGAAAAAATTGACAGCCTTCAAATTTGGGAGAGAAGAAGAATTTGATAAATTTAATGCTGAAAAAATAGAATCGATAACAAATATTCAAAAAGAATTTGTACAATTAGGGGGAGAGTTTATGACGGATAGATACATCATCAATTTCAATTCGGATGTTGATAAATTTTATGATTTATATAAAAAAATTTATTCGGTACCTGAGGAGTTGACTTTCAAATTAAGAAATATGAATGATAGTATTAAAAATAAATTTTCTGACATAAATCAAGAGCTCAAAAAGTTTAAAGAAATTAAATTAAAGGAATATAAGCTTATATATGAGGAATTAAATGAAAAATTGAGTTTATTTATCAGTCATGAGCAATCAATCTTAAATTTTAAAAGAGAAAATCTTGAAATTTTAGATCTCGGTGTTTATTCAGAACTGGAGGATATTGATCATAAAATATGGGATATAGATCACGAAATTAAAACCATTTACTTAGAAAAAGAAAAACCTAGCATTACAATCACTATATCCAATAATTTAAGTAATAATTGTGATTTATTAATCATCAAAAATATTTTTTACGAAACTTCCAATAATTTACAAAATAGTCAGTCTATTAATTATGAGCCTACGAAAAACATATCAAATAAATTTTCTGTTTCTAAAAATAACCTAAAAGCTACTTTAATAAATGAATCCACACAATTAAACAGCGATGATGCAACTTTATACTTTTCTGATGAATATTTAATTAAGAAAGAAATCAATCCAATTCCTATGGCAAAGTTTCTCATAAAGATAAAAGGAAGTATAGAATGGGCGAAATCTAAATCTCAACACTCACAAGAAATAATTGATTCATATATTGTTCATCAATGCGAATGTAAATGGATAAGGTATGGAGGTAAGCCATCCTGTAATCTGTGTCTAATTCACGATACTAATGTTAATTCCATAAATGATTATGCAAACTATTGTAGGATAGATACGCATCCCATTGATTCAGTGTGTCCTAAAACAGGTTGTTACGGTGCTGGGACGGGGGGAGGTTGGTGTGCTAATATTCAACCTAACGGTAGTTATTGTTGTGGGCATTATTGGTGGCATAAAAATCGTCCTTGTTCTATTTTTAATCATTCATGCACTACAATATTTTCAATAAAGGACTATTTTGATTTACAAAAATTAAAGAGTATAATTACGTAATCCTAATTCTAATTAGTCTGTTTTAGAGATAACAATGACTAATTTAGAAGTTAAAATGGATAATTATTAACAACCTAAATGGCTTATAATATAATAAAATTTAGTCAAAAAATTAAAATTATAAATTACTTTAAATTATACGAAAGTATAAATGAAGGAAATTAACATTAAATCAACAATACTATATTTAAAGCAATATCTTTAATATTGTTTTATATTTCTTTGTTTCAGAACATAATGGATCATTTTCTCCCTCACAGTAGTAAATGTATGTATTTTAGTTTTCTTCATGTAAATTTAACATTATTTAAAAATTTAATTTTTAAATATTAATTATTAAATTTTAAAACTGTACTAATTAAGATTCTATTCTAATTAATTTATATAAAATAAAAATTGATATATGTATATTATCATGATACCTATGTAGTGCATTACCTTGAATTTTCAAAAATCAAAAATTTTTAAGATTTTATATTTCCTTGCACCTAAACGAATTGCAGTCTTTAAAAAACAAATTGTTATCAAAACGATACTCATATAAAATATTAAGCCAATTATTGATCCCATTACCCAGCCAGATGCTGCTGTCGAAAATATCCCACAGAATACAATCGAATAATACCAGCATAATACATGAGCAGTAATCACAGTTACGAGTAAAACAATACGTTTAATTCGAATTTTTATACACAAATTGCGACTAGAAAATTATAAATAAAAATTAATACTAGGCCTTTTCGATGACATATGAATCCCTAGTCTTAAGAGCTTCATTGTATTGTTCCCTATAAATTTTAGGAACAGCCGCAATTACTTCAGTTATATTCATTAAAATAAATGTGAACAACATCGTATAGAAAAACTTAGCAAATTCCCCAGTTACAGAATAAAGAAGACCAGTCTAAAATATTTTATTTAAAAATTTACTGATGAATCGTCTTTAGCCCTCTTCTGTATGTAATAGTCTGTAAAGAAAACTGCATTTAACCCGAATATAATCTGAATATTTAGGAAAAGAAGGAGTATTCTAATCCAGGTAGGAATGAGTGTTGACACTTTGTAGATTAATTTAAGTAAGACATGGTTTTCCACAAGATAGAATAAGAAAATCTCCTTGAACTTTCTTTTGTCACAGTTCACCGCTTCTTTTGTTGAGAGTTCCAAATAATCTCGTATAGTCGGCTGATGGTCGGGAAATTTTTCATAGACATTAGGATAAAGCTTGAGGTTGCTTTTACTTTCATCTAATTCTTGGAAATTTTTGTAAAGTTGATTTTGTTCTGAACTGATTATATTGTTACCATGCTTGCGAGGAATCGTTGATATATCTGTTGCTATCATCACACCTTCGTTTCCCTTGAATTCGAAATATTTTTTAATATCATTCCTTAAGTTATTTCCGCTAAAGTTGTAGTTTATTTGAACGTTCTTTACATAAACATTATTAGGAATATTATTGTTATTGATGTTATTCGAATTATAATTAAAATTGATTCTGTCATCTGATATGTTTTTATTGTCATTTTCTGACGGAATGTTATATTCATTCGAATCATAATTCGGATTTTCTTCTTCTCTTCTTGATTTCTGCTTCTTTGATTTTTTCTTTATTTTAATTTTATCTTGTTTTTTCTTTTTTATCCTTCTTGGTCTATTGTCACTTAATTCTTTATCTAAGATGCTATTATTGTCAATTTCGTTTTGAATGTTTTGATTATTGTTATCTAAATTGTCTGAGTTTCCTATGATGTTATGAGAATTATTTTCCTGGTTTATATTATTACCATCAATTTCTCTTCTTACTTCTAGATTGGCCTCTCCCGAAACTCCTCCGACTGGGGAAGGAAAGTATTTCTTGTCGTTAAATGTGAGATATTCATTGATTTTTATATTTATAGGCGGATTAGCTGTTTGATTGCTCAGTTCTATATCTCTATTTCTATATAAATTTCCATTTATATTTGGTCGAGGATAAGTGTCTAAATTATTTTCTGTTCTACTCTGTTTATCTCTTTGTCTATAATTGAAATAATCTTCGTAACCCATTTGCTCTTTTTTGAAATACTGGCAATCATTATAAATCACCTTAGCCAATTTATTATGAATATGTTTTATTTCGATATTGAATAACCAGGCACAAAATATCAAGGAAGAAAAGGCAATTAAAGTTGAAATATAAAATGCGATATTTTTGAATAAGTCTTGCTGAAATGCAATAGATCCGCACGATAATAAACCAAAGACCACGCTGGATTTCAAGTCTAAATCCTCGTTGATAAAGGTGTTCATAATTTCTTCTTTGTGTGGAAGTCTATTACATTTACATATGACATACTCGTTTTCATCAATACCTTCATAATTGCAGTTTGTAGGGCAGACTACTGTCTTTTCAAAATAGTTTTGGATTCTGTAGTTGACAGAGGTGTCTCTTCCTGTAAAAGGGTCTTTAAGAATGAAGCATCTACTTCCAAAAGCGTCTGAGTCAGAATCGTAAATGTCTATGCCCACAGACTTGAGTGTTTTATATTTTGTGTTATTGAAATTATGCAAGGCCATTTTATTAGGCGATCTAATTGTGATTTCAACATTATTACAAACAAATTGATCAAATTTTTTCTTGCTATTTGCGTTGTATATCTCAAATATGATTGCATTAGAAGTATTTGTTGATTGATCATATAAGGATGTCAAATTCAATCTTTGACTGAATTCTATTTGTTTCACTAGCAGGTTTTGTGTTGGATCTAATTTATAATATCTTCTTATCTCTTTATAGCATTCGTTTGCTTCTACTATTGTCGTATTAATTTTTTCATTCGAAGAAATGCCCGGCAAGAATCTTTTGCCGTTTCCTACTGTATAAATTTGTAAAGAAAATAAGTCTGTAGTCACTAACACTGGCTCTGTTGTTACATCCTTATTATTTACAAGCATTCTAGCAAACGATTCGATAGAAGTTTTTACTACATTGATTTCTTTTTCGATTTCGTAAATTTTTGTCTCTTTGGAGTCTGGATTTTGTGAGTTTATAAAATAATCAATTTTTTGTACTAAAGCATCATTGGTAACCTCAATAATCCCAGGATCGGGAGGGATTTCTCCACTCAACATTTTTTCAATTTCTTGATTTGCATATTGTAGAAGCTCATCTGCATAAGAAGGATCAACTACAATATTATTAGAGTCGTCTTCATTGTTTGTTCCTTCCCCGCTGTTATTATTGTTTCCATTTCCATTTGAATTATCTGTATTGTCATCATTTGATCCATTATCGCTATTATTATTGTTACCATTCCCATTTGAATTATCTGTATTGTCACCATTTGATCCATTCTCGCTGTTATCTCCTCCATCTCCATCATTTATTTTTATCTCACAGTATTGGCCTATGTAACCTAATTTACAAACACAAACTGCAGAATTATTTATGATATAGCATGAGCCTGAGTTCCTACAGGGATTCTTATTATTGCAAATTAAATCGTTAATTACTTCACACCTTTTCGTGATAAAATACCCAAAATAGCCAGCTGGGCAATTTGAAACACATGTTTTGGTATTTTCTGATTTTGATTCATATAAAAATATATTTGGAATACAATTAGTGCAAGTAATGTAATTTGAGCATTCCGAACAAGTGTCTGGACATCTCTCACATGAATTAGTCTGGCTGTTTTTGTAAAATCTTTCTGGGCATGTATCACTGCAACTCCCATCAGGCTGTAAATAAAAGCCATTGTCACAGATTACGCATTGTAAAAAATTATCACATTCCAAACAATTTGCAATACATATTTCACAAGTTCCTGTCAATCTATTTCCGAATCGTCCGAAACCACAAAAGCTAACACATTTTTTATCAATTTTGTTATAGAAGAATCCTTGAGAACACTTAGTGCAGCTTGTAGGATTTTCGCATATATCGCAGTTTTGACTACAGCGATTACACATTTGGGAATCTGACTTTGAATAAAAACCAGAAGAACATCGCTCAACGCATTCGAAATTAGGCATCATGTAAGATCCTGACTGACATTTTAGGCATTCATAGTTATTATCGCATCTTTCACAATTTTGAATACATTTATTACATAATCCTGAAGGGATATCTTCATAAAATCCCAAATCACAATCTGTAACACAGACATTAGAACTATTTAAAAAATAGCCACTCTTACATCGGAAACAATCATCACTATTGCTGCAAATCTCACAGTTAATTTTACAAGATAGGCAACTACCACTCGAATTCCCATAAAATCCAACAGGGCAAAAATCTCCACAAGTATTTCCAGAAAGAAGCAAGTAGTCTTTTTGACATTTGATGCATTCAAATTCGTTTTTGCATACAGAACAAAACGGGGAACATTTATGACATTTAAGAGTTGACATGTTTTTGAAATATCCCTCACCACAATCCTGTGTACATTCATTTAAGCTGTTCAAAAAAAAACTCTCCTGGCATTTCCGGCATTGGCTGAAATTATCGCACAATTGACAATTCAAACTGCAGGATGAACATTCATTACTAGTTGTGTTTAAGAAAAATGAATCAGGACATTTTATATCACAAGTCTTATTCGATTGCAAAAACGTGCCTTCTCTGCATTTTATACACTCTTTACTGTTTTGACATTGTTTACAATCTGGTAAGCATTTCTCACATATTTTAGTAAGATCATTTCCGTAGTATTCATCATCGCAAATTTTGACACAATTTTTTAACGAATTTATATAAAAGCCATTTGAACAACTGATGCATTCGTAAGAATTTTCACATGTATTGCATGAAGAAATACACGGAGTACATCGTCTATCTATGTAATTCGAATAGAACCCGTTAAGGCATGAATCACTGCATGTAAAATTGCTAAGAAGGAAATAATTTGAAATACATTTTGTACATTCAAAACCATTTAGGCATTCTTCACAATAATTTATGCAATTTTCACACCTTCCTGTTAAGGTATTCTTATAAAAATAAGACCCACATTCCTTTTTGCAATTGTTAGTAACATCTAAAAAGTATCCAATAACACATTTATTGCATGAATTATTTTCAACACAACTTTCACAATAATCCATACATTTTTGACAAGTGCCATCGATTTTATTAGCATAATAAGACTGAGGACAATTTACATAGCAGGTATCGAATAATAAGAAATTATTTTGATTGCATTTAGAACAATTCGTGCTATTGGTGCATTCGATGCAGTTCAAAAAACAAGGATTACATTCGTTACTAACAGGGTCTTTATAAAATCCGATAGGGCAATTCACAACACATTTGGAGTTGAGGTAAAGAACATGACTACTTTTACATGAATTGCAAGATGTAAAATCTAAGCATTTTATGCAGTTTTCCAAGCAAGGACTGCATGTCGAATTTGAGTTGTCAGGATAAAATCCATCTGAACAAATTCCAACGCATCTCTTTGAATTCGTATCCAAATATGATGTGCTATCACATTTCAAACAGCCTGTCATATCACATTTTGTGCAACGATCTGGACAAGAATTGCATTTTTGTGATGTTATATCTGGGTAGTACAAATCAGGGCAAACACCTACGCATTTTAAAATAGAAGTTGAAGTATCTATGTAAGTATCTACCGGGCATTGTGATAAACAAATATTCCTATAAAAGTAAAAATTAGCAAGGCACTCGATGCATGTTTCTGAGTCAGAACATTTTGAGCAATAATTAGGACACTTCTGAAATTTAAAAGAATCATAATAATATCCGGGAACAATTTCGTTTCTAAGATAACACTGAGATGTCACATCTGATAAAGGGAAAAATCCCATTTTACAATCTATGCATAAATGATTTAAGGAATTTCCAGCAGCATCGCAAGTTCTGCAAGATGAATAGCAGATGAAATAAATTTTTAAACTACATGTCATTTCATAGTTTGGGATGGATGAAAGTTTAATAGAATAGAGTATCTGAGAATCTGCTGAGTCAGGTGAGAAAAAAACCCTTGAGTCGAGACTATAATAATTATTGGAGGAATATGGTGAATCGTTTATTATCAAAGATCCAATCGCAGGGGGTCCATTAATTCTGAAATACGCATCATACTTGAATCCAGAAATAAGAGCCCATTTAAAGTCTATGTAATCGGGTTTTCCCATTTTCAATAGAATATCAAGACAATAGGGGTATATTT
>Ga0169931_10015300_pt1 | contig 10275 bp, 7 predicted proteins | sample Kivu_15m_20L_FD_129675 | JGI IMG/M metagenome (GOLD analysis project Ga0169931, IMG submission 129675) | Freshwater microbial communities from Lake Kivu, Western Province, Rwanda to study Microbial Dark Matter (Phase II) - Kivu_15m_20L... | ecosystem: Environmental > Aquatic > Freshwater > Lake ... | reverse complement strand
GGAATTTCTCTTGAAGGATTTCTGTAATTTAAATTCTCTAAAGTGTAAAATTACTTTGTTATTAGGACAAGGAAAACATGTTACAGAAAATTTATAATTCTATGTAAGTAGATTTATCAGGATTGAAGAATTATAAAATTTCCTCTTTAATAATTGTTATGAAAATAGATACGAATTATTAAATGAAAGTAAAAATAATTGATGAATTCAAGAACAAAGATTTGATGAAAAATATTCATTCTTTTTCACTTGATACAATTGAAAATTATTTATCAAACTATGCAGATGATTCTGGGACTATGTTAAGACCAGAAGATTTATAATGCAAGTAAATTTTTTTCGTTATAAATTATAATTCTTAAAAATTTTCTAAGTCGTTAAGTAAATTTATGATATATTTAATTTTAATATAATGATGTATGTGTGTTAGCTAAAAAGAAGATTTACATTTTTTTATCGATCATAGAAGTTATAAATTCAATAAAGATTAAAACTAAGTATTAGTTTTTATGCTAATACAAAGATTATCATATCATATCATATCATATTAATTATCATAATTCTAATAATTACAAAATCTAATTCTATATTATAAATATAAATTGTAATAAGATATTTTATATAATTAATTAAAAGACGATTATATATATTTTGAATTTATCTTTATTACTTTTTTATTTAAATATTTTTATTATAATAATATATATTATATGATGTACTTACATAAATATTTTTCTACTGTTACTGATTACCAGAATTTGCATTAAACCTTTTAACAGAATTAAAAATTCTTTTCAAAATGCAATGTTCAGAATTGCTTATGGACTGATCATCACACCTATTGTAATGGCACCCACACTCGCACTCTTCCCTAGAAACCACAAAACCGATCATAAAAGCCATCTAAAGATAATAAGAGTATACTAGAATTACCTTGATGTTGACAAACTGATAAGTAGATCTTGCCACGTTGTTAGATTTATTGAGAGGATCAACAATAATTAATTCATGGCCTGACTGCATATTCTAGGAAGGATTAATCATATTCTTACAAAGAAAAGATTATTGTTGTCCTTATCCACATATTTCGCATCAGATGTGGGATAAGTATATATTACATACTTAGTATGGTCAAAAATTAGGCCATAATAACACAAAAATTCAAGGAATAATCGCCCTATATTCCCGTCTGCTATTTTGATCGGCTTGTTACTTTCCAACTGCGATTGAAGATAAGAAACAACCATTAATATAAGACCGTAAGAACTCAACCCGCCCTATATGATTATAAAAGACTATTACATACCGTGTATGGGTCATTCAAATTGGCATTCTTTAACAAATTCTTTAAGCCAAATATGAGCGGCTCTAATGCTTCGTATTCGTTCATGTAAGATCTAACCAACTCTACGCATTTTAATCCATAATGTTTGCTGTCTTGCAATGAGATGTCCATTTGCATTGAATTATATTCTTCTGTTGCAGTTATCTTTATTATAGGGATCACTGCTGTGTCGATAAATTTGATTGTTTTTTTCCAAGGTTTCTCCAGCAGATTCAAGTAAAGAGTTTGTAGAATTCCGTAATTGCTTGAGATCTGTGTTCTCTTGTTGACTAACACTATATCGAGATCTGACCACGCTAAGCAGAGGTTAGTTGCATGAGATCCGTAAAGCTTTACCTAAAAATTGTTAATTTTTAGATGGATTACTTCATATTCTGTACTGCAGTCATTAACTGATGATTGAACTAATCTGATTAATTCATCTAAAATTGATTTGTTTCTTTTTATTTGATCCTTTGTGTACTCTTGAAAATCCAAAATGTCTTTTTGTAAGCTTCTTATTATATATTTATCATCATATTTATTAATTGAAAATTTCCTGTCTAAAATGTCTCTTCGACATATTTCCTTATCTGATTTATTGTAGATAGAGCATATATTATTCTTAGAAGCCTACAAAACATTTTAGATAATTCCTTACCATTTCAATTAATTCCTTTTCTAATCTCTCGTATTTTTGATTGAAATCTCTCTGTTGCGCATTTTTCTCCTCAAGCTGCTCGTTCAGTTCGTTGACCTTAATCAAAAATTGCTCCTCATTTATTCTGTATTCGCTTTGTATATTGTTTATAAGCTTTTCTTTTGCAACTATTAAATCTGATTTAACACTAACGTCGGTTTTTAATTTTGCGTTCTAAAATAATATAGAAATATTATCAAATCATTTTTTATCATATTATTCATTTACCTCCTCTTGGTATATTTTCAAATTTTCTTCAAGTAATTTTATGATCTTATCCTTCTCTGCAATTTGTTTGCTTAACTCGTCAACTTGCCATGACAAAATTGCGATGTCCTCTTTTTTCTTGTCGTTTAGATCCAGATGAAGAACAGGCGTCGACTGAATTTCTAAAATATAATTATATAACTATTTACTTATGAAAGATGAAAATTGATTAGAATAGTTGACTTTTTCTTTGAACTCGAAAGGAATCTCAATACTTAAATGCAGATTGTTACTAGTGTTACTAGTATTTCCATCAATTTTATTATTATTATTATTTGAATTATAAAGATTACTTTCGTTTTGAATTAGATTGTATGCATTTGAATTCGCAGAGCTCTTGTAGGTAACATTGGAACTTAAATTTAAATTCTTTTTATCCTTGAGGTAATTAATCAATTCGTATTTCAAACTCTTTTTCTTTCGGTTGAAGTTGATGTTATGAATATTGTACATATTATGATTATTATGAATATTGTGAATATTTCCTGTGCTTTGAGATGATACATTTGAATTGTGTGATCGAATTTTGCATTCAGCCTGGTTTTGATTTAAGTTATTCAATTCATCCTTTGCAAAATTCAACTGTTTTTTAGAGTTTTCGATTTCTTCTGATGTAACCCCAGCTAAACTTGGCTGATAGTTATGTGTTATATTTTTGCCTTGGATCTCATTCAAAGGTCCCAATTTTTCAACATTTTGCGTGTATTGCTGCTTGGACGTATCAAAAACTATCTCTTCTTTATTGAATTTCTTTTCCTTCTTTCTATTCTTGTTTGAACCTTGTGAGTTGCCTGGGGAATTGAAGGTGTGACTGGTATGACTATCTTTATTATTACTAATGGGCTCATTCAGAAGATTATTCACATTATCGTTTTCAATCTTGGCTTGTTTGTTATGCTCCTCTACAATTATTTGATAAATATCAGTGTTCGATATTTTTAGAGCCAAAGCTAGTGGTGTATAGTTGTCATTGTTGATGATTTTCAAGTTGGCTCCTTTCTGCAGAAGTAACTCAATAATCTCGACGTTTGTATTCTTCACAGCCAAATGCAACGCCGTGTTGCCATCCTTCTCCACAACCCAATTCGGATCTGCACCGTGTTCTAACAAAGTTTTGACGGTATTCTTCATGTTCTTTTGAGTAGCTAAAGTAAGCGGAGAGTGCATGTAGATGTTGCCTATCTTCTCAGGATCATTCACGTTAATCCCAGAGTTGATGAGTGTCAAAACGATATCCGCATTGTCCCCTTTATCTGCATTAATTGAATAAAACAAAGCGTTTCGGTTGTTGCTATCTTTAAGGTTTACATTGGGGTTGTGTTTAAGTATCGTATGCACCAGTTGCAAATCCCCTTTGAGACAGGAGTACATTAAAACAGTCACTTTTTCCTGGCTGCTGATTTGAAGATTTGAATTTTTGTAGTGAACAATGTGATTGGGATCGGCATTGTTATTAAGAAGGGCGTCTATCATATCGATGATGTCTGAATTGCTCCTGTAATTCTGAAGGGCCTTCATTAAACCGGCATTCAAAGTGATTTTACTAATTGATTCATTTTCTAGAATATTAATCAACTCTTCTATCTGATTGTTTTCAATTGCTTTGATGAAGCTCATCGTTGTTTTCACTCCTTCACTCTCTTTTCCAGAGGAATTCGTCGAATTGCTTGCTACTAAGGGATTGGAATATGTGGTGATAGTGTTAGCAATATTTCTACTTTCAGTCATTAAATTAAATTAATTTTTCTTATAGATATTTACTCTTAAATTCAATTTCTTAATTTACTTAAAATAATTATAACTAATCACTATGAAAATGTCTGCAGCTGAAACCACAACCAGACAAAATCATAAATTAAATCAACTGAAGGAGAAAGTAAACTACATTGTGAAGAAATCGATGGGTATCGTGGATTTGAGGTGTTCGAATATCCTTCATGATTTGAATTTCATGCGAGATGAATTTATGCAGAGTTTAAATAAGAGTATTTATTAAAAAGATTTTAAACTAATTCGATTTAAGTTTCTGAAATTTTCGAGGAAGAAAAAAAATCACAAGAGTCTATACATACAAATAAAAATTCCTGCGAGTTTGAAAAAGCTAAGAAAGAATTTTCAAACGAGAATGTGAATCATAAATCAAATGTTCCTATAGTTGAAAACGAGAAAAAAAATTTCACTCGGAAATCAAGTAATGATTAAACTTATATTAAACGATTAGGTAAAAACGTTATCAGTGATATAAAAAATCCTAAAATGACAATTAAAGCGACTAACCTTTCTAAACAATTAGTCGAAAGCGAAAGCGAAAAATTTTTGAAAAATATTTACCTAAGAGACACAATCAAATGTGAAAATTCTAAGATAATAAACAGAACAAATAACACTTATGCTAAATATCAACCAAAACTAAATAAGAAATCTCCCGGTTCCCTTGTGGCCCCTAAGTCTCTGTTCCTACAGAATTCGAATCTCAAAAATTTTAATTTCATTCCAAACAATATTGAAAGGTTCAATAGAGACAAAGACAAGGACAAGGACAACAATGACATTTTTAACATGAAGAAGAGCCACGATCAGACAAATGCCACTAAAAATTATTTTTTGAAACCTTTACCAAAAATAGACACACATATCAATGAAACTAAACCAAGTAAATAGCTATTGATAATTTTAGGGGCAATCAAAATTTGCAAGTGTAATAGACAGAAGGATTTTCTCGATATGGGGGAAAGTAGTAGGATATTAACTGTGTCTTCTAGGAGTTTGTCTGTTAATAAATCAAGTATTTTGAATAATTCAAGCATTACATATGATTTGAAGCAGGAATCAACTACCTGCGATGATAAAAAAAGTGAGAAGAAGAATTTATCTTTTACCCAAAACGCCAGCAACAAATTTTTGGAAACTTGGATGACTAACACAAATAATTCAGAGTCGAATGAATTTCTGAAAATCATTAAAGAAAAGGAAAGGAATGCCAGTAATTCTGTGAATAAAGATAATATTATAGTAAATAGCTCGATGAACCCGAATACAATTGTTAGTAACCCACCCTTATTACAAAACGTGATTGACGTTAGGAAATTTTCAATTTTAGACGTCCAAGCCTGTGAAAATGCTGTGTTACTTATGAAAAATGCTGAAGATTTTTCAAAAAGAGAAGAATGTAAGAAATAAATCAAAATAGCATATATTTTCTAACCTAAATTAGCTGAAAATAGCGATTCCTTTTCTGTTAGATCAAATTTAAGTGAGATTAAACATTCGGAATTTTCTTTCCTGAGGAAAATGAAAAACAAAAAATTATCCTGCTTATTTTATATCCTGGCTAAATCACAGTAAATAATATACAAGATTTTATATCATGATTAGAGTTCTTCCCTTAAAGCAACGTCTTATATTTCGTAATTTAGATAATTCTGTCGTCAAGGAATTATCTCTTAAGGAGATTATTAAAGACTATTCACAATTACTTCAATCCAAATCAGACAAATTGAAAAATGAAATAAAAAATCTCTTAAGGAATTCAAGCAGTTTAAAACATGACCCTCTTCTGTATAGAAAATTCACTCTTTCTAAAACTGCCCAAAATTGCCTGAGTTTTATAACCAAAAAGGAAGAAAAGAGTTTTTATGAAAAGGGACTTGAAGATGAAAGAATAGTAAGCATCATAAGAATTATCTACATTCTACTTGATGAGATAAACGAGTCAGAAGATTTTACAAGAGAAATTTTGATCGAGAATCTTATAGATAAAATATATAGAGATTTAAAAGTGGACAGCCTTAGTAAGAATATCAATATTTGATAATTATTTTTGATAGAATCCTTGCTATTTAAACTCCTCCACACAATCGAAAACAAAAATTTGAAAGAAAATCAAATTTCATCTATAATAAACATTGTAGAATCAGACAAAAGCATTCTTAATTACGAAGCAATGCTCCAATACGGAAAAGCTGCTGCATATCTTACCTTCTTTGTCAAGGAGGTCTATGAATACTGGGATGTTAATCCAGTGGATAGGCAGATGATATTAGAAATTAGAAGCAAAAATTTGGAAGTTGAAAATTTAAAAAAGGAAAAAGATACACTAGATTATATTATAAATAAGCATACATAATATAATTATTTTTAGAATTTTAAATTGTAATTATTTATACTTTATATTCAAGAATTTATTATTCAATGATTTAATTTAATTTTTTATTAGAATTATACTAAGTATTAAGAAATATTAATGTAAATTTTATTGAAATATTTCAAAATGCAAAAAACGAATATCAAAAACAAATCAATTGAAAATTTAGACAGCCTCAAAAAACGTGATGACATATACAACGACGAAAATTACAAAAAGTTATATGACTCATTTTATTCTCTCTTTAACAGACATGGAAGGAACAAGAAAGACAACTTCGATAATCAAGTCTGGTTTTTGAGAAATTATTACGACTCCAAGGGAAATTCTTCCTTAACCCCTAAACATCAACAAAAAATTTTTGATATTTTTAACGAATTGAATCAAAACAAAAACGCTAATCAATCAGATTCCTTAATTATAAACATAAACGTTGACTCTTTTATTTATAAAATCTCTGAGGCTTTGATCGAATACTATCGACTAAAACGGAGATCCATGGAGAAGATACAAAAATTCAACATAGAGGTAGAGATAAACAACATAAGATTCATGTTAGAATTTCTAAAGAAGAGAATTTTAGCAGAAGCCAAGGTAGATGTCACAGATCCAGATTTTAAAAATATTATTAATAAGGATCTATTAAATAGTGTTAATAACTCATACAAATCCAAAGCTAACTTTACATTAAAAAAAATCGAAAATTTCGCATACGGGGAATTCGATGTGAAGATATCCATAAAAGAAATCGATTTAAAATATTTTAACGAAACTGAGACTGTCCTAAAGCCAATCTTTAACGAAGAAATAAAAATCACACAGAATAAAGATTTGTTAATTACACCTATAAAATTTACCGAATATGAATTCCACTACTGTGACGAGCAGATGTATAACACATACCCTTTCTGTGGGACTAGTTTTTTAACTTACCAAATTATATTTCAAAAGCGGAATGTCAAATACGGAGTTAAGAATTACATGAGTAAAGTAAGGCCTTTGCTTGATTTAGTTTTGAACAAGGTCGATGAAGTTAGGAATATTTTGAAGAATCCAATTACCTCAGATGCCCCTCTTAAGATACAAACTGAAGATGAGGAGTATATGATCCACCTCGACTTCTCTATGCAATTAGATGATCTTACACGTTTCGGAATTTTGAATAGATTGAATGGATTGTTTAAGGAAGTTCTGAATACAAAAAGTGAAAACGAAAATAAAATTGATGAATTGTTGGAATTATTTCCAGAGATCGAAAATGAAGTCAAATCTATTTTGGACGTAAAGTCTGATGAGAAGGATCATAGACAGCCATGTTGCGATTGTAAGATCATATAGGACGATTGAAAGTGTTGGGTGATATAATTACAAATCTACACATGATTATTTATTCATACTATTTAATAAAAAATTTTTAATTTAAAATTTTCATTTAAATTCGTGCATTTTATCAAATTGATTTATTTTGTCATTTAGATAAATTTCTTGCTCTTGAATTGATTTATCTAAATTAATTGGTGGGCAATTTTCTGTAACGATGTCTTCTTTTAAAATGTCTGGATGTTTTTTTTTCTTTTCTTCATTTTTGGGGAGACGAGACCTGTCTAAGTTCGAATTCGAATTTAAATTTGAAATTGAGTTTATCACTTTATCTTCCTTCTCAGATTTTTTAGGGGATTTTTCTAATTCTTCCATCGCTTTCTCTATGTTGTTTCTTCTAATCATATCACTTGTAGTTTTTGAAAGATCTTCGATCCTTGACTTCCTGAGGTTAGGTACAGGCAAATTTATCTGAGTAAAAGAAAATTTTTTAGTATGATCATCATTCTTTACAACCGACGGAACATTCCGAGGATAAATCGAAGGATCCTTGTTAATGACTCTGTAATTTTCGTTTTTAAATCCGTAGATTCTCTCATATTTGTGGAACCTATCCCATTCCTTTTCCTTGCGTTTTTGATGGTCCTTAAATACATCTCTATTCACAAAAGAAGTTTGAAGAGATTTGTTAATATTAGCAGTTATCGTTCTTCCTTTTAAAAACGACCCTTTTGAAGAATTTTTAGAGGAACAAAAATTTTCTTTATTATTATATGTTTTAACATGTTCAGAATTGATGTTATGTGTTGAACTTAATTGATTGTTATTGTAGGGGTCTTCATTCCTTGCAAAATTTTCCTTAAAATTATCATTATCATTATATGAATTGAACTTATTTTCATCTTCTTTTTTGTAATTATCATAAAAATTTTGGTTCACACTATTCATCTTTGTATTCGAATAAAAATTTGTGTGACTAAATAATTGGGATTTAGTAAGGAGATTTTCTTCATTTGATTTATAATCCAAGTTTATAAAATTTTCTCTCCAACCTCGATCCCCAGTAGTATAAACATAATTAATTCTGAATAAATCCCATAATTTGTTGTTTTCCTTAATTTCGGTCAAAACAGACAAAATATTCTCAGACATATGATGCGGTAATTCCCAAATACTAATACACCCTGAATCTGTAGCGATTGAAAAGAATTTTCCATCATTAGAAAATTTAAATGAAGAAATTTCATAAAGATTTGAGATGATAGTGACAAAATTTCCAGTCGCGACTTCATAAAATACTATACTTGATTTATGAGTGTCGTTAATCAAAATATTTCGAGGGGATCCAATTAGATTATTTTCTACTTTGTATCTATTTGAATTCATTAGATCCGGAAAATTCTCATTTAAAGGCATTAAGGAATTATTTTTGGTTGTACTGATAACACTTTCCACATTTAAATTACATTCATTTATTAACAACGCAACGTACAATCCGCTAGGATCCATTTTAAAATCATAAATAAAACCATCTATCTTTATTTCTCCTACAATTTCGCCTGTTTCAATTCTATAAATATCGATACTCTTTACGCTACCATATGAGACTAACACATAATCTTCAGAGCAATGTACTTGAGCTTTTTGGATTTTATTTCTTGTAATAATTTCCTTAAATTTAGTCCTCAAAAATTTTGTTTTTTCTTTAGTGACAATTTGGACATGGAAAGAATTAAGATTATGCATAGTGAGAATTCTGAGATTGATTTCACTGTTATTCTGATAATAAAAATTTGAGGATGATTGGGGAATTTTGCTATTCCCCTCATTTAATGAGGGGAGTTTTAGTTTGAAAATGTGTCCTAAGGATAAGTTTCTGTTCTCCACTTTTTTAAGGTTGAGAAACCTATTATCATTAAAATGGTCCTCCAAGATCAAACAAATACTACAATCATTAGTGAAATCTGCAAGTACCACTTGGCCTGTTTCGAATCCTATTGACATAAAATTTCCATTATGGGAAAAACTAAGATAATTAATTGCAAAATTTCCTAAGGAGTATTTCTTGTACGAGTTTTGATTGATTTTTTCATTTCTGGAAGGCCTCAAAAAATTCCCTTTCGAATTATTAAAAGAAAAATCTTCTATGTAGAAAATGTGAAGATAACCCATGTTATCGCCTGCCACCAAAATTTTCGGATAGACGGGGTGGAATTCTAAGATTTGTAGAAAGAAATTAGTCCTTTCCTCATTTATCTGGAATCTCGAATCTGAGAAATTTTCTTTTCCTAAATAATTCCAATTGTTTAAGGTATTGTCATAAGTTTTTAGAAGATCAAGATGATTATTTACTAGATTATTAGCGGTATAACTCCAGCCTATAATACTCTGATCTTCAGAACAAGTTAGAAAACTACTTGGAATTTGAGAAGGATCGTCTAAGCTTTTAAGCCAAATTATGTCGGTCACGGGTTTAAAATGGCTGAATCCATAATTAATAACACAGTTATTAGTAGTATT
>Ga0169931_10015299_pt1 | contig 10276 bp, 10 predicted proteins | sample Kivu_15m_20L_FD_129675 | JGI IMG/M metagenome (GOLD analysis project Ga0169931, IMG submission 129675) | Freshwater microbial communities from Lake Kivu, Western Province, Rwanda to study Microbial Dark Matter (Phase II) - Kivu_15m_20L... | ecosystem: Environmental > Aquatic > Freshwater > Lake... | reverse complement strand
GTTCGGTTCGGTTCGGTTCGGTTCGGGTCAGGTCAGGTCGGGTGAGTTCCGGGAACCCGGATTCGGGGAGGTCTGAACCGTCCCGAGCCCGGTGGAGTCTACGGTTCGTACACTCCCGGTGTGCCCCCTTCGACTTCGCCGCTCTCGGTGGCGTTCGATGCGGGTCCCCTGCACGGGCCCGCCACCGGTATCGCCCGAGCCACGGCCGGCATGCTCGACGCGGTGACCGACGAGGGTCTGCGCGTCGTGCCGTACGTGCTCTCCGTCCGGGCTCGACTCCGACCCGACACCACTCGCTTGCGGTATCCCGCGGCGCTGGCGTTGCGCGGTTGGTCCCGTTTCGATCATCCCGATCCGACCCGCACCCTGTCCCGCCGCGCATCGATCGATCTCGTGCACGGCACCAATTACGTCGTCCCACCCTCGCGATTGCCTCGTCTCGTCTCGGTGTATGACTGCTGGGCGCTCGAGAATCCCGGGGCGGTCCATCGCGACGTCCGCTTGATGATGGGAGCACTCGGGCGGGCGATCGCCACCGGTGCCCACGTGCACACCTCGTCCCACGCCACCGAGGTTCGCCTGCGTGGGTTCTTTCCCGAGGTGCAGGCGACCACCGTTCACCTCGGCGCACCGGACGTTCCGGTCGCCGGCTCCTGGCCGCCGGTGGTTCCCGACGATGGCCCGATCGTGCTCGCCCTCGGAACGATCGAGCGGCGGAAGAATCTCCCCTTTCTGGTGTCGGCGATGTCGGACGTGATCGGGATGGTGCCCGCCGCCCGTCTCGTGATCGCCGGTGGCGGCGGTGACGACCGGTCGGCACTCGAGTCGGCGATTGGCAACCTGCCCTCCCGTGTCGGCGACCGTGTCCACGTGATCGGACGCGTCAGCGACGAGGACGCCGTCGGTTTGCTTCGTGGAGCGGCGGTCGTCGCGTACCCGTCACTCGACGAGGGATTCGGTTTTCCCGTTCTGGAGGCGATGGGTGCCGACGTTCCGGTCGTCGCGTCGAAGGTCGGGTCGTTGCCCGAGATCGCGGGCGACGCCGCACTGCTGTTCCACCCCGACGACCGGGCGGGGTGGAGCGAAGCGCTGGTGTCGGCACTGACCGACCACGATCTGCGTCGACGTCTGATCGATGCCGGTCGCGTCCGGCTAGCCGCGTTCAGTTGGACGAGCACCGGTCGCCGCCTGGTCGGGCTGTACGACGACCTCGTCGAGAATCGCGTCCGACGGGGAGAATGAACCCATGATCACCGTGCTCGCCGGCGGAGTCGGAGCCGCGCGTCTCCTTCGTGGGGCAGTGCTCGCGGTCGACCCATCGGAGTTGACGGCCGTGGTGAACACCGCCGACGACACCGTTCTGCACGGACTCCACGTCTCTCCCGACCTCGACACCGTCGTCTACACCGTCGCCGGAGCCATCGACCCCGAACGCGGTTGGGGTCTCGCCGACGAATCGTGGCGCACCATGGAGAATCTCGTTCGCTACGAACGCGCGCGACCCGCCGGATCCGTCGCCGCGCCCACCTGGTTCAACCTCGGTGACCGCGACATGGCCACCCATCTCTACCGAACGGCACGGCTGGCCGAGGGGGCGACTCTCTCCGCGGTCACCGCCGAGATCGCGCGCGCTTGGAACGTACCGATGACGGTGATTCCGATGAGCGACGACTCCGTGCGCACCCTGGTCGACATCGTGGACGACGACGGAGTCGAACGCACCGTTCCCTTCCAGGAGTACTTCGTCCGACGACGTCACGCGGTTCCCGTGCGTGGAGTGGGTTTCGAGGGAGCTCGGACCGCCCGGGCCACCTTCACCGGCCTGACGGACCGAAGTCGGTGCATCGTCATCGCTCCCTCCAATCCCATCGTCTCCATTGGGCCGCTGCGGTCGCTCGCCGGCGTCGACGATGCGCTGCGGCGCAACCGTGAGCGTGTCGTTGCCGTGTCGCCGATCATCGGTGGCAGTGCGCTGAAGGGTCCGGCGGACCGCATGCTGATCGACCTCGGCCACGAGTCGAGCGTCGTGGGTGTCGCACGCCTCTACTCGCCGGTGTGCGGCACCATGGTGATCGATCGGCAGGATCGACATCTCGCCGCGGCCGTCGAGGAAACGGGAATGAGGTGCGTCGTGACCGACACGATCATGACCTCCCCGTCGGTGGCGGCCGAACTGTTCCGTACGATCGTTTCGAGCACGGAGGATTCACCATGAATTCCATCAATCGCCTCACCGCCTGGGGGGTCACGGGCATCGGCGAGATCGAACCGGGAATGCAACTCGGCGACGTGATCGTCGACGCCTGCCGCGACGAACCGAACGGACCGCTGGCGGAGGGCGACGTTCTCGTCGTCACCCAGAAGATCGTTTCGAAGGCCGAAGGGCGTCTCGTCGCCATCGATCCCGATGATCCGCTGTCGCACAAGGCTCTCGTCGAGGCCGAGGGCGTGCGAATCGTCCGGCGACGGGGAGACCTGATCATCACCGAAACCAGTCACGGCTTCATCTGCGCCAACAGCGGCATCGACCTCTCGAACGTCACCCGCGGCTGGGCCGCTCTTCTGCCGCTCGACAGCGACCGCTCGGCACGACGCATCCGCGACATCGTTCGGGCCAAGCTCGGCATGTCGGTGGGAGTGATCGTGTCCGACACCTTCGGACGCCCCTGGCGCAAGGGCCTCACCGACGTGGCCATCGGAGTGGCCGGCGTCGCCGCCGTGGTCGACCTTCGGGGAACTCCCGATGCCCTCGGGCGCACGATGCAGGTGACCGAGGTGTGCGCCGCCGACGAGATCGCCTCGGCCGCCGAACTGGTGATGGGCAAGTCGTCGGGAATTCCGGTGGCGGTCGTTCGGGGCGTGGATCCGACGTGGATGCGCGAGTCGTCCATCGCCGAGATCGTGCGCCCGGCCAACGAGGACCTCTTTCGCTAGTCGGTCGTGGTGGACGAACCGGTTTCGGCCAGGCCGGCCAAACCGGGATCGATGCCCATCCATGGCGTCCAACCGAGGTGCAGTCGAGCCCGCGCCGTGGAGAGCACCGCACGCGCCGGCCCCCCATCGACGGCCTGCTGGCCCGATGCCTCCAGATACCGGCCGACCGGCGTGGCCGTTCCCGTACCGACGTTCACCACCAACCCACCCGCGCGCACGCCGGCGCGCACCAGGGCCTCGGCCACGTCGTCGACGTGCACGAGGTCGCGAGTGCTCCGGGGTTCGCCCAGGATCGGCGAATTTCGGCGCGGTCCGTACACCGAGCCCAACGCGACCGCGGTGAACTCGACGGCGAAGACATCGCGGTGGAACCTCAACAGATCCACGACCGAGCCGGCCACCACACCGGCGAGAGTCGATGGTCGCCGTGGTCCGTCCTCTCGAGCCGGAAGATCACGCGTCGGGAGATCGCCGTAGTACGCCGACGCCGGCAGGGTGACGACCACCTTCACCTCACCGGGTGACCGCGACGCCCGGCGGGCCGCATCGGCGGTGGCCAGAACCAACGACGTCCACGACGACACCGAGTCGACCGTGGACGACTCGTCGACGAAAGGCGCGAGCAGGTACACGACGGACGGACGTCGGCGCTCCACCAGTTCGGCGAACTCGGGACGGCGGGCATCGAGTTGCTGTATCCGCAACGAACCATCCATCGACCGCGCCTCGGCGAGATTCGCCAAGGATCCGGTGACGAGATCGTCGATCACGTCGACCTCTGCTCCCGACCCGAGCAGCCGCTCGACCAGATGCGAACCGACGAAACCCGCCCCACCGATCACGAAGGCGTTCGTCGGGGTGGTGGGGGCCGACGATCGGGGCACGCGAACTCCTACGACCGGGCGGGGTCGGGAACCAGGGCTTCCACCAGTCGCTCGCCGGCCGCGACCGCCCCCTCCGCTCCGACCACCGAATGCACGACCGACGCCGAGTCGCCCACCGCACCCATCACGATGCTCGATTCGACCCGTGCGTTCGTCCCGATGATCGCTCCGGGAAGAATCACCGAGTCGACGATCACCGCACCGGAACCGACCCGGGCACCGCGCGACACCATGGAATGGCGGATCTCGGCGCCGTCACCGACGTCGGCACCAACCTCCACGGCGACCGCCGTCAGCGACCGACGTCGTCCGTCGAGCAGATCGAGGTTGGCCTGACGGTACGGATCGGGCCGACCGGTGTCGATCCAGTAGTCGTCGGTCGCCACGCCGTACACCCGACCCTCGTTCACGAGCGCGGGAAACGTCTCGCGCTCGATCGACACCTTGCGGCCGGTCGGGATCCGGTCGAGAACGGTCGCCTCGAGCACGTAGGTCCCGGCGTTGATCAGATTGGACGGGGCGGTGCCGGGAGCGGGCTTCTCGACGAAACGTTCCACCTTGCCGTCGGAGTCCATCGCCACCACCCCGTAGGCCGACGGATCGTCGACGGGAGTGAGGTGCAGGGTGGCCTCGGCTCCCCTCGCCCGATGGATCGCCACCAGCTCCGCAACGTCGACATCGGTGAGAACGTCGCCGTTCACCACCACGAACGTGTCGTCGATTCCGGCCGCTTCGGCGGCGAACCGGATGGCTCCCGCGGTGTCGAGTGGTTCCGGTTCGACCGCGTACACGAGTCGAACACCCGCGCACACGCCGTCGGGAAAGGCATCGACGAATGGCTGCGGCTTGAACCCGAGAGCCAACACGACCTCGTCGACACCGACCTGCGACAACATGGCGACGAGATTCTCGACGATCGGGCGGTGACCGACCGGAAGCATCGGCTTCGGGGTCGTGAACGTGAGTGGTCGCAGTCGGGTGCCGAAGCCGCCGACGAGGACGACCGCGCGCATCAGCCGGCGACGGAGGTCGTGGACGCCGGGACCGTGGTGCCGGGAGCAGTCGTGCCGGGAGCAGTCGTACCGGGAGTGGTGGCGTCGGGAGCCGCGGTGCCGGAAGCAGTGGTGTCGGGAGCCGCTGACGAATCCGTCGTCGGGGCGACGGTGGTGTCGGTCGATCCGGCGACGGTGGTCGTGGGTTGACCGGTCGAACCCGTGTCGGCGGCACCGAGTTCGGGCAGAGCGGCCGCCGACGGCGGAAGACCCGGCTTGGTGCCGGCCGGGGCGAACACGATCGCGAACGCCTTGCCGTCGGCGTCGACACGGACGTCGCCGAAGTTCGTGATGAACGTCGAGAACTTCTCGGCGTCGTCGTACTGGTCGAACGCGTACACCACCAGTTCGCCGTCGACTTGCTCACCGTCGACCACGCACTTGGTCTCGCCCTCGATCCACTCGGCTCCACCCTGATCGTCGGGGAACTCGAGCTTGGTGTCCGACAACTTCACTCCGTACACGTCGAGGAAGACCTTCAGCCGGGCGTTCCGTCCGGTGGCCGCCGACGTGTAGGGGTGCCAGTGAATCACGCCATCGTCGTGGCTGTGAATACCGGTGCGTCGGAACTCGTCGCTGACCAACTGGCCCGCGGTGTCGAGTTGTTCCTTGTTGCCCTGCAGGTCGGGCAACCAGGTGTCGCAGGCGTAGAAGCCGTACGAGGCGTGCCAATGGTCCTCGACCGTGGGCGGCACGTTCTGATCGGGAATCGACGCGCGCGAGTAGATGATGAGAGCGGCACCCACCACCGAGATTCCCACCACGAGAGCGGGGAACAAGGTCCCACCCTGGAAGCGAACCTTCTTGCCCTTGCCCTTCTGGGCCAAACGGGCGACTCGGCGAGCCGAGGCGCGACCGGAAGAAGCGGACTTGTTGCGTGCCACGAGTTCCCGAGGCTACCCGGCGAAGCCCGCCATGCGCCCGATCAGATCCGCGTACGCCGTGGCCACCGACCGGGGTGAGGCCTCGCCCTCGACCAACCGACGCGCCGAGCGACCCATGTCCCCGGCGAGCACGGGATCCCGCACCACCCGACGCAGAGCGTCCGCGAAGGCTTCGGCGTCATCGGGAGCGACGGACAGACCTCCTCCCGAACGCTCGATCAAGCGACGCACCTCGGTGCCCTCGTCGATCGCCGCGACGACCGGACGACCTGCCGCCATGATCGAGTACGTCTTCGACGGGACGCTCACCGAACCGAGACCTCGCTTCAGTGGCACGACGTGCACATCGCCCGTGGCGAGAACCTCGGCCAATCGTTCGATCGGCTGAAAGTCCCCGAACACGACGTTCGCCAGTCCTTCGGCCTCCGAGCGCACCGATTCCAGGGCCGAACCACCGCCGTTGACGACGAACCAGACGTCGGGCATCTCCCGAGCGGCCCCGATCAGGAGATCGAGCGACTGCGAGAAACCGACGTTTCCCGCGTACATGACCACCGGTCGATCGTCGAGCCCGAGTTCGGTGCGGTAACGGGTCCCTCGATCCATCGGAACGATCGTCGAGGTGTCGACGAAATTGGGAATGGTGACGACGCGGCCCGCCATTCTCCGAGGAAGCTTTCCGCGCACGTTGTCGGCCAGTTCGTCGGACAGAACCGTGATGGCGGCCGAGCGTCGGTACACGAACTTCTCGAGGAGCCGCGACGCACGAATCACCCACCGGTTGCGAATCGCGCCGGTGGCGACGGCGGCATCCGGGAACACGTCCTGAACGTTGAAGATCAGCGGGGCGCGACGAACGCGAGCCACGATCCACGCGGCCACCCCGAGCGTCAGTGGCGGCGACATGGCGATCACCGCATCGGGTCGACGTCCCTCGGTGCGGCGGCCGGCCGACACCGCGGCCACCGTGGCCAGCCCGGAGAACCCGACGAAACCCGCCGCGCGTCGAAGGAGGTTCCGCCGATCGGTTCCGGCGAAAGGTTGGAGTCTGGTGATGCTCCCCCACGGCGTCGTCTCGGTGCGGTTCCGCCACCCCACGTTGGTCCATCGTGAGTCCACGCGATGGTCGCGATACCACGGCAGGGTGGTCACCACGTGAACGCGATGACCTTGAAGCGTCAGCTCCCGCACGAGACGACTCATCACGACTCCCGTGGGCGCGGTGTCCGGATCGAAGTGCGGGCACAACACGACGATCGAGAGACGACCATCGGTCGCGGACGTCATCGGGACACCGATCGGTACACGTCGGCGAGAGCCCGACCCGACGCGGCGACACCGAACGCCACCACCCGTGCGGATCCTCGTCGCACCAGATCGTCGCGCCGCGCCTCCACGAGATCGGGAACCGCGGCCCACGAATCGGGTTCGAGAGGCAACACCAAACCGGCGTCGGCCACCACCTCGGGCAGACAGGCCCGGTCGCTGGTGACCACCGGCGTGCCGAGCGCCATCGCCTCGATGACCGGAGCCCCGAAACCCTCGTACTCGCTGGGAAGCAGCACGGCCCGAGCCATTCGAACGAGACCGTTTCGATCGGCATCCGACACGCGTCCCGCGTGGACCACCGATGCAGCGAGTCGCGGATCGGTGAGTCGCCTCCGAACATCGGCGTCGGCGAGCCCCGCGCCTCCGATGAGCACCACGCGCACGCCCAGAGCGGCCCACGAACGTTCGACCACGTCGAGCAGGAATCCGTGGCCCTTGTGCGGAAAGGTGGCGGCCGGCATCACGAACACCGGCGCCTCGCCCAACCCGAGACGCGCACGCAGCTCGGCTTCCCCGGTGCAACGAATGGAGAGGTCGGCCTCGACCCCGTGGGGCACGACCCGAACGCGTTCGCGATCGACCCCGAAGGCGTCGATCACCGTGCGGGCCACGAACTCGGTCGGGACCGCGATCACATCGGCGCGTCGGGCGGACCGCGGCATGATCGCTCGCAGGTAGGCCAGCTTCCGCGGAGCGAAGTAACCCGGATACTCGAGGTACTGGAGATCGTGGATCGTGAGAACGATCGGACGGCGCGACCTCCACGGAACCGTGCCACCTCCGTGGTGCACGAGCGACGAGCCCCGGGTTCGACCTCGCAACCAGGTCGACTCGGTGACGGTGCGTCGACCCCTCGATCGGCAGTCGTGCGAGGCCGTCACCAGTTCGTGGACGTCGGCGATCGCGGGATGGGCGGCCGCGAAACCGCGCGGTGCGAACACGCGAGCGTGCGTTCCCGCCTCGGCCAGACCGATCAACTGACGAATCAGGTATTGCTCACTCCCACCGACGTCTCCGGGAACGCACCAGAGAAGATTGACCGCGGGAATCACGCCAACGCCTCGCGATACGCGGCGACGGTGAGGCGAGCGGTCTCCGACCACTGTCGTCGGGCGGCCTGCCGTAGTCCGTAGACGCGCAACTCCGAACGGCGGGCCAGGGCCTCCTCGATACCACGACGAATGTCGTCGACGTCGAACGGATCGACCAACACCGCCGCGCCACCGGCGACCTCCTCGGTCGACGTGCCGAGACTCGTCACCACCGGCGCCCCCTGGGACATCGCCTCCAACACGGGCATACCGAAACCCTCTCGTTCGCTCGGGTAGCAGAAGACCGCCGCCGATGCGTAGAGAGCGGGGAGTTCGTCGGCGTCGACGAATCCGATGAAGCGCACCGAGTCGTCGGCTTCGACTCCGGTGTCACCCCAACCCGGCGCACCGGCCACGACCAACGGCAGACGTCGCTTCATCCCGGAAACCGCCCGCACGAGACGGCCCAGATTCTTCCGGGGTTCGACGGTGCCGACGAACAGTAGGAACTCGTCGGGCAGTCCGTAACGATCGAGCACCACCCTTCGTTCGTGGTCGCTCACCGTGGTCGTCTCGACTCCCCACGGAACGAGCCGCAAGCGCTCGGCTTCGATGCCGGCCCGTTCCGCATCGAGCATCGTGTTCGACGACGGACACAGCACCAGCCGCGCGCGATCGCGAATGATCGCCAGGCTGCGTTCGAAGACCCGTACTCCGTGTCGGGTGAAGTGATCGGGTCGATGTCTCCATGCCACATCGTGGAGCGTCGCAACCATCGGTGCGTCGCTCGGTGGCGGGATCAGACCGGTGGTGTGAACGAGATCGACCGGCCCGGTGGCCGATTCCACCTTCGGCCAACCGAGACGCAACCACGTCTCGTAGAGCCACGGGGCCGCGACCGACAACGACCGATAAGCGATGGTCGGCGTGAAGGTCGGGTCGGGTCGACGACGATGCCGTCCGGCCACGCCCACGAGCTCCAGCCCGGTGACGTCGACGAGGGCCGACGCCGCGCGCAGAGCCGACGATGCGGTGCCACCTGGCACCCGGTGCCAGCACTGCTCGAGGGTGTACGCCACTCGGATCGGGGCTTGCACCCCCACAGTCTGCCGTTGACCGAGGCTTCCCGGCTCGCATACTCGGGGGCCCGACGGCCAGACTGCCGTCATGAGGCGTCCCGTGGTTCTCGCCGTGTCCGGAAGCCTGCGGGCCGAATCGTCCAACACCGGGCTGCTCCGGATGCTGGGGCGACTGGCTCCGACGGATCTGGAGATTCGGATGGACACCTCGATCGGTTCATTGCCCTTCTACAACGCCGACCTCGACACCGATGCGACTCTTCCGCCCGCGGTGCACCAATGGCGCGAGGCGGTGGCGTCGTGCGACGTGCTGTGGATCGCCGCCCCCGAATACAACTTCGGACCCACCGCGGTTCTGAAGAACGCCGTCGATTGGGCCACCCGTCCCCTCGGTGGACACGCGCTTCGCGGCAAGGTCGTGAGCATCGTCAGCAGTGCCGGGAGCACCGGGGGTCGCCACATGTGCGAGCAACTGTCGGGAATCCTCGGACTCCTCGGCAACACGGTGATCGCCGACCCGGCGGTGAACATCGAGAAGGGCGCCGATCGCATCGCTCCCGATGGTTCGACGTCCGATCCGTCGATCGAGCAGGCCGTACTGGCGCGCATCGAGGCGGTGCGATCGGCCCTCACATCGGGAAGCTGACACCGGGACACCGACAACGGGAATTCGACAACGGGAAACCGGCCCGACCGGTCGACGGGTGTTCGCCGTCGGGTGACCAGTCAGTCGAAGGATACCGATCCGGAATCCGACACCTCGCCGGAACCGGCCGCAGCGACGGCAACGACCACGACGACATCGTCGTCCCGATCAACCGCGGCGGGAGCGGGAGCACGCCACAACGATTCTCCCGCGGGCTCGGTCGACGACCAGTCCGGGTCGACGCCTGATGTCACGAGCACCTCTCGCGAGCCCTCCTGTTCCCACAGGACCGCCGGGCGCGCGCCGTGCCAACGCACCGCGAACGAGAAACGGCGGTCGGCACCCACCGCGACACCGTGCACCTCGATCGACTGACCCAACCACATCGGCGCGAAACCAACGGGAAGCAGCACGATCCGACCGTTTCCACCGTCGCG